>Ga0123337_10006296_pt1 | contig 11392 bp, 9 predicted proteins | sample frozenSSSSmetaG_FD_89792 | JGI IMG/M metagenome (GOLD analysis project Ga0123337, IMG submission 89792) | Glacier valley bacterial and archeal communities from Borup Fiord, Nunavut, Canada, to study Microbial Dark Matter (Phase II) -... | ecosystem: Environmental > Aquatic > Freshwater > Ice >...
ATACCGTCAATACGGAGTCCAACGACAAAGAGATGAACGACGCCATCGCAAAAGCGCAGGCTTCGATTCCCACGTTTCTGAAAACATTGCAGTCACCAAAGCCCGGGCAGACCGAATTTGCGGTCGAGAAAGCTTTCAGCGGCGGTGAGAGAAACGAGCATATCTGGATTACCGGCTTGACCTACGATGGTAAAATGCTGCATGGTAAAATCGCCAACACTCCGGACTACGCTCCTAATATCAAAGAGGGGGACAAAGTCAGCCTTCCGCCTGCCGAGATCACGGACTGGAACTATCAGGAAAATGGGCATTTGCGGGGCGGCTTCACGACACGTGTGCTCTACAAAGCGCCTTTCGCCGGAAGAGCAGAGTAAAATGCCCGATTTTCTACGTCACGAATAGAATATAGCCGCTGCTACGCCCCCCCCCCAGCCCCCTCCTTGAAAAAGAGCAAAGGAGGGGGAGAGAATGCACTCTCGTTAATTTTATATGAGGGCTGACGCGAAAACTGAGTAGTTATTGGAATGCTGCATAATTGATATACTGAAGATTGGATTGCACGATGCTGTCTGAACCTGAAAATGCTGCCGATGCCGACCTATATGCCGTACGCACCAAAGCCACAGGACCGATCGGTGAACTGCCGCTGACGGCGGAAATGCTGCTCGAACGACCGTCCGGTGATATCTTCGCGCTCTCCCAGAACGCGGGAATGGGCTGGAACCCGAAACATCTGAACCGGCGCGAGTTCCTGATTCTGAGTACTCAGGGCGGCATTCGTGCACCCGACGGAACGCCGATCGCGCTCGGCTATCATACCGGACACTGGGAAGTCGGCTTGCTGATGCAGGCGGCGGCGGAGACGTTTACGGCGCGCGGCTGTATCCCGTTTGCCGCCTTCTGCTCCGATCCCTGCGACGGGCGCTCGCAGGGTACGACCGGCATGATGGACTCGCTGCCCTATCGCAACGATGCCGCGCTGGTCTTTCGCCGGCTGATACGTTCGCTCCCCAACCGGCGCGGCGTGCTGGGCGTCGCGACCTGCGACAAAGGGCTTCCGGCGATGATGATGGCGCTGGCGGCGATGCACGATCTGCCCTGCGTGCTCGTGCCGGGCGGTGTCACTCTGCCTGCCGCTGACGGCGAAGATGCGGGCAAAATCCAGTCGGTCGGGGCGCGTTTCGCGCACGGGCAGATCACGCTCAAGGAAGCGGCGGAACTCGGCTGCCGTGCCTGCGCGACTCCCGGCGGCGGCTGCCAGTTCTTCGGGACGGCGGCAACGGCACAGGTCATCGGCGAGGCGTTGGGACTGTCACTGCCGCACTCCGCATTGTCACCTTCCGGTCAGCCGATCTGGCTCGACATGGCGCGGCGGTCTGCGGACGCGCTCGTGCATCTGGAAGAACAGAAAATCAGAACGCGCGACATACTCACGGATGCCGCGATCCGCAACGCGATGTTTGTACACGCCGCCTGCGGCGGCTCGACCAACCTGCTGCTGCACATTCCCGCGATCGCTCACGCTGCCGGCCTGCGCCGCCCGGTCGTCGAAGACTGGCACGAAGTCAATCTGTGCACGCCGCGCCTCGTCGATGTGCTTCCCAACGGTCCGACCGATCATCCGACGGTACGCTTTTTCCTTGCGGGCGGCGTCCCTGAGGTAATGCTGTATCTGCGCGATCTCGGTCTGCTGGACCTCGGCTGTCTGACCGTGACGGGCAGGACGCTCGGCGAAAATCTGACGGAATGGGAGACGTCCGAGCGCCGGCAGCGGCTGCGTGAACGGCTGCGCGAGCAGGACGGCGTCGATCCCGACAACGTAATCCTTTCGCCCGTCCGTGCCCGTGAGCGCGGTTTGACCAGCACCGTCACTTTTCCACGCGGCAATCTCGCCCCACAGGGCTCCGTGATCAAAAGCACGTCGATCGATCCGAGTGTGGTCGATGCCGATGGTGTGTATCGCAAGGTCGGTCCTGCCCGCGTCTTCACGACCGAACGCGCCGCCGTAGCCGCGATCAAAGCGATCCAAAATACGCATGTGGGCATTGATTCCCCCCTGCTCTCCAATACGCTCTCGACACACTTCGCTCAGCCTGATGGCGCATCATCAACTTCGATTGCGCCTCTTCAGGCGGGAGATATACTCGTGCTGATCTGTCGGGGACCACTCGGCGCGGGCATGGAGGAGATTTATCAGATCACGTCCGCATTGAAGTTTCTGCCGTGGGGGAAATCGATCGCGGTGCTGACGGACGCGCGGTTTTCGGGCGTCTCGACCGGCGCATGCATCGGGCATATCGGACCGGAGGCGCTGGCGGGCGGACCGATCGGTAAAGTGCAGGACGGCGATATCATCGAAATTAGTATCGATCGGCAGCGACTGGAGGGGACGGTCAATCTGATCGGCACATCCGATGGCGTACGCTTCACGGTAGAACAGGGAGCAAACTTACTGGCAAACCGTCTCCCGCGACCCGATCTCGCGCCCGATCCCGATCTGCCCGACGACACACGGCTCTGGGCGGCGATGCAGTCCGTGAGCGGCGGGGTCTGGGGCGGCTGTGTCTATGATATCGATTCGATCACGGCACGCCTGTGAGGGAAGCTAAGGATCTGTAAATATATAACTTCCCGACTCAGGAGGGCGCAGCAAGCAGCGCCCCTACAAATGCCCGGGAGATTATTCTTTTACAGTCCCTAACCACTCATTAGGGGTAGGTATTTGCTGGAAAGCTCGTTCGGTTCAACTCGAACGAGGCAGCGATTATGGCAAAAACAAGGCGTTTTCTGCCCGAAAAACCAAATACCTATCCCTGTGAACCCCAACCCCTTCCTTGCGAAGGAGGGAGAGAGAATACACCTTGCTCAGCCTTTGCCTGAGGGCTGACACGCAGGCTGGTTAGGCAACGCGCAAAAATTACCGCACTGAATTTGGGGTCGTTTTGAGATCAAAATAGCCGAAAGTTTCGCTCGATAATTATTGAGGTTAGCCTTAGTTATCCGAGGCGGTAGACACGAAACAAGAGCGGTAGTGTGGATCGAAAGGCAGGAGGATATTGTGAGATGGCGGGGAAACAAAAGATGGTGCTGCTTGTTTCGGTGGATGGGATGCGCCCGGACGGGATGATGGAGGCGGACACGCCGACAATCGACGCGCTGATCGCCAACGGTGCGTACACGCTGGCGGCGCGTACTGTGATGCCCTCCGTCACGCTGCCATGCCATACTTCGATGCTCCGTGGCGTCGATGTACCCCGGCACGGCGTCACGAGCAACACCTTTGCACCGCTGGCGCGTCCAGTGCCAAGTGTAATCGATGTCGCGCACAGGGCAGGACGGCGCACCGGCTTTTTCTATAACTGGGGTGAATTGCGCGATCTGTGCGAGCCCGGCAGTCTCGATGTCGCCTACTTCCGTCAGGACGCGCATCGCCCGGAGGGTGACCAGCATATCGCCGCCGCCGCTTCAGCCCATCTGAAAGAGCAAGCCTTCGATTTCCTGTTCGTCTATCTGGGCTACACCGATGAGTGCGGGCACGAAAAAGGGTGGATGAGCAAGGCGTATATCGACGCGATAGGCAACGCAGATCTCTGTATAGGGCAGGTTCTGGCGGCATGTGCGGAAGTCGATATCGATCCGACGGTTTTGCTGCTGAGCGATCACGGCGGGCACGGGCAGTCCCACGGTACAGATTGTGCCGAGGACATCACGATCCCCTGGATATTGTCCGGTCCCGGCGTCAAGCCCGGCGAACTACATTCGGAAGTCCGCATATTCGACACCTGTACGACCCTTGCCGCGCTCCTCGACCTGCCAGCCGACCGAACCTGGGAAGGGCGCATCGTCACCGAAGCGCTGCTGCAAAAATAGTATCCGCACCATCCACAGTCAAAACTCCGTCTCAGTGTCGTACCGTACTCACAGGGTTAATACCCCGGCCTTTCCGGCGTTCCCCGAGCGTACTTCAGACGCAAAAGGTGTGGCATCGTGTATTCTCTCCCCCTCCTTACGGAGGAGGGGGTTGGGGATGGTTAGCCTACTTCGCAAGGAGGGGCTTCCGCTCGAGTAGTTCATTCACACCAGATCGGGTAGTACATTCACATCACAAAAGGAGAATACAGTGCCTCGAAATATCGCTATCGACGATTTCATGAAGATTCAACTGGTCAGCGATCCGCAGTTCGCGCCGAATGGAGCGCGTATCGCCTGCGTCGTGCGCCGCATCGATGCGGAGAGCAATGCCTACAAAACCGCTGTCTGGGTCGTGCCCTCCGATAACGGGGAACCACGCTGTTACACCGCCGCGGAGACGAGCGCAAGCAATCCACGCTGGTCGCCCGACGGCACACAACTCGCCTTTCTCTCCGATCGGCAGAAGCCTAAAAGCCAAATTTATACACTCCTGACCGATGGCGGCGAAGCGCGGCCGCTCACCAAATTAGAATCCGAAGGCAGCATTTCTGGTTTTCGTTGGTCTCCCGACGGCAGTAAAATCGCGTTTCTGTTCCGTGCTACGCCTGCTGACCAAAGTAAAGAAGCGAAAGAAGAGCGTGAAAAGAAAAAACTATCGGCTCCGGTGCGACACCACACTCGCCTCTCCTATCGTCTCGATGGCTTCGGCTACTATGACGGTGAGTATACGCAAGTCTGGCTTGCGGACGTTGGGACGGGCGTGTGCACACAGCTGACCACCGGCGATTTCGACTGCGGACTTCCTACTTGGTCTCCCGACAGCCATACCCTGGCGTTCCTCTCCGACCGTCGCGATGACAATGATATTCTGCCATCCAACACCGACATTTATACGGTCGCGATCGAAAAATCATCCGATGAAATTTTAGAGATGACGACAGGAAAATTGGCGGCAAACAGCGATCTGCATTGCATTCCTTCACCGCCAGGACCGAAACATGCGCTCGTCTGGTCGCCCGATGAAACCCACTTTGCCTACATCGGCAACCCAGACGCGCACGATCCCTGGGGAACCAACAACGATCGACTCTTCATCCTGCCTACGGCAGGGAGTGAGACTGCGATCGACCTTACAGGACATACGGACACGACCGTTGGCTATGGCACGATCGGCGATGTCCACGATACTGGCGCGGGCGATACGGTGCAGTGGAACGCCGATGGCAGCGCGCTTTTCTACGCTGTCAGTTCGTTCGGAGACGTCCATCTCACATTCGTCGAAACCGCAGGCGGTAATCCAGTTGTCGTCTCGCCGACAGTGCATGAACTCGGGGGCTTCACGATTCTGCCCGATGGACGCGCCGCCGTTACTCTCGGCTCGCCGACGATGCCCCACGAACTGTTCGTGCTTCATGCTCCCGATGCTCAGCATTCCAGCGTCCGCGTCGTACAGCGCAGTCAGTTCAATCGAGAATTGCTCAGCGAAGTCCAGATTCGTGAACCGGAAGCTATCACCGTCCCGAATGGCGAGGGCGGCACGGTGCATGGCTGGCTGCTCAAGTCCGATACGATCACCAAAGACAACAAAACGGAGGATGTAAATGTCAGTGGCAACAACCCATCGATAACACAGGGCGCAGCCAAACATCCGCTCGTCGTTTACGTACACGGCGGTCCGCACCTCCAGTATGGCAACACGCTGTTCCATGAGCTTCAGTGGCTGGCAGCGGAGGGCTATGTCGTGCTGTATGTGAACCCGCGCGGCAGCAAGGGCTACGGCGAGGCGCACACGCAGGCGATCCGCGGAGACTGGGGACACGCCGACTATCGGGACGTGCTGGCGGCAACGGATTATGCCTGCGGTCTGGACTATGTCGATGCGAGCCGTACCGCGATAATGGGTGGCTCCTATGGCGGCTACATGACGGCATGGGCGGTCGGGCACACCGACCGATTCACGTGCGCGATCGCGGATCGGCTCGTCGGGAACCTGCACAGTATGGCAGGCACAACCGATTTCGTCTGGCGGCATGGCGACTATTTCAAGGGCGATGCCTGGTCGGATCCGTCCGATTTGTGGCGATGTTCGCCGCTTGCGTTCGCCGGAAAAATAAATACGCCGCTGCTGATCATCCATAGCGACGGCGATCTTCGCTGCCCTGTCGGGCAGGCGGAAGAGCTTTTTGCCGCCCTGCGCCTCCAGCACAAGACGGTCGAATATCTGCGCTATCCGGCAGAGACGTCACATGGTTTGTCGCGCAACGGTCCGCCCGATATGCGCCTGCACCGCCTCCGCAGCAACCTCGGCTGGCTCGATCGCTGGCTCAAAGTCTGAGCAAAACTAGGCGTCGACTGTGAGCGCGGCGGAAGGTGATGCCAGTGCGCGACCGGTTGGAATCAAATGACGCCAACTGAGTATGAGGAGCCGACCTCAAATCGGCTCCGTACTGCTATCAACAAATTCCCTTCCCTGCGCCTCGACTTTTTGTGGTTCACGTCGGCTCCCGACTGCGAATTTATGCTTATAGATTGCGATCCATGCGATCAGACCTAGTACGCCGATCAGCGACGGCCACAGCCAGCGCAGCACCGGCGGCAAGAACGTCAGGTTGACTGCGGAGAACGCAGAGACTGTGGCGATGTAAGCGCCCAGCATATTGCCCATGTGACCATATAGCCATGTGCGTTTATCGGTAGGCGGATACGCAAAACGGAGCATATCCCGGCTGCTGACGATCACGCCCAGAATGCCCAGGACGATGGCGACAACGCCGAACGAAGCAGTTTGCAGTTTTACCAGCCCCCAACAAATCAGTCCCACACTGCCGAGCAGTCCGAGACCCGCTGCCAGCCAGTCCAATCGCACCGGGCCCGCTCCTGCCAATGGTTTCTTGTGGTACAGGATGCGATAGCCGGAGAAAGCGAGGTAGAAACTGAAGATGGCTACCATCAGCAGAAACGGATTGGAGCGATAGATCGCCATTGGCAGCGCGGTGAGGGCAACGACCGCCATGCTCCAGAAGTAGATTTTGCCCCACCGTCGATGCCAGCATGCGCCTTTGCGCGTAAGGAGTGCGCCGGGCGCGACGAAGAAGGCGAGCATCCCGGCCAGTATGTGCAAAATGCGCACGATGAGAAATGCGGTGAGCATGAATTGTCTCCTCTTATAAGAGCTGCGCAGGGATGAGGCGATGAGTCTCGTCAGTCAGCGCATCCAACTCGATCGATGTCTCCTCCGCCCAGAGCAGCAGCGCCCTGGTGATGTGTTTGCCATAACGCAGTGTGATGAGCCAGTAGGGCAGGTTTGGATCAGTCGGGTGCGAAGCCTGAAGTTCACGCTCGATCACCTCGTATTTGTCCAGCAGGAAGCGTTGACTATTCTGAAAATGCCGGACTTGCTCGAGATTGTAAGTCATCGCGATCTGGCGTCCGAAGAATAATTTGAGGAGGATTTCGATACGTCCCGTCTGCATCTCTGCGGGCTCCTGGAGCCATTGTCTGAGTTGATCGAGCCCTGATTTGGTCAGAGTGTAGACATGGCGGTCCGGCTTTCCCTCCTGAGCCTCGACTGCTCTTGTCACGAGCGCCTCGGCAACCAGCTCTTTGAGCAGTGGATATATTTGCCCATATCCCTCGCTCCAAAAGTTGCCTACGCTCGTCTCGATGTTTTTGCGGATATCGTAGCCCGACTGGGGACCCCAGGTGAGCGCCCCCAGAATCGCATATCGGCTTTTGTTGTTTTTCATGAGTGCGAACTACTCCTATATCTCTTAGATATATATCTCTTAGATATAATATCATGGATACAGAAATATGTCAAGACATAATAAAGATAAGCAGATCGAAACAACCTTCGCTTCTTTTCGCGCATCATGCACCGTAATCGATCCACAAGAGAGAACACGTACACATTTCACTTCCCCTCTCAAGCCAGCCTCTACTGGCTCGGATGCGGGCTCAGTGGACAAAAGCAAGCGGATAATAGATTCGAAATCTCCTTAGCCAACGTAGACGTTATAGTGAAACAGGCGCTCATACTAGCGCAAATAGAAGCAAAATATGGTCCCGAATCGAGGGAACTTCGTATAGTCTTCTACGTCTTTTTTAGTGCGTACCCCCGAACCCGACCGCAGTACCGCGCCGGAACGCGGATGGTCGCACTCAAACGTACGATGGATTTCGCGAGTTATTCGCAACGTAAAAACAGAGCCGATCGAAGGAGTACTGAATCATGTCCGAACTTGCCACGCTGCAGGATCTGTTCGTAGATCAGATCAAAGACCTCTACAGTGCAGAAAATCAACTCGTCCAGGCGCTGCCGAAGATGGCAGCTTCCGCTTCCAATGCACAGCTCAAAAAATCGTTCGAGACTCACCTCTCACAAACGCAGGAGCATGTCAGCCGCCTGACGACTATTCTGGATACGCTCGGCGCAGATCCCAAAGGCAAAGTCTGCAAAGCGATGCAGGGATTGGTCGCAGAAGGCGCAGAAACGATATCTGAAAAAGCCACTCCTGCTGTCAAGGACGCCGCGCTAATCGCCGCCGCACAGCGCGCGGAGCATTATGAGATATCCGGTTATGGCACCGCTCGAGCGTTTGCTCAGCAGTTGGGTCAGAATGAAGCCGTCACCCTGCTCGAGCGGACGCTGCAGGAAGAAAAGCAGACCGACGAACTGCTTACCAAGCTGGCGGAGAGCGTGATCAATATCAAAGCCGATCAGGGACATACTACTCGTAAGTAATAGGCTTGGCTTATAGTCCAGCGTGAGGCAGAGTCGCTTCACAAAGATAAATTCGCTCAGTATAGCAACACACAAAACAAGGCGGTCTGTCGGCTCCTGGAGTGCCGACAGACCGCTCTTTGTTTTTTCTTACAGTCATGAAGTCCATACGCGAGTGCAACACCACCCCGTACTATCTATCTTATGCCATATCGAGCGAGCGATTCCACCCTGATTTCGACCTGCTACTACTGCAGATGGGTTCCGATACCCCAAAACTGGTAATCATACGAGGCATGGAATGTCGCCCTCTCCTCCTTCCTGAGAAGGAACTGCTTCATATCTGACTCAAGCCAGCGTCGATCGTATACCCCTGCGCGGTAATCGAACGGGCGGCATCCGAGCAGAGAAAAAGCGACAGGTACGCGATTTCGTCCGGCTCTATCAGCCTTTTCATCGGGACGACTCGGAGCATGACATTCGCCAGAGCCTCTTCTTCGGAAGCTAGATTGTGGGCTGTTGCGAGATCGCTCAGTTGGTTTCTCACCAGCGGAGTGTCCACATAACCCGGGCAGATAGCGTTGACGGTAATGCCAGATGGGGCGAGCTCCAAGGCGATCGTCCTCGTAAGCCCTAATAGCCCGTGCTTTGCCGAGACGTAGCCTGTCTTGTACTCAGAAGCGATTTTTGCATGGATCGAGGCGATATTGATGATCCGACCGAAGCCGCGGGCTTTCATAACGGGCGCCACCGCCTGCGAGAGCAGAAACGGCGCGACAAGCATCACTTCGAGCATCTGCCGGAAGACTTCCGGCGGGAACTCCTCCAACGGAGCGACATGCTGAAAGCCGGCGTTATTGACCAGAATATCGATCGACAGGTCACGTACGGCTTGAAGGAAGTCGGCACCGGTAATGTCTCCGGGCAGGGCTTCTCCGTGCAGAGCCGTGGCCGCCTCCTGTGCGCGTTCGGGAACCAGATCATTGATCAGCACCCGGGCTCCCGCCTGTGCAAGGGCAGCCGCGATGCTGTATCCGATGCCGGAGCCTCCGCCAGTGACAAGGGCTGTTCTTCCACGCAAATCCACCGAAAAGTTCACGTCAGCGCTCATCCAAATATCTCCGATTCCACTTTGCCTCCTGGCTGCACGTACCCCTCAATAAATTATCCTCAATTATCCTCAATTATCCTCAGAATGGGCGGCGTTCCATCGGGAGAACTGCGGCGGGATTCCGGTCCCAAGGCAAGCCGCCCATCCCTGTTTCTACTGCGGCAGCACGGCAGAAACCGGAAGGGTAAAAATGAGAATTGTTTGCAAAACGATCATCAAGCCTTCTTCAGCATCCAATACATAAGCGCAATGCCACGCTTCGTCAGACGTGCAGTAGGGTTTACTCGCGGATGCAAAAATCCCGCAGTACACCCCGGTGACTGACTCCTGATTTGCGCAGGGAAATATAGTCGCGTCCACTCTCGACACAAGTTGTACACACAACCCAGCTTCGAACGTCACGAGTAACGGAAGGTAGTTGGACATCAAAAATCACTACGAACCATGACTCGCTCGACTTTTGACACCAGGAACAGCAGGGTATGCTGGTTTGAAGAAGAGGATAGGCTCTCTCCCGGGGCTTCAATTTTGCTTCGCTGTCAGGAGTCATATCGCAGCCTTTTCTGCTGGAAATACTAAATATAGCTGGCTTGAAATCCGACTTTCGTTGAACAGAAGTCGAAATTGGTTTGCCTCCCTTTCCTTATCGACGAACGAAATCGACGAACGAACAGGCAGGGTGAGAGGCGGCGTAAAGCGTTAAGGTTTCTTCAGCATTCCAAGGTCGGTGAGCCATTCCTGAAACCGGATGTGCCATGTCCCGAATGGGATGCCGCTGCGGTTTCCAATTCCGCCTCCGTGTCCGCCGTGCGCATAGATGTGCAGATCAGCGGGAACGCCGACGGCGAACAGCGAGTTGAAGAACTCGACCGTTTCTTTAGCATGGAACGTGTCGTCACTGCCCGCGCTGGTCAGGAAGGCGGGAGCGGCGTCCTTCGGGGCGGTGATGTCGATCGGCTTCCAGCCCGCGTAGACGAGACCGACGAAGTCCGGGCGGCAGCTCTGCTGTTCGATCGGATCGGCGGCATTCTTCTTACCACGATCGAAACGGATGTCCGCAAGCGCCGCGAGCGCCCCACCTGCTGAGAAGCCGAGAATGCCGACCCGTTCCGGATTGACGCTCCACTCTTTCGCGCGTGAGCGGACGATACGAACTGCGCGCTGAGTGTCCTGCAGCGCCTCCCCTTCCACCGTGTAGTGATAGCCCGGTGTCTGCGCGAGGCGATACTTAAGAATGAAGGCGGCGACACCGATGCCGTTGAGCCATTTCGCGATGTCCGTGCCTTCCGAGCCCCAGACGAGCTGCTCATGCCCGCCACCCGGCGCAACCAGAATAGCTGCCCCTGTTGCGATGTCCGCTGGTGGCAAATGCACCTCTATAGAAGGATTGTGCACATTCCGGATCGAGTTGATGCGCTGACCGGGCAGGGCGCTGGCGGGCTGAATACGCTCTTTTTCGTTCGCGCCCTGCAGTGTCGGACTGCCGGGAGTCCAGAGAAAAACTACCTGTGGCTTTGCCTCCTGCGCCTGCGGAACTGCCTGCAGAGTAGAGGTCAGCATCAGCATGAGCGCTGCGGATGAGACGAAGGAGACAAGTTTTCTTTGCTGCATCAGGGAGAATTTTCCTTCTTAAAAAGGTGCCGTCC
>Ga0123337_10006297_pt1 | contig 11390 bp, 10 predicted proteins | sample frozenSSSSmetaG_FD_89792 | JGI IMG/M metagenome (GOLD analysis project Ga0123337, IMG submission 89792) | Glacier valley bacterial and archeal communities from Borup Fiord, Nunavut, Canada, to study Microbial Dark Matter (Phase II) -... | ecosystem: Environmental > Aquatic > Freshwater > Ice >...
CCCCAAACGGCGATTCAGGGCCAGCCGCACATTGGCCCTGCATAACGACTATTGCTCGGAGGCTCATTGATGAGCGACGTAGGCACACCCAGCCCGCCCACGACGAGCGTTGACAAACCAGCGCGAGTTCTCGGCCCCCAATCGCTCAGCTTGTCAACCTTTGGCCCACTCTTCGCGCTTCTGCTGGCCTGTGGATTCTTCGCCTCCCAATCTGATCGGTTCCTGACCGGCGCGAATCTCTCGCTGGTCGTCCAGCAGGTGATGGTCGTCGGCGCGCTGGCGATCGGGCAGACGCTGGTGATTCTTACCGCCGGGATCGATCTTTCCAATGGCGCAGTCATGGCGTTCGGAACGATCGTGATGACCCGCTTCGCGGTAGACTACGGCATCAATCCGTATATCGCGATTATCGCAGGCTTGCTGGCGTGTGCCGCGTTCGGCGCACTGAATGGCACGCTGCTGACGCGGCTGCGGCTGCCGCCGTTCATTATTACGCTGGGTACGCTGAATATCGCGTTCGCGCTCACGCATATCTACTCGAAGGAGCAGACGGTCGCGGGCCTGCCGCCTCAGCTGACATTCTTCGGCGAGACGTTTCAGGTCGGCGGCACCGATATCACCTACGGGTCGGTGTTCGTGTTTTTGATGTTTCTAGCCGTCTGGTTTGTGCTACGGCAGACTGCATCTGGCCGACACATCTACGCGATTGGCAACAACCCCGAGGCGGCCCGGCTGAGCGGTATTCGCACTGATCGGTTGATGCTGGCTGTGTATACTATGGCCGGCCTGATCTACGGCATCGCCGGCCTGCTGCTGGTCGCACGCACGCAGGTTGGCGACCCGCAGGCCGGGCAGACCGATAACCTCGATAGTATCACCGCCGTGGTGCTGGGCGGCACCAGCCTATTCGGCGGGCGCGGCAGCGTGATGGGCACGCTGGTCGGCGCGCTGATCGTTGGCATCGTTCGCAACGGCCTACAGCTGATTGGCGTGCCCTCGATCTATCAGGTGCTGATCACTGGCATCCTGGTGATTCTGGCGGTCGCCGTTGATCAGCTCGCGCGCAGGAGGCAGACATGACCACACCACTTCCAATTCCGGTGCTTGCAGCGCGCGGCCTGGTCAAGCGCTATGGCAATGTGACCGCGCTGGACGGCGCTGATTTTGAACTGTATCCGGGTGAAATTCTGGCCGTGATCGGCGACAATGGTGCCGGTAAATCCACGTTGATCAAGGCACTTTCGGGCGCGATCATTCCCGACGAGGGCCAGATTTTGCTCGACGGCCAGCCGGTACACTTTCGCAGCCCGCTCGACGCGCGCAGGTACGGCATCGAGACCGTGTATCAGGATCTGGCGGTCGCCCCCGCGCTCGATATTGCCGAGAACTTGTTCCTGGGGCGCGAGCTGCGTCGTGCGGGCGTGCTTGGGTCGGTCTTCCGCATGCTTGATAAGCGGCGCATGGTGGCTGAGGCGAGCATGCATATGCAAGATCTCAAGATCGGTATCACATCTATGCGCCAGGCGGTCGAGACGCTGTCGGGCGGCCAGCGGCAGGGCGTGGCGGTGGCCCGTAGCGCCGCCTTCGCACGCCATGTCGTGATTATGGATGAGCCGACGGCGGCGCTGGGCGTCAAAGAAACGCATATGGTGCTTGATCTCATCCGGCGTGTGCGTGATCGCGGCCTGCCGGTGATTCTGATCAGCCATAACATGCCGAATGTCTTCGAAGTGGCCGATCGCGTCCACATTCAGCGGCTGGGGCGGCGGGTCGCGGTGATCAAGCCGCACGAGTTCAGTATGTCGGATGCAGTCGCGATTATGACTGGCGCGATGGTCGGTGAGCAAGTCGCCTGATGTAGGCATATACTTCCCCAGATAGCGCTCCCTAAAGAATCGGCTTCCAGACGCTGAAAACAACGATCAGCGATCACCGTGTGGGCCACCACGAGGGTCGCCCACACGGTGATCGCTGTATGGCAGCGCGGGCGATCACAAGGATCGCCCCGACGATCTCGATGCAAGACGGCGTTATTCCTATTGATGCTAGTTCTGAAGTTCGACAGTGCCTCGTTTGCCGCATTGCTCACTTTTCGACATCATTCCGTACTTGTGAGCGCGGCACAACTGGCATATGATCAACACGCGGCACACCGTCGCATGCGCCTCCACTTTTTATCATCGTAGCACTGTCGGCGAGATTCTATGCCTGAGATACACGACGCAATCCGTGTTCAATTTGAGACCCTGTACCAGAGCTATATCGCCGAGATGCCGCGCAAGATCGCGCGCGCGCGTGAGATCTGGGCGCAGCTATCGAGCGACGACTGGGACGACGATAGCTGGCAGGCCCTGCATCGGCTCATCCACAGCCTAGCCGGCTCGGGCGCTATCTACGGCTTCCCCATGATGGGCGCGGCCGCACGGGCGCTCGATATTCAGCTGAAGGCGGTCGTTCAGGAGGCGCGCGCGCCTAGTCAAAGGCAAAAAGAGGAGCTGGCCGCGCTGCTTGATCTTATCGTGCTGGCGGCGCAGGTGCCCCAACCCAGCAGCACCGCGTTTGATCTACGTAATGGCGCGTTGGAGCCGCCAGCAGCTGGCGTTGATCCCGCGTCTGCGCAAATGATCGCGCCCACATTCGCGCCATCGTCGAGCCAGCAGCAGATCGACCAGCGCCAGCCGCGTGTCGAGACACCCTCGCTCGGCTGGCTCCAGGCTGCCGCGCAGGATCGCGATATCGCGGAGGCATCGAATATCCGAATCCTGGTCGTCGATGACGATCTTCACTTTCGGCAACTGCTGACCATCTGGCTGGAAACGCGTGGCTACCAAGTAGAGACAGCCACAAGCGGCGAAGAAGCGCTGGCACGCCTCGAGTCGGTCGCGCCGCCGGATCTGATGTTTCTGGATGTGCTGCTGCCAGGGATCAACGGACTCCAGGTGCTTGACCTGATGCGCGATCAGGTCGACGACATGGCGATCATTCTGACAACCGCGTTTGGGTCGGAGCCGGTAGTGGTCAACGCGCTGCGACGCGGAGCTGACGACTATCTATCGAAGCCGTTCGACACGCGCGAGTTTCAAGTTATTTTCCAGCGCACGCTTGATCGGCTGCTCCTACGCCGGCAGAACACCGCGCTACAGGCGCAGCTCGATCAGAAGCATCGCCAGCTTGAGTCTGAGCTTTCGCGAGCCGCGTGCATCCAGGCCGATCTGCTGCCCACAAAGGTGCCAACGCTGGCGGGCTTTGAGCTAGCGGCACGCTGCATTCCAGCGCGCGAGGTCGGTGGCGACTTCTACGACTGGCAGCTGGCGACGCCTAATCTGCTCAACTTGACCATGGGCGATGTGATGGGCAAAGGCATGCCCGCCGCGCTGCTGATGACGATGGTGCGCGCGACGATGCGCGCGGTCGCCCGCCCGACCTCACCGGCAGCGACGATGCATGCAACTGCTGCGGCTATCGAGACCGACCTCATCCAAGCCGGCAGCTTTGTGACACTGTTTCACGCCCAGCTTGATATCGCGCACCGCCGCCTCGCCTATATCGACGCTGGTCATGGGCATGTGTTCATTCGCCGGGCGGATGGAACGGCGATGGTGCTCTCCGCGCGCGGCATGCCGCTTGGGATCATGGCGAACCAAGCCTACGACGAGGGCACGGTCGATCTCCAGCCCGGCGATGCGCTGGTGCTTTACAGCGATGGCCTGGTCGATATGTGGCCGCAGCCCGAACATCACGGCAGTATTCTGGCCGATATGCTTGTGAGCACACACAGCGCGCAGCAGATGGTTGATCGGCTGGTGGCGCTGCCTGAGCTGCTGGGGCCGCTGGACGACGATTTGACCGTGGTGGTGCTATATTGTCGGGCGGAAGCGTAGGTCGGGCTGCAGCCAGGAATGCTATAGCGCAGCGCAAAGAGGTTGGCCCATGTGTTTGGAGTGCGCTAGTCATGCTTGCGCCGTGCGGCAGCATGGCTGCCGCATTCCAAAAGATCAGTATTTTTGCTCTTCGCTAGACGATTGACATAGCGCAGGTGGCAGAAGACCGGAGTGCTAGTTTCCAGCTCTCCGTCCAGGAGCGAAGCAGCGCGTCACGCAGCTTGCCCATACGCGCGCGCTTCGGAGAACCGCGCGGCTATGTCGGGCGCGTAGCGCGCCAGATCCTCACGCAGCCGCAGCAGCGCCAGATCCTTGCGCTTGCATTCGAACATTACGTCAAAATCAGGCAAGTTGGCCGCGCTACGCATGAACGTGATGAATTCAAACGGGTTGATATAGTCGGCGTGGCCGCTCCAGATCGGCGGCGTCTGAACCTGCTCGGTCTTGCCAGTCGTGCGGTTGCGCCGATCAACCAGGCGCATCTCGGTGCGCGGCGTGCTGAAGTGAATCTTTGGCCGCACGCCGCTGGGCCAGGTGCGCAAACACGCTTCTAGCGCGGCGGGCGTGTCGATGCCATCGCGGTCATTGCACCAGTGGTGCAGATTGTCGAACACTAGTGGCACGCCGCTGCGCTGATTGATCCACAGAGTATCGGCCACGCTGTAGCGCGTATCGTCATTTTCCAACACCAGTCGGCGGCGAACGTGCGCGGGCAAAAGCTCGTAGGCGCTCACCCAGCGCTCACGCCCGCTCACAAGATCGCCATACACGCCCCCGACATGCGTGATCACCACCGCTTCTGGCCCTAGGCCCATCACGTCGAGCATGTGCGCCTGGGCCGAAAGATCAGCGATGCTCTTTGTGACGATTGACGCATCAGGACTGTTCAGCAGAATGTACTGCGATGGGTGAAACGACAGCCGTAGCTCAAGCGCGCGCACCCTGGCCCCCAGTGCCGCCAGCTGCTCGGCGCATGCTTCGATTTGGCCGTGAAACTGTGGCATGTCGGGGTGCGTCACATACGGCGCGAGGTCGGAGCTGATCCGATACATCGAGATCTGGGTGTCGGCGAGATAGCTGATGATCGCGTCAAGATATTCGAGACTGACGCGCAGGTGCGGCCCAGTTTGCCAACGGCGCGCATCATTCGAAGGTAGATCTGGCCGACCAACGACTTTAACCGCAAATCCAAGCCGCATGATGTATCTCCATAAGAAATTGAGAATTGAGAATTGACCGCTGCGAATATACGTCTATTTGTATACGGTAAAGCGGCGCTACTGGATGCTGGCACGGTTCTTGCACCAACATAATTGTGGACGCGTGGCCCAACCACACGAGCGGTCAAGCGCGAATATCGTATGTAAGAGGAGGACTAGATGCAGAACAACAATTTTGAGCATGACGCAGTCGAACATCACGCAGACGACGCTACGGCAGAATATAGTGCCTATGAGCGTGAGCAGCAGCAACAGCGCCGAATTATGATCGCCGGTGGACTGAGCGTTTTCTTCGCTGCCGTTGCGGGTGTGCTGTTCTTCATGTGGCGTCGCCGTCAGCCAACGCGGCTGGATCGCGCTGAGGCATCGCTGGTGGCTGCTGCGGTTGCGGCTGAGCAGGCCGCGCGCACGGTGCGCCAGCACGGCCCATCGCTGATCGAGCGTGGCGCGCTGAGTATCGAGCAGGCGGCGCGGATGACGCGCAAGCAGGGACCGGCGGTGGTTGTTCGCAGTGGCGAGCGTGTCGAGCAATGGGGCCGGGCGATTCGTAAGCAGGGGCCGGGGATGCTGGATCGTGGCGCGTCGAGTGTCGAGCAGGCCGCGCGCAGCTTCCGCAAGCAGGCACCCGGCATGCTGGCCGAGGGCGCAGGCCGTGCCGAACAGGCTGCGCGCAGCTTCCGCAAGCAGGCGCCGCCGGTGCTGCGCAAGGGCTACCAGCAGACCGAGCAGGCCGTGGCACGCACGCGCGAGTTTGGCGCTAGTATCGCCGAGCAGGCCGGCCGGGCGGTCGAGCGCACGCGCGAGGTTGGCGCAGGACTTGGTGAGCAGGCTGGGCGCGCAATCGAGCGCAGCCGCGAAGTTGGCGCAGGGATTGGCGAAAGCACGCAGGAGCTGTTTAGCCGCATCCCCACGCGGGGATAACGATTCTTCGCGCGGTCTCTGCTGATGTAGGGGCGGGGCGCGTACTCGCCCACGATGTGATCACTGGATTGCATCGTGGGCGGGTACGCGCCCCGCCCCTACGTTTGTGATACAAGCAGTGCTGTCATTGCGGATGTCGTTGTTGCCATTGCTTCCATTCCCCGCATTTTTAGCCGCGCTGCGATTGCCAGGGCCGCGCCATGATCGCCCGCATTCCATCCTCATCCAGCTCGATCCCTAGCCCTGGCGCTTGTGGCACCTGCACGCAGCCGTCTTCATCCAGCGCGAACGGTGTCTTGAGGTAGCCTTTGCCAATCAGCGTGCGTGTACCGTCGCGCCAATCGTTGACTTCATTATGCTCCTGCACCAGGAAATTCGGCAGTGCCGCATCGAGCTGAAGCGACGCTGCCAGCGCCAGCGGGCTGAGCGGGCAATGCAGCGCCACCTTCGCGTAACTGGCCTCGGCCAGCGCCGCGATCTTTCTGCATTCTGTAATGCCGCCAGCGTGCGCGATATCCGGCTGTACCACCGCCAGCGCGCCCTCGCGCAGCGCGTCGAAGAAGATCCATTTGCCCATCCAGCGCTCGCCAGCCGCGATTGGGACACGCGTGCTGCGCGCGAGCTGCTGAAGTACATCCACGCGCTCGATTGGCATTGGCTCCTCGACGAACAGCGGTCGGTGTGGCGCAAGCGCCTCCATCAGCTGCATAGCGATCGCTGGGTGCGGGTTGTGAATATCGACCGCGACATCGATATCCAGCCCTGCGCCTGCCCGCACCGCCGCAAACTGCTCAGCAAACTGGTTGACACGCGAGGTTGCCGCGAGGCCATCGCCGGGGCTGAAATGCACCTTCAGGCAGCGAAAGCCCCACTCGTGAACCAGAATACGCGCCGCATCGTGCCAAACCTGGCTGTCGTTCGATCTGTCGCCGACCGAGCGGCCCTCACGATAGGCTTGGCCCGGCTCAACGCAGAACGGCAGCTCGCCGCCAGTGGCGCGGTACATGCGAATACGATCACGGCATGCGCCGCCCAGCAGCTGGTAGATCGGCACACCGGCCCATTTCCCGGCGATGTCCCACAGCGCAATATCGATGCCGCTGATCGCGCTCATCGTCAGCGCACCGCCTTTGTAGCCGTTGCCGCCCGCATACATCGCCTGCCAGAGCGCCTCGCGCTGGAGCGGGTCGCTGCCCAGCAGCAGCGGTTCGAGCCGCCGCACTTCGGCGATCACACTCTCGGCGTGGTCTTCCAGATACGGCTCGCCCAGCCCGGTCACACCCTCGTCGGTATGAATGCGTAGCCAAACCCAGCTCGGTGGTACTTTTATGATCTCCAGTCGCGTGATCTTCATCGTCACTCCATAATAGTGCAGATTGCAGAATGCAGAACTATTGCGCTGCTCATGCGCTCATCGCGACGCCGAAACCCGTGATCAGCGCTACTGTCGGGGTGCCCTTTATGGTCGCCCACAATGCGTCCCAATGCCCAACATCGTGGGCGATCACAAGGATACGCCCCTACGGTATTCGATGTCTTGCATTGCTGTCATTGCGGGCGTCGGTGATCCCGAAGCAATCAATGCCCTGCATCGTAGGCAATCACAAGCGATTGCCCCTACGATATTCGATGCCATACATTGCGGTCATTGCACGCGGATGTGAATAGCGATAGAGGTGCTATGCCAACACCGGCACCTGCGTATAGCCGGCAGCACCGAGCGCGCGAACGAGCGCATCGATGCTGATGTGGCCGGTGTGCTCGACGCGCACGCGCCGATCGATCAGGCTGACGGTTACGAGCAGCACGCCCGGCAGCGCGCCCAGCGCCGCGCTGATCGCTTGTACATCGTGTTCGCCTGCGATGCTGGGGACGAGTACGTATTCTACGACCATCGTTTAGCTCTTTGTGTTTTTGGCGCTGGCAGCCGCATCGCGATAGGCCGCCAGCGTGCGCTCAGCCGTTTCGCGCCAGGAGAAGCGACGCGCTTGCTGGAAGCCGCGCTCGCGCATCTCGGCACGCAGATGCGGGTCGTTCAGCACCCGCAGCAGCGCTTCGCCCAGCGCCTCGGCGTCAGTCGGCGGCACGAGTAATCCGGCATCGCCCACGACTTCGGGCAGGCTGCTGCTGGTGGTAGTAACGACTGGCGTACCGCACGACATCGCTTCCAGCAGGCCCATGCCGAAGCCTTCGTAGAGCGACGGCAGCGTGAACACGGTCGCGGCAGCGTACCACAGCGGCAGATCCTGGCTATCGATGAAGCCGACGAAGCGCACGCGATCACCCAGATTGAGCGACTCGGCCTTGGCGAAGATCTGGTCGTACAGCCAGCCCTTGCCGCCGCCAATAATCAGCGGCGCGTCGGTCGAGGCGGCGATCCGCGCATACGCTTCCAGCAGCATCGGCACATTCTTGCGCGGCTCAAGCGTGCTGATGAACAGAATGAAGCGTTCCGGCAAGCCTGCGCGAGTGCGGAATGCCGCCAGCTCGGCTGGGTCGGGCGGGGCGAAGCGCGCATCAGCGGCGTCGTAGGTCACAATGATTTTTTCGGGCGGCACGCCCAGCAGACGCACAATCTCTTGCTTGGTCGCTTCGGAGACGGCCAGAATGCGTGATGCGCGGCGTGCTGAAACGCGCGTGGCCCAGGTCAGGTAGCTGCGATTCAGCCGCCGGAAGGTTTGCGGGAAGCTGAGGAACGCCAGATCGTGGATGGTGATCACGCTTGGTATCGGGCAGAATAGCGGTGCGACATTCAGCACACCGTGGAATACATCCGCGCCATTCAGCCGCAGCAGCGCTGGCGCGAGCAGCTGCTCCCACGGGATACGCACGCGCGGGTTGATCGTTGGCAGGCGGCTGGGGCGCACGGTGAAGTTTGGCGGGAGACGCAGCGCCGCGCTATCCAGGCCATGCGTGGTGTAGATCGTGTAGCGGTTCTGCTGATCGATCGCGCCCAAGTGTGTGAGCAGCGCCTCGGTATAATTCGACACGCCTGCGCGCCGGAAGCTGCGCGTGTGCGCCAGAAGGTGGGCGTTGATGGCGATGTGCATGTGGATTGGCGTTTCTATCAATCCGCCGCGAGAATGACGGAAGACGTAAGACGAAGGACGAAGTTCAATTTCCGTCCTCTGTCCTTCTTTTCCGTCCGTAATGTTGACTATTCTACGGCTGCGCCGCATAGGTCGGCGTCGGGATCACGCCCCAGTAATCGCGCGGCCAGTAAGAAACCCAGGCTTTGCCGATAATGCCATCAAGCGGCAGCTCGCCCCATTCGCGCGAGTCGCTGCTATTATTGCGATTATCGCCCATGACGAACACCGATCCAAGCGGTACCGGCACCACCTGGCCCTGGCTGCAGGGATCATCGCCGCGGCAGGTCGTCTGCACGCCCTGAAGATATGGCTCATCCAGCAGCACATTGTTGACAAATACCTGACCATCCTTGATCATCACCGTGTCGCCGGGAACGCCGATCACGCGCTTGATATAATCCTTGCTGAGATCGCGCGGGTATTCGAACACCACCACTTCGCCACGATGCGGCATATGGAAGGGGTAGACGACGCGCGCAGGCAGCTCGCCGTTGCCGGGCAGCACGCGCAATGGGGCGTTCATATCGAAGTGGAAGTAGACGATTTTATTGACTAGGATGTACTGACCGGTGTGCAGCGAAGGCTCCATACTTTGGCCTTCAATCTTGAAGTTCTGGATCACGCCGCGCACGATCAGAAAGACCAGCAGAATGAAGATCGCGGTCTCAAGCAGCTCCTTGACTACGCCGCGCACGCTCGGGAATGCGCGTTCGTCACGCTGTTCCTCGGGAGCTGGCTGCCAACTGGTATCGTCGCCTTGCCCATCCACTGCCGTCTGCGAAGATTGATCAAGCCCAAGTCGGTGCCGCAAAGGAGTTTCGTCCATTGTTTTTTCTACAAAACATATCTATATAGAACCTGCGCATCCCCAGATATTCGTGCTTGTCAGCTGTTTTTGCGCAGTGGGGCGAAAACAACGACAAAAGAGCGCGTATGTTCTATACTAGAACGACTTTCAAAAGTGAGGCATAGATTGCCGCTGCGCCGAGCCTATTTTGGCACGCGACTTGATAGCACTGCCCTAGATGCATTATACTCCATCGCAGAATAGAATGCCAGTAGGAGCACGCTATGCGCCTGACCGAGCTTGTGGAACGCGATGATGATGGAAAGTGGCGCTGCGGCGTCTGCCAGTGGCGCTGTAGGCTAGCGGTGGGCGAAACCGGGCGCTGCTTGGTGCGCGCGGCGACTGAAGCGGGAATTGAGGCGCTGCATGACGGCATGATCAGCGCCGCAAACTTCGGCCCAATCGAGGATCACCGGCTGTGGCACTTCTTCCCCGATTCGCAGGTGCTGGCGATCGGTGGCTGGGGCTACGCTTTTCCGGCCGATCAGCAGCGCGGCCAATATGGTGGCGTTCCAGCCGAGGAGAGCCAGCGCAGGCGGCTGGAGCCGGAGCGCGCGGCGGCGGTGGCGCTGGAGCGGCTGTGCCGCGGCGTGGTCTGGAGCTATAGCGATCCTTCGGTCTCGGTCGAATATATCACCGAGATGCTGCAATTCAGCCGCGCCAGCAGCCGCTACACCGCGCTGGTCGCCTCGGGCTACTCAACGATTGCGGCGCTGGATAGGTACGGGCACTACCTCGATGGCATCAGCCTGGAACTGCGCGCATTCGATGATGCGGCCTACAAGCGGTTGGCGGGCATCGATGACTGGCGCGGCATTCTAGAAGTAGTAGCGCACGCACGCCAGCGTTGGAATTGCCATGTTGAAGTAACCACCCGGCTACACCCGAATGTCAACGATTCAATCGAACAGATTCAGGCGCTGGTCGGCTGGGTGCGCGAGACGCTCGGGCCGAATACGCCCTGGCATGTGCTGCCGGGCGATGCGGGCGCGGCGGCGGCGGCGACGGTGGCGCGCGCGCGGCGGCTAGCCCAGGAGGCGGGCCTGCACTATGTCTACGGCCCCGAGCCAGGCCAGAGCACGCGCTGCTTCCAGTGCGGGCACACGCTGATCGAGCGCGGTGCCGTCAGCGGTCGGGTGGTCGGTATCACCGACGGGCGCTGCCACTCGTGCGGGGCCGATCCGCAGATGCGATTGTCGATCTTCAAGCGCTGAGTCGTGCGCAGGAGTTAGGGGTCAGGAGTCAGAAGAAGGGTGTGATGCACGATTTTGCACGGCATATCCCTAGCCCGGCGGGCTTTGTAACGCAAGCCGAGCGCTTCCGCCCGGCGGTGGCCCGGCAGGTGTCACACGCTCGCCGCTGGGCTGAAGCGCTCGGCTCACATGGCGAAGGCCGCCTACGCGGCCTGTCGGCAAAAGCAAGTAGCATA
>Ga0123337_10006298_pt1 | contig 11388 bp, 10 predicted proteins | sample frozenSSSSmetaG_FD_89792 | JGI IMG/M metagenome (GOLD analysis project Ga0123337, IMG submission 89792) | Glacier valley bacterial and archeal communities from Borup Fiord, Nunavut, Canada, to study Microbial Dark Matter (Phase II) -... | ecosystem: Environmental > Aquatic > Freshwater > Ice >...
GCCGCTTATTCTTTATGGATGGTCAAGCGTGTCATTTTTGGTGAAGTGGCAAACGATAATGTTGCTAAATTAGAAGATATAAATCGTCGCGAGTTTTGGATGTTGACATCATTAGCCATTATTATTTTAGCGATAGGTTTGTGGCCCGCACCGTTGACCGAAGTGATGCATGCCTCAGTCGAACATTTATTAACCCAAGTTTCACAGTCTAAGATCTAAAGGTGGCAGCAGACATGATGTTTGAAGTGACAAATATGGCTTTTGCGCTACCAGAAATGTTTATGCTGGCGATGGCGTGTGTGATCTTGTTAGTAGTTGCCTTTTTAGGTAAAAACGCGGCTGGTCCAGCTTATATGCTTAGTCAATTGACTTTAGCTATAACAATGATACTCATTTATCAAACAATGGGTAAAACAACAGGGCTTACCTTTGATGGCACCTACATTAAAGACGCCTTCAGTGATATTTTGAAACTGACTATCTGTGCATTGAACATAGTGGTGTTAATTTATTCCAGTAGTTATTTGAAAGCACGTGGTCTATTTAAAGGCGAATATTTCGTACTGGCAATTTTTTCTACGTTAGGCATGATGATTATGGTGTCTGCCTATCATTTCTTAACGTTGTATTTGGGGCTAGAGTTAATGTCCTTATGCCTATATGCAATGGTTGCTATGCATCGCGATTCAGCGACAGCGACAGAAGCGGCAATGAAGTATTTCATACTTGGTGCGATTGCATCAGGTATGTTGCTCTATGGTATGTCAATTATTTATGGTGCTACGGGCAGTTTAGCGTTGGCCACGATTGCAGAGACTATTCAAGCGGGCGGAATAGATGACACGGTACTTAGTTTTGGTTTAGTCTTTTTGATTATTGGCATTGGTTTTAAGTTAGGCGCGGTTCCATTTCATATGTGGTTACCTGATGTCTATCATGGCGCCCCCACCGCGGTGACATTGTTCATTGCCACAGCGCCGAAAATCGCCGCTTTTGCATTGGCTATACGATTATTAGTGGACGGGTTAGGCGCCGTTCATCAAGACTGGCAAAGTATGGTTATCATGTTGTCCGTATTATCAATGGTAATAGGCAATATTGTTGCCATTGCTCAGACTAACTTAAAACGCATGTTGGCGTATTCGGCTATTTCACACATCGGATTTATCCTGCTGGGCATTTTGTCTGGCACTCCAGAAGGCTATGCGGCTTCCATGTTTTATACATTGGTCTACTCGCTGATGAGCTTGGGTGGCTTTGGCATGATCATTTTGATGAGCCGGCAAGGGTTTGAGGCTGATAATATTGATGATTTCAAAGGTTTAAGTAGTCGTAACCCTTGGTATGCGTTAATGATGCTGATTTTGATGTTTTCAATGGCTGGTATTCCACCATTAATCGGTTTCTATGCCAAGTTAACGGTGATTAAATCGGTAGTCGACACTGACTTGATCTCAGTAGCTATTGTGGCGGTAGTAATGTCAGTAATAGGTGCTTATTATTATTTACGTATTATCAAAGTGATGTATTTTGATAAAGCAATACAACATGAAAAACTACAAGCACCTTTAGATATGCAGGTTATGTTTAGTGTAAATGCTTTAACAGTTTTTGCATTGGGCATCTTTCCTGGCTCATTATTAGCACTTTGTATGAGTGTTTTTTCTTAACAAGTGATAAATTTATGTCATCAACAACTCTCATTTTAATATTTTTTATTATTGCTAATTTACCATGGATCAGCGAGCGCGCCTTTCTTGTAATTCCTTTGACTAAAGTCAAATCACCATGGCTAAGATTATTGGAGCTACTAGTTTTTTATTTTGTAAGCTTATTGATTGCAATTGCTGCGGAAATTCAATTTTCAGGTGAAGTATTCCCCCAACAGTGGGAGTTTTTTGTCACGACATTCTCAGCATTCTTAGTTTTAGCTGTGCCTGGTGTTATATATCGATACCAATGGTTAGCAATGAAGCATAAAGAAGATGTACGAACAGGCAGTCAATAAATTCTGCTGGTATTGTGCTGTCATGCGATTACCAACGCCTAAGTATTGACAACATAATCATATTATATAAAACCCTAATTTATTGAATATTGACGCTTAATTTGTTTTAAGGGTGTGGTTATTTAATATTTAGTATAAAATGCTAGGGTTTATTTTCGTGTTTTAGTAACACATTATCATTTTCAGAGACGGACACAATGGCTGTAGATTTATCCAAATATCGAAATATTGGTATCTTCGCGCATGTAGATGCGGGCAAGACCACCACCACAGAACGAATTTTAAAACTGACCGGTAAAATTCACAAAGTCGGTGAAGTACATGATGGCGAATCAACAATGGATTTCATGGAGCAGGAAGCTGAACGTGGGATAACGATTCAGTCTGCGGCAACGACCTGTGAATGGGACGGACATCGTCTAAACGTTATTGATACACCAGGTCACGTTGATTTCACCATTGAAGTATATCGTTCACTGAAAGTATTAGATGGTGGTGTGGGCGTATTTTGTGGTTCTGGCGGTGTAGAACCTCAATCAGAGACTAACTGGCGTTACGCGAATGACTCTGAAGTTTCACGTATTATCTTTGTAAATAAACTAGATCGTATGGGTGCAGACTTCTTCCGCGTCGTAAAACAAGTTAAAGATGTTTTAGGTGCACATCCATTAGTGATGGTTCTACCTATCGGTGTCGAAGAAGAATTTAAAGGCTGCGTTGATTTATTAACCCGTAAAGCTTGGATATGGGATAACGATACAGATACTGCCGCTTTCCGTATCGAAGAGCCACCAGCTGATATGGCAGACCAAATCGAACAATACCGCGAAATGCTAATTGAAACTGCGGTTGAACAAGACGATGATTTGATGGAAAAATATCTTGACGGTGAAGAACCATCAATTGAAGCTATCAAAAAATGTATCCGTCTTGGTACATTGAAAATGGACTTTTTCCCGACATACTGTGGTTCTGCCTTTAAAGATAAAGGTATTCAAATGGTATTGGATGCGATAGTAGCTTACTTACCAAGTCCAACTGAAGTGGATCCACAACCTGAAGTTGATTTAGAAGGCGAGCCAACGGGTAAATATGCGATTGTTGATACTGACAAACCATTCCGTGCACTGGCGTTTAAAATCATGGATGACCGATTTGGTGCGTTGACCTTTATTCGTATTTACTCAGGTACGTTAAACAAAGGTGATACGGTGCTGAATACCTTCACTGGTAAAACAGAACGTGTTGGTCGAATGGTTGAAATGCATGCTGATGATCGTAACGAATTAAGTAAAGCACATGCGGGTGACATTATCGCAATCGTGGGCATGAAAGATACTCAAACTGGACATACATTGTGTGATCCTAAAAATCCAGCAACATTAGAACCAATGGTTTTCCCTGATCCTGTTATTTCAATCGCAATTTCTCCTAAGGATAAAGCGGCATCTGAAAAAATGGGTATTGCATTAGGAAAAATGATCAAAGAAGATCCTTCATTCCGTGTTGAAACTGATCAAGATAGTGGTGAAACGATCATTAAAGGCATGGGCGAATTACATTTAGATATCAAAGTTGATATCTTACGCCGTACGCATGGCGTAGATGTAACCGTAGGGGCACCACAAGTAGCCTACCGTGAAACGATTACTATACGGACTGAAGATAGCTATACCCACAAAAAACAATCGGGTGGTTCTGGCCAATTCGGTAAGATCGACTACATTATTGAGCCGGGTGAAACGGGTAGTGGTTATGTGTTTGAATCAGTAGTAACGGGAGGTTCGGTACCACGTGAATATTGGCCAGCTGTTGAAACTGGCTTTAAGAAAATGATGGGTCGTGGTGTACTTGCTGGTTATCCTTGTCTAGACTTTAAAGTTACCTTAGTTGATGGTAGTTTCCACGCGGTCGATTCATCTGCAATGGCATTTGAATTAGCTGCTATGGGTGCTTATCGCCAAACAATGAAAAAAGCAGGTCCGCAAATCATGGAACCCATCATGAAGGTTGATGTGTTTACACCAGATGATCATGTTGGTGATGTTATCGGAGACCTTAATCGTCGTCGTGGCATGATTAAGTCGCAAGATGCAGGTGTAAGCGGCGTACGTATTAAAGCAGACGTTCCCTTAAGTGAGATGTTTGGTTATATCGGAACACTTCGCACAATGACATCAGGTCGAGGTCAGTTCTCTATGGAGTTCTTACAATACAGCCCGTGTCCGCGAAATATTTCTGAGCAAGTCATTACAGATGCTAAAGAACGTGAAGCAGCTGCTAAGAAATAAACCAGTAATACAACGCTAAATAAAAAAGGGCTGATTAATAATCAGCCCTTTTTTTATATCGGTAATATGGTTTTATTTTAAATAGTATTAGCCAGCTAGGTTATAGGTCTCAAATTTTGACAAAACTAAGATAATAAAGCTACTTATTAAATAGATTATTTGTCATCACGATTTAATCTTTGATCTTTAGCGAGTGCCGCCAAAATATTGAGCATGTCATTTGGCATCTCAACTTGCCATGATACTTCTTCCCCCGATCCTGGATGAATAAAGCCTAGTGAGCCGGCATGGAGGGCTTGGCGACGAAAACCTTGCAAGGCATCACGAAACTCTTCTGTTGAGTTTTTAGGGAGTCTTAATCGACCACCATAAACAGGATCACCAAATAACGGATAACGAATATGGGCCATGTGAACACGGATCTGATGCGTGCGGCCCGTTTCAAGCTTGCAACGAATATGAGTGTGAGCACGGTAACGATGAGCAACACGGTAGTGAGTTATTGCTGTTTTACCAGATGAAGTGACTGCCATGCGTTTCCGCTCAATTGGATGGCGGCCCATTGGTTGATCAACTGTACCACCCGCAGTCATAACGCCCATTGCAATGGCTTGATATTCTCGCTCTACCGTGCGTTCTTGTAATTGAATAACTAGGGAGTTATGCGCCTGTAGTGTTTTAGCAATCATTAACAAGCCTGTCGTACCTTTATCTATACGATGCACAATGCCTGCTCGCGGGATAATTTCTAGCTCTGGGGCATGGCTTAGTAAGGCATTAACTAAGGTGCCATTGTGATTGCCGGCACCAGGATGAACAACCATACCTGCTTCTTTATTGATAATTAAGATGTCTTGGTCTTCATAAACAATATCAAGCTTAATATCTTCTGCTATCCAAGTGTCATCAACGGCTTCTATCTGGGCATTGATAAGGATATGTTCACCACCTACAATGGAATCGCGTGGACGAAATTGTTGTTTATCTACAGTGACAAAACCCGCTTTAATCCACTTTGTGAGTTGACCTCGCGAATAGTCAGGAAAAAGTTGGGCGAGTGCTTGATCAAGTCTCATTCCGGCAGATTCGTCAGGAATAAAGTCTTCTAATAAAAGGGTTTCAGACATGGGGAGTTATTTATATTATGATAATGAACTGGTTATTATAGCCTAGGCAATGACTATTGGCTGATTTTAAGGAGTGTACAATGCGTTGTAAATTAATTGTTTTATGTCTGTTGGGGTTTGCCGCCACAACGGTTCATGCTGAACAAACTAGAAATGTTGATCTGCTTGCGTCATCTTGCGCGGCTTGTCATGGTACAAATGGTCATAGCGTAGGTGGATTGCCAAGTTTGGCAGGTGTCGATAAGTCTTATATCATTGAACAAATGCAACAATTTGTCAGTGGTGAACGTAGTTCTACCGTAATGAAATCTCATGCCAGCGGTTATACCACAGAGGAAATTGAATTGATGGCAGAATTTTTTTCAAAACAATAACTAATATTTATCGATTGATTAAACTAAACGTTATTTTAGCTTCTGGCATATTGGACAATAAAAGGTAGCGCGCTGTGCTTCTTTATAATGCTCAATTTCGCAACCACAACGAATACAAGACTTTCCTTGTCTACCATAAACGCTCAACTCTTGAGCAAAGTATCCGGGTTTACCGTCACTTTTTCTAAAATCTTTCAACGTAGTTCCACCGGCTTTAATGGCTTGAGTAAGAATGGTTTTGATGGCTGACTTTAATTGGTCGCAGTCGTTTTCTGTGAGTTGATTCGCCATGGTCGCAGGATGAATTCGAGCTGTAAATAAAGCTTCATTTGCATAAATATTACCTACGCCAACGACTACTTTGCCATCCATAATCAATGTTTTGATACTACAGCGGCGTGTTGTTGCTTGATTTAGAAGATAGGTGGTATCGAAGGTCAAGGTGAGTGGCTCAGGACCAAGATGAGAAAATAAGGGATGCTGTTCAATAGGATTTTCGGTCCATAAAATAGCCCCAAAGCGACGAGGATCGTTGTATCTTAATAGATGACCATTATTAACCATCATATCAAAGTGATCATGCTTTTGTGGGGTTATATTTTCGCTGATTGTTAAAATACGCAGTCGACCCGACATGCCCAGATGAATAATCAATGTGCCAGAATCACATTCCAATAGAAGATATTTTGCTCGACGATATAGCCGATGAATAGTTTGGCCTGTAAGAATCTCAGCAAGATGTGGATTTATCGGCCAACGAAGTGAAAAATTACGAATAAAAACTTGGCTTATTTGTGCATCTAATAAAAATGGTTTCACGCCACGTAGCGTAGTTTCTACTTCTGGTAATTCTGGCATGATATTGGCTACTGTTCGCTAGGCTGAGAAGGTAATAACTGAGTAAGTAATGCTAAGGTAAATTGATAATTAAGCATCTGCTGAGGATCTTTAATGAATAAAGCATTACCGTTTATCGTTAAATCATATTCAGCGGGTAATATTTGATTGTTAAACCAAACTTGTACTTTATGAGGCATTGATGTTGCTGGCATAGTATCTTTTATAGGTAGAACTTGTAAGGCGTAAGCATACTGCCAGTTTTGAACAATAGCGGTAATTTGGTCTGTCGTTATTGCCGGTAAATTACTTTGCCAGTGGCCATTAAGGTTTTCGATAATGGTCGATTCCGCTGACAAAGTGTTATCAGTATTTAGCTTCGGTAAAACAAGCTTAGTAATGATGTTATTTTTAGCAATGAGTCTATTTTCGATAAAACTAGAAGCATTAGCATGTAATAATGGCGTAATGCGATCAGTAATTAAGTGAATTACATCGCCAATTAATACATAACGATGTTTGCTAATGGCTTCAATACCACCAAACTGTACGTTAAATTGATTTAAGGTTAAAACGAGATTAGCGGGTGCTAACTCAAATTGTTCAAGGTCACCATCAGTCACGGCACTTATTTGAGCATAACTTGGGGTATTTAAAAAACTGAGTAATAATTCTACTCGTGTATTGTTAGCGATAGCTTTAATGGGCTGCGTGATGTGCCAACCCGATGCCGACTTTTCTAATATGATATCAGCAGTATTGGGACGAGAGATAATAATGTGTTGAATATCATCGCTGGTGAGTGGACTCAGTTGCTTAAGCCCTGCTACTGGATCAGTATCGACAGTATTAAACCAATATAAACCGATGATTAAGCCTACAAGAATAAGGTTGATAAGATAACTTTTTTTCATTGTCTACGACGATACCACCAAAGCCATAAGCCAATCCCAAGCAGTAGTAATGGCATAACAATTAAAAAGCCGAGACCTATATATAATGATTGTGTTCGGTTAAGATCTAACTGATTATCTATCGTCGTTTTGACTGGAATATTAATAAGATTATCATCACCAGCTAACCAATTCATAATTGCCATGCCTAACTCAAGATTGCTGCCATTACCTAAATAAGTATTAGATAAAAAGTCTCCATCACCAATGACCGCGATCCGTTGTTCTTTGTCCTTTTTGCTATTGGATACTGTCCGTGACAATAAATAGCCAATATTAAATGGGCCTTTAGTATCTGAGCGAATATCAAAGACTGGCGTCTGCTGCGCATTTTTATCGGCCAGAGAGGCTTCACTCCATACATTATTTTGAGTTGTTAATAGCGGTAAATATTGCCAACCATTATGCGCATTGGAAATCTGTCTCAGGGCAACTGCTTGTGGAAAGACGGTTACGCCCGAGGTTACTTGTCCGATAGGATGATTGGCATAATCTGTTATCAATACAAAGCGAGAATCATTGATACCTAATTGTTGGGCATTAGGATCGATAACAATACTAGGTATAAATGCTAAACCGAGTTGTTCGGCTAGCGTTGATAAGAATTGATTTTTAGCTGGTTCGGATAACCAAAGCACATTACCGCCATTAGCAATATAAAGTTTGAGAATATCAATTTCGCCATTTAACCACGCAATTTGAGGACTGGCAATCACTACAGTAGTTGCATTAGCCGGAATTTGATTATTTTTAATCAAATTGAGCGGCAGAAATTTAAAGCCTTTTTGTTTGAGTTGATCTCCCCAAACACTTAGGTCGTCATTAGCCGCATTAAGTGGGCTGCGTTCACCATGACCTTCAATAAATACCAGCCATTGTTCTTGTTGTCGAGAAACGGCGATCAGCGCATTGGTTAGTGATTGCTCAGAGAGATCTAAAACGTGTTGTTGTTTATCGCCTAGAGAGATAACCATTTCAGCTTGTTGTTGGATCTTGAGTTTACGAACTAAATCTGGCGAGAAATCTGGATTAATATAGCTGACATTGAGTTGGGTATTATGACTTTGGTAGTTCGCAAGTAACGATTCTAAAGCAGGGCGATACTCACTCGTCGGGCTGATGAACGCTTGGATACTGATCGTTTGATCAAGTTGAGTTAGAAAATCTGTGGTGGTATTCGAAAGACTGTGACGATTATTTGCCGTCCAATCGCTGTGAATATTTGTTTTAAGAGACAGTTGCGCTAGTAGCACAATAACAACAATCACCAATACATAAAAAATCAGATTTTGAAGTTTAAGTTGGCGTCGTATTTTTTGAGTAATGTTCATTTAGTTGAAACGCTCAGCATCAAGTCGGCGAATAGTTAACGTTAAAAATGCCACAATAATAATGAAGTAATAGGCTACATCGCTACTATTTACTTCACCTTGTAATAAAGGCTCGTAATGCCTTAATAATGATAACCAGCTAAATAAACTTGTTGTTTCAATCGTTACTTGTGTATTACCAGCCCAATCAATAATCCACAATAAAAACAAAAAGGCAAAGGTGCTGACAGCAGCAATAGTGGGTTGCGTCGTCAGTGAGGATAAAAATAAACCGACGGCCGTAAAGCTGGCAACTAATAGAGCTAAGCCCAAAAAGCCAGCAGCAATAACGCCATAGTCTAAGTCAGCACCTAAACTGAGTGATAGGGGCATTAAACTAATCAAAATAAGTAAAATAATGAAAAAACTCAGGGTACCAAGAAATTTACCGATAACAATTTGTATTATGGTTAATGGCGCGGACAGTAATAATGGCAAGCTATTATTTCGGCGTTCTTCAGCAATGAGCCGCATCGTAATAAGTGGAGCAATTAATAATAAGATCGTGGCGGCATCATTTAATAATGGTATTGCAATCATCTCAGTGACACCTGGCGCCCCAGGTATAGCGGCCATTTTACCTTGAATTTGCATGAATAAATCAATGTGGGTCAAAAACAAATAGGCAATAAGGAGCTGACATAATGCCAAAATTATCCATGCGAGAGGTGATAAAAATAAGCGGTAAACTTCATTGCGAGCAAGTATCAACATTAGCTAGATTGCTCCAAAATTACCGATTCCTGTTGGATGATGTTCATAAAGACATCTTCTAGTGAGTGTTGCTCTGGCATAAGTTCGATTAATTGCCACTGCTGTATTACTGCATGATTAAGTAACTCAGCAGTAGGGTTAACATCCGGTTGGTAATGCAAACGAAATTGCGTAGGACTGACTCTATCTACCGATATGACGCCGGAAATTTGCTGCAATGTTGCTAGTGGTGGCGGCATAAGTAATGTGCACATTATGTTAGATGCTTTTCGTTGTCTATTTAGATCAGCAATAGTGTTATTAAAAATTAATTTACCATGACTGATAATTTGCACGCGATCACATAACATTTGCACTTCAGGTAAAATATGTGTTGATAAAATTACGCTATGTTCAGTGGCGATATCGCGAATTAAGTGGCGGATCTCTCTGATCTGAATAGGGTCTAGCCCTGAAGTAGGTTCATCAAGAATTACCACAGCAGGCATGTGAATAATAGCTTGTGCAATGCCTACACGCTGTTGATAACCTTTGGATAAGTTGCCAATTAGGCGTTTAGTCATATCCGTTAAGCCACAGCGTTCAAGGACAGTATTGACTGCTGTAGAGATATTTTTAGACGGAATAAGGTTAATTTTGGCACAAAAATATAAAAATTCTTTAACTGTAAGCTCTTTGTAAAGTGGCGGCTGTTCAGGCAGATAACCAAGGTGTGCTTTAGCTTGTTTTGGTTCACTTAATAAGTCATAACCATTAATTGTAATTTGACCTTGTTTAGGAGCAAGATTGCCACTAAGCATTTTCATGGTTGTCGTTTTACCTGCACCATTAGGTCCCAATAAACCTAAAACCTCACCTTTGTATATATCAAAACTAATATTATTTACAGCAAGGAGTGTTCCGTAATTATGGGAGAGTGACTTTGCAGTAAGAAGAGGTGATGAACTCATGGGATATTTATAAACTTAATTGCATTTTTATGGTCCACTCGGTGGCATTAATGTACAAGTCTCCTAGCTGTTTGAGTGATACTTGTTCAACATTAATCTCATCCCATGAACCTTCTTCATAGTAGATGGTAGTGTTTAACATTTCTCCTAAGTTGCCTAGACGACCAGATAACGCTTGTTTGATATCGCTATTTAAAGGCAATGACTTTAACAATTCATCCATAGGATGCGACATGATGGCATCAATAGTTGAAAATAAACCCACTAAAAATCCCGTTTCAGCAATACAATTATAATGCGTCGCTAATTGTTCGCACATTTTAGCTCGAATAAGGGTATTTGCCATTAGTTCTGATGGTATGCTTTTCATCTCATTGAGCGCGATTAAGGTCGTCCACGTATTAATTGCTTTGAAACCTAAAATAACGAGACCTTGTTTAATCGTTTCTATTTTTTTAGGAAGTCCTACTGCTGCCGAGTTTAACAATCTAAGTAATTTATACGTAAGACCCACATCTTGGCTGATAAGTTGTTCAATATCATCAAATTCGACATTAGGATTTTGTAGCTTGGCGATTATAGAGAGTAAGTTAAGCTGGCTTTCAGGTATTGGTTTGTCTTCTATGATGACAGGACGACTAAAAAAATAGCCTTGAAAATAATCAAAGCCTAATTTTTGGCAAAGTTTAAATTGTGCTTGAGTTTCAACTTTTTCTGCGAGCAGTTTGACGTTTTCTTGTTTTAGCAATGTTACTTGTTCTGTA
>Ga0123337_10006301_pt1 | contig 11387 bp, 6 predicted proteins | sample frozenSSSSmetaG_FD_89792 | JGI IMG/M metagenome (GOLD analysis project Ga0123337, IMG submission 89792) | Glacier valley bacterial and archeal communities from Borup Fiord, Nunavut, Canada, to study Microbial Dark Matter (Phase II) -... | ecosystem: Environmental > Aquatic > Freshwater > Ice >...
ACGCCCAGAACCGCAATGCGGTTCGCTCGACTAACGCAGCGGCGCTGGCCGGAATGGATCGCTTAATTCTGAGCGGCGTCCAGGCGGACGACCCAACGATCAGTGCGGCGATCAAGGCATCATTCAAATCGAATGGTATCACGGCGCAGATGAATCCAGCCATACCAGTCGGCGCAGGCGAGCGGCGGATCTTGGCCTATTATCTTGACTCGTACGGTAATCGGCTGGGCAGTTGCACGGTAGGCAAATGCGGCGGCGTTCCCGACAATGTGGGCTATATCCAGATCGACACTTCCGGCACGGTCGACACCTACTTCGCACGCCTGGTCGGCCAGCAAACGCTGCCGGTCAAGGCACAGTCCTTCGCCGGCCAGTGTACACCGGTCAAAGGCGTCTACCCAATCGCGGTCAACGCGGCCAATATCGACTCAACGAACGGGATCTTCTACCCGCCGACCGGCCCTAACGCTGCGAATGAAATAAAATATTATGGGAAGTACATCGACGAGAACTATCGTAATGGCCTGACACAGCGACGGATCTATCGTAAATCGGATTTTAGCATGCCCGGCAACTTTGACTGGTTGAAGTGGACGAGTGACCCGAACGGAGGTAACGCTGTCGCGACAGAGAATATGCTGACCGGCGATGGCAACCTCGACGTAGGCTTCGATGAGGTGGTTCTGAGTCCGCCGATTAGGTCATCAACCGGCACGCGGTATACGACCGGCTGGCCGGATCCGAATTCAGCCGAGGTCACCGGCTACCCACTCTTCCCGAAACAGCTCAGCGAAGGCGACTGGATCTACGCCAATACTGGTAACAACGGCAGCAGCGGAGTGAAAGCGGCGCTCGACTATCATATCAGCAACCGAACAGTGCTGAATCTGCCGATCGTCGATCGGGCGATTGGGAACGGCAGCAATACCTACATGCACTTTGTAAAGATGGGCGCGTTCTTGCTGCGCGGTTATGACCTGACTGGAACGGGCTACTTCGACCTGGTCTATGTCGGCAATGCCAGCAAAACCGCCTGCCTTTCGGAGAATATCAATCAGGGTGCTAATGTAGGTCTGGGTTTGTCGGGCCAGGTGTATGTCAACCCGCGCTGGCAGCAGCCGCTCCAGCCGAACCAGCCGATCGCCTATAACATCGTGCTGGATGTCTCGGGTTCAATGAGCTGGGATTTTAATGGCTACGGCACATATAGTGGCAACGACTATATGTGCGAATCTCCGACTAATCCGAACCCTTCGAGTTTGCCCTATACTAGTAGTTGCACTGGTGGCCCGAACTCAGCCTGGAAGACTCTGAACCAACGCCGTGTGTATGTCGCCAAGAATGCGATCTATAAGTTCATCAACAACATGGGCAAGTATGACATGGTGCGTGTGATCGCGTTCAGTAGCGCTCAGGCCGGCAATGCGGCTCCGACCCCCAACTGGGTCGTGACATCGGATCAGGCCGCCAAAGATGCGCTGATCGCCACCGTCCAAGGTATTGGAACCTACGGCGGCGATCCGTACAAGACTTCTGGCGGCACGCCTGGCCCTGATGCACTGGCGACGGCTGCAACAATGTTCCAAGCGTCCAAGGGCTACACCCCAACCGCCGGCAATGGCAAAACATTCCGACCAGTGTTGATCTACCTAACCGACGGGGTCGCCAATATATTCCAAAGCTCGGCGGTTGGCTTGAAAGATGGGCAACTCAACACTGCACGCGATGTCTGCGGAAGCATGACAACGAGCCAGGCAATCAACACCGCCGATCCCTGCCAGCTCGGCGACACAGCTAATAACACGGCTCGACCGATCACTGCCATGGTCAATGTCGCTAACGGTATGAAGGCCAATAATCCTGAGCTAGCAATCTACACGATCGGCCTGGGGCCGGTGCCTGCGACTGGCCTGCCACGCGTTGCGAGCAGCCCGGATATGTATTTCTCGGCCAGCTCGGGCAACGTCGTCCAACCAATCTTGGATCTCATTCAGGCGCAGGTGACCGGAGCAACCTGTGCGTCAACCGGCGGATATTCGTGGCTCGACACGATCGACGGTTCGCATGCCCCTACCGGCTCGCCATTCAGTAGCCTGGGTAGCGGGGTTTATGGGCAGGTCTACATCTACGAGCCTGGCTCCGCCACCCCCAAATATACGCTGCCGATCAATCTTGATCAGTCGATCAGTTTCGATGGCCGACTCGGCTACTCGATCGCGGGCGGAGTAACGCCAGGCAATTACGAAATGGAGGCGTATGTCGGCTACCGCGGTGAAGATGGAACTACTCGCTCATACGATTGGTTCATCGATCCAAGCTCTTTGAATGAAGCGCACCGGATCACCGTTTCGGTCACCTCGGCTTCGACATTGGGTGGATCAGTGCCGCTGCCGCCGATCTTCATGGATCTACGCTCGACCGCTAATGTCTGCCCGGCCACCCCATAATTCGCGCAGCCGGCGCATAGAATAAATGAGAGCCGGGTCGTGGAAGGCAGATTGCATTCACACGGCCCGGTTACCTTCTTGTTTCCACCTCACGCGAGGAGATTATTCCATGCATACATTCATTCGCTCGCCACAGCACGTCCGTGGGGTGCTGATCCTGGGTATTTTCGTGCTGCTCCTGGGCGCACTTCCACCGCACAGCTCACTTGCAGCGTCGAAACAGCAAGAGATCAACAATGCGCTGGTGGATCTGAAGGACGGTAAGTTCCAGCGCACATCCCTTTCGAACTCCGTCCGTCCATTCACTGCCGGGGATAAAATTAAGGATCAAGTCGGTGGGGTGCGGCTCGGCCCGATTGGCCTGCTCAAACAATGGTTTCAATCGCCATTCCGCTTGCCAAAAGCGTTGTACCGCATGGGCACAACTACAATTGGCAATCGTATGTTCCTGATCGGCGGTCTCACACCAAGCAGCCTTGGCTCTGATCGGGTCGCCGAAGTTTGGTCGACCGCAGTATCGCAGGTCGATGGTTCTCTAGTCGCGCCGGGCTGGGCGGCTGAACCAGCGCTTCCGGCGGTGCGGGGTGCGGATCAGACATCAAACCCAAATCTTACCACGCCGGTCGCCGAAGTCGACTCGCCAGCGGTTACGTCAGTCGTCGATTCGAGTGGACAGAATGGCTATATTTATGTGATCGGCGGCCACACAGCCAACGGACTCTATGACTTTTCCAGCTACGCTATGCGGATCGGCACCGTGGCAAATGGGCGCATCACTGGCTGGCAAGACCAAGTTGGCGCACGCTTCCCTGTGCTCGATCCAACCAATCCATTTGCCATATCCTATGGTGTACACTCCGCCACCGCGTTGAGCCATTCCATTGGCGGTGTAACCTATGTATACCTGATCGGCGGCATCCAGCACTACTATAATACTGGCCCTGGCCCTGCAAGAGACGACCCTCTAAAGACTGTATTTTATGCAAAGGTTGGTGCGGGTGGCAAGCTATTCAATCCCACCAATGGTTCCGAAGGCTGGGCAAAACTACCCCAGTCGCTTAATGTACCGGTTGGCCTGTGGGATGCCACGGGGACGATCGACAATTATGTCGCCAGCAGCCAAACAAACGCCGACGCACTGTATATCATCGGCGGGCAGCTGAGTAGTTCCCCAGCTACATTCAGTAGCGCTGTCCAGCGTGCGACGATCAATCCGGATGGCACATTGATCTGGGATTGGAGTGGCACACTGCCGGAGGCGCGCAATGGCTCTGCCGCCATCCCGTTCCGCGGGAATATCTACCTGACCGGCGGACAGCCCAATGGTGTCAGCCCAGATGCAGCAGTGCTCACCACGTATGTCAACGATGATCTGACATTGTTCGAATTCTCCGATGGGCAGGGCAATGGAAGCAACTTCTTGAAGAGCGGTACAGCGCTACTGGAAAAGCGCTCGCTGCATGGATCGGTGCTTGTCACCGCCGATTCAAGCTCGCCTAACTCGGCGTTCCTGTATGTGCTCGGCGGGTTTGGCACCCAAGGTGGCGATATCGCGAACAAACCGCGTGACAGTGTGATCTACGGCAAGGTCGGCGGCGGCGAGGATATTTCTAGCAGCGGCTATGCGTCAACCGGCTGGTACTATTCCAAACCGTTTAATGTCGCCCAGCAGTTCAGCGAAGTCACCGTTCAAGAAATCGACTGGACATCGGCGATCACGCGAACCACATCCGATATGGATATCGCGATGGAGTACCGGCTTTCCTCATCAAATGATTGTACTAGCGCTACCTGGGCAGATTGGATTCCACTGACTGGCGCGACTGATGGACATCACTCGATCAATGGCCAGAATATCTCGACGATCACCGATACAGTCGCACGCTGCTTCCAATACCGTGCATTCCTGACCACCGATGATAAATTCGCGACGCCGACACTACTAAATGTCAGCATCAAGATCATTATTCCTGGTAGCCCGGATCTCAGCGTGCAGGGAATCACCGCTCGCAAGGTCGGCAAGCTATTCACAGGGTTGAATGTACTGATCCAAAACGTGAACCAGCTTGCGCCGCCGACATTGGCAGCCGATATAGAAAGCAGCGGCTCGTTCTATGTCGATCTGTGTATCTATGGGCCAAATGCGACCGGGGCGGCACCGATTCTGCCGCTGACGCTGACGAATAAGCAGTGCAGCAAAGCCTACGCACAGGTCGATAAGAGTATTATGACCGCGAACACCACCTATCCAGTGACACGCTGGTTTGCTTCAGCGAATGATCAACCGGTCGATCTGCTTCAATTCTTCTCGCAGCCCGGAACCTACACGGTGTATGTTGCGGTCGATTCATACGTGGATGATGCAGTAGCATCGCCGAAGGGTTATGTGGACGAGGGCGACATGGATAAAGGCGAGAGCAATAATGTCTCGGCAGCCTACACCTTCGCGGTTGAGGAGATCGGCCACGGATCATATCTCCCGAATATACGGCACTAAGCGAATCGTGCTCGTGATCTGGTAGGGATGCCTGAGTAGGTTGTATATTTCGTAGCTGCTTGTTCTGCCCGCTGCGTAGAACGAGTAGCTGCGGAATGCACTGTACATTCGATATAATTAGGCGCGCAGGGCAGCACATTTTGGAAGGCGGCAAATCATCATTGTTAGGCCTTCCAACGCCCGTTTCTATGCACACTTGTCAGCCTGTGATATAATGAACGCTCAGGCATCTGCGACCGCGCGTTGCTTGCTGAAAGAAAGGTTAAAAGCATATGAGGCGTGGAGGCCGGCTTTTTCTTCTGCTAGGAATTCTCGTCCTAGTCGCCGCTGCATTGGCCTATTTCGTGCTCTCGCAGCCGCAGAGTCCATCACCCGCACTGGTTGCAGCACCCACGGTCGAGATCAAAAAGAAGATCGTGGTCGCACGGATCGATATTCCAGCGAATACAATCCTGACCGATACAGAAACCTTTCTCGGTGTGATCGATATACCCGAGAGCGAATTCAACAGCGCGCCAGGGCAGTATTTCGAATCCACTAATGAGCTGGTGAACAAGCAGACGGTACGCCAGATCAACTTCAATGATCGCATCAGGCGCTCGGATGTTACTGAGCCGGGTTTATCGATTCTAATTCCAACCGCACAAGCAAATCAGCCACGACCAAAGGCGGTGCCAGTATCGGTAAACAGCCTGAGCGGCGTGGCCGATCAGATTCGGCCGGGCGACTTTGTGGATATTCTGACCACGATTGAGATCCAGCGGACGGTTATTCGGCCTGGCTTTGGTGATGCGAATCAGGTTATTCTCAAGGAAGAGTCATTCACTGGCAAATCGGTGAAGACTCTGATTCAGAATGTGCAGGTGTTGCAAGTTCTGAAGCCAGCTGTGCCACAGGGCACTCCCGGCGCAGAGGCGGCTCCACCACCAGCGGCGGCTGGTCCACCGCCAGTCGATGCGAACGGCCAGCCGATCCCGGCCGGTCAGCAGCCGACTTCCCATTCGCAAGGGCCGCAGACGACTGGCACGTTCCAGCCGGGTGACTGGATCTTGACGCTGGCGCTGACCAACCAGCAGGCTGAAATTGTGAAGTTCTCGACCGAGACTGGCACAATTTCGCTGGCCTTGCGTGGCCGTGGCGATGCTGCTGTCGAGAACACGCTTGGCGCAACGTTGTCGCTGCTCGTCTCGCAGTTTGGGCTGCCATTGCCGGGCGGGGCACCACCGGAGCTGATCTCGCAGAGCGATCTGACGCCAGTAGCGACGTTGCCCGCACCCGCAAACGCTGTAACGACACCGACACTGACGCCCACGCCGACCCGGTAAATGGTACGAGGAGAAGGGCATGTCTGACCAGCCTACGATACGCGTCCTGATTGTTGATGACATCGCCGAGACACGCGATAATCTCGAAAAGCTGCTGTTTTTCGAGAAGGATATTCAGGTTATCGCTAAAGCTAGCAATGGGCGCGAAGCGGTAGCGATGGCGAAGCAGCACCAGCCGGATGTCGTCCTGATGGACATCAACATGCCCGATATGGATGGCATCGCGGCTACCGAGGCGATGCTGAGTCAAGTGCCGACTGTCCAGGTGATCATGATGAGCGTGCAGGGCGAGCACGATTATCTGCGTCGCTCGATGCTGGCCGGCGCGCGCGAGTTCTTGACCAAGCCAATCAGCGCCGAGGAGCTGTATCACGCGATTCGTCATGTCTATCGCTTGCAGACGACTCAGCGGCGCTATGTTTCATCGACGCCGGCCGAGATGGCGCAGCTGGCCGAGAATGCGGTTGGCCAAGGCCAGATCATCGCCGTTTTCAGCCCCAAGGGTGGGGTTGGTACCTCGTGCATCAGCGCAAACTTGGCGGTGGCGCTGCGTCAGATGACCAATAAAAAGATTGCGCTTGTCGATGGCAACCTGATCTTTGGCGATATCGGCGTGATTATGAATTTGGTCTCGACCAAAACGATCGCCGATCTAGCGAATCGGATCGCTGAGCTTGACCGCGAGCTGCTGAATGATGTGCTGGCAACTCACACCTCGCAGGTGAAGGTGCTGCTAGCGCCACCAAATCCGCAGACTGGTGAGCTGGTCACATCGGATCATCTGCGCGCGATTCTGGAGCTGCTGCGCAAAGAGTTCGATTATGTGGTTGTCGATACGCAGTCGTCGTTCCAGGATCGCGCGCTGGCAGTGCTGGATGTGGCTGATCGAATCGTCACGCTTATGACGCTTGAGATGCCGTGTATCAAGAACATCAAACTGTTCCTTGAGGTGGCCGAGCTGCTGGAATATCCGCCCGAGAAAACCCTGCTGGTGCTGAATAAGGCCGATAGCCGGCTGGGTATTCGGGTTGAAAATGTCGAGGAGAATATCCAGCATAAGGTCGCCTTGCAGATCGGCAACGCGCCGAACGAGATGACGCTTTCGATCAACCAAGGCGTGCCACTAGTGATCGAGAAGCGTGGGCACCAGACCGCGAAGGATATTTTTGCGCTGGCGAGCCTGCTGAGCAATGCGCGTGGTGGCGCAACGGTGAAAGCCGGCGATCAGCCACAGGCACCCAAAGCTCCCGAGAGCCGCGGCCTGTTTGGCCGACTTTTGACCAAGCGCTAGAGCATCGATAGTGTCTGCTGTATGATCCACGAAGGAACACGAAAGACACGAAATAATGCGTCCTTTTCAGGCCCCTTCGTGTGGCTTTGTGGATTCGCTGCCGACATTCTAGGCACTATCAGAAGCATGGTGTAGCATTGCAGCATGCTCCGATTCTAACCCAAATCACAGCACACACGATGCCCAAAGGAGGTTTCGCATGTCTCTACTGAAACGTATCGGCGGTAGCGCCAGCACGATTGGCGAAAGCAATGCCGCGCATCAGCGCTCTGGTGGCGGGATTCACGAGCCAGCCAAGCTATCCGGTGCGCCGCGCGAGCGTGAAGATACGAACTTTGTGGACATTCGCAGCCGTGTCCAGAATAAGCTGATCAGTGAGCTTGACCCAAAGCTCGATCTTTCGAATGCCGCCAAAGTGCGCCAGCAGGTTGAAGATATCTTCAATACGATTCTCGACAGCGAGAATATTGTGCTGACCAGAACCGAGCGTACGCGGATGTTCGAGAGCATCGCGGCGGACATTCTGGGCTTCGGGCCGCTGGAAATATTGCTCAATGATACCGAGATTAGCGAGATCATGGTCAATGGGCCGCGCCATATTTACGTCGAGCGCAAAGGCAAGTTGACCAAGAGCGATGTGGTTTTCAACAACGATGAGCATGTGATGCGCGTGATTGATCGCATTATCTCGCCGCTTGGCCGGCGCTGCGATGAGTCGTCGCCGATGGTCGACGCACGTTTGCCCGACGGTAGCCGCGTGAATGCAGTCATCCGGCCGATCTCACTGATCGGGCCGTGCTTAAGCATTCGCAAGTTCAAAAAAGAAGGCATCACCGTCGAAGATATGATCCGCTTCGGCTCGCTGAACCGCGAGATGGCTGAGTTCCTATCGGCCGCCGTGCGAGCGCGGCTGAATATCGTGGTCTCCGGCGGCACCGGCTCGGGCAAAACGACGACGCTCAACGCGCTCTCATCGTTTATTCCTGAAGATGAGCGGATCGTTACCGTGGAGAACGCAGCCGAATTGCAGCTGCGCCAGGATCACGTTGTGACGCTTGAATCGCGTCCGCAGAATGTCGAGGGCAAGGGCGAGATCAACATTCGTGACCTGGTGATTAACTGCCTACGTATGCGCCCGGATCGGATTGTGGTGGGCGAGTGCCGCGGCGGCGAAGCGCTGGAGATGCTCCAGGCGATGAATACCGGCCACGATGGCTCAATGACTACGCTGCACGCCAACACCCCACGCGACGCAATCGCGCGGATCGAGACGATGGTGCTGATGGCCGGCATGGATTTGCCGGTGCGCGCCATCCGCGAGCAGATTGCGGCAGCGGTGAATGTGATTGTTCAACAGTCGCGTTTGAAGGATGGCACCCGCAAGATCACCAATATCACCGAAGTGCAGGGCATGGAGGGCGATGTGGTGGTGCTGCAAGATGTGTTTCTGTTCGAGCAGACGGGCCTCGATGAGCGTGGCAAGATCATTGGGCAGCTGCGACCGACCGGTATCCGGCCCAAGTTTGTTGAAGCTTTCGAGGCGCAGAATATTTACCTGCCGCCGAATATTTTCGGCTATGCTGGCGAGCGGTCGTTCTTCTAAGCGCCGGTGGGCAGTCGGCAGTCGGCGGCCAGCAGTAAGAGCTGAGCATGTTAGCTGCTGGCTGGCAGTTGCCGACGGTCGACCGATGGGCCGGAAAGGAACCTCGTATGCAACTACCATTTAATCTGCCACTCAATTCAACCACGATGCTGGTTGCTGGCGGGATCTTCTTGCTAGTGCTGTTTGTCGTGGTCGTATCAATGGGCCGCAAGTCGTTGAGCGGCGCGTCTGGCAGCCAGAGCGTCGATGACCGGCTCACGCAATATGCAGGGCGGACTGATCGCGCTAAGGTCGAGGAGATTAAACCGCTCGCCCAGCTCGACGCGGCGGTCAGTAAGGGCAAGCAGGGCAGTAAGATCGCGCGCGACCTAGCGCGCGCCGACCTGAAATTGACGGTGACGGAGTTTATTGGCCTGAAGATCCTGGCTGCGGTTGCTGCTGCCGCCGCTGGTGCTTTTATTGGCCGGGCCAGCACCGCGTCAATGGTGCTCTCGGCGATTGTAGCCGGCGTGCTGCTCTCGTTCGCGCCGAATTTGTACGTTGGCTTTGCAGCGAAAAAGCGCGTTAAAGCGTTTAACAACCAGCTGGGCGATGGTATTACGCTGATGGCAAACTCGCTGCGCAGCGGCTATAGCTTCTTGCAGTCGATGGATCTGGTCTCGCGCGAGGCACCGGCACCGTTGTCGAATGAGTTTCGCCGGGTAGTTCAAGAGATCGGGCTTGGCCTTTCGAGCGATGAGGCGCTGGCAAATCTGATGCGGCGCATGCCGTCGGAAGATCTTGATCTGCTGATCACCGCAGTTAATATTCAACATGAGGTTGGCGGAAACCTGGCGCAGATCCTTGAGACGATCGGGCATACCATTCGCGAGCGGGTGCGGATCAAGGGCGAGATCCAGGTGCTGACCGCGCAGGGGCGCATCTCGGCGTATGTAATCACTGGCCTACCGATTGTGCTGACGATTATGATTACGCTGATTAACCCTGATTATATGGCACCTATGTTCCAGTTCGGTCTGCCGCCGAAAGCCTGGTGCTGCCTGCCTGTGACCGCGCTAACGATGATCATCACTGGCTTCTTCGTGATTATGAAGATCGTCGACATTGAAGTATGAGGTAATGCGATGAGCCCGATTGTGATCGGCCTGGCGGTTGTGCTGTTTGCCGTGGTGGCGATGATTGTTGTGAGCATGATGCAGCCCGCGCAGACGGATGTGATCGGTGATCGTCTGAGCCAATTCACCGAGCGCACCCTGACGCTGGATGAACTGGAGCTGCAGCAGCCATTCAGCCAGCGTGTGCTGCTGCCATTGACGCGCACTCTTTTGGGGCAGCTCGGTAAATATGGCCCCAAGCAGAGCGCCGAGCGACTGAAGGTCAGCATTCAACAGGCTGGCAACCCTGCGAATCTCACCCCGGTGATGTTTTCGGGCATGCGGATGGCGCTGTTCATTCTGCTGCTGGTGATCGCGGGATCGGTTACGTTTGGGCAGGGTATGCCGGCCTCTAAGGCGCTGATGTACACGGCGGTTGGCGGCGTGCTAGGCTACCTGCTGCCGGGGATGTGGCTGGGCCAGCAGATCAAGAAGCGCAAGCATAATATCACCAAGGCGCTGCCAGATGCGCTGGATCTGCTGACGATCAGCGTGGAGGCGGGCCTGGCCTTCGACCTAGCGCTGACGCGCGTGGCCGATAAGTGGGACAACGAGCTTTCGACGGAGTTCAAGCGTGCGCTGACCGATACGCGGCTTGGCCGCTCACGGCGCGATGCGCTCAAGGAAATGGCGCTCCGTACCGGTGTCGATGATGTGCAGACATTTGTCGCGGCGATCATCCAGGCTGAGCAGTTGGGTGTGTCGATCGGTAAGATTTTGCGCATCCAGTCCGATCAGATGCGAATCCGCCGCCGACAGCGCGCTGAGGAGGCTGCCCACAAGGCGCCGATCTTGATGCTGATCCCGATGGCGTTTTTGATCTTCCCATCGCTGTTCGTGGTGATTCTGGGGCCAGCGGTGCCGAAGCTGATGACTTCGCTGGGCGGCTTATAAGATCGCTCTCGATAATCGGGCCAAAGAACAAAGAACAAAGAACAAATTGATTGTTCTTTGTTCTTTGTTTTAGAAATTAGGCAAAAGGTATCTTTCGCCTGCCCTTGGCCCAGAGGGCACCCCAGCTCAGGACGAACGGCAGCGTGATACGTTTCTTTTTTGTAGGTCGTTTTTCG
>Ga0123337_10006302_pt1 | contig 11387 bp, 12 predicted proteins | sample frozenSSSSmetaG_FD_89792 | JGI IMG/M metagenome (GOLD analysis project Ga0123337, IMG submission 89792) | Glacier valley bacterial and archeal communities from Borup Fiord, Nunavut, Canada, to study Microbial Dark Matter (Phase II) -... | ecosystem: Environmental > Aquatic > Freshwater > Ice >...
GTCGGTGGTCGCCGATATCTTAATACACCAAATCGGCCTGCTGATCGGTGGAATCGATTTCTCGAACCTGTTTGTCGTGCTGTCCAACCCCGACAACCTGCCGATACCCTCCCTGCTAGCAGCCCAGGAGGCCGGCATTGCCACGCTCAATGTCGGTCTGTTCATCAACGCCGTGGTCAAGTTCGCCATCATTGCCTTCGTGCTGTTCATGGTGGTCAAGGGCATCAATTCGCTCAAGCGCGAGGCGGCCAAGGAACCCGTAACCGAGACACCCGCACCCAGCCGTGAGGAAGTGCTGCTGACCGAAATCCGCGACGCGCTGCGCGCACGCTGAAGCACGAGGCCAGCCTGCGGGCTGGCCTTTTCTGCACCCAGACCCTAGGACAGAAGTCAGTTGACAGGAAAATACTAGGTATATATACCCATAATCCGTAATGTCACTTACGTATTCTCCGTATCGGCGAGCGGGAACCCTTAGTGCAAACTACCGCTGCAACGATAACGTCGGGTTGGTGAGCATTTTTAAAGCGAATTAAGCCAGGGCAGGGCAAGATGAGCGAAGACATTTATTACCGTTCGGCTTTGAACCGTGACCGACTGATCCATATAGTCGATTCCGATCCGGCCACCTGCGAGGCGCTCAGCGTCCTGTTTCGCCTCGAGGGATTTCAGACCACCTTCTCCATTGATGCCGCCCAGTTCCTGGTGGGGCTGGAGCGCCGCATCCCCGACATCGTGGTGCTCAATCTGCGGCTGGGCGAGGAAAGCGGGCTGAGCCTGCTGCGCCGCATCAAGGCCATGGGCACCGGCACGCCGGTCTTCATGCTGGCCGATTACCCCCAGCTTGAGGCCGCCGTCACCGCCATGAAGATCGGCGCCGCCGACGTGGTCAGCAAGCCGATCGATACCGAGCACTTCCTTGCCGATATTCGCGACGCCCTGCGCCGGGACGTGCTCCTCAATGCCATGCAGGGCGGGCGGCGATCCATCGAGGTGCGCGGCTTTGCCCAGCTCACCCCGCGCGAGCGCGAGGTGCTGCAGCTGATCAGCAATGGTCAGTCCAACAAGGAAGCCGGCCGCCTGCTGGGCATTTCGCCCCGCACCATTGAGGTGCATCGGGCCCGGGTCATGGAAAAACTCGGCGCCCGCAAAACGGCCGATCTGATGCGGATCGTGCTGACCGGCTAGTGGTCAGGCAGCCGACGCCGCCAGGCGGGTTTTGCTCATGCAGGCGGTTCGCCACCATCGGATTGGTCACTGTCCCGCACGATCTCGACCCTAACCTTGGTGGCCAGGCCCGCAATGGCGCCGATGGCGGCCAGCCAGGGGGCAGTCAGTACAATGACACCGCCTGCCACGGCGCCGGCGGTCAGGGGAATTTCGAGAAATACCGAACCGTCTTCGGCGCGGATACGCAACCGGCTGACATTGCCCTCCGCAATCAGGCGACGCACCGTCTCGATCAGCTGATGGCCGGCAATGTCGAGGTCTTCGGTGAAGCGGCGGTTTCTGGGCTCTTCGGTCATGACCATGCTCCTGCTGTGGATCACCATAGGCTACGCCCGGTCCGGACGCGGATGCATTGATCTGGCGCAAGCCATGGCGTTGCCGGGTTGGTCGGTGGCGGGTGCCAGGTGTACGCGCGCCGCAGCCAGGGGCGGCTGACGCCTTGCAGCGGTCAGCCTTCCCCGGGGCAGGCGGGCAGAATCGAGAACTTAGCCGCCTACAGTCGGCAGCGTCAGGTCACCCGAGGTCAGCTTGCTGGCGGTGATCTTGGCGTCGGCGCGTTCGCGCGGTAGTTCGAGGCTCGTCCAGACGCTGACCAGCGCATGGCGCAGTTCAAACACCATCTCGTCGGTATGCAGCGGCGTCGGGGTGATGCGCAGCCGCTCGGTGCCCTTGGGCACGGTCGGGTAGTTGATCGGCTGGATATAGATATTGTGCTTTTCCAGCAGCATGTCGCTGGCCGCCTTGCACTGGCGCGCATCGCCCACCATCAGCGGCACGATATGGGTTTCGGTGTCCATCACCGGCAGGCCGGCATCGGCCAGGATCGCCTTGGTGAGGCGTGCCTGGCGCTGCTGCATCATGCGCTCATGGCCGCTCGTCTTGAGATGCTCGATCGAGGCGCGCGCCGAGGCGCAGAGCGCTGGGGGCAGGGCGGTGGTGAAGATGAATTCGGGCGCATAGGAGCGCACCGCGTCGATGATCGCCTTGTTGGCGGCGATATAGCCGCCCATCGTGCCAAAGCCCTTGGCCAGCGTGCCCTCGATCACGTCGATCCGGTCCATCAGGCCGTCGCGCTCGGCAATGCCGCCGCCGCGCGGGCCATACATGCCCACGGCATGGACTTCGTCGATATAGGTCAGCGCGCCGAACTCTGCAGCCAGGTCGCAGATCGCCTTGATCGGGGCGATATCCCCATCCATCGAATAGATCGATTCAAAGCAGATCAGCTTGGGCCGCTTGCGGTCCACCTGGCTGAGCAGCTCGCGCAGATGAGCCACGTCATTGTGCCGGAAGATGACCTTCTGCATGCCCGACTGGCGCACGCCCTGGATCATCGAGGCGTGGTTGAGCTGGTCCGAATAGATGATGCAGTCCGGCAGCAGCCGCGCAATGGTGGAAATGCCGGCCTCGTTGGAGACAAAGCCGGAGGTGAAGACCAGGGCGGCTTCCTTGCGGTGCAGGTCGGCGAGCGAACGCTCAAGCTCGACCAGCGGCCGGTTGGTGCCGGAAATATTGCGCGTACCGCCCGAGCCGACGCCCAGCTTGCCCGCGGTGTCCTGCATGGCCTTGATCACCTTGGGGTGCTGGCCCATGCCCAGATAGTCATTGGAGCACCAGATGGTGATGTCGCGCTCATTGTCGGCATCGTCACGATAGATGGCGCGAGGGAACTGCCCTGCTACCCGTTCGAGATCGGCGAATACCCGATAGCGCTTCTCCGTCCGCAGCGTATCAACCGCATCTTCGAATATGCTGCGATAGTCCATCGAAACGTCCTTTTGTCTGCTGCAGACCGATCGATGGCCCGAATGCGACGCCAGTCTTGGCTTAGTGCGGCCGGCGGCGCATTGACATAAGTCAAGATGCCGCGCGACCACTTGGCCCGACCCCGAAGCGCCAAATCAACGCAGCGCAACATGAGACTCATTCTAATCTGGCAGACCTGTTCCGACAATGCGTCAAACGCGCCCGCCCTGGGCTAGCGCTCGAACCCGGCAATGGTGGCCACCACCATGTCATGGTCTGACAGCACCTCGCCATCCGGCGCCACGGCCGGCACGATGCGGCTTTCGGTGACGACCACGCCGCGCGTCAGCAGCCAGTCTAGCTTGTAGGCCCACTTGGGCGCGCGGCTGATGCGGCTGGCGCGTGTGGTCATCTGGTCGAGCGCCCCGCTGTGGCGGCTATAGCCACGCTGCAAGGCGTCGGCGAACAGCGGCTCACGCTCGAAATCGCCGCCATCGGCGAGGCCGGTATTGAGATCGCCGCCAATGATCACCGGCATGGTGCCGGCCAGGGACTCGACCGCGTCGAACAATGCGCGCATCTGCGCGCCGCGATGGGCGGCATCGCCCCGGCTCTCCAGATGGACCGACACGGCAAAGAGCGGGCCGGCGCTGGTCATCACCACCCCGGCAATGGCGCAGCGCGAACCCACTCGTGGCGTCTCGACTTCGGCATTGAACCAGAACAGCTGGTCGGGCAGCCGCAGCAGCACGGGCGTCAGCAATGCGCTGCCGGCCAGCAGTGCATTGCCGTGAAAGCCGTTGCGGTTGAAATCATCGGTGCAGAATTCCCGGTTGATGGCGCTGCCCAGCCCCAGCTCAAGAAATTCCACGCCAAAGGCGTAGCCCATATCCAGTTGCGCTGCGATCTCGGCGCTGGTGTGCCGCTGGCCCGTGCGGGCCATGCCATTGTCGACCTCGCTCAGCAGCACCAGACTGGCGCCTTGCGCCGCCAGCAGCGCCGCCGATGCTGCCACGGCATAGCATTGCTCTAGGTTCCAGGCGGCCACGGTCAGCGGAAAGCTCAGGGCTGGCACCGCTGCTTTTGGCGGCGCCTCAAGCCGCTGCAGGCAGGCGAGCCCTGCCATGGCCTGCTGGTGCACGGCCTCGGTGCGCTCGAGATCGAGCAAAGCCCTGCGGTCGTCCTGCGCGGGTACGGCGAGCGGGGCGGGTTGGGCCGGTTTGACCAGATCGAGCGACATGAAAATCTCCGAAAACACGTGTTGCCCAGCGCCTAGCGAGCCGACAACGCACTGCCGTGACAGGGCGGTGACGGCCCGATGACAGGGCCGATCGACAGCCCCGCTTGCCCGCGAGGCCGCCACCGCGCTAAGCCCTGTCCAGCCAGAGGAGATCGCCCATGCCCGTCTTTGCCACCTATCCCAGCCTTGCCGGCATGCCGGTGGTGATTTCGGGCGGTGCCACCGGCATCGGCGCGGCCCTCGTGCGCAATTTCGCGGCCCAAGGCGCCAGAGTCGGTTTTGTCGATATCGCGACTGACGAGGGCAAGGCCCTGGCGGCAGAGCTGAACGGCCTTGGCCAGACCGCCCGCTTCATCGCCTGCGACATCACCGATACCCCCGCCTATCAGGCGGCCATTGCCGACCTGGCCGCGACCCATGGCGATGCCCTGGTGCTGGTCAACAATGCTGCCCACGATCAGCGCCATGACTGGGCCGAGGTCACTCCGGCCGAGTGGGACAGCCGCATGGCGGTCAATCTCAAGCACGCCTTCTTCGCCATTCAGGCCGTGGCTCCCGGCATGATCGCTGCCGGCAAGGGCGCCATCATCAATACCGGCTCGATCAGCTGGATGATCATGGCGCCATCGCTGCCCATCTACGAAACGGCCAAGGCCGCCACCCACGGGCTCAGCCGCGCCATGGCCCGCGAACTGGGGCGCTCCGGCATTCGCGTCAATTCGCTGGTGCCTGGCGCCGTCATCACCGAGCGCCAGCTCAAGCTCTGGCTCGATGACGCTGCCCTCAAGAGCATCGAAGCCAGCCAGGCGCTGGCCGGCCATGTCTATCCCGATGACGTGGCGCGCATGGCCCTGTTTCTGGCGGCCGATGACAGCGCCATGATTTCGGGCCAGCAGTTCCTGGTTGATGGCGGCTGGGCCAGCGCCTGATCCGTTCATCTACTGTTCAGCCTCTTTCGTTCATCACCATCCTGCCGTATTGAGGAGGCACCTACAGGCCACCAACCGAATCCTTCAGGGGGATAGTCTATGAAGTCGAAGATCTTGGTCGCGCTGCTCGCGACACTGGCGCTGAGCGCCTGCACCACCACCAATCCGTATACCGGCGAGTCCCAGCTTTCCAACACCAGCGGCGGCGCGCTGATCGGTGCCGGCGGCGGTGCCCTGGCCGGCGCACTCGTCGGCGTTGCCACCGGTGGCGACCCGCGCGTTGGCGCGCTGATCGGCGCCGGCGTTGGCGGCCTGACGGGCGCCGGCATCGGTTCCTATATGGACCAGCAGGAAGCCGAGCTGCGCGCACAGCTTCAGGGTACCGGCGTATCGGTGACCCGTATCGGCCAGAACATCATCCTCAACATGCCGTCCAACATCACCTTCGCCACCGACGAATCCATGGTGCAGCCCCAGTTCAATTCGACCCTGGTCTCGGTCGCTTTGGTGCTCAAGAAGTTCGACAAGTCGATCATCGATGTCTATGGCCACACCGATAGCCAGGGCGACGATGCCTACAATCTCGGCCTCAGCCAGCGCCGCGCCGTTTCGGTGGCGACGGCCCTCGCCAACCAGGGCATTGACCAGCGCCGGTTCTATATCGAAGGCAAGGGCGAGACGAGCCCGATCGCGTCCAACGCGACCGAGCAGGGCCGTGCCCAGAACCGTCGCGTCGAGATCCAGATCGCGCCGATCAACGGCTGATCGCGCCGCCGCCGGAAACACAAAAGGCGCGTCCCGCAGGGCGCGCCTTTTTTCTGCAAAGGGCGTTTGGACTATTGCGCCGGAACCACCGGGTCCTGGACCGGCACGGCCGGATCGGTCGCCGGGGCGACGACGCTTTCCGAGGTTGGCGTTCCGGGTTGCACATCGGTGCCCGGCGCGCCGGAAAATACCTGCATCAGTAGAATGATCGCGACCACCACGGCCAGCGCGCCAATGCCATAGAGCCACCAATTGGTCGGGCCGGTGGATCCCACCGTCTCGTCATGCTCCCCCGCCACCTTGAGCGTAGAATCGTCGGGTACGTCGAGCCGCGCGCCATTTTCGTCGATCAGAAAATCGACATTGGCGACCTTGGGGCCTGGCTCCTGGGGTGCTGTTGCCATCAGATATCTCCCTTGACTATGTGTCGTCAGCGACACGGTCCTGCGCATCGTCGCAGGATGGCGACAGCTGCAACAGGAGAACGCTCCGCGGACGGCGCAGTTCCGAATTGCCCCTGCCAGACCACCGCATTGCCCCCTGGGTTCCCGCCGGATTGGCCCTTTTCGATCACATTTCTTTGGATGGAACTGTGTCCGTCCGGGTCACGTTAGCCCTTCACATCCAACCAAAGGAGTTTGCCAATGGCTTACGATGACAACCGCACCCAGGACGCCAGCGTCAAGGAAACCCATGACCTGATCGCCTCCGACAAGGTCGAAGGTACCAAGGTCTATGACCCGCGCGGTGAGCATATTGGCTCGATCGAGCGCCTGCTGATTGAAAAGCGCAGCGGCAAGGTCTCCTATGCCGTGCTCAGCTTCGGCGGCTTTCTCGGCATTGGCGACGAGCATTATCCGCTCCCCTGGTCCAAGCTCAGCTATGACGAAAGCCTCGGTGGCTACCAGGTTGACGTGAGCAAGGAACAGGTCGAAGGCGCGCCCAAATACGACAATGATGACGATTACTGGACCCCGGAAAACGGCCGTCGCGTCTACGACTATTACGGTGTTGCCCCGTACTGGATCTAACGCTTCAGACTTGGCGATCGGGCCCCTACAGGGGCTCGATCCAGCCATAAAGCCGGCGCCCATCGGGCGCCGGCTTTAACTTGTGTGATCGATCGGATTTGCTTGGCTGGGTCGCGCCCGGCGAACCCCAGTTCACTCCGCCGGCACGTGCGCCTCATCGTGTGGCGCTTTGGGCAGGAACCGCCGGGTAAAGGCGCTGAAGCTGTCGATATAGGTCAGCAGCACCGGCACCACCAGCAGCGTCAGCGCCGTCGAGCTGATCAGCCCGCCGATCACCGCATGCGCCATGGGGGCATTCTGCCCGCTGCCCTCATGCAGACTCAGCGCCAGCGGCAGCATGCCGAAGATCATCGCCAGCGTTGTCATGATGATGGGCCTGAACCGCGTCGTCCCCGCTTCCACCAGCGCCTCGTAGAGGTTCATGCCGCCGCGTACATGCTGGTTGGCATTGTCCACCAGCAGGATGGCGTTCTTGACCACCAGGCCCATCAGCATGATGAAGCCGATCGCCGAGAACATGTTGAGCGTCGAGCCACCGATCAGCAGCCCCACCATCACCCCGATCAGCGCCAAGGGCAGCGAGCCCATGATGGCGATGGGCTGCAGGAAGCTGCCGAACTGGCTGGCCAGCACCAGGTAGATGAATATCACCGCCAGCAGCAGCGCCGAACCGATGGCGCCCATCGTCTCGGCAATCTGCTCGACCTCGCCGCCAAATGAGCTGCGATAGCCTACGGGGAAGGTCAGGCCATCGATGGCGGCCTGCAGTTGCGGCGTCACCGTGCCCAGCTCGACGCCTTCGAGATAGGCTTCCACCGTCACCCCGCGCTGCAGATCCTGCCGGTTGATCGTGGCCGGTCCGGTGCTTTCGACAATGTCGGCCACCTGCGACAGCGTCACCATGCCGCTTGAGCCGCTGGCGCCGGACTGCGCTATCGGCAGATTGCCGATGGCATCGACATCGTTGCGCAGGTTTTCCGGCAGCCGCACCACCACCGAATAGATCTGCCCATTGGGCGCCGTCCAGTCGGCAACATCCTCGCCACTGACCAAAGGCGAGAGGGTATCGGCCACCTGGGCCAGCGAAATGCCCAGCGCATTTGCCAGGTCGCGGTTGACATTGACACCGACCACCGGCTGCGCCTCGTCAAGGCTCGAGGTGATATTGATCAACCCTTCGATCCCCGCCATTTCGGCGGTGAGCTGGTCAGCCAGCCGTTCGAGCGTATCAAAGCTGTCGCCATAGATGGTGATCGAAACCGGGGCGCTGGTCTGGCCCAGGCCAGATGCCGCCGAGACTTGGAAATTGGCGCCGGGCACCGCGTCGAGCAGGCGCCGGATCTCCGGCATCAGCTCGACCGGCGTGATGTCGCGCTCGGCCTTGTCCACCAGCGTTACCGTCATCGAGCCCGAATTGGCGCCGGAAGCGGCAAGCCCCCCCCGCCACCGTGGAATAGGTGGTCTCGATCACCGGCATCGCCCGGATCAGCCGTTCCGCCTGCCGCAGCTTGGTGGCGGTATAGTCCTGGCTCGACCCGGCCGGGGTCTCAACCGAAACGGTGAAATTGCCATTGTCGGTTGCCGGAATGAACTCGACGCCAACCCGCGGGAACAGCATCAAGGCGCCCACCAGCGACAGCAGCGCGATCAGCAGCACCGTCTTGCGGAATTTGAGGCCCCAGCGGATCAGGTGGCGATAGCCGCCGGTAATCCACTCGAACAGCCGGTCGAACTGCGCCACGGCCCGGCCGATCGAGCCACGCTTGGAATTGGGCTGCGAAGCCGGATCATACCAGACACTCGACAGCATCGGATCGAGCGTGAAGGCCACGAAGAGCGAGATCAGCACCGCCACCGAAACGGTCACCCCGAACTGCAGGAAGAACCGCCCCATGATCCCGTCCATGAAGGCGACGGGCAGGAATACCGCGACGATGGACAGCGTCGTCGCCATCACGGCAAGGCCGATTTCATTGGTGCCGTCGAACGCCGCCTGGCGGTGCGATTTGCCCATATTGAGGTGGCGCGTGATGTTTTCGCGCACCACGATGGCGTCATCGATAAGGATGCCCACCGCCAGCGAGAGGGCCAGCAGCGTCATCATGTTGAGGGTAAAGCCCAGAAAGCTCAGCGCCACCATGGTGCCGATGATCGAGATGGGCAGCGTCAGCCCGGTGATCACCGTCGACCGCCAGGAATTGAGGAACAGAAAGACGATGACCACGGCCAGCAGCGCGCCCTCGATCATCATGTTCTGCACGGCGTGGAAGCTGTCCTCTACCGGCTGGGCATTGTCGACCACGACCTGAATGGAGACGGCGCCGTCGGGCAACTCATTGGCCAGCAGATCGTCGATGGTGTCGCGAATGGCTTCCGCAACGCCCACCGTATTGGCACCCTGGGTCTTCAGAATATCGACCGCCAGGGCCCGCTCGCCATTGAGAATCGCCAAGCTCGCCGCCTCGCCGGTCCCGTCCTCGATGGTTGCGACATCGCGCAGCGTCACCGGCTGACCGCCCTGATTGCCCACAATGATGTCGTAGAAATCGTCCTGGTCCTCCAGCCGGCCCAGCACCTGGATCGACTGCACGGTGCTTTCCTGGGTGATCGCGCCGGCCGCTAGGTCCTGGTTGGCGGCGCGCAGCGCCTGGGTGACGGCGCTCGGGCTGATATTGAAGGCAGTCAGGCGATCGGGATCGATCTGGATATTGAGCTGGCGCGGCACCCCGCCCACCACCGTGGCGCTGCCCACGCCGCTGATGTTGGAAATGCGCGTGACTGTCCGCCGTCAGCCCCCATGGCACAGATTTAGGGTTGAGCTTTAAGGAGTGTTTTGGTCTCGTCGGATGACGAAGGAACCAAGATGACTGCCAAAACCTCGAACACCAAAAAGCCTGCCGAGCAGGTGGTGAAGGACATTCGCCGGGCGACCCGACGGCACTTTTCAGCTGAAGACAAAATCCGGATCGTGCTGGACGGCCTGCGCGGCGAAGACAGCATTGCCGAGCTGTGCCGCAAGGAAGGCCTTGCCCAGGGCCTGTATTATACCTGGTCCAAGGAGTTCATGGAGGCCGGCAAGCGCCGCCTGGCGGGTGATACGGCGCGCGCTGCCACCAGTGATGAGGTCAGGGATCTGCGCCGTGAGGCTGGCGCGCTGAAGGAATGTGTGGCCGACCTGACGCTGGAAAACCGTCTGCTCAAAAAAAGCATGATCGCGGATGGGGACGACCAAGAATGAGATATCCCGCATCCGAAAAGATCGAGGTGATCAAGCTCGTCGAGCAGTCGCATCTGCCGACGAAACGCACGCTGGACCGGCTGGGTATCCCACGTCGGACCTTCTATCGCTGGTATGACCGCTACCTCGGTGGCGGTCCTGAAGCACTCGAAGATCGGTCTTCGGCACCCAGTCGGGTGTGGAACCGGATCCCGACTGCCATCCATGATCAGATCATCGAGATGGCGTTGGAAGACTGCGAGCTCTCGCCCCGTGAACTGGCCGTGCAGTTTACCGACGAAACGCGCTACTTCGTCTCCGAAGCCAGCGTTTACAGGCTTCTCAAGGCCCACGACCTGATCACTAGCCCGGCCTATGTCGTGATCAAGGCCGCCGATGCGTTCCACACCAAAACGGTGCGGCCCAACGAAATGTGGCAGACCGACTTCACCTACTTCAAGATCATAGGCTGGGGCTGGATGTATCTGTCCACCGTGCTCGACGATTACTCGCGCTATATCGTCGCCTGGAAGCTGTGCAGCACCATGAGGGCCCAGGACGTGACCGACACGCTGGACATGGCGCTCGCTGCCTCAGGCTGTGACCAGGTCCATGTGCACCACAAGCCCCGGCTGCTCAGCGACAACGGCCCCTGCTACATCGCGGGAGAACTTGCGGACTATATCCAGGCCAATGCCATGAGCCATGTCCGGGGTGCTCCGATGCATCCCCAGACCCAGGGCAAGATCGAGCGCTGGCACCAGACCATGAAGAACCGCATCCTGCTCGAAAACTACTTCCTGCCCGGCGATCTGGAGGCCCAGATCGGCGCCTTCGTCGAGCATTACAACCACCGGCGCTATCATGAGAGCCTCAGCAACGTGACCCCGGCAGACGCCTACTTCGGCAGGGCAGCAGCCATCATCAAACAGCGTGAAACGATCAAACGAAAGACCATCCAGCATCGCCGCTTGCAGCACCGCAAACTCGCCGCTTAACATCAACCCAATGACAAGGCCGATACTCCGCTAATCCGCAACCCAAAATGCGCCAAATGATCTGACGACGGACACTAAAGCATAGACCTCCAGTAGTGGACGGAATGGGCCGGTGGGTTCAACCGGTCACTGCAACACCTTCTGCAGCCTATCGGCCGGTGTTTCGAAGTCGAGGGTCTTTCGGGGTCTTTGGTTGAGCCGCAGAGCGATATCGTCGAGTTGGGCCTGCGA
>Ga0123337_10006303_pt1 | contig 11386 bp, 7 predicted proteins | sample frozenSSSSmetaG_FD_89792 | JGI IMG/M metagenome (GOLD analysis project Ga0123337, IMG submission 89792) | Glacier valley bacterial and archeal communities from Borup Fiord, Nunavut, Canada, to study Microbial Dark Matter (Phase II) -... | ecosystem: Environmental > Aquatic > Freshwater > Ice >...
CACCGGCCGACGGGCCCTGGTGCAGGTGCCGGGCCGCAGCAAGCCGGTCGATACCGTAGAAATTGTGGGTCTGGCATGACGGCGCCAGGAGCCGCAGCCCCCCTCAAGCGGCGGGAAGGACAGGCGTGGTCACTGCGCGCGGTGCTGGTCACCAGCTTGCTGCTGTTTTCGATCGTTCCTGCAGCCACCGTGGGCTGGCTGTTGTACCGCAGCAACCTGCAAAGCGTGGAAACCCTGTCCGACAAGCTCGTCGACGACCTGGTCAAGCGCGTGCAGAGCAGCACCGAAGCGCATGTCGCGCAGGCGCATACCGTGCTGAACGGGCTGACCGAGGAGGTCACCACGGACGCCGGTGTGGCGCGGGCGCGCCAACTCATGCAAAACCCCGGCTTGTTTGAGCAAACCGCCTTTGCCATGTCGCGCATGACGCCCAGCGTGCCGCACCTGTATCTGGCCACCCACCGGGGCGACTATCTGGGCGTGGAGACGCTGCCGCAAAACCTGGGCAGCCTGATGCGGGTGGGCCTGCGTCAACAGGGGGGCGAAGGGCGACGTTACTTCTCGGCCGACACCCCGGGCGACCGCAGCACGCTGCTGCCGGATGAGGCCCCAAATTACGAGCCGCGCAACCGTGCCTGGTACCAGGCCGCAGTGGCGTACCAAGGGCGCGTCTTCACGCCCGTGATGGCGTCGGCGGCGCAAAACCAGTTGCTGCTCACGCTGTCGCAGCCCGTGTATGGCACCGATGGCGGCGCGCTCGGGGTGTTTGCGGTCGACTTGCACCTCAAGCGTCTGGGCGAGCTGCTGCAAACCATGATCCTCAGTGCCCACGGCACCGCATTTCTGGTCGACGAGCAGGGGTTTTTGGTGGCCAGCTCGACCAGTGATCCCCTTTTTTCCAGCGCTGGCGGCAAGCTCGAACGCCGCAGTCCCCTGCAAAGCCGCAATGAAATTATCCGCAGTGCGTACGCCGAGGCGGCGCCCAGCATCGGCAAAACACGGGAGTCCAGCGTGCAGCGGGTCTCTTTTCTGCGGCGCGTGGCGATGGGCGACGACACGCTGGTGGTGGCGCTCCAGCCCTTTGGCGAAAACGTGGGCTTGCGCTGGAGTCTGGTGGTGGCAGCCCCTGAAAGTGACTTCACAGCGACCACCCAGGTCGCCCTGCGCAAGACGTGGGCCGCCATGGCCGTCGCCCTGCTGCTCGGCGCCCTGCTGGCCACGGGACTGGCTTACCGCCTGAGCCGCCGCTTCAGGCGCTTGAGCGCTGCCGCCGCGCAAATGGCGCGCGCCGAAGTGCCGGCGCTGGAGCAAAACACCCATATCACCGAAGTGCGCCAGCTCTCGCAGGCCCTGCATGACAGCGCCCAGGAAATGGTGTGCAACCGCGCCGCCATCGAGGCGCAGACGATAGCCTTGCGCGAGTCCAACGAAACACTGGAAGCGCGGGTCGCCAGCCGTACCGCCGAGCTGGTCGCCTCGCGCGAAGAAGCGCTGGCGGCCGCGCGCGCCAAGGCGGCGTTCCTGGCCACCATGAGCCACGAAATCCGCACCCCGCTCAACGGCGTGGTGGGCATGACCACGCTGCTGGCCGACACCCCGCTGGACCCGGAGCAGCGCGACTATGTGCACACCATGCGCATTTCCAGCGACCAGCTGCTGGGCGTCATCAATGACATCCTCGATTTTTCCAAGATCGAATCGGGCAAGCTCGACCTTGAAGACGAGCCGCTGAACCTGCTCGCCACGATTGAAGAGGCCTGCGACATTGGCGCGCCGCGTGCGCGCGAAAAGGGGCTGGAACTGCTGGTGGACATGGGCGATGACTTGCCCGCCTGGGTGCGCGGCGACGTGACGCGCCTGCGCCAGGTGCTGCTCAATTTTGTCAACAATGCGGTCAAGTTCACCGAGCAAGGCACCGTCGTGGTGTCGGCGCATGTGCTTGAGGAGCTCACGCCGCAGCAGGGCGGCCTGATCGAGTTCCGCGTCCGGGACACCGGTATCGGCATACCGCAGGACCGGCAGTCTGCGCTGTTCCAGTCCTTCACCCAGGTGGACGCCGGCACCACCCGCAGGTACGGCGGCACCGGGCTGGGCCTGGCCATCAGCAAGCGGCTGGCCGGTCTGATGGGCGGCACGGTGGGGCTGGAATCGGCCCCCGGCGAGGGCTCCACGTTCTGGTTCACCGCGCGCCTGGGCCAGGCCGATGCGCCCGAGGTGTCGCAGCTGTCCTCGCTGCAGCTGGTCAGCCTGTCCGGCAAGCAGGCCGCCGTGGTGGACGACACGCCCGTCAATTTGCGCATCCTGGACAAGCAACTCAGGCGCTGGGGCATGCATCCCACGCTGTTCGAGCGCGCCGCCGAGGCGCTGGTGTGGCTGCAGACTCACCCGGTCGATGTGCTCGTGACCGACATGCACATGCCCGAGATGGACGGCCAGACCTTTGCCCAGACGCTGCGCGTGCGCAGCCCGGCCACCCCCATCGTGCTGCTCACCTCAGGCACCATGCCCACCGGCGAGCAGGCCAGGGTGTTTGATGCGCGGCTGCTAAAACCCTATCGGCAGTCACAGCTGTTTGAGGCCATAGCGCGCGTCACGTCTGCGCCAGGCGCTATCGCAAGCATAGCAAAACCGGAGCCGGCCACCTCCAGAAACCAGTTCATCCTGGTGGCTGACGACAACGCCGTCAACCTGAAGGTGGCGCTGGCCATGCTGACCAAGCTGGGCTACGAGGCGGCCACCTGCATCAACGGCCGCGAGGCGGTGGAACTGGTGGACGCCTCGTTGCGCACCGGCACCGGCGAAACCCCGCGCCAGTACGCCGCGATCTTGATGGATGCCAACATGCCCGTGATGGACGGCTTTGCCGCGTCGCGCCATATCCTCAGCAGCCATGGCGCCGCCGCGCCGCCCATCATCGCGCTGACGGCCTCGGTGCTCGAGGAGGACCGCCAGCGCTGCCTGGCGGCCGGCATGCTGGGCTTTTTGCCCAAGCCCCTGCGCATTGATGAACTGCTGGAGGCGCTGGCCCGCTATGCCCGCAAGCCTGTCGGTGAGGGTGCTTCAAAAATAATAGCTGCTAACGCCCTGCCTGCGGGCGCAGAGGCCACAAATAGCACTGAATCATCGCTGGTGCTGATGGACTGGAGCCGGCTGGCGCAGTTCCAGGAGTTTGATGACGAGGAACGCAGCATGACGCGCGAGGTGATTGCGCTGTTTGCCAGCGACGCGCCCACGCGCATCGATGACATCCGCGCGGCGCTGGCGGCCTTTGACAGCGGCGCGCTGTCGCGGGCGGCGCATGCGCTCAAGGGCGCGGCGTCCAACGTCGGCGCGCAGGCGCTGAGCGACGCCTGCTTTACCCTGGAGCAGTCCTGTCTGCAGGGCCAGTGGCCCGAGGATGCCGCGCAGCAAGTGGCGGCGCTGGCCGCGCTGGCCCACCAGACCTGCCAGGCGCTGCAGGTGTGGGCGGATAAGGCGGCCTGAGCTTGCGCCCGCTCAGCCGGCTTGCCGGGCCAGCGCCTGGTACAGCGGCGTGAAGTCGGGCGCGGTCAGGCCCTGCAGCGCGTCCAGGCTGTCGATCACAAAATACTGCTGCTGGTAGCTGTCGATCTTGTAGGTCGACGCCATGCAGCGCAGCAGGTCGGCCGTGCCGCGCAGCGGCGTACGCTGCGGCACGCTCGACTGCACGCTGTAGACCAGCTCGCCGGGGCTGCTCAGAATGCCCGCGCCGTAGGCCAGTGGCTGGCCGTTTTCCAGCACCAGGCCAAATTCAATCGTGTACCAGTACAGGCGCGAGATCATCTCGACCGCGCCGGGGGTCGGCTCGGGCCCGTGCTCCAGCGCGTGCGCCTTGAGCGCGCCCTGACCATAGGCCTGGATGTGGTTGGCGTAGCGTGGGTCAAACAGCAGCGGAACATGGCCAAACAGGTCGTGAAAGATGTCGGGCTCGACGATGTAGTCGAGCTCGGCCGCGCTGCGAATCCAGTCCGTCACCGGGAATTTGCGGTTCGCCAGCAGCGTGAAAAACGGCACCTCGGGAATCAGTCCCGGCACCGCCACCAGCTGCCAGCCGGTGGCCTTCAACAGGCGTTCGTTGATGTCCTCAAAGCGCGGAATCGCATCGCTGGCGCCCAGCTTGGGCAGCGCGTCCATGAAGGCGCGGCAGGCCAGGCCCGGCAGCAGCGCCGACTGCCGCGCCACCAGGCGGCGGTAGGTGTCGTGGTCGGCCTCGGTGTAGGCCGCATGGTTTTGCGCGCAGGTGTAGTCGTCGTGGGCGCGGCTGTAGTCGCCGCGCGGCGGGCGGTCAGATGCGCCGTAGACGGCGGGGGTGACGGCCATTCAGCGCTGCTCCCGCACGCCGCAGCGCAGGTCGGTGTCGAACGGAAAAGGGGTGTTCATGCGTGTCTCCAGTCAGTATTGGACGACTTTAGGGGCGCGGCCGGTCACTATTGCTGCAAATGGGGGCGTAGCAGCCACTGGCGGCGCAATAAACCTGCAAAATCAGGCGCATGGAAACACTCGACAAGCTGGACCGGGCTATTTTGCGCAGCCTTCAGGCCGACGGCCGCGCCACCTACGACCAGCTGTCCGTGCAGGTCGGGCTGTCGCCCAGCGCGGTGCTGCGGCGCGTCAAAAGGCTGGAAGAAAGTGGCGTGATTGACCGCTATGTGGCGCTGGTCAAGCCCGAGTCGGTCGGCCTGGGGCTGACGGCCTACATCACGGTGCGGCTCGAAAAGCACTTGGAGAGCCACAAGCGCAGCCCGATGGACCTGTTTCGCGCCAGCGTGCAGACCTGGCCCGAGGTGGTGGAATGCGCCGCGCTCACGGGCGAGATGGACTATTTGCTGCGCGTGGTGGTACAGGACATGGCGCACTACAGCCGCTTCATCATGGACACCCTGCTCAAGCACCCCAGCGTGCAGGACTGCAAAACCAGTTTTGTGCTGGACCGCGTCAAGTCGACGACGGCGGTGCCGCTATAGCGACTGACTGGCCGGCGCCAGCCCCGTGTGCGTGGGTGCTTGTCAAAAACCGTGCGATGAGTTGTTGTTGCATTGCAACATTTTGAAGGTAGAAAATCGTTATTTGCTATTTAAGTAATAGCTGTAAAGCCCCGACATTATTGCGCTAGAGGTATTTTTATCATGAATTTACTGGCTTTTCTTGGTTGTTGTTGAACAGGCGCTTAGGGCGTGCACTCTAGGGGAAACCCTTATATTGCACCCATGGTCTTACCAAGCCCTCTCCTGAAAGCCGCCCTGGATGCTGGGCGTGCATTTTTCCGCCCGCCTGCAGCGCCGGTCCCGCAGGCGGAACCGCAGTTGCCGGCCGTGTCCCGCCGCTCCACGGTCCGGGTGCCGATTCGCTCCATCGGGCCGCGCCACGGCGAGCGCATCAGCACGCACCTGCTGGCCCTGGGCCCGCATGACCGCTACCTGCGATTTGGCTACGCGGCCAATGACGAGCAGATTCGCCGCTATGTGGACAGCCTCAATTTTGAGCGTGACGAGATTTTTGGCATCTTCAACCGCAAACTGCAGCTGATCGCGATGGCGCACCTGGCGCTGTCGACCGACCCCGAGCTCAAGAGCTGCGCCGAATTTGGCGTTTCCGTGCTGGCCCATGCACGCGGCCGGGGCTACGGCGCGCGCCTGTTTGCGCGCGCCGAAATGCACGCCCGCAACGAAGGTGTCGACATGATGTTCATTCATGCCCTCAGCGAAAACACCGCCATGCTGAACATCGCCCGCAAGGCCGGCGCCAAAATCCAGCGCGACGGCTCCGAGAGCGAGGCCTACCTCAAGCTGCTGCCAGCAGACCTTGATTCGCGCGTGACCGAACTGCTCGAAGAGCAGCTCGCCAAGAGCGATTACCGCCTGAAAGTCCAGGCCAAGCAGTTCTGGGACTGGCTCGCCCTGGTGCAGGAAGTGCGCAGCGGCGTGCGGGACAGCCGCCACCGCAATCAGCGCTAGCGCGCCTGCGCCAGGGCGGGCGGTGCGTCAGCAATATCAGTTATCCTAGGTGGCTTCACCACTACCGAGCACCCTTACGTGTCCGACATTCCCCCCAGTCGATCTTCCAAACATGAAGACAAGCGCGGCTTTCTGCAAAAGCTCGCTGAAATGCTCCACCCCGGCCCGGACTCCAAAGACGAGCTGATCGGCACCCTGGTGGAGGCGCAAGACAACGAGGTCATTGACGCCCAGAGCCGGGAAATGCTCGAAGGCGTGATCCGCATGGCCGACATGACGGCCGGTGACGTCATGGTGGCCGCGCCGCGGATGGACTGCCTCAACATCAATGCCCCGTTTGACGAGTTGCTGCACCTGGTGATAGACACCGCGCACTCGCGCTTTCCGGTCTACGAGGGTGAAAAGGAAAACATCCTGGGCCTGCTGATGGCCAAGGACCTGCTCAAGCTGCAGCGCGCGCCCGAGCTCAACATCAAGGCCTTGCTGCGGCCCGCCATGTTCGTGCCTGAAAGCAAGGGGCTGAACGATTTGCTGCGCGACTTTCGCAGCAACCACAGCCATCTGGCCATCGTCATCGACGAATTTGGTCGTGTGGCGGGCCTGGTCACGATTGAAGACGTGCTGGAGCAGATCGTCGGCGAGATCGAGGACGAATTCGACATCGCCGAGGACGAGGGCGACATCTTCGGCCTGACCGACCACACCTACCGCGTCAGCGGTGACACCTCGATCGAGCGCGTCAATGAAGCTTTTGGCGTGCTGCTGCCGGAAACCGACTTTGAAACTATTGGCGGCCTGGTGGCGCACGAAATGGGCCATGTGCCCAAGCGCGGCGAACACTACGCATTGGCGGGCCTGCAGTTCACCGTGCTGCACACCAAAGGCGGTGCCGTGCGCTGGTTCAAGGTCTCGCCGGTGGTGGCCAGTGCCTGATCCGCTGTGAGTGCGGTTTTGTTGGCGCCCGCCCTGCGCACGCTGCCGCGCCAGCGGCTCGCCTGGCATCAGATGGCTGTTGTTTTAATAGCTGGTGGCGCCCATGCCGCAAGCATTGCATGGCCTTTTTCTTTTATTTTTGGGCAGGGTCAGCCGCTCTGGTGGCTGCAGCTGCTGGCGCTGCTGGTGCTGGCCGGCCAGCTCGACGGCTGCCGTTCGGCCCCGCGCGCCGCTTGGCTGGCCGGGCTGTTTGCCACGGCTATGCTGTGCGCCACCTTCTGGTGGCTGTTCATTTCCATGCACACCTACGGCGGCCTGGCCGCGCCGATCACGGTGCTGGCCATCGTGGGGCTGGCGGCTTTTCTGGCGCTTTACTACGCAGCTGCTGCCGCCCTGTTTGTGCGGCTGGCGCCGGTCAGTCGGGCGCCGCGCGCGCTGGTGTTTGCTGCGCTCTGGTTGCTGGCCGAGCTGGCGCGGGTCAAGCTGTTCACCGGTTTTCCATGGGGCGAAGGCGGCTACGCCCATGTCGATGGCTGGGCCAGGCCGCTGGCGGCCTGGGTGGGCGTGCATGGGCTGAGCTTTCTGGCCGCCCTGGTGGCGGCTTGGGTGGCGATGTCGCTGCGAGCGTCCCGCGCCGGCTGGCTCAGCTCGCTGGGCGTGGCGCTGTTCAGCGTGGCGCTGGCCCAGTGGCCCGTGGCCGCCCCCGTGGTGGACGCCTTGCCGGCATCGGCACCGGGCCGGCTGTCGGTCACGCTGCTGCAGGGCAACATTCCGCAGGATGAAAAATTTGAGGGCGGCACCGGCGTCGCCACCGCCTTGCGCTGGTACGGCGAGCAGCTGCGGGGCGCCACCACGGCGCTGGTGGTCGCGCCCGAAACCGCCATTCCGCTGCTGCCGCAGCAGTTGCCAGCGGGTTACTGGCAGGCGCTGCAGGCGCGCTTTGCCCGCGGGCAGCAGGCCGCGTTGATCGGCTTGCCGCTGGGCAGTTATGAGGACGGTTACTCCAACGCGGTGCTCGGGCTCAAGCCGAACGCTGCAGGGCCTACCGCCTACCGCTACGACAAACACCACCTGGTGCCGTTTGGCGAGTTCATTCCGACCGGTTTCCGGTGGTTCACCGAATTGATGAACATTCCGCTGGGCGACTTCAATCGCGGCGCGGTGGGCCAGTCGTCGTTTGACTGGCAGGGCCAGCGGCTGGCGCCCAATATTTGCTACGAAGACCTGTTTGGCGAGGAGCTGGGCGCGCGCTTTGCCGAACCGGCACGGGCGCCCACGGTGCTTGTCAACCTCAGCAACATCGGCTGGTTTGGCAACACCATCGCGATTGACCAGCATTTGCACATCTCGCGCATGCGGGCGCTGGAATTCAGCCGCCCCATGATCCGCGCCACCAATACCGGCGCCACCGTCATCATTGACCATCAGGGCCGGGTCACGCATGCCTTGCCGCGCCACACGCGCGGAGCGCTGGTCGGCGAGGTCGAGGGGCAGAGCGGCATCACGCCCTTTGCCTGGTGGTCGGCGCGCTTTGGCTTGTGGCCGCTGTGGGCGCTGGGTCTGGTCATTGCGGGGCTGGCGTTGGTATTCAGGCGTGGTCGCTGAGCCTGTCGCCCCTTATCGCCGCGTAAAATAAATCATTTTGCGATGCCGCCCCGGGCGTCGCAGCCTCCCCGGTGCTTGAGACGCGGCATCGCGCTACTGAACACAATTATTCCTATGCTCACTTTCCAGCAAATCATCCTGAAACTGCAGTCCTACTGGGCTGATCAGGGCTGCGCCCTGCTGCAACCCTACGACATGGAGGTCGGCGCCGGGACATCGCACACCGCTACTTTTTTAAGAGCGCTGGGCCCCGAGCCCTGGAAGGCGGCCTATGTGCAGCCGAGCCGCCGCCCGAAAGACGGCCGCTATGGCGAGAACCCGAACCGCCTGCAACACTATTACCAGTACCAGGTCGTGCTCAAGCCGGCGCCCAGCAACATCCTGGAGCTGTACCTGGGCAGCCTCGAAGCGCTGGGCTTCGATTTGAAGAAAAATGACATCCGCTTTGTCGAGGACGACTGGGAAAACCCGACGCTGGGCGCCTGGGGCCTGGGCTGGGAAGTCTGGCTCAACGGCATGGAAGTGACCCAGTTCACCTATTTTCAGCAGGTCGGCGGCATCGACTGCAAGCCGGCCACCGGCGAAATAACCTACGGCCTGGAGCGGCTGGCCATGTACCTGCAGGGCGTGGACAACGTCTACAACCTGACCTGGACCGAGGGCCTGAGCTATGGCGACGTGTACAAGCAGAACGAGGTCGAGCAATCGACCTACAACTTCGAGCATTCCGATACCGATTTTCTTTTCACCGCCTTCAGCGCGCATGAAAAGCAGGCCAAACACCTGATCGAGCAGCAGCTCGCTTTGCCGGCCTACGAGCAGGTGCTGAAAGCCGCGCACAGCTTCAATCTGCTGGACGCGCGCGGCGCCATCAGCGTGACCGAGCGCGCCGCCTACATGGGCCGCATCCGCAATGTGTCGCGCCTGGTGGCACAGAGTTATCTGGAAAGCCGCGAGCGCCTGGGATTCCCCATGGCGCCGCGCGAATGGGTCGAGCAAATGACCCCGATCAAGAAAAAGGCCGCCTGAACATGACCACCCCAAACCTTCTGGTTGAACTGTTTGTGGAAGAGTTGCCGCCCAAGGCGCTCAAAAAACTCGGTGACGCGTTTGCTGGCGTGCTGGCCGACCAGCTCAAGGCCCAGGGCCTGGCCACTGACGAATCGGTGGTGACGGCCTACGCCTCGCCGCGCCGCCTGGCCGCGCATATCAGCCATGTCTGGCGCAAGGCCGCCGACAAGGCGGTGCAGCAAAAACTCATGCCGGTCTCGGTGGGGCTCGATGCCTTGGGCAACGCCACGCCGGCGCTGCTGAAAAGGCTGCAGGCGCTGGGCGCCGACCTGTCCGACCCGGTCGCGGCCGTGGCTGCGCTCAAGCGCGCGCCTGACGGCAAGGCTGAAGCGCTGTTTTACGACAGCCTGGTCACCGGCGCCACGCTTGATATTGGCCTGCAAAAGGCGCTTGAAGAAGCGATTGCCAAACTGCCGATTCCCAAGGTCATGAGCTACCAGCTGGAGACCGACTGCGCGCTGCCCGGCTGGACCAGCGTCAACTTCGTGCGCCCGGCGCACGGCCTGGTGGCGCTGCACGGCAACGCCGTGGTGCCCGTCAAGGTGCTGGGGCTCAAGGCCGGCAACCTCACACGCGGCCACCGCTTTGAAGCGGCCGTCAACCCGGTGCTGCTGCAGGACGCCGACAGCTACGCGGCCACGCTGGCCAAAGACGGCGCGGTGATCGCCTCGTTTGCCGAGCGCAAGGCCGAGATCGCGCGGCAACTCGCGGCGGCAGCGGCCCAAATGGGCGGTGGCGTCAAAGCGATTGAAGACGACGCGCTGCTCGACGAAGTGACCGCGCTGGTCGAGCGGCCCAATGTGCTGGTCTGCGAATTTGAAAAAGAGTTCCTGGGCGTGCCGCAGGAGTGCCTGATCCTGACCATGAAGGCCAACCAGAAGTACTTTCCGCTGCTCGATGCAGCCGGCAAGCTGACGAACCAGTTTCTCGTCGTCAGTAACATCACGCCCGATGACGCGAGCTTGGTCATTGGCGGCAATGAGCGCGTGGTGCGCCCGCGCCTGGCCGATGCCAAGTTCTTCTTTGACCAGGACCGCAAGAAGACGCTGGCGTCCCGCGTGGCGGGGCTGGACAAGGTGGTGTATCACAACAAGCTGGGCTCGCAGGGCGAGCGCGTCGAGCGCGTGCGGGCGATTGCCAAGAGCATTGCGCAAAGTATTCCTGGCAACCAGGGCGGTGGGGCTGCTTTGACTGAGCAGGTCGACACGGCTGCCAAGCTGGCCAAAACTGATCTGGTCACCGATATGGTGGGTGAGTTCCCTGAACTGCAGGGCATCATGGGTCGCTATTACGCGCGCAATGACGGCCTGGACGCCGAGGTGGCTGATGCGATTGAAGACCATTACAAGCCGCGCTTTGCGGGTGATGCGCTGCCGCGCAACATGGCCGGCGTCATCGTCGCCATGGCCGACAAGCTCGAAACGCTGGTCGGTATGTTCGGCATCGGCAACCTGCCGACCGGCGACAAGGACCCGTTTGCCCTGCGGCGGCATGCGCTTGGCGTCGTGCGCATTGTTGCAGAGCAAAAACTGGATTTCACGCTCCTTGATCTGATTCTGAAAGGCGCGTCTGGCTTTGATGGTGCACTCATCTCGTCGTTGGACAAGCAAGTGCTCTGGGACTTTCTTGCCGACAGACTGTCGAGCTATCTGAAAGACCAGGGCTACTCTGGAAAAGATATTGATGCGGTGGTGTCGCTTGGAGATATTTCGGTCCCATCCATTCCCGCCCGGCTCAAGGCGGTGCAGGAATTTGGCGTCTTGCCTGAGGCGCCCGCGCTGGCCGCGGCCAACAAGCGCATCGGC
>Ga0123337_10006307_pt1 | contig 11382 bp, 11 predicted proteins | sample frozenSSSSmetaG_FD_89792 | JGI IMG/M metagenome (GOLD analysis project Ga0123337, IMG submission 89792) | Glacier valley bacterial and archeal communities from Borup Fiord, Nunavut, Canada, to study Microbial Dark Matter (Phase II) -... | ecosystem: Environmental > Aquatic > Freshwater > Ice >...
CTGCACCCCATCAGTCCCGATCAAAATCGGCATCAACAAACCAAACTGCGGCTTCATCCCAAAATGTCGCTGCAAATCTCGCCCAACAGCAATATTAAACTTTTGGTCAGTTCCCCCCAACTCCACATCGGCTTCCAAGACTACTGAATCGTAACCCTGCATTACTGGATACAGAAACTCATGCAAATAAATTGCATTCTCCTGCTGCATCCTGTTATCAAATCCCTCCTTAGCGAGCATCTGCTGCACCGTCATCGTCCCTAGCAGTTCCAAAATCTTCGCCAAGTCCAACTTAGAAAGCCACTCCGAGTTATGGCGAATTTCCAAACGTCCAGGCGTGTCAAAATCTAGAATCGGACGCACTTGGTCTAAATAAGTCTTGGCATTTTCCGCCACTTGTTCGGCCGTCAACTGACTGCGCATCTCAGATTTCCCTGTCGGATCGCCAATTCTTGCGGTAAAATCGCCGATGAGTAGCACTGCGGTATGGCCAGCATCCTGAAAAGCTCGCAGCTTGCGGACGCAAATGCTGTGGCCTAGGTGAATGTCTGTCCCTGTGGGGTCAATTCCTAATTTGACGCGCAAAGGTCGATCGCCCTTAGTCAGTAATTGCGCCAGATTTTCGTCAGGGTTGCTAGAATCAGGTCGATCAGGAAAAATCTCGCTGACACCGCGGTAAATTCCCGAAAAGTTAGAAGAAATCATAGGGGAGCGATCGTCCATAATATTTTGCCAAAGTGCAGCAGAATTAGTTACACTCACTGGTTCACACATAAAACATAACTATCAAGCTACTATAATCCCAAAGCTGACCGGCTTTCATTAGCTGACAGCATCCAGGGTTCCCATCTAAAAGTTAAAAGCCTTAAACCCCAAATCGAGTGAGGAAGTGAAATCCACGTGTCAACCAACGCAGTCCGCAAAAACACGGAAAACTCAGCCCCCGTATTCGAGTTTGTTCAGTCAGTCAGTAAAGTGACCGCCGGAACCATACTCAGCATGACAATGCTTGCCAGTTCCGTAGTAGCTGGCGGACTGGTTGGCTTAGCGATCAGCTTTCGCAATTTGCCGGATGTTCGCATCTTGCAAACCTACTCTCCCACAGAAACCACCCACATTTACGACATCAACGGCAAGCCCCTAGCCAGCATCCACGACGAAGCCAACCGGGATGTCGTACCCCTTGACAAAATCTCCCCGAACCTGAAACGGGCCGTAATGGCGATCGAAGATAGCAACTTCTTCACCCACAAAGGCATCAACCCAGGCGGGATAGCCAGAGCACTCATCGTCAACCTAGAGAAAGGTAGAACCGTTGAAGGCGGCTCGACTATGACGATGCAGCTAGTCAAAAACCTGTTTCTATCTCCCCAGTCAAAGTTCAGCCGCAAAATAGCTGAAGCGGTAATGTCTATCCGCCTGGAGCAAATTCTCAACAAAGACCAAATTCTGCAACTGTACCTGAATCAAATCTATTTAGGTCACAACTTGTACGGCGTAGAAACAGCCTCAAGAAGCTATTTCAATAAGTCAGCAGATAGTTTGACTTTGGCCGAAGCCGCAATGCTAGCCGGTTTAATTTCCGCTCCCGAAGAATACAGTCCTTTCGTCAATTACAAATTGGCAAAAGAGCGGCAGGAAATCGTTTTAACCCGCATGAAAGAGCTCAAGTGGATTACCCCAACCGAAGAGAGTGCCGCCCGATCGCAAAAAATTAAACTTGGCAAAATTACCTCTTTTGGTGGCTCTCAAGTTCCCTATGTAACACAAGCCGTCGTCCAGGAGCTGACTCGGCGTTTTGGGCGAGATGCCGTGGTTAAGGGAGGAATGCGCGTTCAAACCACGATCGACCTCAAAGTGCAGCGCATAGCCGAAGAAACCGTCAAAGCGTGGCACGATCGGCTTTACGGCCAAGGACTTTTTTACAATCGCGACCAAGGTCAAATCGCCCTAGCAGCCGTCGATCCCCGCACCCACTTCGTCAAAGCAATGGTTGGGGGCGTCGATTACGAAAAGAGTCAATTCAATCGCGCCATTCAATCCCGACGCCAGCCCGGATCTTCTTTTAAGCCTTTCATTTACTACGCTGCCTTTGCTAGCGGCAAATACGGCCCCGATTCCGTTGTCTACGACTCTCCTGTGGGATACCGCGACGGCGACGGCTACTACTACCCTCAAAACTACGGCGGTGGCTTCTCCGGCGCCGTCAGCATCCGCAGAGCTTTGGAAGTATCGCTAAACATTCCCGCCGTCAAGCTCGGCCAAGAAGTCGGATTAAATAAAGTGATTGAGATTTGTCGCGTCCTCGGCATCAGAAGTCCGATGGAACCCGTGGTTTCCTTGCCCTTGGGTGCAGTTGACCTCACTCCATTAGAAATGGCCGGAGCTTTTGCTACCTTCGCGAACAACGGCTGGCATTCTGAAACCACGTTTATCGTGCAAGTCACTGACAGCAGTGGCAACGTCTTGCTCGACAACACGCCCAAACCCAAATTAGTTCTCAATGCCTGGGCTGCGGCATCTCTCAACAGCGCCCTGCAAGGGGTAATTAACAACGGTACTGCAAAAGCAGCCCAACTTGGGCGACCGGCTGCTGGAAAAACTGGTACAACTTCCTCAGAACGGGATATTTGGTTTGTGGGTTATGTACCGCAGTTGTCGGTGGCAGTTTGGATGGGGAACGATGATTACACCCCGATGAGCTACGGTGCTACTGGCGGTACTATTGTCGCCCCTGTTTGGCGCGATTTTATGAGCCAAGCTTTGCAAGGAGTTCCCGTAGAAGATTTCAAACCTGCTTCATCTTTTGAGCGGCCTTAATTAGTTGACGGTTGACGGTTGACGGTTGACGGTTAACTGTTGGTGTTTGGCAGTTGTTGACAATTACCAATTACCAATTACCAATTGCCCATTACTTCAACATCTAATACTAGGATTGTTTTTCCAGTTCAGATTTCATGCGCTCCAGCGTTGAGTTCATTTGCTCAAACATCTGCTGGGGCGTGATCCCAAATTGATTGAGCTGTGTTTTTAACTGCTCTACAGTCATCTGAGCCATAAAGTCCTCAGACAGCTCAAAGCGCTTCATAAAAATACGATAACGATCCATCATGGATTCCATCTGAGCGATGAACATTTTCTTGCCTTCGCGATCGAACTTGCCGTAACTGCCGCCTAGTTTGGTCAGGGATTGATAGTCCTCAAACAACAGCTTGGCTTCTTGTTGAACAATTTCTGAATCAAAAAATCCCATAGCTTTCCTAATTTTTTAATATTCAACTAATTTTCATCCGTGGCAGTCCCGCTGCTTATCTCAATATTTTATCAGTTGCCGGAGGAAGTCTTTACCCTTCAAGGCGTAAGAATAAGTAGAAATTTCCGTACAGAAATAGGCATGGGGCATTGGGCTTGCGATGACGGTCAACGGTCAACAGTCAACAGTCAACAGTCAACAGTCAACAGTCAACTGACTTCAAACTTTCCCGATACGTTCTAGCGGCCAAAACCTGACTACAGCGCGGCCGATGATGTTCTGTTTCGGTAAAAAGCCCCACCGACTAGAGTCGTTGCTATTGTTGCGGTTGTCTCCCATCACGAAGTATTGATTTTCTGGGACACGATAAGGCCCCCATTGATATTTAGGAGGTTCGGCAATATATTTTTCAACCAGGGCTTTGTCATTGAGGTAGACTAGACCTTTTTTAACAGCGACGGTTTGACCCGGTAAGCCAATTACCCGCTTGATGAATGCTTGGTCTTGGGTAAAGCCTTGTTCTTGCAACTTTTCGGGCGGTGAAAATACTACGATGTCGCCAGTTTTTGGCGGTTCGAGGTAGTAGGAGATTTTTTCGACTACGACGCGATCGCCTATGCGCAAAGTTGGTAACATAGAATCTGAGGGTATGAAACGCGGTTCCGCGACCAACGCTCGAATCATTATTGCTAAAGCCAAAGCAATAATCACAATCTGAAGATTTTCTCGCTGCGATTTCCACGCTTTTTGCCACCACGGTTCAGGTATGTTTCCTACTACTTCTGTACCCAAATTCTTTTTTTCAGATGTCATGAAAGTCCTCCTATGATTTTGTTGATATTAACTCATAAAAAAGGCAGAGAATTAAGATTCTCTACCTTTTTTTAGGCGAGGATTTTGAGTTATTTACGATCGCGTAATTTGCGATATCAAAACTTTACTCGCGATCGTACTTTACTCCACCTTACTCAGCGCCTTGAGGGAGCAATTCCCGCTTTTGGCCTTGCAAAACCTTGACAATTCCGGCTTCGTCCACATCCACAACAGCGGTGTCGCCGTCTTTGATGCGGCCAGAAAGGATTTCCTCAGCCAAGCTGTCTTCCAACAACCGCATGATGGCGCGGCGCAGAGGTCTGGCTCCGTAACTGGGGTTGTACCCCTCTTCCACTAGCCGTTCTTTGAACTTTTCGGTTACTTCCATCGTAATTCCCTGTTCTGTCAAGCGGCCGAACACTTCTTTGAGCATGATGACGGCAATTTCCTTGACTTCTTCCTTGTTCAACTGGCGGAAGACGATAATTTCGTCGAGTCGGTTGAGGAATTCTGGGCGGAAGTAGTTCTTGAGTTCTTCGTTAACCAAGGAACGAATGCGGTTGTAAGTAGCATCGGCTTGGTTGTCGCTGAACTCGAAACCGAGGCCACCGCCACCTTTTTCGATGACTTTAGAACCGATGTTAGATGTCATAATCAGCAGCGTATTTTTGAAGTCTACGGTGCGACCTTTGGCATCAGTTAAGCGGCCGTCTTCCAATATTTGCAAGAGCATATTGAAGACATCGGGGTGGGCTTTTTCGATTTCGTCAAACAACACGACTGTGTAAGGACGGCGACGGACTGCTTCTGTGAGTTGTCCACCTTCGTTGTAGCCTACGTAGCCGGGAGGAGAACCGATGAGTTTGGAGACGGTGTGACGTTCCATGTACTCGGACATATCCAACCGAATCATCGCGTCTTCGGAACCGAAGAAGTAGCCAGCTAGGGCTTTGGTGAGTTCGGTTTTACCGACGCCTGTGGGCCCAGAGAAGATAAAACTGGCGATCGGGCGATTGGGATTTTTCAAGCCAACGCGGGCGCGACGAATGGCGCGGGAAACGGCTTTGACAGCTTCGTCTTGGCCGATCAAACGCTGGTGTAGGGTGTCTTCCATGTGCAACAGCTTTTCGGATTCAGATTCGGTCAGTTTGTTGACCGGGACTCCTGTCCAGCTTGCCACGATTTGGGCGATGTCTTCTTCGGTGACTACTGGGGATGGGTCTGTTTCGCCACGGGTCGCCGAGTCGGTTTTTTTGGCTTGGGAAATAGCGCGGATTTCGGCTTTGATCGTCATTTCGCGATCGCGCAATTCCCCGGCCTTATCAAAGTCTTGAGAACGCACCGCTTCGTCTTTATCTTTCAGGACTTTGCGGAGTTCTTTGTCAAGTTCTTTGGCTGCGGGAGGAAGTTGAGAGTTAATCAGACGGACTCTCGAACCTGCTTCGTCTACCAAGTCAATTGCTTTATCTGGTAAAAAGCGATCGGAGATATATCGGTGAGACAGTTTGGCTGCGGCTTCCAGGGCCGTATCCAAGATTTTCAGCTTGTGGTGCTGTTCGTAGCGTTCCCGCAAACCGAAGAGAATCTCGATCGTCTCATCTACAGTCGGTTCGCCGACCATCACGGGCTGGAAGCGCCGTTCTAGGGCTGCGTCGCGTTCGATGTGCTTGCGGTACTCGTCTAGAGTGGTAGCGCCGATACACTGGAGTTCGCCTCTAGCCAAAGCCGGCTTGAGAATGTTCGCAGCGTCGATCGCCCCTTCAGCAGCACCAGCACCGATCAAAGTGTGTACTTCGTCAATCACTAAAATCACGTTACCCGCTGTGCGGATTTCGTCCATGATTTTTTTGAGGCGTTCTTCAAATTCGCCCCGGTATTTCGTACCGGCGACGAGCAAGCCGATGTCGAGGGTGACGACGCGCTTGTCTTCGAGGATATCTGGGATGTCGTTGTTAGCGATGCGTTGGGCCAGACCTTCGGCGATCGCCGTTTTGCCAACTCCAGGTTCACCGATGAGCACCGGGTTATTTTTGGTACGACGACCGAGGATTTGGATTACTCGTTCGATTTCTTTTTGGCGTCCGACTACTGGGTCAAGCTTCCCATCCACCGCCATTTGAGTCAGGTTAGAGCCGAACTCATCAAGGGTTGGGGTTTTGGTGCGAGCACCGCCGCCAGTGGCTGCGACTTCTGCGGTTTCTCCCAGCATCCGAATCACTTGGGTGCGGACTTTCGACAAGTCTACTCCCAGGTTTTCTAGGACTCTAGCTGCGACTCCTTCACCTTCGCGAATCAAGCCCAGCAGTAGGTGCTCAGTACCTATATAATTGTGTCCGAGTTGGCGAGCTTCTTCGAGGGACAGTTCTAGAACTCGCTTGGCGCGAGGGGTGAACGGAATTTCGACTGCTACGAAGCCCGAACCGCGCCCAATGATTTTTTCGACCTCAATCCGAGCATCTTTGAGGTTGACCCCCATTGATTTGAGGACTTTGGCTGCAACTCCGGTTCCTTCTCCGATCAGACCCAGGAGGATCTGCTCTGTCCCTACGAAGTTGTGACCCAGGCGACGAGCTTCTTCCTGGGCCAGCATGATTACTTTTATTGCTTTTTCTGTGAAGCGTTCAAACATGATTTATTCCCATCACCTGCTATGTGCCCGTTTTGAGGTCACGCTCGCACTTAAGGAGCGTTTTTGTTTTCGTAGGGAGACGGCACCGTGCTGTACATTGGACACGGCAATGCCGTTTCCCTACTCGTACTGCTTATTCTAGCGCGACACTGCTATGCAAATAATAGACAAGTCTATACATTTGCTTCTTGCTTCATCGGGAGCATGGGAGCGGTTATCCCTCGACAAGCTTTCACGCTTTAGCCAAACGTGATAAATTAATCGCTCTTCTCGGCCTGTGCCCAACCTACGACTATGTATTGAGGATTCTAGCACAATCTTTTGAGCTGTTATGTAGCTGCAAAAGTGGTAGTTACCGAAGAGTACGACTGTTTTTTGATAAAACCTATTGGTTCGATGGGCGATCGATTTAAGATGCTCAAAAAAGGTTAGTCTTGGACGCAGCTTACTCAGAAACCAATTTTTTTTACGAAAAGATGCGTTGTAGCGCGCAGATTGGGTAAAAAACCTGTTGGTTGAGTGCGGTGGTTGAGCGTAGTCGAAGCCTAGTCAAAACCAGTTTCTTTAGTCGTAATGCGTGCAGGACTAATAACAGGCGAGTTATTAAAATGATATTAAAACAGGATTGGGTATTATTTGCGGAAGACTGAAGTAATAATCACCGTAATCGTAGCACTTGCAATCAGAGTAAATGCAAGTTGCACAACCCATTGGGTAGCTTTTTGGTAGTTGTCGAACTTGTCATTGAATCTGTCTGTTTTTTCATTAGTTTTTTCAACATCAATCGATAATTTTTCAACTTCAGTCGATAGCTTGTCTAGCTTTTCAATAACATCAGCTAGCGTCGGCTCGTTACTTGCAGTAGTTGTCATTGGTGTTTCCTCAAACTAACAATACTCAGTTACAATTATATCATAATTGAAATTTGATACTATCGCTCAGTCCGTGACTTTCCCTCTCATAACTTTAATCTCCCCTCGCTTGGTTTTGCTGTCGAGACGCTTGCGCTGGGAACTACGAGTTGCTTTGCTGGGTTTGCGCCTTTTTGGGATGACGATCGCACTTTTAATCAATTCTTGCAGCCGTCTTAACGCTTCCTCGCGGTTCTGTTCTTGGCTGCGGTGTTCCTGTGCTTTAATCACAATCACACCTTCGGAGGTAATGCGGTTGTCGTTGATCTGCAATAAACGGTCTTTATAGCGATCGGGCAATGAAGAAGCTGGGATATCAAAGCGCAGGTGAATAGCACTCGCCACCTTATTCACGTTTTGTCCCCCCGCGCCTTGAGAACGAATGGCACTAATCTCGATTTCGCGATCGGTAATGAACACAGTATTAGAAATTTGTAGCATGATTCATTTATAATTCTTAGCTGTGAGTATAAACTCAATTAGTTTTTTTCGATCCCATAACTCTAAATCATTAGATTTAGCAAGTTTGCAAGCATTTTCTGTAAATCTGTTGTTGGTGATTACTCTTCCTTTATTCCCGTTGTAATGTCTGACTGCTCCTGCTACTTCTTGAACTGCTTTAATCCCAACTGGATTTTTGCTTCTTTTTGCTTGAACCACCGTTTTCGAGCCATCTTTATATAAAATTAAATCAGCCCCATAATCTTGACTATCTTGAGTTAGACTAACACTATAACCCAATTTTTCAAAATGGACAGCTAGAAATTTTTCAAACTCTTTTCCAGTCATTACATCGACTTCCAGAATACCGCTGTCTAATAAACGTTTTCTTGACTCTTCTTCTCTAACTGTATCAAATACCAATGCTGCAATCTCACCTACAAGGGCAGCAGCTCTCACTAGAAAAGGCTTCATAAAATTACATTTATTTTAAAAATATAGACGAGGTTGAAGACTATGACGAAACCGCATGATATCAGAAGACAACAAGACCGGAGATTAGGAGAATTAATGGCGATCCTCTTCGAGGGCTTCGCTACGCTAACGCACGTCAGCGATTCCTCGATGCAGGCGGCGATCCTCAACACCCGCCATCAGGTTTAAAAGGCGATGATTACATGACAGACGCAGAAAGAGAAGAAGCACTGACGATCGCCCGATCGCTCTTTAACGATCAATATATTAAAACCTATCTCGAAAACAAACGTCAAAACAATTTGCAACCCCAGATTAATTCGTAAGGTGCGCCGAAACGCACCCTACACAGATTAATCAGCAGTACCAGTTTGCAGCGAGTCTTCAGCGGCCTGAGTCCACTCAGTGTGGAAGAATTCACCCCGTGGTTTGTCGGTGCGCTCGTAGGTGTGAGCCCCGAAATAATCCCGCTGAGCTTGCGTCAGATTTTGTGGTAATCTTTCACGCCGATAGCTGTCAAAATAGTCCAGCGACGCGCTAAACGCCGGCACTGCAATCCCCAGTTGGCTAGCAGTCGCCAACACGTCCCGCCAAGCTGATTGGCGATCGAGAATACTCTGTTTGAACTCCGGTGCTAACAGCAAATTCGGCAACGCAGGATCGTCCTTTAAAGCTGTTTTAATCTTGTTCAAGAACCGAGCCCGAATGATACATCCGCCCTTCCATATTCGAGCAATTTCGCTCAAATTCAAGTCATAATTATACGACTTGGAAGCCGCGCTCAACAGCGCCATGCCTTGCGCGTAAGAGCAAATCTTCGAGCAGTAAAGCGCATCCCGGACTTTGTTCACAAACTCTTTTGTATCACCTTCATACTTGGTGCTAGGCCCGGTTAGTTCTTGGGAAGCTTTGACGCGCTCTGCCTTATAAGAAGACATGATTCTGGCATTCACAGCAGCGATAATTGTCGGAATGCTCACGCCCAATTCCAAAGCACTCATGACAGTCCAGCGGCCGGTACCTTTTTGGCCCGCTGCGTCCATAATCACTTCAACTAAAGGCTGCTTCGTTTCGGAGTCAATGCACTTGAAAATATTAGCTGTAATCTCAATCAAAAACGAGTTCAACTCGTCGGTGGTATTCCATTCGGCAAAGACTTCCTGCAACTGTTTGCCATCAAGTCCACCAACGTTTTTTAGCAAATCGTAGGCTTCAGCAATTAACTGCATATCCCCGTATTCAATGCCGTTGTGAACCATTTTGACGTAATGACCAGCACCACCAGGGCCGATGAATGTAACGCAGGGGCCGTCATCTACTTGAGCAGCTATTTTGACAAGAATTGGCTCCAATTCCTTGTAAGCTGCCAATGTGCCACCGGGCATCATGCTAGCACCATTCAGCGCGCCTTCTTCGCCGCCACTGATGCCCATGCCGACAAATCCCAGTCCCGCAGCTTCTAAATCTTTGGTGCGGCGTTCGGTATCGTCGTAGAGGGAGTTGCCGCCGTCAATAATCATGTCATTGGGGTCTAGCATGGGTTTGAGCTGGTCAATTACCGCATCTACGGCTTTGCCAGCTTGTACCATAACTAAGATTCTGCGAGGACGTTCTAGAGCTTCGACGAATTCCGCCAGAGTCTTCGTGGCTACAATGTTCTTGCCGGGGGCGCGTTTTGCCATGAATTCGTCGGTTTTGGCTGCTGTGCGGTTGTATACAGCTACGGAGAAACCTCTGCTTTCGACGTTCAGCGCTAGGTTTTCGCCCATTACAGCTAGACCGATTAAACCAAAATTTTGCTTTGCCATAAAAATACTCGGTAAGTGGGAAACTCAGAGCCTTTAAGCCTGAGAAAGAATTTAGTCTGTGTTGAACAGCCATCTTGCTTGTTAAGCGAACATGATGCAAGATGTCGGTTTAAGTGTACTTTTATATTCAAAAAATTGATGTTTGGTGAATCAGTAGGGTTTTTTTAAGATTTAAGAGATATTAAAGAGATCGGTGAGCGATAATGAAGCAGATATTAAATCGATCGCAGTAACGGTAGATACAAACTAGCCGAAATTTTGGATAAAAGTTAGGAGACTATAACTATGGAAGATTTGCAGTATCTCGCGGCCTGGGTGAAGGAGCAACACGCTCGCGAGTATATTTTGACTTGGCTGCTGAGTCAACAGGGACTGTGGTGGTCTGATGGGGACATTTATCAGGCGGTTTTGCAAAAGTCGGGAAAGCTTTTGAAAGCTTACGTTCAAAAAAGGCAAGCGGGAGAGTTATTTGAGGGAATTTCTGAGAAGTTGGGACCCGATGATAATTGGGATGATTTGGCGGCGAGTTTGGCGCGGATTGTGGCTGTTTATCAAGAGGAATTATCGCATTTGCAAGAGCGCGATCGCAAAGGGGATGGGGTAAAAAAAAATTTGATTAGCCAACCGTTGACTGGAGATTCTTTGTCGCTTTTGGAAGTGCAGCAAGCTTTGCCCGATCCTTATGCGGATACGCTGACTGGAAGATAGTCAACTGTTGACTGTTGACTGTTGACTGTTGACTGTTGACTAATAACTAATGACTGAGGACTGTTGACTAAATATAACTGCTGGCTTGACGGGTGAACATTGAGCAGTAAATTCCGTTTGATGCTATCAATTCGTCGTGAGTTCCTATTTCTGCTATTTTACCGTTTTCCATGACGGCGATGCGATCGGCAATTTTGGCCAATCCCAACCTGTGACTGATGACAACCGTAGTTTTCCCGGCGGCGATTTGGCGGAAGATGCTGTAAATTTCGTGTTCTGTCTTGGGGTCGAGGGCGGCTGTCGGTTCGTCAAAAATTAGGACTTCGGCTGTGTCAAGCCGCATTA
>Ga0123337_10006308_pt1 | contig 11381 bp, 4 predicted proteins | sample frozenSSSSmetaG_FD_89792 | JGI IMG/M metagenome (GOLD analysis project Ga0123337, IMG submission 89792) | Glacier valley bacterial and archeal communities from Borup Fiord, Nunavut, Canada, to study Microbial Dark Matter (Phase II) -... | ecosystem: Environmental > Aquatic > Freshwater > Ice >...
TGGCGCTTTCCCCTTATGCTTCCCGCTTGCACAAGAGTCTTATTTTGCAGTATGTGACTTCCAAGCGTTACTCTCTCGCAAAGGAAGAAATAAGATCTTATCTGGAGCTTTTTCCTGAAGACAGTTTCATTCGCGACCTTCTGCTAAAAGCAGGTGGCTAAGGAGTCACCGCTCCGATTAACTGGAGAGCGCGTAAGATATCGCGATCGGTAGGCATCGCCTGTAGCGCCATCCTGAGGTACTTTTCCCCGCTGGCAGTGTCTCCGGACTGGCACAACACCAGACCAAGATTCTTCTGCAGGCTGGAGCGCACCTGGCAATCACCGCAGAGCTGTAGCGCTTCCCGCATTTGCGCAAGAGCCCGCTGCCAATCTTTCGCTTGGGCTAACGCAAGCGCCTGATTGCCGAGCGTATTGACCTGCTCCACTACACGCTTCCGCGTCTGTAGCTGCTCAAAGCGCGCCTTGTATTCATGAGCACTGGTGGGGTCCGACTCAACAAGTTCCCGCGTCAGGCCATAGAGTGCTTCAGCGGAGTTCGGGTTGATCTTCAGAACGTTCCGGTATGCCTCTTCCGATTCTGAGACCTTATGCATGGCCTGCAACGTTTGACCCAGCAACAGAAATGCTTCAGCGTTTTTGGGCTCCAGTTGGATCACTCTCTCAAGTAAACTGACCGCACTTTCCGGATGTTCCAACTGACGTTCCGTAAGCGCCAGCAGATAGATTCCGTGCGCAAGAGCAGGATTCAGGCGCACGGCCGTTTCCAGCTCCGGTTTGGCCTGATCGTAACGATGCAGGTCTCGCAGCACGCGACCACGATTGTAATGGGCGGCCGCCGATTGGGGCGCGAGCCGCACGGCCTCAGTAAATGCCGCGAGCGCTTCGTCCGGCCGGTTCAGGTCGGCAAACGCGATGCCCAGATTTAGCTGCGCTTCCGCTGAACCGGGATCCTGCGCTATCACTGCTCGAAAAGTGTCGGTTGTTCCGGCGCGCTTCAGCCGTGCCTGGGCCATTCCCAAGCCGGTAAGCGCCCGCACGTTTTTGGGATCCAACTGGGTAGCGCGCATTAGCTCTGTTTCCGCTTCGGGAAAACGGCCCTGCTCCGCCAGAACCAAACCGAGGTTCACGTGGGCCTGAACATAGTCCGAATTGTTTTCAGTAGCCTGTCGAAAGTAGGTTTCCGCGCCTTTAGGATTGCCGGACCTTCCCAACAACACCCCCAAGTTATTTTGAGCTTCCGCAAGCTGTGGATCGAAGCCGATAGCCGTCCGGAACCGGCGTTCCGCTTCCGGCAGATTGTTGGCTTCCAAATCCAGCAGGCCTTCCATGTTATGAGCAGCGGCAAACTTCGGGTCAATTCGAATCGCATTCTGAAGCGCTTCCCTTTCCGCGGTCTTATCGGCCAAAGCATCAAGGGCTACGGCCAGGTTGTAGTAGGTCTTGGCATTCGTCGGATCCACCTGCAAAGCTTCCCGGTACGCTCTTACGGCAGCCTGCAACTCACCTTTACGCAACAACTCGTTTGCGTTGGTGGCCGTGGTGGAGGCCAGGTTCTCATCGCGGCCTTTCGCCTGGCGACTCTGGAATTCCTGCAGTTCCTTGCGGGCCAGCTCCGGCTCCTTGAGCGCTCGCAACACAGCGGCAAGCTGGTAACGCACTTCGGTGGATTCCGGGTTGATCGATTTGGCACGTTCCAAATGAACCCGCGCTTCCTGATACTTACCCAGGCGCGCCTGCACGAACCCCAGGTTGTATTGCACGTTGTAGTGCTCCGGGTTTAAGTTCACCGCGTGCGAAAGAAGCGTTTCCGCTTCTTCGTTATTACCCACCCCTCTGGCAACAACTCCGGCGAGATACAGGCCTTCAAACTCATCGGGCTGCCGCTGGCGGTATTGCTCAATCAAAGGAGCCGCTTCAGAGAATTGCCCTATGATGAACAGCGCTTTCGCGGCTGCCAGCAGAGCTTCGTCATTTCCCGACTGCAAACTTACTGTGGCCCGGTACTCCGCAGCCGCTTCCCGATAGCGCTTCGATTGTGTGTATACGGTTCCCAGGTTGAAGTGGGCCTGTGCGTCTTTTGGATCGGCTGCGATCAGTTGCTGCAGCACGTCGGCTGCTTTCTCGTTTTCTCCGCTCCCGGCGTAGGCTACGGCGAGAAGGATCCGGTGATCGCGTTCTTTCGGCTCCAGAGCAATGGCTTGCTTCAGAACCGCCTGAGCAGCCGAATAGCGCTTTTGCGAGACAAACGACTGAGCCATCTTGTGGAGTATCAGCGGAGATTGCGGGTCCAGTTGGTGCGCCGACGCCAGTTGCGCATCAGCTCCTGGGAAGTCCCCCGCATCCAGCAACGCTGACCCTAAAGCATGCCGCACCCGAGATGACGAGGGATCCAGTTCCACGGATTTCCGCAGTTCTTCGCTTGCTCGCGTTGCGCTATGGCTCTGCATCAATGCGATGCCAAGGTTATAGCGCCGGGTAGCCGAACTTGGGGCCAGACGGGCCGCCTGCTCAAAAGCCCACACGGCACAGGGAAGTTGGTTGCCGGTTGCGAAATATGCGCCTAGAGCGTCATATGCATCGGGCGAATTGCGGGTCGCAATCGCCTTTTCCAATGAGGCCGGGCCGGAACAGGAAGGCGGCCGTTGTGCCAAGAGCGTGACACTTATGAAGGCAAAGGCGCAAATCCGTTGCATGTTCGACATTTTATCCCTCCGTGCAAAAAAAAGCCTGCTCCCCGAAAGGAAGCAGGCTTGGTGTCGGATGCGGAGATATTAAAAAATAATTTTCGCTCCCAGTTGCAGCTGACGCGGACTATTTGAAATTCCGAAAATCTTGCCGAAATTCGCGGTATCCGCGAGGTCGTTTGAGGGTTGCCCTAGGATAACGGTGTTCAGGACATTAAATGCTTCGGCCCGGAATTCCAGGCGTCGCGTTTCAAAGATGGGGAACTGGCGGAACACCGACATATCCACATTCCAAACCGGCGTCGACCGAAGGCGGTCACGGCCCAGGTTCCCAAAGGTGTATTGCTGGGGGATCGCAAAGGCTGCCCGGTTCAGACCGTTTTCGCGGCTGAGAGTGAAGTCATTCACGTTGCCCACCAAATTAGCGCGCTCATACTGGTTCCAGCCCACATTGCCCGTGTTGGCCACATCACCGCTTACATACACATTATAAGGAAGGCCGGAGCGTGCACTGAGGATGCTGTTGACCTGCCAATTTCCCAAAACATAGTCCAGGAGTCCGTTGTGCGTGCTGAAGGATTTCCCTTTTCCGATCGGGACTTCGTACAGTCCATTCACCGATAGCACATGGGTAAGATCGAATCCAGAAGGTCCGCGGTCACGATCTATGTGATATGGATCCGAGACCGACTGGCCTTCTACTCCGTACCAGCCCGAAGAACCAATATCGATTGACTTAGAGTACGTATAGGCAACCTGGTAAGCGAATCCCTTGGAGAAGCGTTTGTCCAGTTGGAACTGAAAGGCTTCATAACTTCCTTTGCCGATGCTCCGGTCATAGAAAGTGGGCCCGATGTATGGATAGAGTGCTCGCAACCGCGGATCGCCGGGACCTGGAGTCTGCGCGACGTTGTAATAGCCACCAACATCCAGACGGCGTGATCCGGAACCGACATAGTTTGCCGAGACCACGGTGGACTCATTGAATTCATGCTGGAAGCCAATGTTCCACTGCATGGAATAGGGGTTCTTGGCGTACGGATCCATGTACCACTGCACCTGTTCAAAAGGCGTAGGAGCGGGGAAGAAACCGCCACCGCCGGTTCGGAACGGGTCGAAGCCGGAAGTATTCGGCGTCGGCTGACCAGGGATCGGTTTATTGAGGTTATTGACCAGCAACTGTCCGATATCCGGCCAGGCTCCCTCATAGTTCTGAGCGCTTTGCGTAACAGCGGCCCAGTTGTCATAGAAGATCCCAAATGAGGACCGGATCGCCGTTTTGTCGCCGAGGCGATAAGCCAGACCCACGCGTGGTCCCCAGTTAGTCTTGGTGTCGTGATAAATCTGCCCGCGCGGATCGACCACAACGTGATCGGGTAATTTCCCATCTCCTGGGATGCAAGGCGCAAAGCCACGTTCCGTGCAGGAGGGGGGAAGCTTCTGCACGACATACGTACCGTTATTGAAGTTAATGGAGCCCGTTTCGATGCCGCCTTGCTTACCGACCGTATCCTGACGGCCGTAAGGCGGAAGGAAGGTGCGGTCGTATCGAACTCCGATGTTTACGGTCAGACGCTGCGTGGCTTTCCAGGAGTCCTGCATAAACCAGCTCATCACGCCACCGGGTCGCGTGGTCTCGTGAACATTGCGACGTCCCGCCTGGTCAGGAACATTGAGCAGGAACGACGCTAGCGAACTACCGGGTTCATTCGGATTAGAAGGGTTGCCGGTTTGTTGAGCCGCGAATTGAACGTTCAATTGTTTCAGGAAAGCCTCAAAACTGGTGCTGCTGTACTCGCCGCCGAAACGCAGCGTGTGGCGGCCCCAAATTTTCGTGAGATTTCCGCGAAACTGGTGAATATCGGACACTCGGGGATTTAGGCCCCCATCTTCACCGCCTCCGAAGAAGTTAGCGACGTTTACTTGAGGAATCAAAGAGGAGCCATCCGCGAAGTTCCCGGCAAAAGTGCTGGCAAACCCTAACGAACTTGCAAATCCGGAAGGCAAGCCCGTAAAGAGAGTATTGCTGTTATCCGCCAAGGTTGTGCGGCCGTACTGTCCCTGCAAAATAAGAGTCGGGCTAAAAGTATGGACATAGCTACCCCCATAATTTTTGGCCGGGTTCGATTTCGATCTCCGGAGCGACGGGCGTCCACCGGATGATGTGGTGTCATTTTGAATGGTGCTGTAACGGAACCAGAAAAAGTCTTTCTGCCCAATGGTCTGGTCGACACGAGCCGTCCACTCCTCCTGGTTCTGATGGAAGGGTGTAGGATCGATAACATTGTTATCCCCATTCAGCTTTGGCCCCGCTTTCGGTAATGTGGTGCGCGCGAATAAGAGCAGTTGGGGATTGATCAAGCTAGCCGGAATCTGGTTATTCGGAAACGGCTGCCGGATGAAGCTGCCGGGACGGGCCGGATCCTCGCGTGTGGTGAAGGGATTGTAAATCTGGGTCGGGATGTCGCTGAGATCACCGGCGTAGTTCGCTTCCGTGGGTACACGGAAGAAACTATTGGACGCGCGCCGATACAGAAATTCCTGGAAGGCACCATAGAAGAAGGTCTTGTTTTTCCCGTTGTAAAGCTTGGGAATGATAACAGGCCCGCCTACAGAGGCACCGAACTGGTTCTGCTTGAAGGGCGTGACGGACTTCTGAAACGTACTGCGTGCATCGAACGCATCGTTGCGGATGTATTCCCATAAGGTTCCGTGGAGCGCATTGGTCCCTGACTTGGTAACCACGTTGATGATTCCACCAAGGACGGAGCCAAACTCCGCTTCATCGTTATGCGAGTTGACTTTGAACTCCTGGATCGCATCGATGATCGGGGGAACCGCGTACGTACTCAGCGTGGCCCCTTGGTTGTTCAGTCCATCTGCAAGGAAGAAATTACTGCGATTCGACTGACCATTGATGGCCGGAAAAACGAAATTGCTGCCTTGGGTGACCGGCACGCCAAAGCCACCGCCCGCATTTTGTGAAACACTGACGGGAGCGACGCCCGGCGTCAGAGCGAGCAGTTGCGTAAAATTCCGTCCGTTCAGCGGAAGGTCAACCACCTGTTTTGCAGATACTACTGTCCCTAACTCCGACGTTTGACTCTCGATGGCCGAAGATCGCGCTTCAATGGCGAGAGTCTGCGCCAGGGTACCCACCTCTAATGCGATATCGATGGTGGAAGACTGATTGACGGCGAGATTGAACTCAGAAACCGTGGTTGTCCTGAAGCCAGCCGCAGAGCTCTCCATCGTATAGCGGCCTGGAGGAATATTCAGAAACGTATAACTCCCGGAAGCACCGCTTTCCGCAGTCCGCTCGATTGAGGTGTCTACATTTTTCAAAACCACTTTAGCTTTGGGCAGCACTCCGCCCCCGGCATCTCTTAAAGTGCCGGTAACGGAAGCCGAGGAAAGCTGGCCGTAGCTGAGGGCAGGCACAAAGGCCAATAAGCTACAGAAAAGAACTGCGAACCGGACAGACGCTGACGGGAGCGGCATGATTTCCTTTTTCGATAACTCTACAAGAGTTAACGCTGACGTAGTAGTAGGTATATATCAGTAACCTGGCACCGAGTCAATACTTTTCAAAATATTTTTCTACTAGAGAAGAACAGAGCATTTGGAGGTGTCGGCCACACCTTGCGGTGATATGCTAAGCGTAATTTTCATGCGATTTGCGATGATGCCCGTCCTGCTCACGTTGTTTTGGGGAGCCTGGGAGAGCACTGGTAGGCCCGCACCCCCTATTCACTTTGAGAGCGGCCTAGCGGCCTCCGGCATAGGCTTCGTGTTGCGGAATGGCACCGTGCCGGAGAAGCCGATCATCGATACCACCCTCGGTGGAGTAGCCCTTTTCGACTTCGATAACGACGGATTTCTCGATATTTTTTTTACAAATGGTGCCGCGATTCCGGGCCTGGTGAAAGACGGTCCGGCATTCTGGAACCGGCTATACCGTAACAACCGCGATGGCACGTTCAGCGATGTCACTGCGCACTCAGGCGTCGCCGGCGAAGGTTATTCCATGGGAGTTGCGACTGGCGACTTCGACAACGACGGCTACATGGATTTATTTGTAACTGGCGTAAACCGGAATACCCTGTTCCATAACAACGGCGATGGTACTTTTACCGATATTACCCAACGCGCCGGCTTGTTGGGATTCGGCGCTTCCGAAAAAAAAGCCTGGTCGGTGAGCGCCGCGTGGGTAGACTACAACCTCGACGGGAAACTCGATCTTTTTGTATCGAGCTATGTGGACTGGTCGATGGCAACGAACTCGCTCTGCGGAGAGGAAGGCAAGCGCCTTTCCTGCGCTCCGGCCACTTATCGAGGTCTGCCCAACTACCTTTATCGGAATAATGGCGATGGCACGTTTACCGATGTGTCGGAAATCACCGGCATCGCCGGTCACGTGGGAAAGGGCATGGGTGTGGCGATTGCTGATTACAACGGCGATGGATATCCCGACATCTTCGTAGCTAATGACAACGAGCGCAATTTTCTTTTTCAGAATGATGGAGGAAAGCGCTTCCATGAAGTGGGTATTAGCTCTGGTGTCGCTTTCACCGAAGATGGAGTGCCCGTTTCCGCCATGGGTGCGGATTTCCGCGACTTAAACAACGACGGCCGCCCCGACTTAGTGGTCACTGCGCTCGAGGGAGAAACCTTCCCTGTTTTTCTGAATCTGGGCAATGGCTTCTTCTCCGAATCGTCATATCAGACCGGTGTCGGTCCCGGCAGTCTTCGTAAGAGCGGATGGAGCGTGGGGGCCTATGATTTCGATAACGATGGCAATAAGGATATTTTTACGGCCAACTCGCATGTGAGTGAAAACGCCCCGCTTTATGGGCCTCATCTATACAAGCAAAGTAACTCGGTCTGGCGCAATCAGGGTGCCGGTAAGTTCCAGGACGTCAGTACGCAGGCTGGGGCTGCGTTCCGTGTGTTGGCTGCGCACCGGGGGGCTGCTTTTGGTGATCTGGATAATGATGGCCGGGTAGATATCGTGGTGTCCTCCATCGGAGAACGGCCTGAGATTCTGCTCAACCGGTCCTCGCGGGCAAATCATTGGCTTCTCATTCAGACCAAGGGCAAATCCAGCAATCGCGATGGCATCGGAGCCACGATCAAGGTCACTTCGCAAGACGGAATGGTGCAGTACAATCACGTCACCACGTCGGTCGGGTACGCCAGCGCTTCAGATAAGCGTGTTCATTTCGGTCTCGGAAAAAATGCGCGCGTCCGCGAGGTCGAAGTGACCTGGCCAAGCGGGAAGATACAGCGCGTACCCGGCATAGCCGCTGACCGGGTCTTGCTTTTAGAGGAGCCATGAAATCGGTCTCTCTTGTTCTTCTGCTGGCACGGGGAATCTACGCCGGTCCGGACTCTTCCTGCACGCAACTAGGACCACAATTTCGATCTGTGATGACGCTTCTGGATCAGAGCCGGACTAGCGAAGCGCAAGCCTTGCTCTCCGATGCAAGCGAGGCAAGCTTGCCTTGCCCTGACCGGCTGCTCGCGTTGGCCCGCCTGCGCGCCGCTGAGAACAAGTTTGACGAGAGCGGGAAGCTGTTTACCCAGTTCCTGGAAACGGGGCCCACAAATCCCGAGGGGCCTTTTTACTTCGGAGCGATGCTCCTTCGAATCGGTTACTATCCGCAAGCGGAAACTCTGGCCGACCGGGCGCTTACCCTTAATCCTTCGCACGTGGGTGCCCTGACTCTCAAGGGCCGGTTGCTGCTGATGCGAGGCCAAGCGGCAGAATCGCAACACACCCTGGAGCGGGCCATCGCGCTCGATCCCAAATATGCCGAAGCTCATTTTCAACTGGGCACCCTTTTCGACCGGCGCAAACAACATGAAAGCGCGCTTCGCGAGTTTGAGGCCGTGACTGCTCTTACCGCTTCCGATGCCCGAGCCTACGACTACATGGCGCTGAATTGGGAGCAACTCGGCGACACAATCCGTGCTGCGAAGGCGTTTCAGCGGGGGCTGGCGTGTAATTCCGGACCGCTGTCCGATTCCTTTCTTGACTTCAACTACGGACGATTTCTGCTGAAGCAGGACAGGCTTCAGGAAAGCAGAGAATACTTAAACCGGGCGGTAACCGTGGCTCCAAAGGTGCGGGCCGTCCTTTACGAGCGTGCCAAGCTTCTGTTGCGAATGGGAAATTTCAAAGATGCTGTCCAGGATGCGGTCCGTGCCCTCGACACGCCGGACCCCGGTCACGTCATCCTCGATTCACAGCTTTACTCGCTGCTGGCTGTTTCTTTCTCACGCTTGGGGAGTGTGGAAGAAGCCGATAAGTTCACTAGGCTCGCCGCTGAGACAGGCATTCCACCCCGATCGGCGGATCGCAAGTAAATGCTTCCTTCTCGCGATTCTCCCGCCCTGGTTTCGGCGGCGTTTCGGTATAGCGCGCCCGATTACGATACCGCCGGAAGCGGCGGCGTTTAGTGGGTAGCAGGTAAACACGCTTACTACCGCGCGCTTAGGCCAACCCTACAACCTTTCCGTTCCCTGCAATTTCGCTAACAATATCTCAGATGCGAATTTCGGCCGGATCACTGGTACGGCAAATTCGGAACGGATGCTGCAGTTAGGACTTAAGATAAGGTTCTGAGGTCTGACGAATTCAGATGATCAAAAGCAGAAGCGCCCTTCGAAGTCTCTGCCTGCTTGTTGGTTCCACTTGGTCTTTGTCCGCTCAAATGCTGGCTGGGTGTGCGATTCCCGCGGGGGTGGGAGCACAACCCAGCGAGGCAGGCACATGGTTTATGGCGCGAGGGAAGTACCGCTGTGCCATTGCCGCCTTTGAAAACGCGGTAGAGGCGAATAAAAATTCCGGCATACATCGCTTCAATCTTGGGCTCGCGCTCCTCGAGAACGGGCAATTCAAGAGAGCTTTGACGGAACTGCAAGCGGCGGCAACACTGAATGCGGATTCGGCGAAGATGCGGATTGCTCTGGCCTCGGCGAAGCAAGGCTTAGGTGACCTGGCTGGGGCGGAGTCGGAACTCCGAGCCGGGATCTTAATCAATTCCAATTCCGCTCCTGTTCTACGTCGACTTGGCGAAGTACTCGCCGCTCAAAAACGTTACACAGCCGCCATTGTTTCTCTCCGGCAGGCGCTAACTCGGGAACCTGCTGACGTTGCAACTTCCGTTCTGCTCGCTGAAATCCTTTTTGACAATCACAGCGCCGATGAGGCAATCGCCCTGCTCGAAAAAGTTGCGTCGAGCCAACCGGGATCCGCGCTTGTCCAATCGAACCTAGGCACCTTGCTCGCGCGGCAGAAGCGTTTTTTAGAGGCTATACGGCACTTCGAGCAGGCTATTGCCTTGGACTCCGTGAACGATATGACACGCGTATCGCTGTCAAAGTCGCTCATCGCCCTAGACCGGCCACAGGATGCACTAGCGCCTTTAAACCAAGTCCTTAGTCACCGGCAGGACGATGCGGAAGCACGTTCGCTGCGAGGCATGGTGTATCGCGGGCTTGCGGAATACGATAGCGCCGCCGAAGATCTGCAAGAAGCAACGAAAAAAGACCCGCATCTCTATCTCGCCCAGTACAATTACGGATTCGTACTTGCGCGGCTTGGGAAACTTGATCAGGCTCTCCAGCATTTGGAACTTGCCCGTGAAATCCAGCCCGATTCGCAGGAAGCCCAGTTCCAGACTGCCAGTGTTCTTCGCCGATTAGGACGCGAAGAAGAAGCGCGTAAAGAGCTGAGCGAATTCGAACAGCACAAAAAGCAGGATCAGGCAAGCAACATTGCGGCGGTGAAGGCAAGCGCCGCAAACCGCGCGCTCGTGGCAGGTGACATTAAGCTGGCCATCGAGGGCTACCGGGAAGCGCTCAACATCGACCCGGCCAACCCGAAGACCTGGTATAACCTTGGCCTTGCGCAGGAGCGAACGTCCGATCACCCTGGCGCTATAAGGTCGCTGGAACGTGCAATCGCGCTGGACAAGAACTTTGCATCCGCGCGGAACCAACTCGGCCAGTCATACATGGCAATTGGTAGGGAACGCGATGCGGAAGCTCAATTCACTGCTGCGCTGCAAAGCGATCCGCAGTGTGCCGAATGCCAGAACAACTTAGGCGTGTTGGTCGGTCGTGCGGGCGATGGCCGACGGGCCGAAGCCCTTTTCCAGCAAGCGATAGAAAACAGCCCGGACTATTCTCAAGCCTTGGTGAACCTTGCGCTGATAGAGGCTGGCCGTGGCGCATTCGCAGACGCGCGCAGACGACTCGAAATCGCGCTAGCCAAAATGCCGGATGACATTAAGGCCCTAACCGCGTTAGGAATGATCCAGGGGCGCACGGGCGACGTTCATGCCGCGGAAACATTTCGCAAGGTAGTTGCGATCGACCCGGGATCGGCGGATTCACGCCTCAATTTAGGGATCGCTTTGGCCGACCGCCACCAGACCGATGATGCCCTTCAGGAATTCACGGAAGCGTTGCGGCTGAGCCCTTCCGCAGCATCGTATTACAATCGAGGCCGGCTCTTGGTAGAGGTGAAGCGTTTCGATGGAGCAATATCGGATCTTCAGGAAGCCTGCCGGTTAGATCCGTCGCTTGCCGACGGGCATTTCCGGTTAGGGCTCGCTGAACGGGAAGTGGGAAACAACGCTGTTGCGATACCCGCTTTGCGCAAGGCGCTGGAATTGGACGGCCTTAA
>Ga0123337_10006311_pt1 | contig 11376 bp, 11 predicted proteins | sample frozenSSSSmetaG_FD_89792 | JGI IMG/M metagenome (GOLD analysis project Ga0123337, IMG submission 89792) | Glacier valley bacterial and archeal communities from Borup Fiord, Nunavut, Canada, to study Microbial Dark Matter (Phase II) -... | ecosystem: Environmental > Aquatic > Freshwater > Ice >...
AATATTTTAGGGTCTTTATTTTATGGTGTTATCCTCGGGATTTTCCTGGTGGCATTTTGGATAAAACATGTAAAGGCCAACGCAGTTTTTATTGCTGCTGTAATTTCTGAATTGTTGGTGGTACTCATTTATAACCTGAACATCATTTCTTTTTTATGGTTGAACGTAATTGGGGCGTTGTTGGTGATTGCGCTCGCTTTGATGTTGCAGCTATTGATGCCGGTAAAAGAAGCCAGTAAGGTGGGGTTGACTTAACTATTAGTTTTTAACGGCCGGGCCAAATAAATTAAGATCAAATACGTTACGTGTTTTATAAAATTTAATTTCATCTTTCTACATCTCTAAATTTTTTTATGCAAATTTTCAAAATTGTGCCAGTTGCCTTTTTAGGTCTTGTGCTGTCATTTCCTGTATTCTCTCAAGAAGAGGAAGAGCCAAAGGAAAGTCCTAAAAATAATATTGTAAAAATTAACCTGTCTGCATTGGTGGTTAAAAATATTTCGGTGCAATACGAACGAAAGGTGGCCAAACGGGTTTCTGTTGCTGCCAATGTTCATTACAGGCCTTTCGGGCAATTGCCTTTTTTGAGTGCGATTGAAAAAGCGATTGACGACCCGAGTGTTCCTGCTAATCAGCTTAAATGGGGCGGCATTGGCGTTACGCCGGAAGTCCGTTTTTATGTAGGAAAAAAAGGTGCGCTGCGAGGATTTTATCTTGCGCCTTTTGCAAATATTTCCAAATACAAAGCAGATCTGCCCATTGAATATTCCAATGGTGCAATTGATAAGACGGGAATTTTTAAAGGAAATATTTCTACCGTTACCGGCGGATTAATGTTGGGGGCTCAGTGGAAACTCGGTAAATCCGTTTACCTCGACTGGTGGATCATTGGTCCTAATTACGGTAGTGCCAAAGGCGATTTAACTCTTACGACGGCATTATCATCTACCGAACAAGCTGATCTTAGAGATCAGATTGAAGAACTGATTGCAGATGCACCTTTTGATAAACTGGTGGATTCTTATTCCGTTAATAACAGCGGTGCAATCATCAACGCAAAAGGGCCATGGGGCGGCTTAAGAGGTTTTGGTTTTAACCTTGGGTTCAGGTTTTAATATAGTTTAAAAGTGAATCCGTTTATAAAATTTGTTGCAATAAAAATGACCAGTTTTCGCTGGTCATTTTTATTTTCGTTGACTGGCTGATTATGGTTTCTTAATAGTTTTTTGAAAAGCCTGGTTCATTTTTATATAATCATCTGCCTTTGCCTGCTTTGCAAATTCCATGGATGTCCGGGAAGTTTTGAGAGCGCCGGCATTGTCACCGAGGTCTTTTTGAATCTTCGCTTTATACAAGTAAATCCAGTAGGCGGTTGGGTTAGCATCGGATGCTTTGTTTACATTTTCCAGTGCCTTGCTTAAATTCATATCATACTCATAGTAAAACTGTGCAGCCTGCCAGTAAGGCTTTTTATCCGTCAACATTGCGGCATCAATTTGCGAACGTATTTTCTCTTTTATATTGGCGGTAATCACAATCGTTATCAGCTTCTTTTCCCACATTAATTGTAATTCGCAAAATGCGCCTTCTATGTTTGCAAATTGCATGGTAAATAATTCAGTTTTAGTTTTTGTTTTCACAGGTTCCACTTTAAATCTTGCTACATCTTCTGTTTCTTTGTAGCCTTCCGTTCCAAGGTTTTTTATTCCCTTGTTAAGGATTATTTCCCAGCTTTCTTCGCCTGGAATGGTATATAAAACATAGGTGCCTGCATCAATTTTTCTGCCATTCAGTTCAACCGATTCTGAAAAAACCAATTTGGTTGCGGCGTTGGCACCGGTGCGCCATAACTTACCATAAGGCACCAGGTCGCCAAATACTTTGCGTCCTTTTGCCCCAGGTCTTGAATACGTAACTTCAATGGTGCCCATACCAAATTCTTGTTGTATGGTTTGTATAGTGGAAGGTGATGGTAATTTAACCTGCGCTGTCGTAGTTAGTGTCACCAAAAAAGCAAGACCGAAAAAGATAAGGAAAAGAATTTTCATACGCATTATTTTATACAAATATAGCGGTTAGGCATTCATGTGGTAGTTTGCAAATTGGATGGGGTATTCAAAATGGCCGTGTAAGACTTGCAATTCTTCGCCTGTTCTAAACTGGCGAAATAAAATGCACCCAAATGGAGCAGTAGAGGCGGAAGTTTAAAAATTTACTTTTACTTTGCCGGTAGCTTTTTTTCCTTTTTTCACTTTCCACCGTGGCCCCTCTTTTACAGCCTTTATTGCCGCTTCATCGCAATCTTCGCACAGTGATTTGTCAATTTTTATATTGGCGAGGGATCCGTTGCTTTGCACTTCGAAAGATATTTCTACTTCGCCATGTATCTTTTTTTGAACGATGTCTTCTGTCAATGATAAATTGTTGGTGATATAGGTATCGTAATTATTCCATCCATCGGCAGGCTCAACATCTATTACAGAATCCGGCACAAGGACCGCCCTTCGTTTTGGACCGAAAACAGACAGCTTACCAGCAACCTGTGTCTTACCTTTTAAGGCATTTAAATCTTCGGTAAGCATGATTTTATTTTGTGCAATATCACTTCTTAAGGTAACATTTCGGGAAACAAACCCTGCCGATTTTATCTCCACATGTAGCAGCGAGTCGGAAGATATCAGCCGAACATTGCCTTTGGCATCTGCGTAAGTACCCATGTTTTGATCGGGGATGTTGATGTTTGCAAATGGTAATGGCGAACCATCCGGGGCCAAAACCTGGGCCATAAACTTCCTATCCAGCGGAGCCTGCGTTTCTTTCATTTCTTCTGCTCTGGCGGCAGGTTGGTTGCTTATTTTGTTGCTTCGGGTATCAATTTGTTCAGGATTGGTTTGGGTGTTTGCCGGTGCAATATTGTTACTGGCAATATCGGCTGTGCGACCTTTCTGTAAATCATCTACATATCCACCACCTGCGGTTTGTGGCACTTCTTTTTCACTGCCAGGTTCAGGCCGGTAAACAAAGCTGCTATCTACAAATGTTTTTTGTTTTGCTTTTGCAATGGCCGGCGGCTCATTGGCTGGTTTGGAGATGTTGGGTGCAAATATGATGGAATCAGTATTAGCCGCAATGGGCTCACTACTGCTGCTTTTTATAGAATCCCTTTTTGTATTTAAAGCAGCAATGGTATTATTTTCGGCAATATCCCTTGTCTTTAAAAAATAGCTTACAGCAACTCCGCTACAGATAATAATAACTGCGGCAGCGGCTCTCCAGATAGGAAAACGTTTGGCAGAGGGCAGCATGGAAACAACCGGAGCTGTTTGTGCCTGGGTAAAATGAGCTTTCAATGAGCTTAAATGGGTTTCCCATTCGTTGCCCTGCATTGCTTCATAGCCTTCCATCGCTTCCGCTAAAAATGTATCATCCAATGCAGCTTTTTCCATAGCATGCATTTCGGCAGGCGCAAGCTTACCCGAAAGATATTTTTGAATATCCTCAGCTGTATAAACGATATGTTTTTTATCAGAACTCATAGAAAGCTAAAAACAGCATCCAGTATTTTAAAATGTTTATAAACAAATAAAATTCAACAATAAAAATAACCCGTAACAATGAAGCAATCCAACAAATAAAATAATTCAACAATATTACCACCTACACGTCCTTCTCATCCATACAAATCTTTAAATTACGTTTTCCGTTCTGTATATAGCTTCTTACCTTATTCCATTCGTAGCCGGTAATCTCGGCAATTTCGTTGTAACATTTTTTTTGTACAAAAAATAACTGAATACTTTGCTGCTGATCAGTTGGCAATGTTTCCAGGCATTCTTCTAAAAGTTTAAATGCGGCCTCTTTCTCAAGTGCTTCATTGGATAGATGTGTTGATTGACTGGATTGCATAAAATCAGCATTGAATTCAGTGCTTTTAATATTTTTTGGGCTCCTCAACTGCATCAGGCAATAATTTCGTGCCAATACATGCAGCCATCCTTTAAAATTATCTACTTCGTGCTGTCTTAATTTTTTGTTGAGTTCTTCAAAAATATCCATTACTGCATCTTTGCTTCGGTCTGCATCCTTAAAATACTTCAGACATACACCAAAAACCAGGTCCATATATCGTTGGTAAAGGACACTAAGATGAGTGAGTGCGCCGCTTTCTTTAAATGCAGCAACAAGGTCTTTATCCGATACCTCGGGAGATGATATGTTTTTTAAAAAGGTCAGGTTGTCAATGGTTTGTGGTGAATCGTGTCCCGATAGTTATCGGGAGGTCAATTGTGAATCCACTCTTCTCTATTTATAAAACTAATCTGTACATAATAATCTTCCTGGTTCCCCCTTCAGGGGGCGGAGGGGGCTACTCAAAATACACTTTTACCGTTTGATAAAATAGCCGGTTATTCAGGTATTGGTGCTGCCCCTGGTTTTGTTTTTCCGAAAAACCCTGCAATCCAAAAAGTCCGGCAGCATTTCCTTTGTTGATAGCAATTTCAAGATAGGCGGCAGAGTTAAAGATGGCCAGTTTTTCTCCTTCCTGCACATCTGCATAAGTATCGCTGATTTTTTCAATCACCTCATCCCTTTTAAAAACAATTTTAAAACTTCTGCCTTTTCGTTGTTCTTCAAATTCTTCCCGGGTAATGTTTACAATTACGTTTTCGAAATTATCAATAAAAATGATTTGTCCTTCCATCCAGTTATTACCAAGCTGCGGCCGCAAAGGATTTTTTACCCGTATTGAAACAGACGGGTCACCAATTTGGTCGAGTGGCTTACCCGCTAGTGCATCATTGAAAGCTTTTGCAAAAACGGAGGTGCAATAAAGTGTATTTTTTTGATTGTTTTTATCAAGGGTCAAAGCCACTACTTTTTGCGGTAGTTCTTCCAGAATCATGGTAAGTAAGCCATTGTCGGCACAGCCAATAAATTGCCCTTTGTGTTCAGCAAAAAGCATGTGCTCCGGCTTTTCATCAAATAGGTTTACCAGTATCAGATGGCAGGTGCCTGTAGGAAAACTCTTCATTGCATTTCTGCAAACATAGGCCGCCTGTGGATAATTAAAAGGTGAAAGCTGGTGCGTAATATCGATGATCGTAAACGAACTGCCAGCCTGTAATAACTGCCCCTTCACTGCGCCGGCAAGAAAATCGTGCTGGCCAATATCAGAAGTAAGGGTGAGTATCGGCATCGTGTTGGGAAATGTATTTTTTGGTGGTAAGTATATCGATGAATGTGAAGCCTAATAAACTTCAGTCAGGTAATAAGTTAAACAATCCTACTTGATGAGTACTCCATTTTTATAGAAGAATTTTTTCACCAGTCTGTCAGTTAATGAAGGAAATAATTTGTTCAGAAAAACGGTCAGGTTTCCACTAAGGGAAAGAATCAAATTTCGTTTTCTTCCTTCGATGGCTTTTATAATATGAGCGGCACAATCCTGTGAACTCATCAGGTCTCTTTCATTGAGGGGACTTTCGCCCTGTGCATTGCCTGTGCTGTTGAGTGCCACGTTGCGGATATTGCTGCGGGTAAATCCCGGGCATACCCACATCACATTTACACCGGTATCAAGTAGTTCGGTGCGGATTGCTTCAAGCCATCCATTTACTGCAAATTTGGAAGCGGAGTAACCACTTCTTCCGGGTAGGCCACGGTAACCCGCAACCGAAGATACGCCCACGATGGTGCCTTTTCTTTCTACGATGGATTCCAGTGCATGCTTGGTGCAATACACCGTACCAAAAAAATTGATGTCCATCACTTTTTTAATCACATCTACATCCGCATCTTTTAGTAAAGAGCGCATGCTAATGCCGGCATTGTTTATCAGTATGTCAATTCCGCCATAGGTGGCTATTGTAGAGTCAATAAAGTTTTTACAATCATCATAGCGGCTTACATCTGCAACGATGGTATGAAGTAACTGATTGGAATATTGTACCTGCAGGTTATATAATTTATCCTGGTTACGACCACAGGTAGCAATTTTTGCACCCATTGGTATGAGCGCATCTACCAATGCTTTACCGATTCCTTCGCTACCACCAGTAATGGCTACCACTTTGTTTTTAAAAAACTCACTCATAAAAAAATTTATAAGCAAAAATAAGAGAGTTCAGCGGCTGTTTATCAACAATCTTATGATAATTAAATAGATGAGAGGAAAAAGATTGCTAAAAAAATTTGGCACTATAGTTTTTTACCCTATTTTTGCACTCCCGAATAAATAAGGGGTGCTTCGCAGGAAGTAAATTGGAAGAATTGGTAGCTCAGTTGGTAGAGCAATACACTTTTAATGTATGGGTCCTGGGTTCGAGTCCCAGCCAGTTCACAACAGGAATCCTTAATGGGTTCCTTTTTTATTTTGCACATGTTGTACTTCCTTTTTCATGATCAAATTATTTTATTATAAAATAACTAAAAAGTTAGAAGCAGCAATGTTTAACCAATTGCTGCAGCAACTCCCCATTGTACTTCAACAGGGAATTTTAAAATACAGGAACTGGGAAGATGCAGAACGATCTCTGGCAGGCAAGATTCTTTTACTAAAGGGATTACAATCAATTGGCCGAAATGAATATACACTGGACGATTTAAAGTACACCGAATTTCAAAAGCCTTATTTTGATGATGCGATCAATTTTAATATTACCCACTCAGGGGAATATGTCATTTGTGCAATCAGTGAAGCCAACAAAGTAGGGGTGGATGTGGAAGTGATTAAAAAGATTCCGATGGAAGATTTTACCGACTTGTTTGCCAATCAGGAATGGGAGGAGGTGATCCATGCAAATGATAAGCTGCATGCTTTTTATACCTTATGGACTAAGAAGGAAGCATTCTTAAAAGCAGTAGGCTGCGGATTGAACCAACCCTTGAATGAAGTGGTGATTGAAAACAATAGCATTACATGGGAAAGCCAGCATTGGTTTCTTCACGAAATTATACTTGATCAACAGCATATCGCTTATATCTGTAGCGATGTAGCAGAACCAAGGGTGCAGGTAAGTGAAATTAATTTGTAATAGCTGACCATGGCGCTGTTAAAGTTTATAAGCGGAGAATCACCGGTCCGACAATTTCCTGGAAATTGATCGCTTTTTGCAGCCTGATTTAAATACCCCCGATCGCAAAATGTTACTAATTGCTCATGTTATGCCCTGCCATCGGATCGGCCCCTTTTTTAAAAACATATTCGCTGTGTAGTAAATAAGCACCTGATATTACCACTACATCACCTGCTTCCAAACCGGAAATGATCTCTATCCGGTCGTCTGTTTCCAACCCTACTTCCACCATTTTATTTTTAAATGATTGCCCGCTTGTTCTTATCCAAACAGTGGCTCCTTTGCTGTCTCTTATCACCGCATCAATGGGCAGGGTAAGCGATTGATGTTGCTGACTTTTTAAAACAACGTAGGCTGGCATTCCCGGCTTTAATTTATTGCCGGTGTTGGGTATAGATACCCTGATTAAATTGATCCTTGTATCCGAGTTGATTTCCGGATTTACAAATTGAATGGTGCCTTTAATGGTAGCACCTTCCAAATCGGGCAATTCAACTGTGGCTACTCCTTTCAAATCAATTGCTGCCAATTGGGATGTGTACACCTGTGCCTCTGCCCAAAGGGTAGAAAGGTCGGCCAGTTTTACGATGGTGCCTCCTTCCATTACATAATCGCCTTCCCGGATATCCAACGCCGTTATGTAGCCTGCGGAATTGCTGTAGAAAGTTGTGGTCGGTCCTGCTTTTTTATTCATCATCAATTCGCTTACCTGGTTCTCAGTCATGCCTGCTAACAGCAGTTTATTTTTTGCACTTTGCAGCAACTGGTCAAAGTCGATGGTGGTTTCGTTGGGGAATGCCTTCTTTCTCTCGAGCGCCAGTAGATATTCCTGCTTGCTATTGTTGAGTTCTTCGCTATAGATATCAAAAAGAGGAGTCCCTTTGCGCACATAATCACCCAGATTTTTAAAATACAATTTCTCTATTCTGCCGCTGATCCTTGCACTCACCGAAGTAGTCTTCATCTGATCGAAATTTAAGGTGCCTGTTAGCACCAGTTGGTCCCCAATGCTGCCGGTGCGGATAGTATCAGTTTGGATATTGCCCAACTGTATTTGTTGTTCACTTAAAAGCAGTTCATTTTTATTTTCGCCGTTTGTTTTTTTTACAGGCGTTAGGTCCATATGGCAAATAGGGCATTTTCCCGGCCTGGGTTCCACTACCTGCGGATCCATCGAGCAGGTATAGTAAGTGTCTGAATTGCTGGGTGCTGCTGTTTTACTTTGGCAGGAAGCCAACAATACGATAAAGCCTGCAAGGATTGCTGCGGAACGAAAAAAATGTACAAGCGTTTCTGACGAACAAGGATATGCCATGCCACGCCAGTCGATAGGCGTTGGATGAAGCAGGATCGCATTATTAAAGCCGGGTAGATAAATATGTTTTTTCATGCTTATTTTTTTATTTTAATAAAGCTTTCGCTGTCCATTAAATATTGTGCATTGATTGCAACCGAATCTTCACCAGATAAACCATTCATAATTTGAATATGGTTTTCGTGCAGCATGCCGGTATTTACTTTTTGTGCTTTAAAACCACCGGCTGTTTTTTGAAAAACTACTTTATCCATACCCAACGACAATACGGCTTCTTTCGGTAACCAGTAAGCGTCTTTTGTATTGCCAAAAATGGTTGCCCTTACCTGGCTCCCAATGGGGATTTTTAAGTCGTTGTTGTTAAAGTAAATCCTGGCCGTTAATGTTTTACTTTCCTTCCGGTAAAAAGGTTCAATGAAATTGATGATGGCCCTGAAATCTTTACCCGGTGCGGTTTCTGGAACAACCCGTACGGTGTTGCCCACTTTTACAAGTCCCTGGTTATCGCTGTAAATATTTAAAAGCGCCCATGCCTTACCCGGATTGTATACGGTGAAAAAAGACTGCCCTTTTTGAACATACATGCCTTCTTTCAATGCCAGTTCTTCCGTAAGCAATGCGATGTCTTTCATACCGGCAGCGGCCGCATTCATCGGGCCGCCATTGGAGGCTTCGTGAATATGGCCACTGTAATTGCTGTACACCGAAATGGTAAACGATGGTTTGTTTGATTGGAGCACCTGCTGCAATTGTTGGTTGCTCATGCCCAATAAAAGCAGTTTATCTTTAGCTGCCTGTATCAGTGAACTATTTGCAGGATCGTTCTTTACCAGGAATAATAAATTCTGTTGTGCGGTTAATAATTCCGGGCTGTAAATATCCATGATGCGCTGCCCCTTCGTGATTTTCTGAAAGCGATAACGGACATACAATTTTTCAATACGGCCTGCTACCCTTGATGAAATGCTGCCGGCTTCTCTTGTATCGTATGCGATATTTCCAAGGGCTTCAATTTCTATTTGCTCCTCCTTTTTTTGAATGGAGATAACTGGTATGGATGAAACCACAAATTCGTTGGTAGGGTTTAACAATGCATCCAGCGTTACATCGGTTACTCTTTCGCCACCGGTTTCTTTTCTCACCAGGTCCATTCCGCAGATGGGGCAGGTGCCTGGCTGGTCCTTTATGATTTCAGGATGCATGGGGCAGGTGTAGGTATGTTGATGGTTTTCTGTTACTTGTTTTGCTAACTGCTCCTGTTTGCTTTTACCATTGCAGGCGATCAGGCCCAACATTAAAAGGAAAAAGGTCACTGTAACAAAATGGGTGATGATCAATCTGCTTTCTTTTGCATTCACAACACGATCGCTTTCAGTTGTCCATTGCCGGTTTAGTGGTTGTCTTTTCATTTCTTTTCGATTATCCGTTCAAGTGATACCTGCAGTTTTAATACCTGGTTCAGTAGCTCCAGGTATTCCAGTTGTGTCATATTCAATGATTCCCATGCATCGTAGAGCATAAACAATTCTTCTGTATTTTGCTCGTAGCCCAATTGCATGGATTTGAAATTATTCTTTAAAGCAGGGATGATATTTTGCTCATACAATTTCAACTGCTTTTTCTTCAACGCTATTTCATTGCGCATGCCGTAAGCCATGCCACTGTATTCATTCACCATCATTTCTTTTTGGGACTGCAATGCATTGGCTTTCCACTTCAGACTTTCAATATTGGCCTTGTTCATTTTAGACGACCATTTTGCCAATGGTACTTTCAACATTCCCATCAGCGAGTATTGCATGGGCAAGCCACCAAAGCCTATCATGTGCTCATAGCGAATACCAAACTGGGGGTTTAGGCTTTGCCGTTCAGTTTCCTGTTTCAGATAAGTAAGGCTAATGTCTTTATCAATTGCTTTTAAATCGCTTCGGCTGTTGTATAAAAGTGTACTGTCAAATGTGATGGATGAATAGTCATTCAACTGGTAGGTGGTATCAATGTCAAAATCAATCATCGCATTCCGGCCCATCAGCGAATTGATACGGATACGTTTTTCTTTGATATCGCTTTCAAACATGAGTTGCATATTCTGCAGGTTGCCCAGGGCAGCTTTTGCTTTGTAATAGGCACTGATTTTTCCGAGGCCATTCTTATAACGGATCTCGGCATTCTTAATCATAAAATCCAGTACCCGCTGATTTTCATCCAATACCAGTAGTTTTCTTTTCAGCATGATCCACTCATAATAAAATCCTTTGGCCTCATTTACCAATTCGTTGAGCGATGCGTTCTTTCTTTCTTTTTCTACAGATGACATGGCATCCATATAAGCCGCATCAGACTGTTGTTTCTTTTTGTTGGGAAGCATTTGTTGTCCGCCAATCATGTATTGGCCCATGCCTTCTTTAACGCCGCCCATACCATCATCCATTTTTTTCCACCTCGATGGATTGTAGGGCACCATCCATAAGCCGGTGCTAAATTCCGGAGGCATCCAGCTTTTGGCACCTTTTGCGGCTTCATCCATGGAGCGTATTTCGTTGTTGTACATTTTTACAACGGGATGGGAAGTTGTTATGCTGTCAATGATAGCATCCAGCTTAAGCGTTTGTGCATTGCTGCTGCCTGCAACAACAAATACAACCATTGCCGTTAGTAGTTTATTCTTTAACATCGATCAAGTCAATTTTACCTTTTCTTTTTAATTCCCTTTCTTTTATCATTTCAAAAATGACAGGGGTGATCAGCAATACATAAATGGTGGACGAAATGGTTCCTCCAATCAGTGGGATTGTAATGGGCCGCATGATATCACTGCCTACGCCGCTTGCCCACAGGATGGGGATCAATCCAAACAATCCTACGGATACGGTCATTAGTTTTGGCCTTAGTCTTTTGGCTGCTCCTTCAATCACAAATTCACGGATGATGGCAGGCGTTAACGTGCTGGCGGAGTTGCCATGTTTGGCCACCATATTTTGCATG
>Ga0123337_10006314_pt1 | contig 11370 bp, 12 predicted proteins | sample frozenSSSSmetaG_FD_89792 | JGI IMG/M metagenome (GOLD analysis project Ga0123337, IMG submission 89792) | Glacier valley bacterial and archeal communities from Borup Fiord, Nunavut, Canada, to study Microbial Dark Matter (Phase II) -... | ecosystem: Environmental > Aquatic > Freshwater > Ice >...
GCGGCGGTCGTCGCTTGAGCGCTGGCAACAGCCCTCAATGTCGGCGGGACGGTCGTGTTAAGGGGTGCGCTGGTCGCTGGCACGGTTGTCGGGGATGGCGTTCCCGCACAAGCGGTCAGTGCCAATGCGAGCAACGGAATTGCTCCCACTTTGAGGATACTACGCAAGTTCATACGTCCTGCTCCTGTTCAATTCAGAGGGTTTTCTGGCGATTTTATAACGCGATCATCATATATGAGCAGAATTAAAAGTCAACAGCTACTTGGCTGATTTGACAACCCTCCACTTTATCAATGCAGCTTTTCCGCAATGAAAACAACCGATGCGCTGCGGCGGTGCGGCTCGATCACGTGTCGCAAGCCGAACCCGGCATCGGTGAAGCGCGTCATCCACAGATCATCGGCCAGTTCCGAGCGGCGTTGCCCGGTTGCGCGATACAGCGCTTCAAGCGTGAGCGTCGCGGCATCGGCTCTCGTGAAGAGCGCATTCGGGACAAAGACGAGCCGCCCGCCCGGTTTGAGGACGCGATAGCTTTCCGCAATCATCGCGGGTTCGGTGATGAAGTTGGTTGGAAACGTGCTGAGGATCGCATCGAACACGCCCGCCGGGAAGGGCAACACGAAGACATCCGCGCGCACCAGTTGCGGCGCAAACCCCAAACGTCGCAGCTTTCGCGCCGTGATGCGCCCCATTGCACGGCTGAGGTCCAGCCCCACCACATGGAAACCCATCGCGCGCAAATCGAGGTGAATATTGCCCGTCCCATGCGCCACTTCGAGCAGCCGTGCCGCCGACCCCGGCTGAATATTCAGGTGCTTGACTCCGCTGCGCCCCCACGCGCGCCACTCCCCGAAGCTGACAAGGCGGCTCACGAGGTCATAAGTCCATGCCAACTCGTTGTAGAGTAGCCGATAGCCGAAGCGCAGCAGCCGCACCCATGCGCGGCGGAGCGGCTTCACAGCGTCTCCAGCGTGACGCTCACACCGTCGTAAGCAGTCGGTGTGAAATCGCGTTGCAGCGCCGCGATGAGGTATGGGAAGCGCTCCGCCGGGACGTTTACGCCCGCAAGGATGAGCGGCTCCATCGCTGTTTGATCTGGCAGCGCGAGCGCCGCAATGAGCGCTTGTTGCAACGCGGCCAGCGCGTCGCCACCATGCCAGCCCGCATTGAATTCAGCCGCACCATGCACAGCGGCGTAGACCTTGCCAAGCGTGAGCGGTACAAGGCGGCGTGCGGCGAGGTCTGCCGTGATTTGTGTTGCGCGCGTGCTTTCCATCTCAAGCGCGGGCGAACGATACCACAGCGCGGCGTCAATCGGCTCCAGCCCCGCCGCGTGGCGAACCATGTTGATCCGTTCTGCAAGGGATGCAGGCAGCCGTATCGAAAACGTATGACGCGGGACGGGCGGCGGTGTAGGCTTCGTAATGATCGGCGGCACAGTGCGAGCCGTTGGACGACTCGGCACAGGTTTCACCGGAGCGGGTTCGCTTTCATCTGGTGGAAGCGCATCGTCCAGTGGTTCGTAGCGTAGGTCGTCGCTCATGCAACCTGCCCGAACGTGACCAGCGCGATAGCTTCACTTGTAAGCAATTCCTTCGCGCTGCGGTGCGTGAGCGCGGTCATTTCGGCCTCGCGCGCCACGAGATAGCTGCTTATCAAATCCGGTTCGACATAACCGGGGTGGCACATCAGTTCGGTCGTGCCGTCGCCCGTCTGCGCGAGGATCAGAAGCAAGTCACCGAGGGTCACGCGCTCGTAAAAGTCGCCCGCGAAGTGGTCCGGGCAGCGCACGCCGGAAGCAGGCAGCGCAGTTTGTATCAGTTCATCGATCTGCGGCGCGATTTCCGCGTACCATGCTTCGGGTAGGCCGGGTTGCAGCTTGCGCAGCATGGCGTCCGCGCCCGACTCAAAGCCGGGGTTGCGGATCGGGACCCTGAGCGCGGCGGCAATGTCGAGCAGCGCGCGTAACCCATCCGGGAACAGGTACAGCGCGTGGTGATGCGCGTCCAGATGGTCGGGGTCACGTCCGGCAATCGCGCGGAAACGATCAAGCTGCGCGCTGAGTTCGCGGCGCAGTTCGCTCGCATATACTTTATGATATTGGGTCAGGAACGCCGCGACCGGGTATGGGTTGCCGTCCGTTCCGTGCAGCGAGGGTGAGGCCGTCAGGAGCGGCATGTTCCCGGTAATCGAGAAGTGCAATCCGAGGCCAAGGTTCGGCGTCTCCATAAGCGCGGTTTGCACATCGGCTTCCGCACTCGCGTAGCCGACCATGACCGTTGTCGAGGTGACAATGCCCTTCTGGTGCGCGTCACGGATACCCCGGCTCACGCCCGGCGTCAGGCCGTAATCATCCGCGTTGACAATCAGTGATTTCATCATGACTGCACCTCATGATCCAATTCGATAAGAACGTCATGTAGTGAATTGCTGATGCTACTCGCCAAGACACCCGACTTCCCCCACATTTGCGCCTCTTTTCGACCCGCTGCGCCGTGTAGATAGACCCCTGCCACCGCCGCATCGAATGGATCGATCTTCTGCGCGATGAGGCCGCCAATTATGCCGGAAAGGACATCGCCCGTCCCAGCTTTCGCGAGGGCGCTGGTCGCGAAAGGCGATACCACACAGCGCCCATCGGGGTCCGCAACGACGGTGAACGCGCCCTTCAACACAACGATCTGGTTCCATTCGGCGGCCTTTTCGCGCGCCAGCTTCCAGCGGTCGGCTTGCACCTTCTCCCATGCGCTTCCCTGCTCGTCATCGATAAAGCCGCACAACCGCGCCATTTCGCCTGCGTGCGGGGTCAGGACCGAGCGCGCCGGGAGCCGTTCGTGCCACTTGTCCATCTTCGCGAGCAAGTTGAGCGCATCCGCGTCGATGACCATCGGCGGAAGGGGCGCAAGCGGCTTGGGTTCTTTGCTCGCCGCGCCAGCGGAAGGAAGCGCGAAGCCGATGCTGCGCCCCTTCGTGCCGCGTCCGTCCACGCTGAGGAGCGCATCGAGCATTGCGGCGGTGGGCGGCTCGTGGCCGATGCCCGGTCCCAAGACCAGTGCGGTATAGCCTTCCAAGCCGGCGCGGAGTTCACGCGCAGCGGACTCGTTGAGCGCGCCGTTCTCGTGCGGGAGCGGGAGCCAGGTCGCCTCAAGGACATGCGCGCCGATAATCGACATGAGGACTTGCGGCGTCGCAATTGTGACCAGCCCCGCGCCGACACGGTAGGCCGCCATCGCCGCTAGCGCGGGCGCACCCGTGTAATTGATCGAGCCGCCCGCAACCATCACTTTTCCAAAACCCTGCTTGCTGTCGCTATCGGAGCGCTTCGGGAGCAGCGGCGCGACGAGTGACGGCTCCGCGAGGTCGAGTTTGTGATCTTTCGGCTGCACTTTTGTGGGCAGATCAAGTGGCGCGATGTGCAGTTCTCCGACGGCTTCCGCGCCGGGAAACATCAGCAGGCCGGGCTTCGCGCCCTCGAAGGTGATCGTGTGGTCGGCGTGGATGGCATTCGTATCGAGCGCGCCCGTATCCGCATCCAGCCCGGTCGGGAGATCGACGGCAATAATCAGAGGACGCTTTTTGAACCGGGATGAAACTTCGCCAAAGTGAATAGTTACCCCATCGTACTGTGAGAAGACACTTCGGTAGGCAACAGGTGGACGATCTTTTCTGCGGTCTTCAAGCGCTTTGTGTATCTGGCGCATTTCCTTCTCAAGATCGCCCTTGAGGGGCAGCTCCGCGCCTGTTCCCAAGATTGCATCGACCAGAATATCGGCGTTGGCGACCATCGTGCGCAGCACACGGTAGCCCTGTGGCGCGTCGAACGCTGTATCTGCAACGAGGACGCCCGCTTCACGCAGCGCGGTCACTTTCGGGTCGTCGGCGGGGCGCTCCTGTACGAGGAACACACTCAGAGAAACATTCGGCGTGCCGACAAGCGCCTGCGCTGCAACGAGGCCGTCGCCGCCGTTATTGCCCTTGCCGCAGAGGATAGCGACGCGGATTTCCTCTCCCATGCTCCCCACCACGAGCGACTTGATCAACTCTGCGACGGCACGCCCGGCACGATCCATCATCTGATCGTAAGTGGTCCCGGCGGCATCCGCAGCGGCTTCGAGGGCGCGCATTTGTTCGACGGTGAGTATTTTTGCCATATGTTTTAATCACTTTGCATAATCGCTTCACAACGCAGATTGTAATGCGCGCCGCTTAAAAACAAAACGAGCGGCTCCCGCTATGCGAGGCCGCCTGCTTCAACCGATCTGCATGAGAACCTATCGCCCGGCGAATGCCAATTGGATCAGCAGACCGACCACCAGAACCGCCATGCACAGCAGCATGAACAACGTAACGTATAAATTTCGCTTGCCTGTTGTAAGCATTGTTCGCTCCGTCATTACCATCGTACCCAAATTTTAGCAGCACCATGTCCGAAAAGTATTATCGAATTGCAAAATCTCAGGGCGAAACGTCGAGCGTACTATGCGTCAAATCCTATTTGCAAGGCAAACAGTGCGGCGTGCAATTCCGCACTCGACATACGCTGCGCGGGGTCTTTGACGAGCAGACTGCCGACCAGCCGTGCGAGGTCCGGCGGTATATCTGACCGTAGCGCAGCGAGGTCTGGCGCGGGTTGTTTCAAAATAGCGTTAAAGCGTTCCATGACATCGTTGCCAGTGAATGGGCGATGCCCGGCTAATAGTTCAAACAGCATAATACCCATTGCCCAAACATCAATGGAGATAGAATACTGCTGCGTTTGCAGCATTTCCGGGGCGATATATTCCTGCGTGCCTGTGACAATCCCCTGCGCGACTGCTGCTTTGCTGAGTTTGATACGAGGCAGCCCGTATTCAACGAGAGTTGGCAGATCATCCTCTTTGAACAAAATATTGCCGGGCTTCACATCCTGATGCACCAACCCCAACCGATGGCCGTGTGCAAGCGCATCCGCAATTGGCGTTGTGTAGCGAAGCACGTCACGGACGGTTATCGGTTGTTTTGCGGCACGCTCGGTGAGCGTGCCGCCAGAAAAATAATCCATAACGACGTAGTAGAGGCCGTCTTGCTCAACCACATCGTGAACCCGCGCGATATGAGGATGCTTGAGGGCGTTGATCCGCGTACTCTCCGCCCGAAACTCCGCAACGCGCTCCGGTGCAGCGTCCGTGTATTGACGGTGCAGCCGCTTCATCGCGACCGCTTCACCAGTGGCGCTATCAACTGCACGGAAGGTATCTCCCAATCCGCCCGTCGCAATCTGTTCTCTCAACTCGTAACGTTCCTTCAATAACATTTGCGGCTCCTGATCAATTTTTGGTCTACTGGTAAGCCCGAAAATGCACCTGCCGATCACTGCATTCTAAATCCCCTAAAACTGGCCGAAACTCGAAGCCTTGCTCGCCCTCTACTGCTTCAACCGTACACGCCAACCCGAACCTGCCGCTTGAAAAAAGGCCAAATTTCAGGCACGGGGCTTGACCCGCCCGCGATGATCAATAATTAAACCGACGGCGCATCGGTGAGCGTGTACTCGAACTGGTACGAATGCGCGCCCGCATCGTCGATGGCGATGCTCATTTGCCCGGAAAGCCCTGTCAGGTCGTCCGTCCCGGAATCAGGAACCACGCTTATCGACAGGTCTCCGACGCCGCGCGCCATCTTGCCGTTGTGTTGCAGCGCAAACGTTCCGCGGCGGCCATGCAGCGCACCGCTCACCTGCTCAAGCGCGACGTACCCTGCCGATCCCTCGACGGCTGTGCCAAAGGCGAGCATTTCACCCTTGCTGGTCGCTTCCAAATCGCCGTGAAATGTTTTGTCGATAGACATCCTGCCGAGTGGAGAATGCGTTGTCGATTGCGGATTCAGATTAACGTCGAAGGTTCCGGTTGCAGAAGTCATGAGCAGTTCCCAATTTGATAAACCCACGATATTGTACAGGAGTCGGGCTTGACTGACCCGCAACGCCAATATTATTTTTTGCGCGGCGTGGCCGTCACAATGATTGGTGTGGGCGTCAGCGTACCAATATCGGATGCGGCGCTGGTTCCGCAGGTCGTGAGCGCCTCGGCGAAGTCGCTCTTGATGCTCTGCTCCTTCTTGAGCTTCTCCGCGAGCGCAAGCCCGGCGTTGAAGAGCGGCACGGCCTGCGCGCACAGATTGAGTTTGTAGAACGCCAGACCACCATAATAATACACGCCCGTCTCCGGCGAACCGAGCGCCGCAGCGCGCTGTGCGGATTGCGCTGCTTTTTCCCACAACCCATCGTGGTACTGCGTTTTCGTTGCAACGACATAGCACGGTGCATAATTCGCGCTACGGTCGATGCAGCTCAGGCTGGTCTCCATCGCCTTTGTAAAATTGCCGTTTTTGAAATAAATATTGGCAAGCTGGTACATCAGGCCGGGATAGTCTTTATCGCGCGTGATCGCATCGGTGAGCAGCTTCGTCGCCTGATCTTCCTGATCTTGCGAACTATACAGCCCCGCGAGGTCCACGACTATATAGCCGCCCCACTGCTTTTTGTCGTTGTTACTGGCCTGCATCGCCTGCCGATACCACTGTATCGCTTCCTTCGGCGCGCCGCTCGACTGTGCGATCTGCGCACGCACATAATACCCATAGGCGAGGTTCGGGTTGGCCTTCAGTGCCTCGTCTGCATATGTCCCTGCCGTCTTATAATCGCTGAGTGAATAGTAAATCCCGGCCAGCACCGCGCTCGCCATGCCTGTGCTGTCGCCGAGTTCCTTGCCGTGCAGAGCGTAGCCAAGCGCCCGCGCGGAGTCCTCGGCATAATCCATCACGAGCGCGGTCACGATCCAGCCGTCCGGCGCTTCGGGGTTGGCGTTGATCGCGCGCAATCCCGCTTGCAGTGCTTGCGCCTGTACCGTCGGGTCCTTCGAGTTGCGCATGATCAGCGTTTGCGCGAGCAGCGGATGCCAGACCGTCTCGTTCTTTACACTCTCCGTATAGGACGCCATCGCGTCCAGCGCGTCGTTGATGCTGCCACTTTCGAGCGAGGTCATGATGCGCGTTTCGAGGTCTTTGGCGGGCAACGTAGCGGTCGGCGTTGGTGCGAAAATCTGTGCGACGCGGACATTGCGCCCGACCCATACATTGAGCGAGTTACTAATTTCAGTGCGCAGGTTCCAGACGATCAGCAGGCCAATAATTGCGGGTGGCGTGATCAGGTATAGCCACAGCCAGCGCAGGTTGAATAGATTACGCTTCTGGCGGCGCGTGCTGTAGCGTCTGGGCGTCTTGAGGTACATTATCGCTTGGCTACCGGATCGGTGCAGGGCGCGGGGTTGCAGTCGGGATCGGCGTTGGCGGGATGTAATCCGGGTTCTTGCTCGCGCAGCCCGCGATGCCCTGTCCGGTGAGCCGGATCGCGGTTTCGCTCGTCGCGAAGGCCAGCACTTCGTTGAAGAGCGGATAGGCTTTATCGCAGTAACCGAGCAGATATTGCGCCAGCCCTTGCAGATACCAGCATTCCGGGAACATCTGCGCGCGTGTGATTTTGCCCTCCTTCACGCTCTGCTCTTCCTGCTTCTGGCAAATCGCGAAGGCGTCTATTGCGTCTTCATAATCGCGCTTGTTATACCAGACTTGCCCCTGCCACTTGCGCGCCTCGGTAAAATCCTTATCGAGGCCGACCGCCGTTTTGCAGTTTTCAAGCGCTTTGGTGTTCTCACCGATATTGAAATAGGCGGCGCACTTGCGCGTATACGCCTTGATATTCTTGTTATCCAGCTTCAACACTTCGTCGTACATTGCGACGGCGGCTTCCTGCATCCCGGTGGGCGCGTTACGTGCGTTGGCGCGGTTCAAATAGAATGCTGCAAGCTGGAAATAGGGAAAGGTCAGGCGCGGGTTAACGCCAAGCGCCGTCTTATATTCCTGTTCTGCGCCCTGATTACTTCCGGTATAGAACAACGCCGTCCCATAGGCGATATGTGCGTCCACACTATCCGGGGCAAGCTGTACCGCCTTCTCGCCATAGGTGCGCGCGTTATCGAGGCGACTCGCGGAAGAACTGGCGAGCGAAAGATAGGCAAACCCGTCGCCATAATTAGGATCGAGGCTGATCGCGTTGAGACCTTCCGGGATCGCGATTTCGGCTTTCTCGTTGTTGGTCAGTGCAAAGGCGAAAATCGCGCGGGCGCGGGCGCTCTTCGGGTACGCATCAGCGAGGATGCGCCCCCACGCTTCAGCGTCTTTGGTATAGCTGTACACGCGGCGGTCATCATAGCTGCGATAAACCAGCACGCGCACCAGCTCGTAGCCAATATCGAGGTTGACCTTGCGCGCTTCCTCGCTGGTCGGGTCGGGCGCGGCGCAGCGCGGGTCCGCGTAGATTTTGCCGGGGACGCCTTTTACAGCAAGGCAGTAATTGTCAATCGCGATTTCAAGGTTGCCGCTCAGGTAGGCGGCGTACGCACGCTGCGCATACGTCCCGGCGCTTGGCAGCGGCGTCTCGACGCTTCCGAAGGCGGCCATCACCGCTGGACGCACTGTTCTCATTTGCCACAAAATCAGCAGCAAAAAGCCGACGGCGGCCAGCCAGCCAATCAGCTTCCAGCGCGCGATCCCACGTTTGCGCCGTCCGAAGAGCGTACCATCCGCAAGCGCGGAACGGTCACGCCGGATGTAGTATTCTTTCGCCATCCTGCACCCCACTAGCGCTACAGGATAACAGCACTGCGATTGAGGGGCAACCGCCGCTGATCGGATTCTAAGGTGACGGACCAGCGGGCAGTTGTCTTCACGCGGAGATTTATCTCCGTGCTGTTACGGTCCGGTTCTGCAAGGGTCAAGTATTGCGAACCGTAGTAGCCCGGTCCATTCATGGCCGGGCGGCTCACTTCGTTCTTATGCCGTCTCGCCAAGCACTGCGTCGATACGCTGCACCACTTCGTCGGAGAGCAGCACACCCGCCGCCTTGACATTCTCTTCGACCTGACCCACCTTCGTCGCGCTCGTGATCACGCTCGATACCCCACTGTGGCGTAGTACCCACGCGAGGCCAAGCTGCGCGCGACTGATGCCGAGTTCATCCGCGATGGGCTTGAGCGCCTTCACCTTTTCAACGTTCTCCGGCGTGAAGAAACGCTCCTTCGCCCAATCTTCGCGCTCGAACCGTGAGCCAGCGGGTACACCGTTATCGTACTTGCCAGTCAGCATTCCCTGCGCCAGCGGCGACCAGATCACCAGCCCAGTCCCTTCCGGTTCTGCGACGGGCAGCACGTCGTCCTCGACGGGTTTGCGATAGAGCATCGAATATTGCGGCTGCTCGGTCTGTGGTTTGATCAGGCCATATTTATTGCACACATCGTAGGCCGCCTGGAGGTCCGCGCCGCGCCACTCGGATGTTCCCCAGTAGAGGACCTTGCCCTCATGAATCAAATCGTTCATCGTCCGTACCGTCTCTTCGACGGGGGTTTCCGGGTCCGGGCGGTGACAAAAATAAATGTCGATATACTCCGTACCCAGCCGCTTGAGGCTCTTCGTGATGCTCTCGCGAATGTGCTTGCGCGAGAGTCCGCGGTCGTTTACGTCGTCGCTCATCGGCCAGAAGACCTTCGAGGAGATGACGAGCGTATGGCGCGGATATTGCTTGAGCGTCGCGCCCATTTGCTCCTCGGCCTTGCCGCGCCCGTAGACATCCGCGAGATCGAAAAAGTTGATGCCGAGATCATGCGCCTTTTCGACGCAGCGCTCCGCTTCTTCGGCTTCGACCTTGCCCTCGCCATAATTGATCCACCCGCCGAACGAAACAACGCTGACTTTCATGCCCGCGCTGCCCAAACGTCGATATTCCATGTTGAAAACCCGCCCCTTGCGTATTCACTGCCGATGCACCGCAAGATTATAAGCACATTCTGAAAATGCGGTTGTCGTGCGGGTCCGCTGTAGGGGTCGCGGCTTGCCCGACCCATCTGGATAAGCCCTGCGATTCTTTTGTGAAACCTGCGAAGCCATAGTTCGCCACAAAATGCGCTACAATGCTCGTGCATGTCGGAGAAAACACGCGCCCTGCAAACGATCCTGATCGCTACCGCCGTCGCGCTGATTGCGGCGCTGGTGCTTTCTGCATCGTTCGCGCTGCTCCCTGCACCGCCGCGCGCGGCGACCCCGACCTGGCCGCAGGGCATCCAGCTACCCGATAAACTGCCGCGCATTTCCGAATAGCCAAAAGGGTCCGTCCGCTATGCGCTTCGATTTTCCTTCCGCTCTGATTGGTTTCGTCGTCGCGATGCTCGTGGCGCTGGTGATCTACCAACTGCGCCACACGTTGGGACGGCTGCGCGGCTCGATGCAGACCCGCGCGGGTGGCACGGCCAAATTCCTGCGCACGTCAGCCGAGTCGCGCTACAGCGAGGAACTCTCGCGCGCAGCCAACCGTTCGCACATCGCGGGTGCGCAGGTCGAACTTTCCGATATTTTCATCGAACCACGCTTCATTCAGGCGATTAAGCCCGTCGATCTGGATGAGTCGGCGCATGTCGGCAGCGTGTTCCATGTCGTGCCGCGGGTGCATGAATATTCCGCGATTTACGCGCCCTACAATATTCCGACGCTCTCTATCGAGGACTTGCGTTCGGGCGACCGCCATCTCGCTATTCTGGGCGAAGCCGGGATGGGTAAATCGACCGCGCTGGCGATCATGGCGCTCTATGCGAATGGCGCGCTCAATCTGCAAAGTCTCGACTCGCTGGTGGAGCAGGTCGTCGAGGAAGAGGACAAGGACCTCAGCGAACAGGAACGCAAGGAGCGCGCCCGCATTCGGCAGGAGCAACAGGAACGCGCGCTGGCACAGCTTCGCGCCTCGCAGGAACGCGAATCTGCGCAAAAAGAGCAGCTTAAAATCGAAGTGCGCGCGCCGATTGACTTCAAGACGCTGCTGCCGATCCTCGTTAATATCCGTGACATCGACCTGAACCCGGCAAGCTACAAGAATCGCAAATCGCTCGACCCGGCGGAACCGCTCGTTAAAGCGGCAATTGCGCACCTCGGCGGGATCGCCGCGCAGACCGCGCCGCGTGCGCTCTATAATCGGCTCGCGGCGGGCAAGGCGCTGGTGCTGATCGATGGCTTCGATGAGCTGGGAGCCGCCGCCTGGCCGGATAAGCTGGCCTGGTTGCAACTCTTCATGGAGTCGTACAGCGCAAACTTCATTGTCACGAGCGGACCCGTCGAAGGCTACGATGCGCTGGTGAATACAGGTTTCACGCCGCTCTATATACGACCACTCAGCGACCCCGACGCGGATACGCTCGTCACGCGCTGGTCCACCGCGTGGCCGTATATCGCCGGGTCGCGCCGCCGTCCCGCGCCCGCGCCGGATGACAAACTGGTGAAGCGCATCCAGAC
>Ga0123337_10006315_pt1 | contig 11369 bp, 9 predicted proteins | sample frozenSSSSmetaG_FD_89792 | JGI IMG/M metagenome (GOLD analysis project Ga0123337, IMG submission 89792) | Glacier valley bacterial and archeal communities from Borup Fiord, Nunavut, Canada, to study Microbial Dark Matter (Phase II) -... | ecosystem: Environmental > Aquatic > Freshwater > Ice >...
CCGGTGACCCGGTGACCCGGTGACCCGGTGACCCGGTGACCCGGAGACTGTGCACCCCGTGCGGGTGGTGCAGGACGACGCCTGCGGCCTGGTCGCGTGGCTCGCCGGCGGGACCCCGATCCTCGGTCCCACCCTGCCCGAGGGCAGCGACCGGGTGCTCGACCCGTCTCGACGTGGTCGTCGACCCGGACGGTCGGTGCCGGCTCAAGGACGCGCACGAGCTGGCCGCGTCCGTCCCCCAGGGACGCCACGCCGCAGCAGAGGCGGACGGCATCCGGCAGGAGGCGGAGGGGGTGGTGGCGGTCGTGGCGGCGGGTGACCCACCCTTCGGGTCGGCCGACGCGTCGTGGCGCAGCTGGCGGCCCGACCCGGACTGGGAGACCCCTGGTCTGCCACCGGAGCTCGCGCCCGGTCTTGTGCCCACTCCGCGCTCGGCGCCCCTGACGCTGCGGCCGGAGGAGTCGCGCTACTGAGGGCTGACCTGCCCGAGCTCGTCCCTCAGAAGGGTCAGCACCGCCTCGACCGTGGCCGCCCGGATCGCGGTGCGGTCGCCGCGCAGGTGGAGCGCACGGACGGTGACGCGTTCGTCGCCGGGTGCCGCCACGGCGACGTAGACCGTGCCGACGGGGTGGCCGTCCTGCGGCTCGGGACCCGCGACCCCCGTCGTGCCGAGGCCCCAGTCGGCGTGCAGGCGGTGCCGCACGCCGCGGGCGAGCTGGTCGGCGACGGCGGGGTCGACCGGTCCGGTGCGGGCCAGCAGCTGGGGGTCGACGCCCAGCAGCTGCGCCTTGAGCTCGGTCGCGTACGCCACCACTCCCCCGCGGACGGCGGCCGAGGCGCCGGGCACGTCGACCAGCCGGGCCGTGACCAGACCGCCGGTCAACGACTCGGCGCACGCCACCGTCTGGCCGCGGGCAGTCAGCCGGGCCACGATGCCGGCCGCGAGCGGCGACGTGGTGGGCGTCATGGTCGGCGCGCTGTCGCGCGGGCCGCCCGCTTGGCCACAGCCCGCGCGCTGGTGCGGCGCAGCACGTGGGCCTTGACGGCGTAGTCGACCCCGGTCGCGACCGTGACGGCCAGCGCCACCCAGAGCACGAGGTGGGCGGCGACCGACCACGCAGTGGGCAGCGGCAGCGCGGCCGGCGGAACGACGAGCATGGCGAGGGCGAAGGCCTGGAGCACCGTCTTGACCTTGCCGCCGCGGCTGGCCGGCATGACGCCATGGCGGATGACGACGAAACGCATGACGGTGACCCCGACCTCGCGGACGAGGAAGACGGTCGTCACCCACCAGGGGAGCTCGTCGATGAGCGACAGGCCGACCAGGGCCATGCCGGTGAGGGCCTTGTCGGCGATGGGGTCGGTGACCTTGCCGAAGTCGGTGACGCTGTTGCGTCGACGGGCCAGGTCGCCGTCGAGGAGGTCGGTGATGGCCGCGACACCGAAGACGGCGAACGCCGCCAGCCGGTAGGCCGTCTGGGCGCCGTCGTGAGCCAGCAGGAGCCAGCCGAAGACCGGCACGAGGAAGATGCGCACGACGGTGAGGAGGTTGGCGAGGTTCCAGGCACTGGGGGCCACGGGTTCGTCGGCGACCATGGCAACCATGGCGACCACGGCGACCGGGGTGACAGCGGCCACCCCGACAGCTGCCGCGCGCGGCGGGGCGGCCGGGGCTGTGACGGAGGGGACGAGGGGCGTCGCGACGACAGGGTGCACTGCCGGGGCCGTCGCTGCCCCGGGTGCGTGCTGGTCGTGGTCGACGTCGCTCATGGCGCCCTCATCGTGCCATCGCTCAGCGCGGGCGGGCCACGAGGTCGATGCCCTCGTTGGCCGTGACCACGGCGGCCACGAGATCTCCGACCGCAGGCCGGGTGCCGTGGTCGGAGCCCCGCTCGAGCAGCGTGACGCCGTCGACGTCGGGGCCCTGGAAGGCCGCGCGACCGACGACCTCGCCGGTCTGGTCGTCGACCTCCTCGACCAGCACCTCGACGGCCTCTCCCACGCGCTCCTCGGCCCGCTGCGTGGTCAGCTCCTCGACGAGGGCGGTGAGCCGTGAGACCCGCTGCGTGACGACGTCGTCCGGCAGCTTGCCGTCGAGCGTCTCGGCCTCCGTGCCGTCCTCGTCCGAGTAACCGAAGACGCCGACGACGTCGAGGCGAGCGGCCTCGAGGAAGGCCTCGAGCTCGTCCACGTCGGCCTCTGTCTCCCCGGGGAACCCGACGATGACGTTGGAGCGGATCCCGGCCAGCGGCGAGGTCTCGCGCACCCGCCCGAGCAGGTCGAGGAAGGCCTTTGTGCTGCCGCACCGGCGCATCCGGCGCAGGAGGGACCCGGAGGCGTGCTGGAAGGAGATGTCGTAGTAGGGCGTCACCCCGGGCGTGGCGGCCATGGCCGCGAGCAGACCCGGGCGGATCTCGGCCGGCTGCAGGTAGGAGACGCGCACCCGGTGGATGCCCTCGACGGCGGTGAGCTCGGGCAGGAGCTTCTCGAGCAGGCCCAGGTCGCCGAGGTCCTTGCCGTAGGAGGTGGAGTTCTCACTGACGAGGAAGATCTCCCGCACGTCGTGCTGGCCCAGCCAACGGGCCTCGGCGATGATGTCGGCCGGACGTCGGGAGACGAACGCTCCGCGAAAGGAGGGGATGGCACAGAAGGAGCACCGTCGGTCGCAGCCGCTGGCGATCTTCAGCGGGGCCCACGGCCGGCCGTCGAGGCGGGCACGGATCACGCGGGGGCCGCTCGCGGGCACCGGCCCCTCGATCGTCACGACGTCGGCGGGGCGGGAGCTGGGCAGCGCGGCCGCTCCGTGTCCGGGCAGCGCCACGCCAAAGTCCTGCCGCTGCACCGGCGAGAGCGGCAGCAGCAGGCGCCGGTCCGACGGGGTGTGCGAGGCGACGTGGCCGCCGCCGAGGATGGTCGCGAGGTGGGTCGACATGTCGGCGTACGAGTCGAAGCCGAGCACGGCGTCGGCCTCGGGCAGCTGGCTGGCCAGCTGCTCGCCGTACCGCTCGGCCAGGCAGCCGACGGCGACGACCGCCTGCGTGCGGCCGCTCCCCTTCAGGTCGGAGGCCTCGAGCAGGGCGTCGATGGAGTCCTTCTTGGCCTGCTCGACGAAGCCACAGGTGTTGACCACGGCGACGTCGGCGTCGGCCGCGTCCTCGACGAGGTCCCAGCCCTCGGCCTGCAACCGGCCGGCCAGCTCCTCGGAGTCGACCTCGTTGCGCGTGCATCCGAGGGTCACGAGGGCGACACTGCGCCGAGGAAGGGCCGAGGTCGTCACCCGAAGAGTCTACGGGCGCCCCGGGCCGGACCCGACTCAGCGTCGACCCACCCGACTCTGGGCCGGCCCTGCGTCGGGTCCGTCGACGCTGAGTCGAGTCGGGCCCGGGGGTGGACCTGACTCGGAGTCGCGGTGGTTGTGGCGCGGCCGGCCACGAGTCGGGTCCGTCGACGCTGAGTCGGGTGCGTGCCTGCGCTGGCGGCGTTCGCCGACCTCGAGGGCTGACGCGCCGACCGCGAGCCTCAGCCTCGCTGGCGAGCGATCGTAAGGCCCACGACGCGACCGAGCACCATCGCGAGATAGAGCATGCCCGCCACCTGCTCGATCATCACGAATGAGCGGGCATGCGCCTCGATCGGCAGGATGTCGGAGGGCCCCGTCGACGTGAGCGTCGTGAACGACAGGAAGAGCATCTCGAAGAAGGTCCGGGCGGCCTCGGGGTCGACCGCAGCCGTGAAGGACCCCGGCCAGGCGGCCTGCACGACGAGGTAGACGTAGGCGAAGCCCCAGGCCACGACCGTGAAGGCGGCCCCCGTCGCCCACAGCTCGTCACGCGTGACCCAGTTGTCGTGGAACATGTACCGGATCAGCCCGTACGCCGTGTAGAAGTAGAAGGCCGCGTGCAGCACCGACGACGTGACGACCACCGCCGCGTTGTCGGGCAGGAGACCCTCGAGCAGGGTGAGCACCACCACGGGCACGCCGATGACGACCGCGACGCGGGTCAGGGCTGGCGTGCTGCGCACGGCCCACACCGCGAGCAGCAGCACCCCCACACCGAACAGGCCCAGCAGCGAGCAGCCGCCGGCCTCCCACGCCCCGATTGACAGGTCGGTGAAGAAGGGGTAGCGAAGCACCCCCGCGAGCTGCACGACGAGCAGGACCGCCGACGGCGTGGAGCGGATGGAGCGCCACAGGCCCGGGGGGCCGGTAGGCGCTGGTGCGAGGGGTCGTGCCGGCGTCGGCTCCTCCCGGTGCAGAGGTTTGGTGTGGCCCAACCCTGGGCTGGCGCCGTCAAGACGGCGTCAAGAGGCCGTCACCTACGCGTCAACCGGGGGACCTGTGCCCCCTCGCTGCCCTTGACTCGGGAACGTGATCGACAACATCGTCGCCGGGATCATCGCCCTGGCCCTCATCGCCTACCTCGTGTACGCCCTCGTCAGGCCGGACCGCTTCTGATGAGTGAAACCGTCTCCGGACTGCTGACCATCGGCGTCCTCGTCGTCCTGCTGGCCGTCACCCATGTGCCTCTCGGCAACTACATGGCCCGCGTCTTCACCACCGACCGCCATCTCGGTGCCGAGAGGCTGATCTACCGCGCGTGCGGGGTCAACCCCGACAAGGAGCAGAACTGGAAGGTCTACGCGGCCTCGGTCGGCGCGCTGTCCCTCCTGAGCGTCCTGCTGCTGTTCCTCGTCATCGTCGCCCAGGGGCTGCTGCCCTTCCACCACGGCGAGACGATGCACCTCGACACCGCGGTCAACACCGCGATCTCCTTCGTCACCAACACGAACTGGCAGTCGTACTCGGGTGAGACCGGCACCTCCATCTCGGTCCAGGCCCTCGGCCTCACCGTGCAGAACTTCGTGTCGGCGGCCGTCGGGATCGCCGTCGTCGTGGCCCTGGTGCGGGCCTTCGCCCGCCACGAGACGTCGCTCATCGGCAACTTCTGGGTCGACCTCGTACGCACCATCGTGCGTGTGCTGCTGCCTATCGCCCTCGTCGCGGCCGTGCTGCTCGTCGTCAGCGGGGTCATCCAGAACCTTGCCTCACCTCTCGACGTCACCGGTGTCACCGGGGGATCGCAGACGGTCCCCGGTGGTCTGGTCGCGTCGCAGGAGGCGATCAAGGAGCTGGGCACGAACGGTGGCGGCTTCTTCAACGCCAACTCCGCCCATCCCTTCGAGAACCCCAACCCCCTCACCAACCTCTTCGAGATCTTCCTGTTGCTGGTCATCCCCTTCGCCCTCCCGCGCACCTACGGCGTGATGGTCGGTGACCGCCGTCAGGGCTGGTCGATCCTCGGCTTCATGGCCATCCTCTGGGGGGGCGGGGTCGCGCTCACCACATGGGCGGAGGTCGCGGCCGGGTCGGGCCTGGCCGGGTCGATGGAGGGCAAGGAGACGCGCTTCGGGGTCTGGGCCTCCGCCCTGTTCGCCTCGTCCACCACGTCGACGTCGACGGGCGCCATCAACTCGCTCCACGACAGCTACAGCGGCGCCGGGGGCGGCGTCCTCATGCTCAACATGATGCTCGGCGAGATTTCGCCCGGTGGCACGGGTTCCGGCCTGTACGGCGCCCTCGTCATCGCCGTCATCGCCGTGTTCATCGCGGGTCTCATGGTCGGGCGCACGCCGGAGTTCCTCGGCAAGACCGTCGGTCGGCACGAGATCACCTTCAGCGCGCTGTACACGCTGGTCACGCCGGCCCTGGTACTCGTGCTGGGAGGGCTGGCGATCAGCCTGCCCGTCGCCAAGGCGGGGCTGCTCAACTCCGGGCCCCACGGGCTCTCGGAGATGATCTACGCCTTCGCCTCCGCCGCCAACAACAACGGCAGCGCGTTCGCCGGTCTCACGGCCGACCAGCCCTACCTCAACCTCACCCTGGCGCTGGGCATGGCCCTCGGACGCTTCGTGCCGATGGTCCTCGTCCTGGCCCTGGCCGGACGGCTGGTGGTCCAGAAGAAACGACCCGCCACGGCGGGCACAATGCCCACCCACACCCCCCTGTTCGTCACCCTGCTGGTCGGCGTCGCGCTGATCGTCACCGGGCTGACCTACTTCCCCACGCTCGCCCTCGGTCCCATCGCGGAGGCACTGTCATGACCGCCACCACCACCCGCCCCAGCTCGGGTGGCAGCGTCACGCCGAGGGCCGGTAGCGGCATCAGCGTGGCCTCGCTCACCGCCGCACTGCCGCAGGCGCTGGCCAAGCTCGACCCCCGGCACGTCTTCCGCAGCCCCGTCATCTTCGTGGTCTGGGTGGGCTCGGTGCTCACCACCGTGCTCGCCCTCCTCCACCCGTCCACCTTCGCCATCGGCATCGCCGTCTGGCTGTGGATCACCGTCGTCTTCGCCAACATGGCCGAAGCCGTTGCCGAGGGCCGCGGCAAGGCCCAGGCCGCCACGCTCCGCGCTGCGCGCACCGACACCATGGCCCGTCGGCTCACCTCCGACGGCACCGAAGAGGAGATCTCCGGCGCGAGCCTGACCATCGGCGACCTCGTCGTCGTCGAAGCCGGTCAGGTGATCCCCGGCGACGGAGACGTCGTCGAGGGTGTGGCCACCGTCGACGAGTCAGCCATCACCGGCGAGTCTGCGCCCGTCATCCGCGAATCGGGTGGAGACCGCTGCGCCGTCACCGGCGGAACGACCGTGCTGTCGGACCGGGTCGTCGTCAAGATCACCACCAAGCCCGGGGAGACCTTCATCGACCGGATGATCGCCCTCGTCGAGGGCGCCGCCCGGCAGAAGACGCCCAACGAGATCGCGCTCAACATCCTGCTGGCGACTCTGACGATCATCTTCCTTCTGGTCGTCGTCGCCCTGCAGCCGATGGCCTCCTACTCCGGTGGCGCCCAGACGGTCATCGTCCTCGTCGCCCTGCTCGTCTGCCTCATCCCGACGACCATCGGAGCCCTCCTGTCGGCCATCGGGATCGCAGGAATGGACCGCCTCGTGCAGCGCAACGTGCTCGCCATGTCAGGCCGGGCGGTCGAGGCCGCCGGTGACGTGTCGACGCTGCTGCTCGACAAGACGGGCACCATCACGCTCGGCAACCGCCGGGCCACCGAGTTCGTCCCGGTCGGCCGGACCACTGCTGTGGACCTGGCCACTGCGGCCTACCTCAGCAGCCTCGCCGACGAGACGCCCGAGGGGCGCTCGGTCGTCGAGCTCGCCTCCGAGAGCTACCCGTCCGCCCTGGATGGACGCACGCCGTCGAGCCTTCTCGCCGACGGCGCCACGTTCGTGGAGTTCACCGCCCAGACCCGCATGTCGGGGGTCGACCTCCCCACGGGGGAGCAGGTGCGCAAGGGGGCCGGCAGCCAGGTCGCCGCCTGGGTCGTCGAGCACGGCGGTACGGAGCCAGCCGACCTCAAGCAGGTGGTCGACGGCATCGCGAGCTCTGGCGGAACCCCGCTCGTCGTCGCTCGGGCCCAGGGAGGCGAGGGAGCGACGGTGCTCGGCGTCATCCACCTCAAGGACGTCGTCAAGCCCGGAATGACCGAGCGCTTCACCCAGCTGCGGGCCATGGGCATCCGCACCGTGATGATCACGGGCGACAACCCGCTCACCGCGGCCGCCATCGCGAAGGAGGCCGGAGTCGACGACTTCCTCGCCGAGGCCACCCCCGAGGACAAGATGGCCCTGATCCGCAAGGAGCAGGAGGGCGGCCGGCTCGTCGCGATGACCGGTGACGGCACCAACGACGCCCCGGCCCTGGCCCAGGCCGACGTGGGCGTCGCGATGAACACGGGTACGTCGGCGGCCAAGGAGGCCGGCAACATGGTCGACCTCGACTCCGACCCGACCAAGCTCATCGAGATCGTCGCGATCGGCAAGCAGCTGCTCATCACCCGCGGTGCCCTGACGACCTTCTCGATCGCCAACGACGTCGCGAAGTACTTCGCCATCATCCCGGCGATGTTCACCGGTCTGTTCCCGGGACTGCAGACCCTCAACGTCATGCGCCTGGCCACCCCGGACTCCGCGATCCTGTCCGCGGTGATCTTCAACGCTCTCGTCATCGTCGTCCTCATCCCGCTGGCCCTGCGCGGGGTGCGCTACCGGCCCGCCTCCGCGGCCTCGATGCTGCGTCGCAACCTGCTCGTCTACGGACTCGGAGGAGTCATCACGCCGTTCATCGGCATCAAGGTGATTGACCTCGTCGTGTCCCTGCTCCCCGGAATGAAGTGATCGACGTCATGAGCTCCCTTCCCCGCCAGCTCGGTGCGGCCCTGCGCGTGCTGCTGGTGCTCACTGTCCTCACCGGCGTCGTCTACCCGCTCGTCGTCCTCGGGGTCGGCCAGGTGGTCGACCACCAGGCGGCCAACGGGTCGCTCGTCAGCCGCGACGGCACCACCGTCGGGTCGACGAGCCTCGGCCAGACCGTCGGCGAGGGCCAGGAAGCCAAGTGGTTCTCCGCCCGCCCGTCAGCGAGCGAGTACGCCGGGAACGCCAGCGGAGGCAGCAACATCGGTCCCGCCGACTCCGCCCTCGCGAAAGCGCTCAAGGACAACGGTGACGCTGTCCGATCGGCCAACTCGAGCGCGCCCGCGACCCTGCCGCCCGACGCCCTGACCGCCTCCGCCAGCGGCCTCGACCCCGACATCTCCCCGGAGTACGCCCTGCTTCAGGTCGACCGGGTCGCTCAGGCGCGCGGTCTGCCGCAGCAGCGGGTGCTCGAGCTGGTGCAGGCCCACGTCAAGGGTCGGGTGCTGGGGTTCCTCGGAGAGCCCCGCGTCAACACCACGGAGCTCAACCTCGCCCTCGCCGGCCTCTCCTGACGCCCGAGCGAGCGACAGGGAGAATGGGGGCATGGCGCGCGGTCAGCTACGCATCTACCTCGGGGCGGCCCCCGGGGTCGGCAAGACCGTGGCCATGCTCTCCGAGGCCCACCGGCGGGCCGAGCGGGGCGCCGACGTCGTCGTGGGCCTCGTCGAGACCCACGGTCGCCCCTTCACGGGCGCCCAGCTGGAGGGCCTGTCCGTCGTGCCGCGACGACGGATCGAGCACCGTGGCGCGGTCCTGGAGGAGATGGACCTCGACGCCCTGCTGGCCCGCAAGCCCGACCTCGCCCTCGTCGACGAGCTCGCCCACACCAACGTGCCGGGTTCGCGCAACACCAAACGCTGGGAAGACATCGAGGAGCTGCTGGCGGCCGGCATCGACGTCGTCTCCACGGTCAATATCCAGCACCTGGAGTCCCTCAACGACGTCGTCGAGTCGATCACCGGAATCACCCAGCGTGAGACCGTGCCCGACGACGTCGTGCGGGCGGCGGCCGACCAGATCGAGCTGGTCGACATGTCGCCCGAGGCCCTACGCCGTCGTATGGCGCACGGCAACGTCTATGCCGCGGAGAAGATCGACGCCGCCCTGGCCAACTACTTCCGCCCCGGCAACCTCTCGGCCCTGCGCGAGCTGGCGCTCCTCTGGCTGGCCGACCGGGTCGACGAGACCCTCGAGCGCTACCGCGCGAGCCACGACATCTCAGCCACCTGGGCCACCCGCGAGCGGGTGGTCGTCGCCCTGACCGGCGGCCCCGAGGGCGAGACCGTGCTGCGGCGGGCCGCCCAGATCGCCTCGCGCGGCGCCGGCAGCGAGCTGCTCGCCTGCCACGTGGGGCAGAGCGACGGCCTCGTCGAGGACGCGCCCGAGGTGATCGCCCAGCAGCGACGGCTCGTGCAGGAGCTCGGTGGCAGCTTCCACGCCGTCGCCGGTGACGACGTCGGCGAGGCCATCCTCGACTTCGCGCGGGGCGTCAACGCCACCCAGATCGTCATCGGCACCTCCCGGCACGGCGCGCTGCGTGGACGCTTCTCGCGAGGCATCGGCGAGGACGTCGCCGCGGGAGCGGGTGACATCGACGTCCACCTCGTCGGCCACCGCGCCGTAGCGGTGTCGAGGCGCCGTACCGGCTCTCGCTCGCTCAGCCGCCGCCGACGGGTCGGCGGGTGGCTGCTGGCCGTCCTCGGTGTCGTCGCCCTCAGCCTGCTGCTCGTGCCGACCCGCGGGGCCCATGACCTGCCGCTGGAGGTGCTGCTCTACCTGGCCCTCACCGTCGGGTGCGCCCTGCTCGGGGGGGTCTGGCCTTCGGTCGTGTGCGCGGTGATGTCGTCTCTGGTCATCAACTGGTTCTTCACCGACCCCGTCGGCACCCTCACCATCAGCAGCCCCCAGAACGCCCTGGCCCTGCTCGTCTTTCTCGTGGTGGCCGTCTCGGTGGCCTCGGTCGTGCACCTCGCGGCCCGGCGCACCCGGCAGGCGGTCGAGGCGCAGCACGAGTCCCGCACCCTGGCCACGCTCGCGAGCTCGCTGATCAGCGCCTCCGACCCCGTGACCGCCCTGCTCGACGAGGCTCTGACGACCTTCTCGATGCGCGGGGCCGCCCTCGTCACCCGCGCCGGCGTGCGTGAGCCGTGGGAGGTGGTCGGCAAGGCCGGGGAGTTCACCGTCGACGACATCGGGGCGGCCGCCGTGCGCGCCACCGTCGACGACATCACCGACCTGGTGCTGCTGGGGCCCGTCCTGCCCGCCGACGAGCAGGGACTCGTGTCGGCCTTCGCCACCCAGGCGGCCTCGGTGCTGACCCGGCGGCGCCTGCTCGCCGAGGCCGGCCAGGCCAAGGGCCTCGCCCGTGAAGGGCGGGCCCGGACAGCCTTGCTGGCGGCCGTGTCCCACGACCTGCGCACACCTCTGGCGGGGATCAAGGCTGCCGTGTCGAGCCTGCGTCAGGAAGACATCACGTTCTCGCCGCAGGACGAGGCCGAGCTGCTGCGTACGGTCGAGGAGTCGGCCGACCGGCTCGACGTGCTCATCGGCAACCTGCTCGACATGTCGCGCCTGCAGACGGGCGCCATCACCCCCCACCTCGAGGTGGTGCCGATCGCGCAGGCGGTGAGCACGGTCGACTCCGGTCTCACCGACCCGGGCCGCGTGCGCCTGCAGCTCGATGCGGGCGCCGAGGCGGTGGTCGCGGACGCCGGGTTGCTCGACCGGGTGCTCGCCAACGTGCTCGAGAACGCCGTACGCCACTCCCCCGGCCGGCGCGAGGTGCTGGTGCAGTCCGGGCGGATCCACGACAGGGTGCAGCTGCGCATCGTCGACCGCGGCCCCGGCGTCGGCGAGGACGCCAAGGAGCGCATCTTCGCCCCGTTCCAGCGCGAGGGTGACGCCCCGCGCGGCGACGGGGTCGGCCTCGGGCTGGCCGTCGCCCGCGGGCTCGCCGAGCTGATGGACGGGCAGGTCTGGGCCGAGGACACCCCGGGTGGTGGCCTGACCGTCGTCGTCGAGCTGCCGAAGGCCACCCTCCCCACGCCCCCCAGTGCGACGGCGATGCGAGAATCGGGCGCGTGACCTTCGTCCTGGTCG
>Ga0123337_10006317_pt1 | contig 11367 bp, 8 predicted proteins | sample frozenSSSSmetaG_FD_89792 | JGI IMG/M metagenome (GOLD analysis project Ga0123337, IMG submission 89792) | Glacier valley bacterial and archeal communities from Borup Fiord, Nunavut, Canada, to study Microbial Dark Matter (Phase II) -... | ecosystem: Environmental > Aquatic > Freshwater > Ice >...
ATCGTCCGATACTGCACCGCCTCCCCCACATGATTCGTTTTCAAGCTTTCATCCCCCGACAAATCAGCAATAGTTCTCGCAACTTTCAAAATTCGATCGCTAGCCCTCGCCGACAGCCCCAACTTCCGAATCGCCATCTCCAATAAATTCCGAGAAGCATCATCCAACTGACACCATTGGTTAATATGGCTGCTTTGCATCTCCGCATTACACCGCAAGCTAGTTTCTGACTTAAAACGGTTAGTTGCGATCGCCCTTGCCTTCTGTACCCTCACCCGCACCGGTTCCGAATCCTCCCCAGTCGGCTGTCGCGTAATCTCCTCCGGTTTCAAACGATTCACCGCCACTTGCAAATCGATCCGATCCATCAAAGGCCCCGAAAGTTTTGCCCAATATTGTTCCCTCTTTTGCGGCGAACAAGTACACTGTTGAATTGAGTCGCCATAGTAACCGCAAGCACAAGGATTTGTACTTGCAACTAAAGTGAATTGAGCCGGAAACATCACCGATTGTCTAGTCCGAGAAATCGTCACATAGCCATCTTCCAGCGGTTGCCGCAAAAACTCCAAAACATCTCTTTTAAACTCAGTTAATTCATCGAGAAAAAGGATGCCCCGATGTGCTAAAGAAATTTCTCCGGGACGCGGAAAACTGCCGCCACCGACCAGAGAAGGGCCGGATGCCGAATGGTGAGGACTGCGAAAAGGTCGATCGCCCACCAAGCTACCCTTATCCTTCAACAACCCCGCCACCGAATGAATTTGAGTCACATCCAAAGCCTCCTCAAAAGTCAGCGGCGGCAAAATACCAGGCAAACGTCTCGCTAACATAGTTTTACCACTTCCAGGCGGCCCGACAAAAATTAAATTGTGTCCCCCCGCCGCCGCAATTTCCAAAGCCCGCCGCGCGTGAATTTGCCCCTTAACATCCTTTAAATCTAAACCCGGAATCCGCCGTTTTGCTAACTCTTCTCGACCATTTACTTTTACGGGCGAATAAGCTTTAGGATTGTTTAAAAAATCAGTAACTGCAAAAATATTCTCAAAACCGTAAACAGATATGCCCTGTACCAAAGCCGCTTCTTGCGCGTTACCAGCCGGTACAATCAATCCTGAAATACCCATTTTGGCAGCAGCAGCGGCGATCGGCAAAACCCCAGCCACAGCCCGTAAAGTCCCATCTAAGGAGAGTTCCCCTAAAAACAAATGATCTCCCAAAAGTTCCGCGCTGACTTGTTCCGATGCTGCTAAAATGCCAATGGCGATCGGCAAATCGAAACTCGGCCCTTCCTTCCGCAAATCTGCCGGAGTCAAATTAATTACAATACTCCGCATCGGAAAAGAGTATCCCGAATTTTTCAGCGTCGCCCTAACCCTTTCCTTAGCTTCTTGCACCGCCGAATCGGGCAATCCCACAACCACAATTTTCGGCAATCCTCCCGACACATCCGCCTCAACACCAACCTTTACCGCGTCAACTCCGACAATCGATGCACTCCAAACCCTAGCAAGCATTATTTTTTATCCTTAATTTGCTTGTGCTTGATTCACAATCTATTATGATTAACAATGACTAATGAATATCGGAAGAGGCAAGAAAAACTTTTCGTTGCCTCTTCCTTTTCTGCTCTTCCTTGTCTCCTGCTGGGTCTTCCATCTTCCCGCTTCTCCTTTTTCCCTCAAAATCGATCTGTTAAATCAGTTAAATCTAACATCTTGGACTATTCTCGCTTAACAGGCTTTCCGGTATGTTCCACAAAGAGTGTATTTCTGGTGGAGCGGGCAGGAGAAGCCGCCCATAAAAAGCTTATTGAGAATGGTACAACATCTCAGTTAAATCCCATACACTGCTTCGTTGCCGAACTTTCTTAACACCCATGACAACTCCAGAAACGCTTTTCAGCAAAATCATCCGCAAAGAGATTGCGGCAGACATCGTTTATGAGGACGACTTAGCCCTGGCGTTCCGAGATATCCATCCGCAAGCACCTGTCCATATCCTGGTTATTCCTAAACAGCCTATCCCCAAATTAGCCGATGTCGAGTCGGAAGACCATGTTCTCATGGGACACCTGCTGCTGACTGTAAAGCGGGTAGCAGAAAAACTCGGACTCAGCAACGGCTATCGTGTCGTCATTAATAGTGGCAACGACGGGGGCCAAACAGTAGACCATTTACACCTTCACATTCTCGGCGGTAGACACATGAACTGGCCTCCTGGTTAAAGGCTAATTTTTACGCAGGATTATTTACGGACTCATCCTCAGAAACCCGGTTTTTTTCTATTGCCAAGGGTTTCTGAAATTGTTTTTTTTTTCGTCTGTAAACCCAGTTATATCAAATCCGTTTGTATCGGAATAATATAAACGGAGGAGACGGCAGTGCCGTGTCCCTACCGCGATCAATTGTAGGGAGACGGCACTGCCGTCTCCTCGCTTGTCATTCCAGCGCAGCCGGATTTAATATTAATTAGTCTTGTTGAGAATGTAGCCCGATCGCACTAGAAACCTGGTATTAACTATTTTCTGTATAAAAATTATTTTACTAAATACACCGACGATATGTCAATACTTCGGACAGTTTTTGATAGCCAACCGTAGAATAAGGGTTTCAAGGCTCCAAGGCGATCGAGCTAGCAACGGAAAATCTACGGTTCCAGACTACGAACTAAAAACTGTCCGGACTATTGATATGTGAATAAATATTAAAAATAATCTCTTCAAGGCCGAATTAAGAGATATTTAAATAGAAAGGCGATCGACCTAAACAACAAAAATTTAATCAAACTGCTGAACAAATCTACAGACAATAGATTCAGCTCTTGTGCTTGCTATATTTAACCCTATTTTCTCCGTAAGATTACTTGATAAATGACTACAAATATTTACTAAAAATCAAGGTTTTGTAAATGTTTGTAAAAGCTTGAAAATGTCAGCATTCAGGTCTTGGCAAACTTTAGTTAGTAGTGTTACTAATAGAAGCGTGGGGCATCCCACAATGAACGTTGAAAATTTAACTAAGCAATCATAAAAACATGACAACAACCGTACAACGTCGCGAAAGCAGCAACGTTTGGGAACGTTACTGCGAGTGGGTAACTAGCACCGATAACCGCATTTATGTGGGTTGGTTCGGGACTCTGATGATTCCTACTTTGCTGAGCGCCACAATCTGCTACATCATTGCCTTCGTCGCTGCTCCTCCTGTGGACATTGACGGCATCCGCGAACCAGTTGCTGGTTCCTTGATGTACGGCAACAACATCATTACTGGTGCTGTTGTTCCTTCCTCAAATGCGATCGGGCTTCACTTTTATCCCATCTGGGAAGCAGCTTCCCTCGATGAGTGGTTGTACAACGGCGGCCCTTACCAGCTCGTAATTTTCCACTTCCTGATTGGCATTTTTTGCTACATGGGTCGTCAGTGGGAACTGAGCTACCGCTTGGGTATGCGTCCTTGGATCTGCGTAGCCTACTCTGCACCTGTGGCATCTGCTACTGCCGTATTCTTGATTTACCCGATCGGGCAAGGCAGCTTTTCTGATGGTATGCCCCTGGGTATCAGCGGCACATTCAACTTCATGATCGTGTTCCAAGCCGAACACAACATCCTGATGCACCCCTTTCATATGTTGGGAGTAGCTGGCGTATTCGGCGGTGCTTTGTTCTCCGCTATGCACGGTTCTCTGGTAACATCTTCTTTGGTTCGCGAGACAAGTGAAACTGAATCGCAAAACTACGGTTATAAATTCGGTCAAGAAGAAGAAACCTACAACATCGTTGCAGCCCACGGCTACTTCGGTCGTTTGATATTTCAATACGCAAGTTTTAACAACAGCCGTTCCTTACACTTCTTGTTAGGTGCGTGGCCAGTTGTTGGTATCTGGTTTACCGCTTTAGGTATTTCCACGATGGCTTTCAACCTCAACGGTTTCAACTTCAACCAATCTATTATTGACTCTCAAGGTCGCGTCATCAATACTTGGGCTGATGTCATCAACCGCGCTAACCTAGGTATGGAAGTAATGCACGAGCGCAACGCTCACAACTTCCCCCTCGACTTGGCCTCCGGTGCTGTCACCCCAGTAGCAATGGTTGCTCCTTCCATCAACGGCTAAATTTAGCTGTTGATTCGCAAAAAGCGCTCTCTCCAAAGGAGGGCGCTTTTTGTTTTGGCAAGCATAATTTAACTCAGATGTTGTACTATTCTCAATAAGCTTTTTATGGACGGACAGGATGCTCATCCCACAAGAAATATACTCTTTGTGGAACAGGCATCTTGCCTGTTCTTGAGAATGGTATAAGATGTGAGACTTAAGACATTTCCTTCCGCTAAATCCGTTAAATCGGTTCAATCCCGCAGACGGCTCGTTGCCGCACTTTCCGCTCGATCTGATATATTGATGAGGAATTATTATTTTTAGCAATTATCAAAGTGGCGATATTTAACAGAATTAAATTTGAAAAACTCACCGTTGAGAAATCTAAAATATTAGCCAGGGCGATCGCACTTTTCAGCGGAATTTCAATGGGATTGACAACAGCACCAGTCAATGCTTGGCCGCTAGCTTGGGTGGCATTAGCTCCCTTGTGGGTTTTGGTTGTTAGTTATGAAAGACAAATAACACAAAAAAAACAAAAATTTCTTTTCCTTCCTGATTCTTCTCATCCGTTAAATCCGTTACAGAATCCGTTGCCAAACTTGATTCTTCCTGCACTCTGGGGAATTGGCTATCACGGATTAGCTTTATCTTGGATTATGGGAATTCACCCGATGACTTGGTTGGGAGTTCCTTGGTGGCCGAGTTTGGCGATCGCACTTTTTTGCTGGGCCTTCATCACCCTTTGGGGAGCCGCATTAGTCACCGTTTGGGCGTGGCTATTTGCGATCGCAGTTCCCAAAATTAGTGGCACAGGCATCTTGCCTGTGGCTTCCCAAAAAATTAGTGGCACAGGCATCTTGCCTGTGACTTCCCAAAAAATTAGTGGCACAGGCATCTTGCCTGTGACTCGCGTTTTAATTGGCACAGCTTTGTGGTGCGGCTTAGAAAGTATTTGGAGTACAGGCTCGCTGTGGTGGACATCTCTATCATACACACAAAGCCCGCACAATTTAGCAATATTGCACCTCGGACAGCTCTCCGGGCCCAGCGCAGTCACAGCAGCTATTGTAGCAGTAAATGGCTTAATTGCCGAAGCTTTTCTCGAAGGAAGAAGGAAGAAGTCCGATGGAAGTCGGAAGAATTGGATTCCTTATATTTTGCCTGCGAGTTTGTCTTTAGTTTTACATATTGCAGGCTGGAGTTTATACAATCGCCCCTTAATTCAAGAGGCGGGAACATCATTAAAAATTGGGATTATTCAAGGCAATATTCCGAATGATATTAAATTTGACTCAGGGGGTTGGCGGCGCGCTTTGGAAGGTTACACGGCTGGGTACAAACAGTTAGCAGACAGGAAAGTCGATGCTGTGTTACTTCCAGAGACGGCTTTACCTTTTATCTGGACAAACGAGTATCAGCGTTCTACTCTTTCCTTTTACCAAGCTATTTTGGAACGTGGTGTGGTGGCTTGGGTTGGAGGATTCGGACAGGAAGGGGATAGCATCACTAACAGCTTATTGGCGATCGACAAAACAGGAGAAATTGTCGGCCGCTACGATAAACTAAAGCTAGTACCTTTAGGCGAATATATCCCTTTTTATGAAATTTTGGGCGGGATTATTAATCGGCTTTCTCCCTTAGATGCTCATTTAGTACCAGGTAATTCTAAACAATTGTTTGATACGCCATTTGGCCGCGCCATTGTGGGAATTTGTTACGATTCGGCGTTTGCGGAAATTTTCCGATATCAGGCGGCAAATGGAGGCGAATTTATGCTCACAGCTTCCAACAATGCCCATTACAAGCCGCCGATGCTGGCTCAACATCACGCTCTTGATGTGATGCGGGCCATTGAAACTGATCGATGGGCAGTTATCGCAACTAATACGGGTTATTCGGCTTTTGTCAATCCTCACGGCGAGACGGTGTGGCAGTCGGGCATTAATACCTACGAAGTCCGAGATGCTACTATTTATCGGCGGCAAACTAAGACTTTGTACGTGCGCTGGGGCGATCGGCTGACACCCTTATTATTACTATTTGCTGGGTTAATGCGGTTTATTGTTAGAAATTAACGTTAGTGGGCGGGGGCGGGTTTATTGAATCTGTTTGCACTGTGAGGATTATTCGTGAACCCGCCCCTAGAGTTCACTAATGACTCATGACTCATGAGTCTCTTGATCTTTCAGGCGATCGTGAACGCTAGGAGATAAAGTAATTAAATCGTCGATATTCCGCTGCATGACAGCACAAATATTGTCCAAAGGCAAATCATTAGCATCGTGTCCGAAGGGATTTTCTATTTCAATGCCGATTTCTTCGATGCCGAACAAAGTAAAACTAATTAAAGCCACCACTGGGCCTGTTCCCCAAGTCAAATCCCTAACCATTTGAAATGGCAGTGCCAAACAGTAAAGTAACAATAGCTGTTTCAGGTGAATCGCATAAGCCAAAGGGATAGGCGTTTTCAAAATCCGCTCGCAGCCACCTAATGTATCAATCATAGAGTTGAGTAACTGATTCATAGCAGTTAACTGATAGACATCGAGGCAGTTGCGCTCGTACTGCTCGTGCATATAATCCTCAATCCAAAAGGCAATTTCTAGGGGCGGATTGTTCATCGATTTGAGTTTTTGGTACTGCCCTGGGGACATTAACGACTCCAATTCTGAATTTACAGATTCTTGCCGCAAATGTAGTTTCATCGCTACTGCAAAGGCAGGTAACAGGCGCAGGGCTGACTTTTTGAGTGCGATATCGTGCGGGTCTTTTTCCTCAATTGCTACTAAGATTTGGCGCGCCAAATTGCGGACGTTGTTGATTAAAGTGCCCCAAAATTTTCGACCTTCCCAAAATCGCTCGTAGGCTGTATTTGTCCGAAAAACCAACAGTAAACCCAGGACAATACTAGGTACAATGCTCGATAAAATAGGCAAGGAAACTGGCAAATTCCCAAAGTGCAGCAGGGCAATAAAAACTCCAAAGCCGCCGCACAGTAAGACGCGGGGCAAAATTGAGGGAATGACAGAGCCTCGAACCTGTAATGCAATTTTAAACCAAGCCGGTCGATCGCCACTCATGCAAGTCTCCTCATAAAATTGAATTAGCCTTCTGCGTTCTAAGTAAGTCGCACAAGTCTTGCTACACTTGGTTTCTGGGCTCAAACCAGTCGATTTGAAATTTAAAATTTGAGATTAACTTCAGACATACAGCAGATTGCAGGTTGATGGAGGGCGGGCACGGGGCATGGCTGCTACAGATATATCCGTATTTGCCTACGGTGAGAGCTTCCGAAAAAACCTTTCCTACAAACAACCTTCAGATTTTACCGAAAAAACTCATCTTTAGGATCTAAAATCTAAAATCTAAAATTGATTGACTGATGCACTTAATTCGGTAAGATTAATCATGTATCTTTAAATCTCAGCTTTCGTGCAAGAGCTACCAACATCTGTGCCCCCACATTCTCACCGATTACCGAACCAACGGTGGCAAATTTTTTCGCCTCAACCACAGCAAGCCGAACAGTTTGCCGCCGAAATCGGTTTGTCGTCCTTGCTGGCCCAGGTACTAATTAATCGCGGCATCGATTCTGTTGAAGAAGTGCAAGGGTTTATCGAACCGGAATCTCTGGTTTTGCCCGCGCCACTGGATGAGTTCCCCGATTTGGCTGCGAGTGTCAAGTTGTTGCGGGAGGCGATTTCGGGAGGACAAAAAATTGCGATTTGCGGTGATTATGATGCTGATGGGATGACGAGCACGGCTTTGTTGCTGCGAGCTTTCAGGGCTCTGGGAGCGAATGTCGATTATGCTATTCCGAGCCGGATGCGGGAAGGTTACGGGATTAACGATCGCATTGTAGAAGAATTTCACTCCGAAGGTGTGGCTCTCATTCTGACGGTTGACAACGGAATTGCAGCCTATGGCCCGGTGGCGAGAGCCCGAGAACTCGGTGTAAAAGTTATTATTACAGACCACCACGATCTGCCGCCAAAACTGCCGCCGGCCGATGCTATTCTCAACCCAAAATTAATTGCAGAATCTTCACCTTATCGCGGTTTGGCTGGGGTAGGCGTTGCTTATGTTTTGGCGATTACTTTGGCTCAAGATATGCAGAAAGTGGGCGGGTTGGTGAATCCGCTGCTGGAGTTATTTACGTTGGGAACTATTGCGGATTTAGCGCCTTTGACTGGAGTTAACCGCCGGTGGGTAAAGCGGGGTTTGCGGCTTTTACCTCATTCGCAATTGGCGGGTATTCAGGCTTTGATTCAGGTAGCAGGCGTGCAGTCGCCAAGTGCGGAAAGTCCCTCACTTTTTAATTCAAAACTGGGCGGGCACGGGGGCACCGCCCCTACAGCTAATAATTCGTTAAAGCCTGAAGATATTGGTTTTCGGCTGGGGCCGCGGATTAATGCTGTGGGACGGCTGGCCGATCCTCAAATTGTGATAGAGTTGCTGACAACGGACGATCGCGAATTAGCACTCAAAAACGCGATCCAGTGCGAACAAATCAATCAGCGCCGACAGGAGTTATGCCAGGAAATTGAGCAGGAAGCTATCGCCTGGTGCGAAAAAAGCGATCTTGACTTGCAGCAAGAACGGGTCTTAGTTGTGATACAGCCCGGTTGGCATCATGGAGTAATCGGGATTGTAGCATCTCGGTTGGTGGAACGCTACGGCGTACCGGTGTTTATCGGTACTTTTGAGGATGATGAGGGCGGGCACGGGGGCACCGCCCCTACAACCTCATCCTCCTCAGCGCCCGCTAAAATTGTGCGGGGTTCGGCGAGGGGAATTCCTGAGTTTAATGTATTTGACGGGCTGAATTTTTGCGCGGATTTATTAACTAAATTTGGCGGACACAAAGCGGCTGGCGGGTTTTCGATGCCGGCCCAGAATGTTGAACAATTTCGCAATCAGTTGTCAATTTTTGCCAATCAATGTTTGCAGCCGGAACACCTAAAACCGCTGGTTTCAGTAGATGTGCGGGCGGATATTGCTGAGATTAATCTCGACCTTTACCGACAAATTGATGCCCTGGAACCTTGCGGGATTGAAAATAAGTCTCCTGTATTTTGGACTGCTAATGTTTGTATAACTGAACAGAAAATTGTTGGTAAAGGAGGTCATGTTAAATTAACTGTAACTCAGGATGAAAATGTCTCGGCTAGTGTGAAGGGGATTGCTTGGCGTTGGGGGGAATATTTTCCTTTGCCTCGGCGGGTGGATATTGCTTACCGATTGCGGGAAAATAGTTTTAATGGCAAGACATCGGTTGAGTTAGAGTTGTTGGGGGTGCGACTGCCGGCAAGTGCTGCTAGTTCGAGGCCACCGATGTTTGGAAAAGTGGAGTTTGATTATTGCGACCGCGCTTATTCTTGTAGTCTATCTCCCGCAGGGTCGATCGAGGAATTGAGAATTCGCAACTCTCAAGGACAAGTTCTGGTTGTTGCGCCCGGACAAAACATCGGTTTGTTAGGCAACTCCCGCAAGGATGCTAGAGAAGTCGATGTATCTTTACCTTTTTTTGAGAATTTGATTCAAACTGCTAAACACGCCCTTGGTATTTGAAAAGGCAATTGGCGCAGCAGAGAATTTAGGGGAAATTGGCGATCGAGTGTTGGGAATTTTGGATAATTTAAAACTCAAAACTCCAAACTATCGATCGCCGTAAGCAGCGTGCTATAATTACAAGTCGCCGCCTTTAGCTGCCAGCAGAAAAATTACAATCGGGCCCGAAAGCACGACTGCTGCGAGTAAAGCTACCTGAACAATGAGTTGGTAGTTGAGATTGCTCGCACCGCTAAAAAAATCGGTTATAAAGTCCATGTGTCCTCCTGTAGTGATTAAGTCTAGATTGTTGAATTAGAAAATCCGCTTCTGATTTTACCGGGCGATCGACCCTATTATTTAAGGAAGTTTACAAAATTCAACAAAAGTTAAAGAACGATCGAGCTCCCAGTCACAGGAAACCGGGGACTTGAGGCCTCTTCCGGGAGAGTGTTACGAATCTCAAATCTCAAATCTCACATCGAACAAATTATGGCGAATTGGCTTTGCGTAAAACAGTGCGGTGCTTGTTGTTACCTCGACCCAACAGAGCGTCCTGACTTAGACGAGTATTTATCTACAGACGAATTAGCGGTCTACTTGAGCTTAGTCGGAGATGACGGTTGGTGTATCAATTTTGACAAAGAAAAGCGAGAATGCGGAATTTATGCCGATCGCCCACGCTTTTGTCGGGTAGACTCAAAGGTGTTTCAGGAGATGTACGGCATTGAGCCAGAGGAGTTGAACGATTTTGCGATCGACTGCTGCATAGAGCACATTGAAGACTTGTATGGCGATCGATCTTTGGAGATGATCCGCTTCAACCAAGAAGTAGGAATTCTCGCCTGATAAATAAGAATCTCCCAGTTTCTCACGGCGAGAATGTCAGAATAAAAAAAATCAAGAAAATATCGCGCAGTTGAGTTAAGTCATGAGCAATCGAGAGGGTTTTACAGGCGGATTTATTGCGGGAGCTGCCGTTGGTGGCTTGGTGGGAGCGGTTTTGGGCGCGGTGCTGTCGCAGCGCGCTAGTGAAGCTTTGCTGAGTGAGTCCGATCGAGAAGCGGCAAAAATGCTCCGTCAAAGGAAAGCAAGCCATCTCGAAGACGAAGGTATGGAAGTAGCAAGGTTGAGTTTAGAAGATAAAATTGCCCAGCTAAATCAGGCAATAGATGACGTGCGGCTGCAACTGGGCGACGTAAACGGGAACGCCCAGGCACACAATAGCGAAAGTTCGTTGGCGAAGCCCTCGCAGAGGATCGCCCAAGACCCCTAAATCTATTTAAGATTTTAGAGCAGCCCAGGCGCATCTAAATTTTAAATTCAAATTTGATAGATTCTCGTGGGGTGGGCCGGAGATCCCTCCCGTAAACAGCCGGATGCTGGCACTCTCCTGCTCTTCCCCTCTCATCCACCTATGCTAAAATCAAAGTTAAAGCATCTGTAAACTTTACTCAAACTTCAAGCAGAAAATATGAGTTATTCCATAGGCCTTTTGGCAACCACGCTGTCCACATTTCTGCAAATCTATGTAGTCCTAATGATTTTTCGGGTGCTGTTAAGTTGGTTCCCCAATATCAATTGGTACGACCCTCCTTTTTCAATTTTAAGTCAGTTAACAGACCCTTACCTGAATCTATTCCGATCGATCATTCCACCCTTGGGAGGGATTGACTTTTCACCGTTGATTGCCTTTTTTGTACTTCAGTTCGGCTC
>Ga0123337_10006318_pt1 | contig 11363 bp, 11 predicted proteins | sample frozenSSSSmetaG_FD_89792 | JGI IMG/M metagenome (GOLD analysis project Ga0123337, IMG submission 89792) | Glacier valley bacterial and archeal communities from Borup Fiord, Nunavut, Canada, to study Microbial Dark Matter (Phase II) -... | ecosystem: Environmental > Aquatic > Freshwater > Ice >...
CGCCCGGGCGCGGGTCAGGGGGCGGGTGTCCGGCGAGGAGGTTTCCACCAGGGCGGTCAGGTCGCGTCCCGCCTGGTCCAGCAGGCGGGCGTCGCGCTGGATGATGCCGCCTTCCAGCGCCAGCGCCGCGCTGTCGAGGCGCAGGTCGTCGGCCTCGAGCGGATTGTGCTTCGTAAGGGCGTGCAGGGCCGCGTCCATCAAGGCGGCGGCGTCCTGACGGTCGACGGTCTTTTCGCTCAAACGGGCCTGACGCGCGCGGATCCGGGCATGGACCCCGGCGCAGGAGGCCAGGGTCGGCAGGCGTTTCGAGGTCGCTTCGCGGGCCCACTCCGCCGCCTGGACGATGGCGTTGCGGTCTCCGAACAGGTCGAATTTCGTGATCTGGGCCTGGGCGCCGGACAACAGGGCGCGGGCGCGTTCGTCCTCGGTGCGGGCGGCCTTCAGCGCGTCCTCGGCGGTCGATAGAGCTCGGGCGATGCTGTCGGGGGAGCCGCTGCGACGGGCATGCTCTCGCCACAGTATCGAGGCGCGATGCCAGGTCTGCGACGGCCGCGAACAGGAGACGCGGCCACCGTCGGTGGTCAACGCCTTCGCCTCGCGCGCCAGCAGGTCGATGCCGATCAGCTCCAGCCAGCCCAGGTCGTCGCTTTCGCGCGCCTGAACGAAGAGCCGTCTCAGATCCTTGCCGAACTCGAACATGGCCACGTCACTACTCTCCGGTCGTCCCGCATCGGGACCGTCTCAGGCGTTCATTCCCCTGTCTAGCAAACCCGACGCCGCGACCGGGTTCCATGCACGCCCTGTTGCGCCGCACAGTTGGGGCGCCTACCTCTTCGCGACCGCAACACCAGGTGTTTCACATGACGACCCTCTTCGACCCTATCGACCTCGGCGCGATCCATCTCAAGAACCGGATCGTCATGGCCCCCCTGACTCGCAGCCGGGCGATCGAGGGCGAGGTTCCGAACCCGCTGGCGGTCGAATACTACGCCCAGCGCGCCTCGGTCGGCCTGATCATCTCCGAGGCCACCCAGATCAGCCAGTCGGGTCAGGGTTATCCCAACACCCCCGGCATCTTTACCGAGGCGCAGGTCGCGGGCTGGAAGTCGATCACCGATGCGGTGCATGCCAAGGGCGGCAAGATCGTCGCCCAGCTGTGGCACGTGGGTCGGGTGTCGATCCCCGACTATCAGCCCGACGGCGGCCAGGCCGTCGCGCCGTCAGCCATCGCCGCAGTCGGCAATGCGATGAAGCGCGACTTCTCGATGACGCCATTTGAGACGCCTCGTGCGCTGACGGTCGACGAAATCCAGGGCATCGTCGGCGACTATGTCCACGCCGCCGAACAGGCCAGGAAGGCCGGCTTCGACGGTGTCGAGATCCATGCCGCCAACGGCTATCTGATCGACCAATTCCTCAAGGATGGTTCCAACCAGCGCGACGACCGTTATGGCGGTTCGGTCGAGAACCGCGCCCGCTTCATGCTGGAGATCACGGCCGCCGTGGTCGCCGCCATCGGCGCGGACCGGGTCGGCATCCGTCTGTCGCCGTCGAACGGCGCCAACGGAACGATCGACAGCGATCCGGCCTCGATCTTCCTCTTCGCCGCTGCGGCCCTGAAGCCGTTCGGCCTGGCCTATCTGCATCTGATCGAAGGCGAACCCGACACCCCGATGTCGATCAAGAACGGCGCTCCGCAGCTGGCCGCGCAGATCCGCGAAGCCTTCGGCGGTCCGTTGATGCTGAACGGCGGCCTGACCCGCGAACTGGCCGAGAAGGCCATCGCTGAGGGTCGCGCCGACCTGATCAGCTCTGGCGTGCCGGTCCTGTCCAATCCCGACCTGGTCGAACGCTGGAAGCGGAACGCGCCTCTCAACGCTCCCGACTTCGCCACCTTCTACGGCGGCGGGGCCAAGGGCTACACCGACTATCCGTTCCTGGAGACGGCGGAGGCCTGATCGAACCCGTGATCGCCGGCGTTCGCGCCGGCGGTCGCCTTATGATCCGAAGCGGGCGTTCTCCGGCACATCTTCCAGGCGGCAGAAGTTCCACAGGTCGTCCTCGGCGCTGTCGACATCGTCGCCCAGCCGGGCTGTGCGCTTGATGACGTCCGCGCCGATGACCTCATAGGTGACGTTGTAGGCGCCCGCGTCGCCGCCGCGTTCGGTCCTGCAACGCTGGGCCTCTCCCCAGCTGTTCGGCCCGGTCTGGAGGAACTGGCCCGGCTCGCAGCCTCCGAAGTCGATGGTGAAGGCGGTCGGGGTCACGAAGGCCAGGTCGCCCTCGCCGGGCCAGACCTGGTCGCACTCCTTGTCGCCCCGGACGTAGTAGCCGAGCGTCATGGGGATAGGCTCCGGATCGGTCTCGCCGGGTGCGAGGGTGACGCCGGCGGGGCCTTCGGCGACTTCAGGGATCTGGTCCCGTGTGGAACCCAGCAGGTCTTCCAGCGTGCGGTCGCTGGATGGCGTCGTCGCCGGCCGCGTGGGTCGGGGAGGTACGGATTGCGGGCGTTCGGCGACCGTCAGCGGCGGCTGGGCGTTGGGGCGGGGCGTAAGGGTCGATTGCGCCGGGGCGGTGTTCAGGGATCGGGTCGTCGCCGAGCCCTGGTCTTGCTGTGCCGAGGCGGCGTTCGCAAGCAGCAGGGCTCCGGTCGCCAGAGCCAGGGTCGTTCCGCGGGTCTTCGCTCGTTCGATCATGCCGTCCTGTCGATCATGCCTGAACGACAAAACGATGGCGGGCGACAGAGGTTCAGCCGCGTTCCTTCGTCTTGGTGAACGCCACCTTCGGGAAGCGCTCCATGACGTAGCCGGTCTCCCAGCTCGACTTGGCCAGGAAGACCGGGGCCTGGTCGATGTCGCGGGCCATCTGGCCGCGGTATTTGGACATGAAGTCCTCGACGTCGGCCTTCTCCCCGTCGATCCAGCGGGCCTCGGCATAGGGGCTGTGCTCGAAGATGACTTCGAGGCCGTATTCCTCGCCCAGACGATCGGCCATGACCTCGAACTGTAGCTGGCCCACGGCGCCGACGATGAAGTCCGCGCCGATCTCGGGGCGGAACAACTGGGTCACGCCTTCCTCGGCCAGGCCGTCGAGCGCCTTCTTCAGGTGCTTGGCCTTGAGCGGATCCTTGACCCGCACGCGCTGCAGGATTTCCGGCGCGAAATTGGGCAGGCCGGCGAAGCGGATCAGGCCACTCTCCGACAGGCTGTCGCCAACGCGCAGGACGCCATGGTTGGGGATGCCGATCACGTCGCCGGCGAACGCATCGTCGGCCAGTTCGCGGTCGGAGGCGAAGAACATGATGGGGGCGTTCACCGACAGCTGTTTGCCGGTGTTCTGGACCTTCAGCTTCATGCCGCGCTTGAAGCTGCCCGAGGCCATGCGGAACATGGCGATGCGGTCCCGGTGGTTGGGGTCCATATTGGCCTGGACCTTGAAGACGAAGCCGGTGACCTCGGCATTGCCCGGCTCGACCGTCAGTTCCACGGGGGCGGGGGCGTTGCGGGTCTCTGGCGGGGCTTCCTTGCGCGCCGGCATGGTCTTGGGCGGCGGCGCCCAGTCGCCGATGGCGGCCAAAAGCTCGTCGATGCCGAAGTGGCGCAGCGCCGAACCCCACAGCACGGGCGTCATATGGCCTTCGAGGAAGGCCTGGCGGTCGAACGCCGGATAGCCGCCCTCGACCAGTTCTTTGGCGTCCATCAGGGCCTGATGCTCGCCCGCCTCGAAATACTCGCCGGCGTCGGCTAGCGGCAGGGCGTCCGGATGCGGCACTTCATCCTTCGAGCCGGTCGGCTTCCTGGCGTAGGGCTGGAACCGGCCGGTGCCCATCTCGACCATGCCGCGCAGGCGGTTGCCGCTCTCGGCCGGCCACCAGATGGGGGAGGGGTCGAGTTGCAGGCGCGAGGCGATCTCGTCCAGCAGGGCCATCGGGTCCTGCGCCTCGCGGTCCAGCTTGTTGATGAAGGTGATGATCGGGATGTCGCGCAGGCGGCAGACCTCGAACAGCTTCAGCGTCTGCGGTTCGATACCCTTGGCGGCGTCCAGCACCATGATGGCGCAGTCGGCGGCGGTCAGGGTGCGATAGGTGTCCTCGGAGAAGTCCTCGTGCCCGGGCGTGTCGAGCAGGTTGAACATCTTGCCGTCGTGCTCGAACGTCATGACCGAGGCGCTGACCGAGATGCCGCGTTCCTTCTCGATCTTCATCCAATCTGACTGGGTGCGCCGGTTCTCGCCGCGCGCCCGCACTGCGCCGGCCGCCCGGATGGCCCCGCCGGACAGCAGGATATGCTCCGTCAGCGTCGTCTTGCCGGCGTCGGGGTGCGCGATGATGGCGAAGGTCCGCCTGCGGGCGGCCTCCTGATCGAGGGTCAGTTTCGACATGGGGGCGGGAGGTAGCGCGCGACGGCGCCAAAGTCACGCGGGCGGGCGCCTTCGCCGGCTCTCGAAGTTGTGTCGATAATGCAGGCTAAATCCCCTCGCTAATCAGGGTCTTTGGCGTCATCCTTCGAATGCGAGACGTTCCGGACATGAGCCGGACGCCGCAGGGAAGAAGGAAACGGCCATGGCTCTGCTGGATTCAGCACACCGCGTTTCGACCGTCCGGGCGCCGTCCAAGCGGTTCACGGAACGCGAGTTTCATCCTGCGATCTGCCTCCTCGCGGGCTTCGGCGTGATCATCGGGGCGGCGGGCCTCGTGCATGTGGTGTTCAACGTCCTGATGTAGGGACGTCAGTCGGCCGGTTCGGTCTCCTCGACCGCAGGCGGCGCCTCCGTCGATAGCGGCTCCAGACCGGCGCGCTCCCGTGCCTGCGCCAGAAGATCGCGCACCGAGGTCAGGTCGCCTCCGTCGTGCGGGTTGTTCGCCAGCGGCGACAGGACCTGAACCGCCTCGAGATATTTTTCCCTGGCCATCAAAACCTGCGCGGCCCGCATCGCCGTTGAACCCAGTTGGGGCGCCAGGCGATAGGCGGACTCCGCGATCGTGAGGTCGTTGTCGCTCGGGTAGCCGGGCGCGCCCTGCCGATTCCGCGACATCGCCATGTAGATCCTGAAGTCGAACGGATCGGCCTCATAGGCGGCGCCCAGACGACGGAGGGCCTGACGCATCAGAGCCGTGCGCGCGGCGGCGTCCTCGGTATCGTCGGCGACGTCCATCTCTGCGCTGGCCATCAGCCACAGCGCCTCTGCATCAGCAGGGTCCGCGGCGATCACCGGTTCAAGCGTCCTGATCGCCTCGGCGGGCAGTTCGGCCTTGATGAGATATTTGGCCAGGGTCACCGTCGGCAGCCGCTCGCCCGGATGCCGCGCGGCCATCGCGTGAACTCGCTGGAGCAGGGCGTCCTTGTCATCGCCGAGCGGGCGCATCGAACGCAGGTCCAGCCAGATCGCGTCCTCCGTGCTCGCGGGCAGGGCGGTCACGGTCACCTCCGCCACCGGGAAGGCCTGGGTCAGGGTATAGACCGTCACGCCGCGCCCCAGATAGGAACGCAAGCTGGTCGTCAGTTGCTCGGGGGTCTGACCCGTCTGTTCCTCGAAGGCGGCGACGGACTCCTCGCCCCGTCCGACGGCGGCCAGATAGGCGCTGAACTGACGTTGCCGCTCGGGCGTCCCGTTCAAGTAGTGGGTCAGCAGCCAGGCCTGGGCGTAGTAGGCGGAGCCCTGCCGGGAGCCCAGATTGGGCCGCGCGCTCAGGACGGTGCGCATCGGGATCCAGCCGTTCGTCTGGGCCAGGGAATTCAGTCGCCCCTCGCTCCACAGACCGTAACGCATGCGCCCCATCCGCAGGTCCGAGGGCGCCAGGTATTCGGCGAAGCCTTCCACGAACCAGGCCGGGTAGGCCTCGTTGTGGTACTGGAACATGTAGTGGTGGGCGTATTCGTGGAACAGGATCGTGTCGCTGTTCTCATTGCTCAGATCGACGACCGCATAGATCCGGCCGTCGTTGCGGCTGTAGAAACCTCCGACCGTCGTCGGCACGCCGGGCCAGACCTGCCGCATGGTCGCGTTGTTGGCCGCCAGATAGATCCACAGCTTCGGCGCCTCGAGCTCGTCGGTCTCGGGCGGCCGGAACATTTCCAGCATCTCGTGGAAGCGTTCGACCTTGCGGGCGTATTCGGTGATGTCGCCCCGGCTGACCTCGCCCTGGATGACGAAATGCTCGGTCTCGGCGCGCAGGAAGTCGGCGCGGGCCGGCGCGGCGGCGCAAAGGATGAGGCCCAGGGCGAGCGAAAGGCCTCGCAAGGCGATCGAGATACGCATGGCTGAACTCCCCGAGAGGGTTTCAACCTAGCGGGGCGTGCGTCCGAAAGACAAGCGTAGGCGTGGCCGGTCTGGCCTCAGGCGGCCATGCGACCCCAGACGGCGCGGTCGGCGGCGACCGCGTCCAGCTTTCCCTTGCCGCCGCGAACGTAAAGCTGGCGCATCACGTTGTCCGGCAGGGCGCAGAACAGGGGTTCGACAAGGGCGGGGTCGCAGTCGGTCTCCGGCGCCGCGAACAGGGCGGCGTTCACATCCGGCGAGCGGTCGTGGATCATCCAGGCCAGACGCCGCGCCCGTTCCGGGTCGTTGCGGTGCAGCAGCGGATCCTCGGCGAACAACTCGCAACCGAGCTCCATCAGATAGTCGAAGCCCAGTTTCTCGAACCGGCGCGCGTCGGCCGACGTGACCGGGGAGGCCTCGTTCAGGTCGAACACCACGTCGTTCATGAGAAACAGCATATTGGGCACTCGCCTGACGCCGACGTTTCTCGCCGACACCCTGACCCTAGACCCGAGTGGTTTTCGGTTCCGTTCCCGAACGTCGTTAAGGATTTGCGACCGGCGGCGGGCGGCTCAGTCCTGGACCTTCTCGACGATGAAGTGCCGGCCTTGTCTGTCCTCGATCTCGACCACCCAGAGGTCGGGGTCGTAACCGCGCTGGCGCTCGATATAGGCGTCCAGTTCGCTTTCGGTCCCGGTCACCGGCTGGATCCACAGGCGTTCGCCTTCGCTCCCGAACGCCTCGCTATAGAGATGCGCCGTCCGTTCCGACGTGTTGTAGGCCTTCACGATCACGGTGCCGGCGCGCATGTCGCCCTTGCGCACGACGGTGGCGTTGGCCCCCTCGATCTGGGCGCGGCGGATCAGGGCGCCGACCCACAGGTCTGAGTTCAGAAGCAAATCGGTAACCCTGCTCGGAAACGGGACCGGAACGACGTGGCGCTACGGTGAGCATATGAGGATAGGCCTTTCGACCCGCACCGCCAGAGCCATGACCGCCGCCATTCTGATGGCGGGGATGCCCGTGGCTGCCTTCGCCGACGGTACGGGGACGTTCTACGACCGGACCTTCGTCCTTGCCGCGCACGAGAAATGCCAGCTGTTCCGCGCGCCGGTCGCCGGCGCCCTGTCGGCGGCGACCCTGCAGTCGCGGGGCGCGGCCCTGCGTGCCGGAACCGCCGAGACGACGCTGCAGGCCGCCGCCAGTCGGGCCCGGTCGCGGGCGCGCCAGGTGTCCTGTGCCAATCCCGAGCTGGCCATGGTGCGTGATAGGGTCGCCGACGCCTTCGCCGGCTGGCAGCGTATCCCGCGCATGGATTTCAACAGCGACCATGCCACCTGGACCGCCGACCGCGTCCACCGCGAGGCCGCGACCTGGCGTCTGGTTCAGACCTCGGTGACCGGCGCCTCGCCCGTGCGGTTCGGCCTTGGCGCCTCGGCCGAGGGCCAAGAGACCCTGTCCGCCGTCGTCTCCTTCGTCGGGCGCCCGCGTCCCTATGCGGCGCGGATGGTGATGCGCGACCCGGCCCTGGCCGCGCGTCCGTGGCTGACCGCCGCCGGCCGCGCCGTCCTGCCGCCCGAGAGCGCGCGCCAGGAAGTCTGGTCCGCCGGAACCGCCCCGGCCGCGGCGACGCTGCTGGCCACGGGCACGACCCAGGGCGAGACCTGGACCTTCCCCGACGCTGCCGGCGACCGCCTGTCCCGCCTCGACCCGCGCGAACCCTTCCTGATCGAGTTCCTGTTCCGCGACGGCAGCGTGGCGACGGCGACCTTTGAGGCCGGGGACTTCGCGGCGGCGCGGGCGTTCGTGGCGCTGGGGACGGTCTAGATATCAGCGAGAGCCTGAGTCACGCTTTCGACAGAAGCGCGCAGCGTTTCCGTCTCAAACGATCAGGCTCTAACCGCCTGCGTTGAACGGGATGACCTCCGCCCCGCCCTCCGGCGCCTCCGGGCGGACGGGCACCGCGACCGGCAGCCGCACCGTGACTGCCGTGCCTTCGCCCAGGGTCGAGTCCAGGCTCATCCGGCCACCGTGGAGTTCGGCCAGGGATCGGACCAGCGACAGGCCGAGGCCGGTGCCCTGCACCTTCTGCTCGACGGCGCCGGCCTGTTCGAACGGACGACCCAGCCGCTTCAAATCCTTGGCGGCGATGCCGACGCCGGTGTCGGAGACGACCAGCTCCAGATAGGGGCCGATGACCTCAAGCGTCAGGGTCACCGATCCGCCCGCCGGGGTGAATTTGATGGCATTGGACAACAGGTTCAGCGTGATCTGTTTCAGCGCGCGGCGGTCGGCTTCGACGGCCAGGGGTTCGTCCGGGACCAGACTGGACAGACCCACGCCCTTGTCCGTCGCCGTGACCCGCACCAGGGCGACGGCCGCCGAGACCACCTCGCGCGCGTCGAAGGACTCGCGCGACAGTTCGTAGCGCTCGGCCTCGATCTTGGACACGTCCAGCACGTCGTTGATGAGGTCCAGCAGGTGACCGCCGGCCTCGTGGATGCTGTCGGCGTAGTCGGCGTATTTCTGGGGCAGAGGACCGAAGAGGCGCTGGCGCATGATGTCGGAGAAGCCAAGCACTGCGTTCAGCGGCGTCCTCAGCTCATGGGACATATTGGCGAGGAAGCGGGTCTTGCCGGTGTCGCGGGCCTCGGCCTCCGCGCGGGCGGCTTCCAGACCGATCTCGGTGGCGAACTGGCGGGTAGCGTCAAAGGCCTGGGCGATCACGCGCGCGCCGCCCTCGCCGTCGTCCATGCGGCGGATGATCAGATTGACGCGGCGGTCCAGCGCCATGCGAGGGGCGAACTGGGCCTGACCCTCCTGTCCTGCCAGGGCGCGGTCGATGGCGGTGAGGATCGCGGGGCGGTCGGGGGCGTGGACCGCCGCGAACAGACCGGACTGGAACAGGGGCCGAGGCTCCAGCGCGGGCGGGGCCGAGCCGTAGGCGGCCAGCACCCGGCCCGACGGCTCCAGCACCAGGGTCAGGCCGGGCTGGGCGGCCAACAGGGTCTCGACACGCAGGGTCATCGCCTCGGCGGCGTTCAGCCTGTTCTCGCGCAGTCGCCAGGCCAGCGTCACGGCCAGGACGGCGGCGACCGTGGCGAGGACGACGGAGATCGAGGCCGGCATCGGCCGGCCTCCCGGTGGCCCGATCAGCAGGGCCGACAGCTGGCCGCCCAGGGCCGCAACGCCGGCGCCGATCGCGCCGGCCTGTGCCAGCCGCACGCCGTGGCGGGGTCCGCCCAGCGCCAGGGCCGCGACGAACGGCATGATCACATAGCCCACCAGCGGCCCGGCCGGCCCGCCCGACAGCATGGCTGCGGCGAGGGCCGCCAGGGTCCAGACAACCAACAGCAGCGACCGCTCGCCCGTGCCATCTCGCCACAGGAGGGCCAGTCCCGCCAGTCCGGGCACGACCATGGCCGTCGCGCCGAAAATCGCTGAGCCGCCGAACCAGCCCAGGCCCGCGCCCGCCACGGCGGACAGCGCGGCGCCCACGGCCCAGGCCGCGTGCCAGGCCGTCAGGGCGGACAGACCCTCGCCCACCGCGCGCGCGGGCGGTGGCGAGGCGTCCGGGTCAGGGTTGGAGACAGGGTTCAAACAGGTGTCCGGGCGGCCTTGGCGAGGAGCCGGTCAGGGGAGCGCGCCGACCGCGTAGACTAGCGTCGCAGCCGAGTCGTCTAAAGCCCGCACCCGCAGGAGGCGACTCCGTCAGTGGGCGGCGAGGCTCGCGACTGGGGATGGACGGGCAGGTTGTCGTTAACCGGCGCGCGGCCTATCTGGCGACCCATGACCGAACCCGCCGACAGCATCGACGCGACCCTGGACGAACTGGCCGAGGACTTCGAGGTGCTGGAGGACTGGGAACAGCGCATCGCCTACGTCATCGACCTGGGTAAGGATCTGGCCCCGCTGCCGGACACCGACCGGACCGAGGCCAACAAGGTGCCGGGCTGTGCGGCGCAGGTCTGGCTGGCGTCGGGGCGAGACGGCGAGCGGCTGACGTTCCGCGCCGACTCGGACAGCGCCATTTCCAAGGGCAATGTCGCCCTGTTGCTGAAACTCTATTCGGGCCGTCCTGCGACCCAGATTCTGGCCTTCGACGCCAGGGCGGCGCTGGACCGGCTGGGCCTGCCCCAGGCCCTGACCCGACAGAGGGCGAACGGCCTCAACGCCATGGTGGGGCGGATCCGGCAGGAGGCCATGGCGGCCGGGTGAGCTCCCGCAGGCGCTCCGGGCCGTCGGCGCAGAGGCGCGGTGACACGGTTCAGGGTGACCAAAGGCGTCTCTTTCCGATCATCGGGTCAGCCGATCCGGTAGTGGTCCGCGAGCCTTCGCAGCCCTGCCTTGAGAACCGTCTTTCCCTCACGTCGGCGAAGGCCTGCCTCCCGTTCGGCGAGTTGCAGGCTGCCCTGACGGATGCAGACCTGTTCGACGATCGCGTGCGTTCGCGGATCCAGTGATGCGAGCGCCCGCGCCAGCCGCCGACCGGCGGCGATGGCCCGGTCGCCGGGTTCGACGCGGGCCGACGAGCCGCTGCCGCCCGTGCGCGGCAGGGCGTCCCAGCGCATGGTCAGGGAGGGGCCGGATCGGGAGAGTTCGTCGTCCAGCCTGAGGCGTTCACCTGCGGCGATCTCGGCCGGGGTCAGCCAGGGGCGGCCGTCGGCATCCTTGCGACGGGCCAGCCAGGCGATGGGGCTTTCCCCCAGGTTGGCGCGACGCAGGGTGAGGCGGCCATCGGGATCCATGATCGGCCGCTCGCCCTCGATCCGGCCGGGCGCGCCCGGAGACGGCGTCGAGGCGACTGTCGGGGCCGGCCGCCCGATCCAGCCGCCGCCGGCGCGCGCCTTCAGGCCGGGGGTCTCGATCAAGTCCCGGAAGGTGGTTTCATTGAGCGTCATCGTCGCACGCGCTCGCCGGTCGCCGCCGACGCGCAGGGCATAGGCCCCGTCGGGCCCCGCGACGTCGATCCAGCCACCGCGCGCCAGAAGGCCTCGCGCCCGCGCCGTCGGGCCGCTCACGCCACCTCCGGCAGATCGGTGACCGGCGGCGTCTCGCACAGGGTCTGGATGGTCTCGGCCAACTGATCCAGCAGGTCGTTCAGA
>Ga0123337_10006319_pt1 | contig 11363 bp, 9 predicted proteins | sample frozenSSSSmetaG_FD_89792 | JGI IMG/M metagenome (GOLD analysis project Ga0123337, IMG submission 89792) | Glacier valley bacterial and archeal communities from Borup Fiord, Nunavut, Canada, to study Microbial Dark Matter (Phase II) -... | ecosystem: Environmental > Aquatic > Freshwater > Ice >...
AAACAGAAAGCATTTTTGAAGAAAACAATGACATCACCGGTATCATACATTTTGCTGCCTACAAAGCAGTAGGCGAATCAGTTGAAAAGCCACTAATGTATTTTGAAAATAACCTTACCTCGCTAGTGAATATTTTAAAATGCACTGAAAAATATAAGGTACCCTATTTTGTCTTTTCCTCTTCATGCACTGTTTACGGCAATCCTGATGCCATTCCGGTCACAGAAGCGACACCGCAAAAGCCAGCTGAGTCTCCTTATGGGGCCACCAAGCAAATGGGAGAAGTAATCGTAACCGATACTGTTAAAAGTACTCCCATACAGGCAATCCTTTTAAGATATTTCAATCCGGTTGGAGCACATCCTTCTACATTAATTGGTGAAATACCTTTGGGTAAACCCGCCAACCTGGTTCCGGCTATCACACAAACCGCCATTGGTAAAATACCTACCATGAAGGTTTGGGGAGAAGATTATCCAACCAGGGACGGTAGTTGCGTGAGGGATTATATCCATGTATGCGATATCGCTCATGCGCATACGCTGGCACTCAATTTCCTCATTGAAAAAAAGAACAAAGTAAACCCCGAAATATTTAATCTGGGTACTGGTGATGGCTTTACTGTACTGGAAGTAATCAACGCTTTTGAAAAAGCAAGTGGCGTAAAACTGAACTATACAGTAGGTCCACGCAGGGGCGGCGATGTAGTTGCTATTTATGCCAATAACAACAAGGCGAAAAATGAGTTAGGCTGGGTTCCTGCCTACCATTTGGATGATATGATGGCTTCTGCATGGCAATGGGAGCTGAAATTAAAAAACGAGGCAACGCAAAAAACTCAATAAAAATCCATTTAAATAATCAGCAAGGCATAACTTGCGGACCAATTAGCAAACAACCAATTAAGTAAGTTTATATGTTAAAAGATATCCAGGTAACAGGCAATAAAGATACCCGTAGCGGGTTTGGTGATGGTATTTTAGAAGCGGGCAGAAAAAATGAAAATGTAGTTGCATTGACTGCGGATTTATTAGGTTCAATGAAGCTGAACGCCTTTATAAAAGAATTCCCGGAACGTTTTATACAGTGTGGAATTGCGGAGGCCAATATGATTGGAGTGGCAGCTGGTTTAACCATTGGAGGTAAAATCCCCTACACTACTACTTTTGCAAACTTTTCTACCGGCAGGGTTTATGACCAGATCCGTCAATCGGTTGCTTATAGCGGCAAAAATGTAAAAATTTGCGCTAGCCACGCAGGCCTGACACTGGGGGAAGATGGAGCCACTCACCAGATTTTAGAGGATATCGGACTGATGAAAATGTTGCCCGGAATGACCGTAATTGTTCCTTGTGATTATAACCAAACCAAAGCAGCTACTATCGCCATTGCTGATTATGAAGGTCCGGTTTACCTGAGATTTGGCCGTCCGGTTTGGCCAATTTTTACAAACGAGGCCGATTTTGTTATCGGAAAAGCTCAAAAACTTTCCGACGGAAAAGATGTAAGCATTTTTGCCTGTGGTCACCTGGTATGGAAAGCCATTGAAGCGGGAAGAATACTGGAAGAAAAAGGAATCAGTGTTGAAGTAATTAATATCCATACCATTAAACCATTGGATACAGAAGCTATTTTGGCTTCGATTACCAAAACAAAATGCGCTGTAACCTGCGAAGAGCATAATATTATCGGTGGTTTGGGTGATAGCATTGCACAAGTGGCAGCGAAGCATTTGCCAATTCCAATTGAATATGTTGGTACCAACGATACTTTTGGAGAAAGCGGAAAACCTGCGGAATTACTTACCAAATATGGTCTTGATGCACCAAATATCGTGACTGCTGTTGAGAAAGTAATTGCCAGGAAAAATGCATAAAATTAGTTTCCGTTAAACTTTCTAATATAAAACCAATCATACGATTGGTTTTTTTACTTTTATACCTGCTTAATACTTATGGCCCAACAATATTTAGAAGACAGAGAACTGCTAATGCAGTTTAAAGACCCCGTTACAAAAGAACGTGGCTTTACTGCCATTATTAAAAAATACCAGGAAAAACTTTACTGGCATATCCGCCGGATGGTGGTGGAGCATGAGGATGCCAATGATGTTTTGCAAAACATGTTCATCAAGGTATGGAACGGGCTGGAAAACTTTAGAGAAGACAGCCAGCTATATACCTGGATGTACCGGATTGCAACCAACGAAAGCCTTACTTTTTTGGAACAACAAAAGAAAAGAACAACAGTATCCTTCAGCAACGAAGAAAATGGACTAAGTAACCGGCTAAAAGCGGATAAAAATTTTGATGGAAACAAAGCCGAGTGGAAACTGCAGTTGGCTATGCAACAGTTGCCCGATAAGCAAAGGGCTGTTTTCAACCTAAGATATTATGATGAGATGCCGTATGAAGAGATGAGCCGGGTATTGGAAACCAGTGAAGGTGCATTGAAGGCCAGCTATCATCACGCCGTGAAAAAAATTGAAGATTATATACTAAATCATTAAACTATCGGTCTGTTAAAAGGTCTGAATAAAAGGATGGAAACTAAAACTGACATATTGAATGAATTAGCCGCAATCAGTCCGCTGGTTGCCGGGATCAATAAGGTAAATGTCTTCACTGTTCCACAAGGATATTTTGAAAGTATCAGCGATACGGTGATGGCATGTTTGCGGGAAGAAAATATCCTCATCAATACAACAAATGAACAAAATGCCGATGTGCCAACAGGTTACTTTGATGAGCTGGCCGCTTCTATTTTAAATAAAATAAAGGCAAACGAACCGGCTTCAGAAGAAATTAAATATTTATCACCTTTACTTTTTGATCTTCAAAAAAGGCAGGTATTTCAGGTACCAACAGGGTATTTTGAAAACCTGCACGAATTGGTTGTTGAAAAAATTGATCTCGCAACGAACGAAACTTTATCAGGCGAAATATCTCTATTCCTCCAGGATTTAAAAAACAACAATGTTTATGAAGTACCTGAAGGATATTTTGACGGTCTGTCTGATAACATAATCAAAAAGATAGAGCACCCCTCGACGGCTAATGTAGTAAGCATAAAGAGACGCAGCAGTTGGATCAGATATTCCGTTGCTGCAATGATGACCGGTGTGCTGGCCCTGGGTCTTTATAAATATATTGAAAAAAGCGGGTCTGTGGTTGATGCAGGCAATACGACCGCTGTTGCTACAATGGATGCCTCTATTAAAAAGGGTACGAGTATGAACGAACAACAGTTTAACGACGTTTTGAGTAATTTAACCGAAGCTGACATTGCCAAATACCTTGAAAAAAATGGAGATATTAACGACGTAGCCCTTTTAGGAAACAACCTTGAAGAAAGTAATTTACCTAACCAGGAAGATTATTTGCTGGACGAATCAACCCTGGATAATTACCTGAAAGAAATTGAAACCAACACATTAAAAAATTAGGAGAAACAAGTCATGAAAAAAATCTACTTAATAATTGCATTTGCTTTCATTGCAGGATTTGCAAAGGCACAGGAAGATGTACCTTCTGAAAAACAACAGCAGAATATTGAGGCACTCAAGGTCGCATTCATCAGTAAAGAGCTGGCACTTACCCCGGAGGAAGCTCAAAAATTTTGGCCGGTGTATAACCAGTACTCCAAGGAATTGAACAGCACTTTAAGAGATGAAAAGGATGTGTTAGTAAGGGATGAAAAGGTGTTGAACCTGCGGAAAAGTTACAAAGATCAATTTTCAAAAGTATTGGGCCAGGAGCGAATGAACCGTGTTTTTAATTCAGAAGGAAGGTTTCGCCAGTTATTGATAAAGGCTAATATGCGCAATCAAAACAAGCAGAATAAACCCAACAGGCAAATACCAAGAAGAAACTTTTAACTGACAATAAAAAATGATAATAAAAAGCGGATGGCTGGTTTACTGCTTTCCGTTTTTTATATGATTATTCAAAATTGAAAACGGGTGTTTTGATATCATGGTAAAAAAGAAAGGTCCAGTTTTCATGCTGGCCCTGCTGCCACCATTGCTGCCTCAGCTCCATACACTTTTTTCCATCGTAATCATATTTGGCAACAAAGCGGCTTTTCATTTGCTGTAATTGCGGGGCTACATCACCTCCAAAAAAAACGGTCTGGCCTGCTTCTTCAATCCAAAATACCTGGTGAAAAGGGGAATGGGCGCCCGTGACTTCATAACGGATAAACCCATCAATGACACCGTCGCCCTCAATAAAAAACACTTTATCAGAATTGGCTAAAATATCAAACTCTGCCGGGGTATAGGAGGGACTTCCTTTTTCAAAAGCATCCGCAAGCTCTTCCTTATTTACATAATAGGTAGCCGATGGGAAATTGAAAAACTTCTGCTGCAGCACTTTATCTTCTTTACTAATGCCTCCTGAGTGATCTTTGTGCAAATGACTGAGCAATACTTTTGTCACATCCATCGGATTGATTCCATTGTCTAACAAATTCTGATGTATCTGTAAAGTGCCATCCGGATTGCTAAACCCCAAACCTGTATCAATAAGGATAATATCATTGGATGTTACAATACAAAAAGGCTGAATCTCTACCAATAAGCTACCCACGGGTCTTTCCTGTAAATCATCCTCTACCTTATTGAAAGGAACGAACTTTTTAGTTTTATCAATTGTAAATGCACCCTCACTTAGTGGAATTATTTTCATACCCTCTTACCTTTTGTCCCCTGAAGAGGAAATTTTAGAATCCGCCTTGCCTGTTTTTCCTAAAGCAGGAAAATAAAAACCCAGCCATCCGCGGTATGTTGTGATTAATAAATTTCTACAAATTTAATGCTGAACACTACTAATAACTGCTTAAGTCACTTATCAACATGATGACAGCAATATGCTGTCCTTAGAAAAGTCATGTGGCCGTTTGCCCTGGAAATTAAGGACAGATGAAATCATTTAATTTTTCACGGTGTCTTTTGCTTCTGGTCTCTTTTTTTCACCCGGTATAATGGCTTCAATTTTTATTTTAGGGGGAATGTTATTGCTATCCTTTTGAGGCAACTCCTTCTTCACAGAGTCCTTTTCCCGCTTTATTTTATCCATCGCATCGGCTTCATCATCAGCATCCAACCCAATACTATCCTTTACAATTTTGATATATCCTTTGGAAACCAGGTAAGCAGAATCCTTCGCATGCCGGATCGAATCCATTTTACGTAGCTCCTTATAGATCCTCGGTGGAATCAGGTTCAGGTTTGAAATCTGCTCCACTTTTGCCAACCTTTCTTTACCAGCAATAGAATCTTTCAGGTATTTTTCAATCATTAAGCTAGCGATAGGTGCCGCAGAGGTTGATCCAAAACCGGCATTTTCGCATATTACTGCGATCGCAATTTTTGGGTTATCCCTTGGTGCAAATGCAGCAAAAAATGCATGGTCTTTTTGCTTTACTCCATTATAGGCATTTTCAACGGTACCAGTTTTTCCACAAACAACTACTCCCGGCACTTGTGCATACCGGCCGGTACCGCCATCCATCACCCCTTGCATACCATCATGAACCGATTCAAAAACACTATCCGAAATATCCAAAGGATGGTGCTTTTCCTTAAACTTCGTCAGCAACTCAAATTTATCTCCACCCTCAATTGAATCCACCATATGGGGCGTTATAAACCAACCCTTATTTGCCAGGTAAGCCATTTCATTCGCCACTTGTAATATGGTTGCTTCTACCTCGCCCTGTCCGATACTGACCGAACGGAATGTGCAAAAATTCCAATGGCCTTCGCCATAAATGCGGTTATAGGTTGCTGCTGTTGGTATTGAACCACTTCTTTCTGTAGGGACGTCGATGCCAAGTTTGTGCCCAAGGCCAAATGCATTCATATATCTTGCCCATTGGTTTAAACTGCTATCCACATTTGGATATTTTGGATTATTGATTACACGCTGCATTACATTGGCAAAATAGGTATTGCAGGAATGTGTGATGGCACCCTTTAAAGCCCAAACACCGGGATCCAAACAACGCATCGGTTTACCACATCCATAAAAAGCACCGCTACAGCTAAACGTTGTGGTAGGCGTAATTACTTCTTCATGTAATCCTATTAGTCCCTGCAAGGTTTTAAAGGTTGAACCGGGTGCATATTTTGCATTCACCGTTCTGTTTAATAACGGCAATGCAGGATTGAGTAATAATTCTGCATAGTGCTTTTTCCTGTCGGCTCCCGTTAGATATTTTGGTTTAAATGTTGGGCTGCTAACCATTGCCAGTACGCCACCTGTTTGGGGATCAATTGCAACTACGGCACCTACTTTATTTTGCATGAGCGTTTCGCCAAATTCCTGCAAATCGATGTCGAGTGACAAATGCATGTTTTCTCCGGCAATCGCAGCGGTATCAAATTTGCCTTTTTCGAGCCGTTCGGTTAAGCGGTTTTTGTTATCCCTTTTCCAATATTCAATACCCCTTTGTCCCATTAGCACCTTTTCATAAGTTCTTTCCAACCCGGTTTTCCCAGCATAATCCCCTATCTGGTACCCTTCGCCCACATGCGATTTCAAGAAATTAGTATCAACTTCAGATAAATAGCCAAGTATATTTCCCGCAGCATCAACAGGATAATTTCGGACAGGGCGTTCCTGTAAGTAAAATCCGGGGACAAATTTATACATGGCTTCATTCAGCATCGCCATTTTTTCGTCGCTTAACAAGGCATCAAAAATAGACGGCCGGCTCCTGCCGTTTTTAATAATTACATCTACTACTCTTTTTACAAATCTCGCAGTATCAATTTCCAGTATTTTGCACAAGGCGGCAGTGTCGATCCCCTTCAATTTATTGGGTAAAATCATCAAATCGTAGATGGTCATATTTTGCAAAATAGCCTTCCCGCTGCGATCATATACAATGCCACGATCCGGGTAAACTACCTTTCGGAATTTACCCTGGTCATCCGCCATTATTTTATATTTTGAAGAAAACAGTTGCAGGTTGGCCAGTTGTAAAATAATTACAACAAACAAGCCTGCAAATACAAGCATGATGACATTTTTCCGTGACTGGTTAAATACTGACAATTGACTATTTTTTGTTTATGCTAAAAATTTATTTTTTTGATTCAACCTAACGTTTTTATTTCTGCTTAACTGCTAACATGCTGAAAAAGGAACATTTTGAAAAACTCATTCATGCACATTCATTTTGGGCAGTTAACATGATTACTCAACTATACAAACCGCCGGGTAGAAATATTTTACCTTAATACCATCTGCCTGTCAGAATCTAATTTAACAAGTATAAAAAGCAAAATTGTAAAAGTTAATAAGGATGATCCGCCGTAACTAAGTAATGGCAACGTAATACCAATAACGGGAGCCAACCCAACGGTAACACAGATATTAACTGCCACATGAAAGAAAAATATACTGGCTACACAATAAGCATATACCCGGCTAAAAGTACTTCGCTGTCGTTCGGCAATAAAGATGATGCGAAAAATGAGCCCCATGTATAATAGCATGAGTAAAGTGCTTCCCCAAAAACCAAAATTCTCTCCAACCGATGTAAAGATAAAATCGGTGTGCTGCTCAGGTACAAAATCGCCCTGTGTTTGAGTTCCTTTTAAAAAGCCCTTTCCCAAAAGCCCTCCGGATCCGATGGCTATTTTTGATTGCTTCACATTGTAGTTCTGCTGTTCACTTTTTTTCTGTTTTGCCTTCAGCTCTTCCTGGTTGGTAAGGTCGATTGTATTTTTATCAGCAAACGGGTTGTCTACCCCTACCATGCTAAAAATGCGGTTAGCCTGGTAGGGCTTAAACACATTTTTAAAAGTAAATGGCACCACCACGCCGACAAATACAGAGCAAAATGCCCAAATACTAACCACCCAAATTAAAATGGCATTGTTGCGCTTGATTTGCCTACGGTTAAAATAAATAAACACAGCTCCCAACAGAGCAAAAGCAATTAATAAAGTACTGGTGGAGAATAAAAGAGAAGCAATCAACAACACGGCCATTGCTGCGCCGGTGATGAGGTAGCCGGGTGGCAAACCCTCACGGTACATCGGTATCAGGAAGGAGAAATAAACAAGTGCTAATCCTGTTTCCCCTTGTGCTATAGATAGTACGGCAGGCGTAAATGCAATCGCTGCTGCAATTAACTGCGATTGAGATTTCCTGAAATTCATATCCGGCATCGATAAGTATTTTGACAGCGCCAATGCGGTAAATATTTTACATAACTCCACTGGCTGAAGATTCATAAACCCCAATGGTATCCAACTTTTAGAGCCCTTTATTTCCTTTCCCACTACAAAGGTTGCCAGTATCAATACAATGCCAATCAGGTAGGAGATATTAGCCGTGGCGGTAAAGAGTTTACTATCGGTTAGTAAAATAAACGCTGCTAAAATGAGGGAGATAATGAAGTAAAAAAACTGTTTGCTATAGTTCTTTTTAAACCCCAGAAAACTATCCAGCACCCCATCCGTAGTGCGGTACTCTACAGAAAAAATACATAATAATCCAATCAATACGAGTATTACGTAGAGCCAAACCAATATCCAGTCGACACCTTTTCCTATGGCAGGATTTCTCTGATACATTTTATGCTGCTGTTGTTTAAAGTTTTAATTGTATTTACGCTTTACCCTTCTTTCTGAATGCTAATTCAACCAATCTTTCGTTTTAGCTTTCTCCCTTTGCAGCTAATGATTGCTTTGTTTATCAATGTGAAATTTACAGCACCATTCTCACCAAATAAATGCAGTCAGGCTTAGATAATTGAATACATCCTGCGCTATATCCAACCTGCAAGCTGCGGCTATTTATCCAAATAAACTAACAAAAAATGAGCCATCAGGAATACCTATACCGTATTTGTTCGAAACTGCTGTTTACGTGAAAATATCAATTCCACGATAATAATAAGTAACATACTGATAGCTGTTGACAAAAGCGTTTTAACGATGAAATACCAGAAGTTGCCGAATTGCATCGCTTCCAGAAAAAACAACCAGGCGTGGTGTACCAACGTAAGTACGCCGGCATAAAACAGGTAAGGCATAAAGCCTCCCATACTTTTAGGAGAAGGTTCTTCATAGTTGGAATCGGCTCCTTCCTGCGGAATCAGGATATTTATAAGAAAAGGTCGAAGGTAGGCAATCAACACACAGGCGGCAGCATGAAAGCCGGGGTTGTGCCGAAAACTATCCAAGGTAAACCCTAATGCAAATGCAATCAGCATTTGGGCGGTGCGTCCCATTTTAAAGGGCATCCACAAAACAAACAGAAAATAAATATAAGGCGTAACCATGAAATGCACATGAATTCTATCCAATACAAATACCTGCACCAGGATTAGCAGTATAAAACGAATGATATTTTTTATCAGTGTACTCATGAAAATATTAGCGACAATAAATTAATTATTGCTTTTATTGTTGGCATTTTTTAACAAGCGGGTAATCTCTTCCTTTTGATAGTTTTCAATTGCATAAACATATTGAAGGTTGTAGAAATTTGCGCTTGATTTTAATTTGATAAGATAATTGTTAGTGCTTTTGTCAGGAATGATTTCATCAATGGTACCAATCATGAGACCATAAGGAAAGGTTGTAGTAAATCCGCTGGTGTAAACGGTATCGCCTTTACTAACTTTTGCACTTTTTCGGATATCAGTTAACGAGAGCCGGTTTGGATCTTTTCCATCCCATATCACCTGCCCTGCATCTCCCCCCTTTTTTAACTTGGCACTTATTTTACTATCCTTGTGTAATAAACTCATAACAACGGCATAGTTTTCACTTACGTCTGTAACGATACCTACCACTCCATTGTTAGGATCTACTACCCCTTCATCTTTTTTTAATTGCTGCCCCGTACCTCTGCCCAATACAATGAAATTATTTTGTGACGCTACAGAATTAGAAACCACTTTGGCAGAAAGGTACATCCATTTGCGGAGGTTGCCCAGTGTATCATAAGGGATGGAATCTGTGACAATTTTGATAGTGGTATCCGGCCGCTCAAAATTCTCTTTCAATTGATTGCGCAGGCGCTCATTATCCTTCGCCAGCTGTTCATTTGTTTTTTTAAGCTGGAAGTAGTAATCAATTTTATTGTACTGGGTATTGACTTTTCCGGTCACTTCATTCATAACACCAGAAAATACGGCATTGTGAAAGGTGTTATAATGTACAATTAAGTAGATGCTGAACCCTTGCAATATCAACAAGACAAGGAGATTGAAGTATCGCCGGATGAATAGAAAAATGTTACGCATAGAAAGCCCCTCCTAACCTTCCCCGGGAGGAGAAATATAAACTTATGAAATGTAGAAAAGCCTTCATACAAGGAAAGAACTTTATGCCCCTATCCCCTGGTGGGGAGAAAAATATTATAACAAAGGGCGTTATAAATATTTGATCAATTTTAATCACTTAGGCGTTGAGTCTATTTGTAATTTATTCTTTGGGAAATACCTAACGCATTACAAACGGGTACTTATCGTAATTTTTAAGAGCGATACCTGTTCCCCTCACTACACTTTTCAGTGGATCATCCGCTACATGTACCGGCAATTTTATTTTTGCAGCTATGCGTTTATCCAGCCCCCTTAAAAGAGAACCACCACCGGTCAAATATAAGCCACGGCGATAAATATCACCAGCCAACTCTGGCGGGGTTGTTTCAAGAGCTTTTAAAATAGCTTCTTCAATTTTAAAAATACTTTTGTCAAGTGCCTCTGCTACTTCCTGGTAACTTACAAAAACCTGCTTCGGAATACCGGTAACCAAATCTCTTCCGTTTACAGGAATATCATCCGGTGGATTTTCAAGATCCTTCATTGCAGCACCCACTTGTATTTTAATTTGTTCTGCTGTACGCTCGCCAATCAACAAACTGTGGTATCTGCGTAAAGCCTCCATAATATCAGCAGTAAATTCATCCCCTGCAATACGAATACTCTGGTCACAAACAATACCTGCCAATGCAATTACAGTAATGCCAGTAGTACCTCCTCCGATATCGATAATCATATTTCCAACTGGTTCTTCCACATCTATACCAATACCAAGCGCAGCAGCCATTGGTTCATGAATCAGGTAAACTTCTTTGGCACCTGCCTGCTCAGCACTATCTCTAACGGCACGCTTCTCAACTTCGGTGATACTGCTGGGAATACATATCATCATTCTCCAGCTTGGAGCAAATAATGGCTTTTTGGGGTAGATCATTTTGATCATTTCCCGAATCATCAATTCCGCGGCATTAAAATCGGCAATTACGCCGTCTTTCAGGGGACGAACAGTACGGATACTTTCGTGGGTTTTTTCATGCATCATCAATGCCTTCTTACCCACAGCCAGAATATTC
>Ga0123337_10006320_pt1 | contig 11361 bp, 9 predicted proteins | sample frozenSSSSmetaG_FD_89792 | JGI IMG/M metagenome (GOLD analysis project Ga0123337, IMG submission 89792) | Glacier valley bacterial and archeal communities from Borup Fiord, Nunavut, Canada, to study Microbial Dark Matter (Phase II) -... | ecosystem: Environmental > Aquatic > Freshwater > Ice >...
CCGCTTGTTGCGCCGCTCATCGCCAAGGTCTATCGTCTCAAATTCAGTGCCTGCCCAGCCCATCGTTTTCCTTCAACTTTTTCTTGGGAGGAATTTTGCCAAAGTTGTGTATAACGAAATGGGGTAAACCCACGGTGGACGCCCACGAAGCGCTGTCTGTCCTGCTGGAAAAAATGGATGTGCTGCGCGCCATGCTGCATGGCTTTGACTACTCCAATTTCCTCACCGGTGGTCACAAAACCCTGGCGGGTGCAGCCGACCACGTGCTGGGCATCAAGTCCGAGGGGAAGGACAGCAAGCGCGACGGCAAGAAGCGTTTTGCCGACATTGCGCTGGCCATGAGCAAGGCTTTCAGCCTTTGCTGCACCCTGGACGAGGCCAAGGCCGTGCGCGAGGAGGTGGCCTTTTTGCAGGCGGTCAAGGTCATCTTGACCAAGCGCGACATCAGCACCCAGAAGAAGACCGACGAACAGCGCGAAGCTGCCATCCGGCAAATCATCGGCCAGGCGGTGGTGAGCGAAAGCGTCGTGGACATCTTCGACGCCGTGGGCCTGGAGAAACCCAACATCGGTCTGCTGGGCGAGGAGTTTCTGGCCCAAGTGAGGAAGCTGCCCGAGCACAACCTGGCGGTTGAGTTGCTCGAGCGCCTGCTGGAAGGCGAAATCAAGTCCAAGTTCGCCACCAACGTCGTGCAACAACGCAAGTTTTCCGAACTGCTGAGCAGCGTCATTGCCCGATACCAGAACCGCAGCATTGAAACCGCCCAAGTGATGGAAGAACTGGTTGAGATGGCGAAGAAGTTCAAGGCAGCCGCCAACCGGGGCCAGCAGCTGGGCCTGTCCGATGACGAAGTGCGCTTCTACGACGCCCTGGCCAACAACGAGTCTGCGGTCAGGGAGTTGAGCGACGAGACCCTGAAGAAGATTGCGTACGAGTTGACTGACAACCTGCGCAAGAACATCACGGTGGATTGGTCGAAGCGCGAGAGCGTCCGGGCCAGCTTGCGGTTGATGGTCAAGCGCATTTTGCGCAAGTACAAATATCCACCTGACCTGGAGGCCACAGCGGTGGAGCTGGTGCTGCAGCAGGCTGAGGCTTTGGGCGAGAGTTGGGTCTGACCGGTTCGTGGTGGTGGCCTGGTGGTGGTCGGGGAGGTCACCTTGGGCCGCAGCAACCCGCAGCGGTCCGACTACCGCCAGGTTGCTCTCCCGTCCCGCCTGCGCGATTTAAAAAAACCAAGGAAACCAAAATGAAAACATCGGTCAACAGAAAAGCCCTCCTGCTGCCCCTCTTGCTGCTTGCCACGGGCTCTGCTTGGGCTGGGTGGGAAAAGGTAAGTACAACTGCTGAAGACACCGCCTATGTTGACCGAGCCACCATCCGCAAGGACGGCAACCTGCGCAAGGTTTGGGAGATTACGGACCTCAAGCAGCGCGATACAACCGGTGCTATGTCCGTCCGCGCGAGGTTCGAATACGACTGCAAAGACGAACGCTACATGCTGCTCACGCTAAGCACACACACTGAACCCATGGCTGGCGGCACGACGATCGTTTCAGGTAAAGGTAGTGAAAAATGGCAAGAAATTCCGCCTGGGACTGCTGCTGAACACATGCTGAAAATAGTCTGCGCTCAATAGCCAGGACCATCAAAATCATTGGCGTCATCCAGGTCCAAGGCGGCTGCTGGTAAAAAGCCAAATTACCTGCGTACCAGTCTTGCGTACTGCGCACCTCGTCACCGCGCCCCGTCAAGGCGCTCGCTGCACTGCGCCAGCAGTTGCCGCAACGCCTTCAGCTCGGCCAGAGTGTCCGCCGACCGACCGTCGTGCTTTACCGCGTTGCGGGCGACAACCGCCTTACCCGCGTCGGACTTCGGTCCGGTGGACCTTTTCCATGGCTGCCACGACCGGATAGCCAGCGATTGACGTGCTCGCTTGTTGGCGCCGACGCCAATTTGCCCAGGGGGCCGCCGATTTCGACTGACCAGTGCCTCTGGTCTGCACCCCGCAAGCACACTGGGCATTCGTGATTTACAGGGTAGTCGCATATTTTTCGGCAGCTCGGTAAAATTGGCCTAGGCATCGACACACCAGCAAAAACACCGATAACATTTTGCGCACATTTGCTAGCAACATCGCTAACAAGTTGATTACCAAGATTTGCATTTGTCGCCTGTCGAATGGCATCAGACAGGTCTGTCAACGGAGCACTTATCGTGATAGTGGCACCGTGTCGCCCACTCGTTTCGATGAGGATAAAGTGCGACGTGCTTTCAACCTTGTTGCGGCACTCTGAGCGAGTTCTGCAAAACGCTCAAGCCGTTCAATCTTCTCCAGTGCAATTCTGTCAGTGATGTCACGCGGGCGTGAGTCGAATTCGGCATCATCACCCAGCTCGCTATCATCTTCCAATACGAATCTGACGACCTGAACTTCTAGCTCAACGTCGGACTTGCTTTCCATTGCCGCGGAAAGCGCGGACCTGAATTCATCACTCGCCAGCGCGTCCTCGGCGCCGGACCGTATCGCGAACTCGATTAGGTCGCGCGCTACGCGGTCTAACTGTAGCGCCAGCTTCAACCAATCGTTGGGGTTCTTGCAATCTTCAGCTCTGGACACCTCCAGCGCCTCCCGAAAGAAGTGCTGTTTCTCTTGCTTGGAATCAAGAGATGCCAGCGTGCGCATCACTGGCTCAGCGTCTCTGAGCGGATTGAAGCGCGGCGGCGCCGAGTATCGGTGGTCCCAAAGCCTCAAGATTTCTCGCGCGCATGCGTCGTCTGCCGCACCCTTCGTCTCCGGCGGCGCTTGCTCAGCTGCATGAATGCGTTCGGCCACGAGATGGGCCATCCACTCCGCAGTGAGGTCCTCATCCTCGGCCATTGATGCCGCAATGCGTTTGCCTAGTTCGATGATGGCTTTAGAGCGCGCGAGTGATTCCATGTTGGTCCAAAAGATAAAAGCGTTGATACGGCCATGGGTAAGGTTCTAGTCCTTCGCTTTTCGCAGCGTCACCCGGAAACCTGCGCACGGCGACGCTGATAACAATAGATTGCCCAGGGTGGGCAGCAAGCATCGAGGCAATGAACACCTTGTCCGCACATAGGCGAACACCCGAGATTGATGTCTCTTCCCGACCATATCCTACGGTGCGAGTCCAGGTCTCAGACCGTAGCTCTCCACCCTGCTCGGAGGTCCAACGCCGGCCGTCGGCCGATGGTGTCAGTTTCATTCTGGTGCATATGTCTGCATCTGGGCCTGGCGGTGGGAAAGCCAGACCATGTGCCCACAGGTCCGATTCGTCGAGTCTTTTGCTCGGCGAGGGAGAACTCACCCATCCCACAAGAGGGATTGACTTGTTTTCGTTGGACCAATCGGGCTGAGCCGACGGAAGCATGAAGCGGTCGGTGGAGGCCGTCTGAAGGGCTGCGACTAGTGCGTGGGCGGTATCGCTTGGGGTCAGGGAGCTTCGTAACGAGACGGTTTCCTCATCGCTATTCTTGCCGTGGCCCCAGTGGCCCCACAAGATGTGTGAAGCATCATCTGCCAGCAGTTGTTGGTCGAGATAATCCGCAGTCACGCTCCAGCACCAATCGGCGTGTGCGAATCCGTCTGGTTTCGGGGACTTCTCCACTAGACAGGGGTCCCGTCGGTCAGCCAGCCACATGCCGTTCGCCCGCGTAAGACGGTAGTCGTCTAGCCAATCTTGGTACAGGTTCCTTGATTCGTAGTTCGCTCTTCTGACACTCCGCTGCTCAAGCAGGTCGGCCGCGACAAGCATCATGGCGTGGTACGAGTGATAAGCCTGCAAATCGTCAGTTTTCGGCATGCTGCCATGAGAGTGGCTGGTTTCGCGGTCGTGGGAATTGAAGATTCCTCGGTTGTATCGTGAATCGGTTTTATGGCTCATCCCCTTCGCCGACATGTGGGTCTGCAACGCTACCACTGCTCGCCTTTCGATTGCATCTTCTGCAAGGCCGAAAGCTCGGCCCAATGGCGCTAACCAGTAGGGCCCAATATCGATGCCGAAGTAATACTTGTCCTCAGCATGCTCAGCAGAAACCTCAGAGCTCGTCTCTGTTTCGATTAAGTCCCGCCAGCCCTTGGTGACCTCCTCAGGCAGGCTGGCGACATTGACTGAGCGAAGCTTGACCTGCTCTGCATCTGTTCGTGCCGCTCCGATTGAGGAGAGCGTCTCCGCAGCAAATGCTCGTATGAGCACATGCCTTGAGGCTAACTCTTTCCATAGATGAGATATGCACAGTTCAGACAAGCTCGGCTTGGCCAGCACACCTCTCGCGAGTCCTATGAGTAACCATTGGCGTGCATGCCAGCTGTAGAACTCAAGGCGATGGTCGGCGAACGGGCTGCCGACTCCAGCGTTTGCATGAACGACCACCTCGTCTAGCAATTCGGTCCACCGCAGTTCAACAGCCGTCCTCACAACGTGCGCGAACTGCCAGCGCTCGGCCGTAACTGGAGACCCAAGGCCGGTCCAGATGTACCCGGCCAGCGACGCAACGCAGCTTTCTGGCGGAAGCAGATAGTCGCTCCAGTCCCCGTCGCCTCTGTCCTCTGCGAGGGTCTCGTTCAAAAGGTCCAACCCGTAGTCCAGCGCCTCAGCGGCTTCACTAGGCTTCAGCCGCACCGCCAGCGAGTCCAGGATATGGAATAACGCATCTGCGTCCAAACTATCTGCCTGCTCCGCATACCCATCCAGGATTGATTGCACAACCGCTGTGTCGGGAACAACTCCTTCTTTGTCCAGACGCTCCAGGGGAAGGAAGGCCAAATAGCCGCTCCGCCAAATCTTGGTAGGCTCACGTCTGCAAGCACCGAGCACAATAGCCCTTATGGAGTTCTTAACGGATATCAGCTTCTGGTAAAGCTCAGGAATCGCTTCCAGCAAACTTTGGAGGCGGTAAACGTTGAAGTCACCCCAGGACGCAACGGCGCTCAAAAATTCCGGTGCCCTCCCTGCACCAGCGCGACTGAGACCCTCGGAATAGAACTCCGACAGGCTGCATGACAAACCTGAGGAGCGGCAATTCTCGTATATGGTCTTTAAATTCGCTGCATCGTCAAAAGAAGCGTTAGAAAAGACGAGGTTCCAGTCTGGCGTTCGTTCAGGCGAAGTGGCTGTCGTGCCAGTTGGCGAAGGAAGAGTCGGTTTTTCTGTCGCATCATAATCTGCAGCGTTGCAGAGGCGAGCGATGTCCAGCAACTCCATATCGAACTGCTTTCCCAATGCTTTCAGCCTTAACCAAGTGGCCCGGCTATTCTGCTGGAGTCGCATGTATCGAAATGCTGAACTGAGTAGAGTGCGTTGACGTTCGATGTCTGTCTCGGCACCGATTGCCCGCTCGACATCGTCGGCTCCGCTCCACTCGGCATCAATACCGGCAAGTGCCACGGCGGTCATCGGAGGCAACTGGCCCAGTTGAACAAGCTTTTCGACGGTGTGCGGTAGCAATCTGGTGAAGTTCCCAAATCGTCTGTCCCGCCACCGGCTGGAAATGGCCAGAGCTGAGGGCCCACATAGCACCGCAAGCGCATCCATCGTTCCGCGCCAGTCGAAGTGCTTGTCCCGGGCGACGTACGCGTATGTTAGTTCTGCTGCCCGAGCAAGCTTGTACGCGAGCATTGGCTGACCCTGCGCTAGGTTACCTGCTGCCTTTCCCAGGTATAGCAGTGCCGCCCAACGGCTGATGTTCTCGTCTCCAATGCGGCTCGCAATCTCAATCGAGCGGTCAAAGTACGCAGCGGCTTCAGGCTTGCTCAGCGGAAGAATCGCCCTGGCAAGTTCTTGATAGTTGTTCGCCCTAGACTCAGCATGCTCCTCTTCAAGGCGTTCGATTCGGGTGAAGGTATAGCTGGAGAGCTCAAGTGCAAAAACGTCGAGTCCGGGAGTCCTCGCTGCAAGCCTGCAAACTGATATCAGTGTGCTCGGCCACAGACGGTCTCGCTTGTCTTCAATCCAACTCAGGAACGCGGCCATCAACGGCCCACCAACGCTTCTAGCTTCTCGTAGGAAGATTAGCCATTCCTTGGCAGCCTCCTGGGTCATTGGGAGTTGGCTAGAGCTCTGATATGACTCGTCGTGTTGGAGTTTTTTTTGTGCCTCTTCAAATGCACTGGATACGTTTTCAGCTATTCGGCCGCAGGCGGCCTCTGAGCTCAAAGTGAACCAATCAATTACGGCCCCCATGTTCCGTTGGAATGCGGAGGCCTCCGAGTTGTGGCCCTTGCCTCGCTCTGAATCTTCTACAGCTCCGCGTATTGATGCATGGGCGAGGTCGACTAAATTGACCCTCCGCCCATTCAGCGCTGCGTGCAGCGTATATGCGCGCAAGGTTGCCGACCTTACGCCGCCGAATCTATCTACGAGGTCAGAAGGCGGACTGTCGGGAAGATACCTGTGGAGAATGCCACTCCAAGAGCGCGCATCGTGCGGAAGCAGCTTCAGCGCCAGCACTATTGTCGAATGCACCGCTGCTAACAGGCTCCCTCGGGAGTCCGACGATTCTCCCTTGGAGAGTTCAACTCTACGGTTGGCCAGAAAGCGCAGCAAACGCTTTAAAGGCCCAACCGGGGGAGTATGTCCTCCATCTGCCGCTTCCAACGCGATAGCGAGCAGCAGCCATACGTTATTCCTGGCTGCGACAAAAAGGGAGTCCAGCACTTGAGTTTGTCCCAGGTCCAACAAGCGTGCAGCTACTTGCCTTCCGGCATCAAAGGCAATGCTCTTCGGGGTCCATTGCCGCAAGAAGTCAGCGGCATTCTTTGGGTTTTCAACTCGCAGGATTGCGAGCGTCAGTTCTGCCCGGTCGGCGTCGCTGACGCCAAAGTTCCGACGTTCTCTCTCAGGACGTCGGGCCCATGCGTAAAGCCAGTCATTGGCCATGCGCAACCTGCTTGCCGCATCTGCCGTCAGTTCTTGGCGTCCGGCCAATAGCCCGGCGTAGTACGCCTGTGATGAGCCCATCCAGGTCGAGGAAAAATTGCGGCGTGAGACCAACTCTTCAACTCTGTCTGTTGACATGAGGTATGCGACAAGGTCCGTGTTCTCCTGAACCAGCTTGTTCTGCCGGGATTCTGCCGCTGACTCTCCTCCCGCCCTCATAGCCAGCTTCGCTGCTGGCAGGTAGCGCTTGTCACTGAGGCAAGCCTTCAGGGCGAACGTTAGTCGTTGGAGCTCCACATCTCGCCGCTCGAGGGGATTGCTCATGGGCAAGCCTTCGTCAGACAGTGCTAGCTCGACAAGTTCATCCAACTTTCCAGCAGCGAGCAACAGTTGGGGAAGGAGTGCCGCCACGTAGGAGCTATGCGCAGCGAGCGGTCTGAGTCGCTGCAGAAATAATTCCATCTGAGCGGTGTCTGGTTGGAAACGCTCACGAAACCAAGTCTCAGCCGGCTCATCCAGGAAATGGAGGCTTTCGCCTTTGACGAGCAACGGTCGACCAAGGTCGAGCGCAAAGTTACGAATAGCCGCATCAGACGTGCCCGATAACCGGGCGAGGATGGGGATGGGGACAAGGGGTCGAAGAACGGCTAGGCCCTGACAGATGATTTCAATCTCACCTGCCCCAATTGTTCCAACGCGGTCCTTGAGGCTGTCAATGGCCTTATTCAACAGTTCTTCGATAGCTCGGTCTACGGTGGTGGGTGTCGGACCAAGTCGCCCCAACATTTCATCGAGTGACAACTGCTGAGCAAGAGCCAGTGCCTGGACGCGTGGATTTGAGCTGGTGAGTAGCGCGAACTCGGCGACTTCTTCGGGTGTTGCCGATGGGTAGTGGTGACGGAGATGGTCTTCAGACTCCGTCAGTGAGAATGAGTCCAGTTTCACGTCGACGGCATTTGAAGGCGGACAGAGCATCTTGCGTCGATGAGTCCGGCAGGTGAAGGCCAATCTAACTCCTGCAGGAAGTGGTTCGCGGATTAGGTCAACGACAAAGCAGGGCTCCCCGCGTTCGTCCGCAGCCATGCGCGCGTTGTCGGCCGCGTCGATGATGAGGCACAGACTGGCATTTTCATTCTGTGCGCGCAGGAACGTGACTGCCTGGCTGAGCCGGCCATGGAAGGCGCGCATCAGCTGTTTGACGTCAGCGTGGCTCGTTGGGATTAAGGGATGGCACAGACCGCGCGCTGCCAGTTCATTGGCGAGTTGCACGAGCGCGTCGATGTGCCGGTGTCTCAGGTTTCGAGCGTTGCGATACAGGCCATCACCGAAACAGTCATAGACCACGGCAACCGAATCACTGGGGACTAACGTAGCCAAACGTCGTGCGAGCAGGGACTTCCCGACACCCCCGTCGGCGTGGATTACGACCGGATTCGCCGCCGTCAAAAGCGTCTGCAGTACTCCTTCGTCCTGCTCGCGACTCAGCTCAAAACTAGGCAGCTGAATTTGGCAAGGCGCAGGGAAGAGCTGGTCCTCGGTTACCTTCAAGGCTCGAAGCAAATCGTGGCGGCGCACCGCCGGGTCTGCCACCGATTCGGTCAACGCTTTTCTGGTGACAAGTTCTTTTAGCTGAATATGTGCGTCGTAGTCGAAGTCCGCTAGAAAGACCGCCGCATCCAGACTCAGCAGGTTGCGTTGCGACCAGAGGTCCGGTTCACCGGCCTCAACGGTGAATAGCTCGAAGAATCCTTGGACTTGGATGCCTTTCAAGCCGGCATATTTTTTAAGGAGCTTCGCTTCGGTGGGATGCCTGAGGCTAGCGCCTGTTGCGAGGTCCGTGAGGGTCTCCTGGACTTCAAGTGCGAGGGGACGATTGGTCAGAAATATAAAGCGAATCTTTGTTTTTAGCACGTCGCCTGGTAGCATTTCCGCCAGTTTCTCGTATCGTCTCGCAAAACCGCTAATGGTCTTATTTAAGCCACTCGCAGTCCACGGAGTATTCGTCTGGCGGGTGGAATGCTTGAGCTGGAAATATTGGACGAGGCGTGCCGCAAGCATTTCCTCAGAACCAAAATATAGCGCGACATCGATGAGCTCGTCGCCCTCTTCGACTTTCGCGCCGCTTGTCTCCTTCGTGGAAGCTCCTTCAATGGCCACGGCGACTAAGTCACCAGTCCCGTTCAGCAGCGCTAGGCACTGACGCGCCGCCCAATGGTAGTGAAACTGGTCGCCATCCCTGCTTGGTCTCACCAGGCCAACGTTTGTCATCTTCTTCTATCCAATTCGTATGAAGCTAGGCGCGGTGTTGATCTGCGCCATGCTTTTGTCACCGCCACAGTACCGAAAGCCACGTCTCGCAGAGTTCCGGCGTTAGCTGATATTAAGCCAGGGCATCATTTACTCATCGGAGAAGCAAAGATGGCAACCAGGGAGGATGCACATGACGCTGAATTTAGGCGCATTTTGGGTGTTGCCACTCTTATCAGCACCGACCCGGAGATGCGGTGTCGGCGACAACAATCACTCAGCTTGAAAATTTCGTTAAGTAGTTCAGATGGTACTAATCAATCTCTTCACTGGTCAGCGGTAATCCACCCGAAGACATCAAGCGCCGCATGCTCGCCAGCATTCCACGCCCTTTGACCGCTGGCCTGTTCGTCGCGCAAGCGATAGTCGCGCCTCCCAATAGGTCTGCGTGACTTATGTGATGGGCTGGCGACGGTGTTGGGGCAGGCACACGGATGTGAAATCGGGCAATGCTGCCATCGGCTTGCCGCACATCAACATGCTGGCAAATGGTCTGCTCGGAGGCTGCTAAATTTTCGATATTTGGTGCCTTCGTCGGCTCGATAGTTTGATGCGCTATTAGTGGCGCTTTACGACCTGCAAGTACTTCGCGGGCCAGTTCTTGGCGAAGCGAGTGGTCGCGCCGAACCTCAGGTAGAAAATCATCGTCCAGCCTGATGGGAAAGTTCAGGCCCGCCTCTAGGTCCTCATCGGAGAGGGCTTCCAACTCTTGAAGAAGCACCTGAATATTGGTTTCCAACTGGGTGATGTTATTCATGGGTTTGACCATTGAGGATGAAGGCCTTCGATAGCGCAGCCTACGAAAACTTTTACTGGAGCGCTTACAGAACTCAAATAACTTGGCATGCGCCGGTGAGTCGAGGTGATTGAGGATAGCCGTGGTTTGCACCGCTATCCCGGCGTCCGTCATGGTTGTCTACTCAGCCTTGGTTTTGGCGACCTACAGCCCCGTGCTTCATTTATTGATGAAAGAGATTGTGCAAGCCTTTTCATTGGTCAACGTCGTAATCCGGGTCATCCACGACGACAGGAAGTGCACTCGGATGCCGAAGCACCAGCGTTAACACGGCAGCGTACATTTCTTTGGAGCCCTTCTCAAATGTTCCGGCATGGGCCATCAGTTCGTCATCGGTCATTGTTTTGAGGTTGGCTATGGCCCGCGCTCCTTCAAGCAGTGAAATGCGCTTTTCAAGACTTCGCATGTTGATTCTCCAGTTTGGTGATGCGCTCGGCCAGTTCGTCCATCTCATGGATTTTTGCCAGCGTGCCCAAGGCGTTAATAAGCTGGGCCGCTTGCCCCGGTGCAAGTTCGCCGGCAGCAGCGGCAGACAGCACAGCAGATGCTTTGCCAGTCAAGTTCCCTTCAGCGGGCAATTGAAGCTCTACAGCCTGTTCTATGGCTTTGACGGGTGGCAGGATGCGCTCCAGAATTAATCGGGCGGCCTGCACGTCGCCACCTTTGGCTGCCATCACGAGCCCGGCCAGAATGTCAGGCACGTCACTGGCCAGCGATGCGCGAAGCCGGGTTATCTCGGACTGTCCGGGCGGTCTGCCCTTGGGGTTGCCTGTCTGGCCTGGCTTCCACTTGGTTGTTTTAGGGTCAGTTGTCATCGTGTGTTTTCTTTCTGTTGAATCAGGAAAGCTGTGAAAAGCGCGATGGCTCAAGCCTCATTGGTGTATTGACGGCTGCTTCGAGTCTTTTGAGCTTGCAATGGGACTGCGCTTTCCTGCCAGTGCTGGTACCTGCCCTCAAAGCTCAGCGCCAACTCGCCCACGCGCCCCTGGCGGTTCTTGGGCACGTCGCAGGCAATCACGTTCAATCCTTCGGGGATGGTGCTGTAGCGGCTCAGCAAGATGACGACATCAGCGTCCTCCTCGATGGCGCCGGACTCCTTCAAGTCGCTCAGAATCGGCCGGCCGCTGGTGCGCTTTTCAACTTCGCGGTTGAGCTGACTGAGTGTCACGATGGTGATGTCCAGCTCGCGCGCCAGGTTCTTCAAGCCCCGGCTCATTTCCTCAATTTGGTGATGACGGCTGTCCGTGGCCTTGCCGGCGGCGCAAAGCTGCAGGTAGTCGATGACGATGAGCTTGATGCCGTGCTGGCGCTTGAGCATCCGGGCCTTGGCCGATATGTCGAAGAGCGTGAGGGCCG
>Ga0123337_10006321_pt1 | contig 11360 bp, 6 predicted proteins | sample frozenSSSSmetaG_FD_89792 | JGI IMG/M metagenome (GOLD analysis project Ga0123337, IMG submission 89792) | Glacier valley bacterial and archeal communities from Borup Fiord, Nunavut, Canada, to study Microbial Dark Matter (Phase II) -... | ecosystem: Environmental > Aquatic > Freshwater > Ice >...
CATTGCGGCTCTTCGTGAAAACCGGTACACTCTGTGCATTTGCCTGAAACGATATAATAGAATTCATTAGAAACAGGTTCCTGTGAAGCTTTTGCATCTTCTTTCGAGCCATTTCCTTGCTCCACAAAACCGACGAGTTTAGTTCCGCCCGCCCAAGTCCATTCCCTGCCGCCTTCGTAAATGGCAGTATTAGGGCATTCGGGCTCACAGGCTCCGCAGTTTATACACTCTTCTGTGATCTTAATCGCCATTCTTACTAGTTTCTTCTAATTTCGTGCAAAAATACAGCCCTTTGAATTACTGTCAAAACATAACAAGGGCACTGAAAGTTTAATAACCCATGAAGTTATCTGATAGAATAAATTCTTTTGCAACATTAGGCACCGTTATCAAAGAACTTCCCGCAAATGAAAGGCACGAACTCGCCGATACAGTAAAGAATGAAAATTCCTGGTTTACAGATGAAAGTGTTTTTCTCTCATTGAAAGGAATTGTTAATCTTCTTGCGAAAAATAAATTGATAGCATGGGCGCAATCCTATTCCCCTGAACCTGTTAACATAAAAACAATTGGCGTTGCAATGGCTGGCAACATTCCTGCCGTAGGATTTCATGATCTTCTTTGTGTTTTAATTTCAGGGCACAAGATCAAAGCAAAGTTAAGCTCACAGGATTCAGTTTTAATGAAGTTCATCATTAAAAAACTCATTGAGATCAATCCTGAGTTTTCGCAATTCATTTCAATCGAAGAAAAACTGAAAGACACTGACGCGATGATTGCGACAGGAAGTGATAACACTTCACGTTATTTTGAATATTACTTTCGAAACATTCCAAATATCATACGTAAAAACAGATCATCGTGTGCAGTCATCCTCGGTGAGGAACCAACGGAGGAGTTTGCGTTATTGGGTACGGATGTGTTCAGTTACTTTGGTTTGGGATGTAGAAATGTTTCTAAGATCTATGTGCCTGAAGATTTTGATTTAGTGCCATTAATTGACTGCTGGATGCCTTTCCACTCACTTCTGCATCATCACAAGTACGCTAACAACTATACCTATCAGCGTTCTGTTCTTTTGATGAATCAAAGTAAGTTTCTGGATAGTGGATTTTTTATATTACAGGAGAGCGAAAACCTGGTCTCTCCTATTTCTATCATTTATTATGAGCGCTACAAAACGCTAAAAGAGATAAAGGAAAAGCTATACGTACTCCACGAAAAGATCCAAGTAATAACCTCGGCTCAGGGATGGTTTGCAGATAGTATTCCTTTTGGAAAGGCACAAGCGCCCGATGTGAATGACTATGCAGATAATGTGGATACTATGAAATTCCTAAAATCCTTAAAGTAGATTCAAAATTTTCGCTGAAGGATCTCACTCATTATAAAAGCCTTCTTAAAGCTTTGAGGGTTTTTTAGTTCATTCAATAAATCCTTGCGAAATTTCTGCTTTGGATCCAGTTCGTATTCCTTAAACGGTTTAAATCGCATAATAGTATCTTCAAGCCTCATTGTTTCTTCGAGTGAAGGTTTTACAAATGCGTACTTGGTAGCGTTGTCGTACGTTTCATAAATTGTATCATGCTTGCGATAATCATAGTTAGTATCCTCCAGGGGCTTCTTCTCAACAATCTTTTCGTCATAGTTATTAACAGATGGCACTTCGTAAACCGACTCAGGAATGGGCTTGGGTATAAATTCAGGTTTCTTTGAACCTTCGATCTCCTTTAAGAGATCCTCGAAAGTCATTGGTTTTGATGGGAAAGCTGGAGTACGGTATTCGTCGTAAGACTCAACGCTCCTGGTTGGCGTTGGTGCAACTGGTTTCTTCTTTTTTCTCGCAAAAAGGTAAACTAACCCGATTACAATCCAGACCAAGATCTTTAATTCATCCATTAGTCAAAGGTATCCAATATTTCCCGCAGATTTTCGCAGATCAAATTCACAGATTTCCGCTCATTTAAATCTAGCACGATCTGCTTGCATTAAATCAGCGAGAATCAGCGCGATCGGCGGAGGATTTACTGATGATTATCATTGACTGTTAAAGTGTTGGTTTAACTATTGAAAAAACACCCTTCCTGATTCATATTTCCTTTTATCTTTGCCCACTTTATTAACGCGGATAACCACTTTTCAGAGCATGCAATTAGCCAAATTAGAGATCAAAGGATTTAAGAGCTTTGCCGATAAGATCGTAATAAATTTTGATGAAGGAATCACAGGGATCGTAGGTCCAAACGGATGCGGCAAGTCGAATGTTGTGGATTCAATTCGCTGGGTGCTGGGTGAGCAAAAGACCAGCGCCCTGAGATCAGAAAAAATGGAGAATATTATCTTCAACGGAACAAATACGCGCTCACCTCTTCAAATGGCGGAAGTTTCCCTTACAATTAACAACACGAAAAATTTACTACCTACAGAATACGCTCAAGTCACTATCACACGTCGCTTGTATCGCTCAGGCGAAAGTGAGTATTTGCTTAACGGTGTTACCTGCCGGTTGAAAGATATCAGCAATTTATTTCTGGATACTGGTGTTGCTTCTAATAGCTATGCAATTATTGAGCTGGGAATGGTGGATGATCTTTTGAATGATCGCGACAACTCACGCCGTACCCTTTTCGAGGAAGCTGCAGGCATTTCAAAATTTAAAAAGCGTAAAAAAGAAACACTCAAGAAGCTTGAAGATACTGACGCAGATCTTGAGCGTGTCGATGACTTACTTTTTGAAATTGAGAAGAATATGAAGAGCCTTGAAAAACAGGCTAAACAAACAGAAATATATTATAAAGCAAAAGAAGAATACAAGGAGAAAAGTATTCTTTTAGCGAAGGTCGTGGTGAACAAGCAGAAAGATAAGTTCAACCATGTCAACCTTCTTATTGAAGAAGAGAATGACAAAAAGTTAAAGTATACTGCTGAGATAGCGGAGAAAGAAGCTTCTATCCAACAGGAAAAAACAGATCTGATCACCAAAGAGAAAACTCTTTCAACACGTCAAAAAGCCATAAACGATCACGTATCGAATATCCGTCAACATGAAAGCGAAAAGCAGATCAATAATGAACGTTTACGTTTTCTAAACGATCGAGCGTCAAATCTACGGGAGCAAATTGATCTTGACAAGAAAAGCGCTGAACGCGGGCATTTCGCTATCGATAGTCTTCAGGGTGAAGCATTATCTGCCCAGACGATCATGGACGAGATCGCATCAAAAGCAGATACGATCAAGTCAGAATACGAATCACAGAAATTAGCGACTTCACAACTTCAAATTGACGTCGACGCGTTGCGTGTACAACATCGAGCGAAGCAGGAAGAACATTTTCAGATCAATAAAGATATAGAGATCAAAGAAATCCAGATCACATCACTGAAACAGGAAATTGATCGGACTACAACTGACACACATCATCGAAGCACAAGTCTTGTCGAGTTTGAAAATAAGCTCGTAATTCTTCAGGATGAGATCCAGGAGAAAAATCTTCTTTTGGAAAGAATCAAGCAGGAAGAAAATGATGTAATTTCAAGAATCAGTTCATTGGAAAAAACGATCGAGATGATTCGTGATGAACTTACATCCACCGGAAGAAATCTTGATGCTCGTCAGAATGAATATCAGCTAACAAAATCCCTTGTAGAAAATCTTGAGGGGTTCCCGGAAGCGATCAAGTTCCTGAAGAAGAAAGTTGAATGGACAAGAAATGCGCCGCTCCTATCTGATATTTTAACGTGTCCCGAAGAGTATCGTGTAGCCATTGAAAATTATCTTGAACCCTATCTCAATTATTACATCGTTGATCATGAAGCAGAGGCCTATGATGCAATCAATATTCTAAGTGATGCAAGCAAAGGGAAGGCAAACTTTTTCATATTAGACGCCTTTGAAAAGTTTATACCCAACCACACTGATATATATCAAAATGCTTATCCAGCCACTCAGATCATTGAATTTGACCCGAAGTACGGAAAGCTGATGTCATTCATACTTGACAGAGTTTATTTCTTTGAAGGAGATATTAAAGAAGTCGCTGCAGAAGATAATAACACATTCATTACTAAAAGCGGTAAGTACACACGCCGTCGTTTCAGTCTTTCAGGTGGATCGGTAGGATTATTTGAAGGAAAGAAAATCGGTAGAGCTAAAAATCTTGAGAAGCTTGATAAAGAGATCAGAGAGCTAAACAAAAAACTGGAAGAAGTACGCACATCTCTTCTTGATCGTCAACGTGAGCTTGAAAGACTTCGTAATAATAATCTGAAGGTAGCTATTGAAGAAGCACAAAATGCAATCAAACAGGTTAATGACGAATATATTTCTGTAAAGACCAAGAAAGAGCAATTTGCTGAGATGATCAACAACGCTGATCTACGCAGGGAAGACATTCTTGAGAAGATCGATGTATTGATACGAGAGCTTGAAGAACTTACGCCAAGATCGCAGCAAATAGGAATTGATCTTGGTGAATTTGAAGGAAGAGTAAATCAGGTCGCTGGCGAATTAACGGCTCAGAATGATTTGCTTGAGCAAAAAGCAAATGCATTCAATGAACAAAATATATTTTTCCATCAGCAATCAAACCGCGTAAAGAGCCTTGAGCAAGAGATTCGCTTCAAACAGGAAGCTGTTGAACAAAGTATTCAGCGTATTACCGCGAACTCATCAGAACTAAAGCATAATGAAGATGAAATCCGCACGATCTTCGAAAGCACAAAAACAGGTGATGACGAGTTGCTCAAGCTTTATGCTGAAAAGGATGAAATGGAGCGTGGATTGAACGAGGCCGAAAGAGATTACTATGCAGCGCGTGGTGAGATTGACCAGGTTGAAAAAGATCTCCGAAGCATTCAACACTTGCGCGAAGGTATCGATTCAATGCTAATGCAGCTCCAGAACGAATTGAATGAAAGCAAGATGGAGCTCAATTCTGTTAAAGAACGCTTATCTGTTGAATTCAATGTTGTGATGGATGAGGTCGTTGGTGTGATCTCGGAAGAAGAATCTGTTCAATTAGCGGAAACGAATGAAGATAAATTAAGAAGTGACGTTTCCAAGATCCGTGAAAAGCTTGATAACATGGGACCTATTAATCCGATGGCCATGGAAGCGTATAACGAGATAAAAGAACGTAATGATTTTATAATAGCGCAGAAAGATGACTTAATGAAAGCCAAAGAATCATTGTTCAATACGATCAATGAAATTGAGGGCGTTGCAAGTCAGACATTCATGGAAGCGTTCCAGAAGATTAAGGACCATTTCATTATCGTATTCCGTTCATTGTTCAATGAAGGAGATGATTGTGATGTGAAACTTACAGATCCAACAAAACCACTTGAATCTGATATCGAAATCATTGCAAAACCAAAAGGAAAACGTCCATTGAGTATCAATCAGTTGAGCGGTGGAGAGAAGACTCTTACAGCGACAGCTCTATTGTTCTCTATGTACCTGTTGAAACCCGCACCATTCTGTATTTTTGATGAGGTTGATGCACCCTTGGATGATGCCAATATTGACAAGTTCAATAACATCATTCGCAGCTTCAGCAAGGATTCTCAGTTCATCATCGTTACTCACAACAAGCGTACGATGACAACCACGGACGTGATCTATGGTATTACCATGGTTGAGAAAGGGATTTCGAGAGTTGTGCCGGTTGATTTGAGAGAGTTAGCGTAAGCTTGAAATTTTCTTAAGCACATAGGAGTGCACATAGAAAATGTAGGTAATCACTGTTTAAACTTTTAGGTGAGTTTAAATCAATCATGCAACGAATCCGACAAAACCAATACATGCCCCTTCCCCATGGCAACCTTGGGATTATTGTAAGTGCCAGTAACATGAAAAGGAATCTTTATTCCTAACGGAGGCAATTCAAGCTTCATCAGATAACGAATAGTTCCATTGACCTCGCTCACGCCTTCCACATCTGCCTCAATTCCTGAAACAATAACACGGAAAGGTTTTACAATGATCTTATTGTCACGAATCTCCGATTGCATCACAAAATCTTTCAAATGAGGATCATTTACTTCGCCTTTCCTGGAAGCTTTGCTTAGCTCTTCGAAGATCTTCATTCCATTGATCCTGGCATTTGCGATACGCATCTCCCCTTCTCCGGTCAATGTTTCAGTCTTTGGAGAAAAGTCCCGATCTAATTCACCTTTGAGTTTGTAATCGATGGAGAATATTCCTTCGGCATCGCCGGCCGCCGGAAGCAAGTCACGCACAAGCTTCATCTCTTTATAAGCTTTATTAATGTCAAGTTCTTTGATATTAAGATCCATATCAAATACAGGATGATTTATATCACGGGTATTATAATTACCAGAAATATCAAACTTGGCATTCAATGTGTTGAAACCGGTTTCATGTAGATAGAGGATACCATCTGCAATACGAATCTCTCCACCGAGTTTCGAGATTTTCATATCTTCATAAAAAACACTTTCTATTTCCGAATCAAATACTGCTTCTATCCCAACAGGAACTTGCCATATGTAGATTTTATCCTTCTGTCCTGAATTTTTAGATATTTGTACCTTCTTTGCCAGCCATTCATTTATATCAAGTGTATCTGCTTTCAGGTCAAGATCACACTTGATCAGTCCGTCATTTTTATTTACAAAGGCCATATAGTTATACAGATCTCCAGACATCGAAATATTACTTCGCCCAAATTTTCCCGTTAGACTTTTCAATATGACGTTGGATGGCCCGAATGTGAACAGCGCACTTTCAATAAAAATAGTTGCAGGCATTAACCTGGTTGTCATTCTGAAATTCTTTAGCTCCACTTTTCCAGTGGAAATAATTTTTTCATAATGACCTTCTTCAATATCCGATAAGCGACCTTTTGATTTTATATTTGAATTGACTACTCCTTTTAACGTCACTCCATTAATCGGATAGAAAGCTGTAAGTCTTTCAAGATCGATCATTGCCTTGATCTTAAGATCGTAATCGTAATGATTCAGATCTGTGACAACGCCCGTTACTTCAATGGGCTCACCTTCCAATGTATATGTTAACCAATTGATTGCAAGCTTAGTATCCACGAATTTTCCTGATAAGTTAATAACTTCTCCAGACCAATGTATATTATAAATAGAGTCAGGTACACCAGTCTTTTGCAAAAATCCGTTGACAAAATCAAACTTAGAATCTATTGAAGGAAACTTCTTCATCTCTTTATTATAAACTCCTTCAGCCTTAACGTCAAGTGATAGTTTTCCTCTCATGACGAAGCTATCCACCGGATAAAGCTTATCCATATCGGCCAGATCAAGTCGAGCTTTTAGTTCTGTTTTTATCAAAAGATTTTTATAACCTTCTACTTTCATAAATCCATGAACGCTGTTCTGATCGAACGTCATGTGGAGACTTTTGAAATCTAAAATCGAGTTTTCGAGATTGCCTGTTTTATTATCAGCCACAAGATGAAATTGAATGCTATCCAATGCAGCCGGAAGACTTTCATACTTAAACCTTCCATCTGTTAGCTTCATATTCAAATGATACGCAGGGACAGATGTGATCGCATTATCCTTAAATTCAATGTGTCCTTTTGCAACCAGTTCAAAATCAGCTATCCCTTTCATCTCGATTCCACTGATTGGATACATTCTTTCAAGTTCTGCCAAATCAATATTAGCGGTTACGTCAGTATCAACTTCATAATGGTCCAATCCTTGAATCCGGATCCTTCCGCCAACCATATGCTTGCGCATATCAAACTGAAAAGACTTAATATCAAAAATCGTACTGTCGCGATGACCATATAGATTGCGTATCGTCATATCAAGCCGTATGTTTTCAATCGGATCAGGAAGCGTGTCTATCTTAAACATCCCATTTTCAATTTTGATATTCGCCAACAGCGATGGAACGTGACCTGAATCAGGAATATACTGGCCACTAATAAATCCATTAAAAGTCAATTCACCTGACGTGGCTATCTTCTTGAAGTCTTCCATGAAAATACCAGGCACAAGCGAAACGATATTCTTAAAATCAGTGGCTTGTGTATTAAAGCTTATATCAAGGTCCCAACCTTTCTCAAGCATCCCGAAACTTCCTTCCAATCCCAGAACAAAGTGATTTACGCGAATTTTATTCTGCCTGATGGTAAATGTATTTTCTTTTACATTCATCTGCATAGCGAGATCAATTTCTACTTCCTTTCTGGAAAACAGTTTTAACCCAGCATAGTCGAGATTGAATTCACCAATGGTAGTTAGTGTCGATGCATCCAATAAATCATTTTTGAGATCACCCGAACCGATATGATTTACTTCCCTGAGGAGTAAATAAATATTTTGGCTGCGATCGTCATATTCAATTCTACCATTAGAGATCTTTACTTCATCCAAAGCGATGTTAACATAGGAGGAGTCAACAAATGTGTGCCTGGTTTTCAGGCTATCTGAATGGAAAATGGAAAAATTTGAGCGCCCGTTTGCAAGCACTTTAAAGTAGAGTTTTGGCTCATGCAAATGGATGCTTTTCAATTCAATAGCATCACCAAAAAATAAACTTGAGGCTTTGATTGTCAGATCGAGTTCGTTTGTTAAAGCAAGCGTATCACCTGTAAACTCATTATTACCGGAGATAATAAGTTTATGAAACGTGACCGTAAGGTTTGGGAAACCCTTAAATAGGGTAAGGCTCATTTCATTAAAGCTTACCTGAGCATCAACTTGCTTTTCAATCTCTTTTTCAGCCCTGCTCCTCACCGAATCCTTATAAACGGTGAGAATTACAATGATTGAACCAATGACCAGTACAATAAAAATGGCCAGACCAACTAAAATTTTTTTCATAGAACCATGTAGGCAAATACTTTGCGCGGCCTCTAAAGAAAGGATATTTTCAAGAGAGATGCGAGAACTTTCTTATGAAAAAGATAACACTAAATCTTGATTCGTTCCATTCGTGGAACAAGGAAGTGCATTGCGAGCCATGCAGTAAGGTAGGCTGCACCACAAATAAAGAACATAATGTAATAGGCTGTTTCAATTTGCCCGATGCTACGGTAATAAACAAACATGTTCTTTTGGACAAAGAGCGATAAAAAAATCCCACCCATTGCTCCAAACATCCCGCCTATTCCGGTGACAGAGCCAATTGATTTTTTAGGAAACATGTCAGAAACTGTCGTAAAGATATTTGCACTCCACGCCTGGTGTGCTGCCGTTGCTATTCCGATCACCACTACTGCAAGCCACATATTGGTCTCACCCGCGATCTGTGCAAATATGATTGGCAAGACCAGGAAAGCATACACCAACATTGAAGTTTTGCGCGCCTGAAATGCTGGTCTTCCATCTCTCATCAACCGATACGGCAACCATCCACCAACAAGACTTCCCACGGTTGAGATCATATAAACGGTGGCAATTGGAAGCGATACAGCTGTTCCTTTCAATCCATATTGGCTCTCCAGAAAGTCTGGTAACCAAAAAATATAAAACCACCAGATAGGATCGGTTAAAAATTTTCCAAACACAAATGCCCACGTTTGCCTGTAGCTCAGAAGCCTGAGCCATGTTATTTTAGGACTATTATCTTCCGTAACTTCTTCCACATCGCTGTGGATATAATTAAACTCCGCTTCTTTAAGTTTTTTATGACGCGCTGGAATTTCATAGATCAACACCCAAAGAACAATCCAGACAAAACCCAGTGAACCCGTAAGAACAAATGCCCACCTCCATCCCCAGGCAACGGCAATGAAGGGAACAGTCAATGGTGCAACAATAGCACCAATGTTTGCACCTGAATTAAAAATTCCCGTTGCTAAAGCTCGCTCGCGTTTAGGGAACCATTCCGCAGTGGTTTTTACTGCAGCAGGAAAGTTACCAGACTCTGTTGCACCTAATGCAGAGCGAACAACAATAAAACCAAGAGTACTGTTTACAAGGGAATGAGCCACAGCAGCGATACTCCAAAAGAAAGCAACTACAACATAACCTATCTTTGTGCCAAACGTATCAATCAGTCTTCCAGCGCCAAGCATTCCAAGTGCGTAGGACAGCTTGAATGCGATTTCAATATTAGCATAATCACCATCATTCCAATTAAATTGAATTGAAAGATCTGACTTTAATAAACTGATTACAGCACGATCAAGATAATTGATCGTAGTGGCGAAGAAAACTAATCCACAAATCGTCCAGCGATAATTGCCTGTTACATTGGTTTTATCTTCCATCAGGAAAGATTGGCCTAATTACTTTTTGATTTTATGAACAAGAGCCAATGCATCTGCGACTTTCTGCTGAAGTAATTCCCAGTTTTTCGCATCAAGAATTTCTTTTGTGAATAGTTGTGATCCTAACCCAACGCACATCGCCCCCGCTTTGAACCAGGAGGAAAGATTTTCTTCAGTTGGCTCAACACCACCGGTGATCATCAACTTGAGATCAGGAATAACAGGCATCACTGCAGAGACGAATCCGGGTCCAAGCACAGAACCTGGAAATATTTTTACGACCTCTGCCCCATTTTCTCTGGCTGTCACTATTTCAGTAATCGTTGCAGCTCCCGGAATCCATGGCCTGCCATTCGTAATACAATAATCAGCCATTTCAATCTTTACGATTGGCGAAATAATAAAATGTGCGCCAGCATCTACGAATTTTTTAGTCGTTGTTCCATCCATGATCGTTCCAATACCTAACATGAGATCAGGGTACTTTTCAAAGTACTTTAGCATTTGGACAAACACATCGTATGCATTTTTCTTACGATTAGTAAATTCAAATACACGAACACCCCCGAGATATGCAGCTTCTACTACAGCTTGCGCCACCCCTGCATCTTCATGCGTAAAAAGAGGAACAATGCCTGACGTGCGCATGGTTTCATATATCGCTTCACTTGTGAAAGTCTTCATTGTCTCATTAGAATTTGTCGTTACAAACTATCGCGATACTCTTCCAGAACCATCACCCTTCATCAACTTCTCTACTTCGTCTACCGTTGCAAGGTTGAAATCTCCTTTGATTGTATGCTTTAAGCAGGATGCAGCCACTGCGAAGTTCAACGCCTTCTGATCGTCTTGCGCATAGGTGATCAAGCCATATATCAATCCACCCATGAAAGAGTCTCCACCGCCTACACGATCAACTATATGCGTGATCTGATACGTCGGAGATTCGAATAGCTTTTCACCATTCCATAACACACCAGCCCATGAATTATGACTTGCACTAATAGAACCTCGTAGTGTAATAATAACTTTCTTTGCTTTAGGAAACTTAGCCATTAATTGTTTTCCAACTGATTCGTAAGCTGCGGCCTCAACATGTCCGGAAGTTACATCAACGCCTTCGGGTTTAATACCAAA
>Ga0123337_10006323_pt1 | contig 11356 bp, 8 predicted proteins | sample frozenSSSSmetaG_FD_89792 | JGI IMG/M metagenome (GOLD analysis project Ga0123337, IMG submission 89792) | Glacier valley bacterial and archeal communities from Borup Fiord, Nunavut, Canada, to study Microbial Dark Matter (Phase II) -... | ecosystem: Environmental > Aquatic > Freshwater > Ice >...
GCCATCAACATTCAACGCGCCGGGGCATCGGCGCACTACCGGAGTGACACTAAGACGCCGGTTCGCCTGCGCAGTCGCATTGAGGGTAGAAGCCCCCGGCTTTAGCCGTGGGGAGTATGTCACCGTAGTTCTTTAGGTTGGTTTCATTTGGCGCTCGTTATGAACGCCCGCACTTTTATCAGATTACCGCTCCATTCGGGGGCGGCAACGGCACACGGGATGTGAATTATGTCTTTGCAAACCGTCAAAATGGTGATTACCGGCCCTTACGCTTCCGGTAAAACCGAATTCATCCGCTCGATCAGCGAGATCGACGTGGTGACGACTGAAGCGGACGTCAGCGCAGGCACGCGCGAACGTGAGATCAAGACGGAAACCACGGTCGCGATGGACTTTGGGCGTATCACAGTCGATGAAGACCTGGTGTTGTATTTGTTCGGCACGCCCGGCCAGCGCCGCTTCGACTTCATGTGGGAAATCCTGGCCGAAGGAATGCTCGGCTTCGTAGTAATGGTGGACAGCACCAAGCCCGAAACGTTCCGCGAGGCTAAATCGATCCTCGAAACGTTCCGCGCCTATGCGCCGACGCCTTACGTAGTCGCCGCCAACAAACAAGATATTCCTGATGCGTGGCCCGCCGACGACCTGCGGATTGCACTGCGTATCGAGGACAACGTGAAGCTGCTGCCCTGTGTGGCGCGCGATAAAGAGTCGGTCAAGAGCGTACTGCTGGAACTGCTGTACGCGATTTTGGAAGAAATGGACACCTGATCACCGCGTTCGTGATGGTAAGGAAGCATTGTGGCATCACTGGTTACTGAACGTGGGATCATCCATTACGAAACGTATGGCCGAGGCCGACCTGTGCTGCTCTTGCATGGTTGGCTCGGCTCATGGGCGTTGTGGCGCGATACGATCGCTATTCTAGGCAAAGATTTCCGCACCTATGCGATCGACTTTTTCGGCTTTGGCGAGTCGAGTGGAAAATCGGCTGAAGATTTCCGCGTCGAAAATTATGTCGAACTGGTCTATCAATTCATGGACAAGCTCGGCATTGTTAAAGCGCCGTTGATCGGTCATTCGATGGGCGGCACCGTCTCGCTCAGCATGGCGATCCGCCACCCGGAAAAGGTGGTGAAGGTGTGCGTGGTGGGTTCTCCGATCACGGGCAATTCGCTCAATTTGCTGCTGAAACTTTCCGGCAATCCGGCGGTTGCGCACATTTTCTGGTCAGCGCCGTATTTATTGAAGCTGTTTTTGCAAGGCTACAGCTATCTCATGGCGAAAGATGGCCGCAAAATGTCGCGCATGATGGCGCATGACATGTCACAGATCAGCGTCAACTCATTTTTTCAGAGCATTGGCACGTTGCGCGAAACCGATCTGCGCCCGCTGTTGAGTCAGGTGCAAGTCCCGACGCTCGGCATCTACGGCAAGCGCGATATTATAGTGAATCCTAACCAGAATCTGGTGCTCAAACAGGGTGTCAAGCAAGCCGAAATTTCATGGTATCCCGATGCAGGGCACTTTCCGATGCTGGACACCCCCGATCGCTTCAATGAAAATCTGCGCACATTTTTACAGGCGAAGGCGACCACTGCCTGACGCTGCAAACTACCCCTGCCAATTGTTGAGCCTATGCGCAAACTGATTAGTTGGACGCTTGCCCTGAGCGCTGTCCTGACGATGTTCAGCGGCGCATTCGTGTTGATCGGGCGGGCAATTCCCTCACCGATTGATTCATTTCTGAGTCGCAATGGGTGCAACGGGCAGCCGTGCTGGCAAGGCATTATCCCTGGCGTGACCAGCGCTGCTGATGCATCCGCGATCTTGCGCAAACTGCCATATGTCGATTCTGCCACGTTGGATATTGCCAGCGCTTTCATCCAGTGGCGCTGGACAGCGGGCTTTACGTGGGCACAACCGAACGAGTCGATCCCTGATAATCATATGATCGTCTTTCAGGGCGTGGTGCAATCGCTCAATCTGGCGGTTGTCGTGCCCGCTGGTGACATTGTGCGCCTGTACGGTGCGCCAAAGCGCTTATTGATCGGCACTGAGTTTACCTCCACTCAGATTTGCCCCTGGGAGTCCAGGCTGCAATATGGCGCAATCACCATGCGCTATACCGTGCAATCGGTATGCGGTAGCAAAGGAATACCCGATTTGCAGATGAGCACCGCCAACGGTCATTACGGGCTGAACGTGATAAATGATGAAGTCGGCCTGGTTTTATACAATTTTCCGTGGTCGGGTTTCCACTCAACGCGCCGCTATATGCAAATGAGCAGCGGTGTTCAAACACCCTTTGCGCCATGACGCACGTTCTGATGATCAGCATGGACGCTACGCTCTTAACCGGCGCGATCGGTGACTCACGGGCGCGCCATATAGAGTATGCACAGCGCGCCGGATCGCTGGATATTGTGGTGTGCAATACAGGTAAGCGGCTTGATGCGGTCGATGCGCCGCCTTTGCGCATAGTGCCTACCAACTCGACGCGGCGATTAGCGTATGTGCTGGACGGCTATCGCGCCGGACTCCGCTTAGCGTCTGAGTGCCGCCCCGACGTGATCACCACGCAAGACCCATTTATCACGGGCATTATCGGCTTGCGCTTACGCCGTGTGCTTGGCGTGCCGCTGATCGTGCAAAACGCATCGAGCATCTTGGAGTCAGCGGCCTTTGCCCACGAAAGCCGCTTGAATCGCGTTTTGCAACTGATAGCGCGGCAAGTCGTGCGACGGGCGGATGTATTACGGGTGCTCAACACGAGCGAACGGTCGGCAGCGATCCGGCTCGGTTTGCCCGCCGATCGCGTGCATGTGATCCCGATCCCGACCGATATAGCGCGCTTTGCGCAGCCTGATAGGCGGATCGATTGGCGCGCGCGGCTCGGCCTGACGGCGGAAGATCGAGTCGCGCTGTGGGTAGGGCGTGCAGTGCCGGTCAAGAATATTCCGCTGCTGATGGCGGCTTTTGAACGTGTCGCCGCACAATTACCCACCGCGCGATTAGTATTGGCGGGGGACTTCGATAAAACGCCGTACCCTGCACAAATTGCGCAAAGCGGCTTGCAAAACGTGATCAAGCTGGCCGGGCGCGTCGTTCACGCTGATTTGCCATCACTCTATCAGGCGGCAAATGTGTACGTACACAGCAGCCATTACGAGGGATTAGGGTTAGTCCTGATCGAAGCCGCCGCCGCTGGACTGCCGATCGTCGCAGTGGCAAGCGACGGCCCGCGCGATATTGTGCGACATGGCGAAAGCGGCTTATTAGTGGCAGATAATGCCGTTAATCTGGCAGATGATCTAGCCGCCGCGCTGCTTGAATTATTGCGTGATCCTGAACGCGCAAAGCAGATGGGCGCTCACGCGCGCGCCGACGTGATGCAGCGCTACGATCCGGCGCGGATTACGGGCGAATGGGTTGGCTTGTGGCAGTCGGTGGCAACAGCCGCGCGATTTTGACCCGCTTTGTGCAAGTTGCTATAATTTGTGGTAGTGAATTTGCGTGACTGCATTTGCTAACGCTTTGTCTTGTCAGAGTGTCTTTTCACAGTGCGCTAGTGCTATGTGGTTATTTTTATCAGGAGTCTTTTCAAATGACGGATCAAACAAAAATCCCCGCCGCAGCACCAACAGGGGCAGCGCCAGCGGGTAAAGGTTTGCAGAATATTGTCGTCGGCCAGACCAAGCTGAGCGAAGTCAATGGCGCGGAAGGCAAGTTGATTTATGCGGGTTACAAGATTGAGGATTTGGCAGCGCACGCCAGTTTTGAAGAAGTAATTTATTTGTTGTGGCATTTGCAACTGCCCAATCCGTCACAGCTTGCGCAGCTTAAAAAGCAACTGCTGGACAATATGAAGCTGTCGCCGGAAATCGTGGCGATGATGAAGCTGATTCCGCATCACGCGACGCCAATGGCTGTGCTGCGTACTGTGGTGTCGGCACTTTCCTTGTGGGACGCCAAAGCCGATGACAACAGCACCGATGACAACCGCCGCAAAGCGCTGATCATCACTGCGCAAGCGCCGAGCATCGTAGCCGCCTGGGATCGTATTCGTCACGACCAGGAACCCGTCGCGCCGCACGCTGATCTCGGCTTTTCGGCGAACTTCCTGTATATGCTGAAGGGTACACCGGCCAACGATAAAGAAGTGGCTGTGATCGATGCCTATATGGTACTGCTGTCCGAACACGGCATGAACGCCAGCACCTTCAGCGCACGCGTGACTACCAGCACCCTGTCCGATATGTATAGCGCGATCACCACAGCACTTGGCACGCTCAAAGGCGCGGCGCACGGCGGCGCTAATGAAGAAGCGATGCATATGTTCATGGAAATCGGCTCGGCGGATAACGTCGATAAATGGTTCGACGAAAACATCAAGACGGGCACCAAACGTATCATGGGCATGGGTCACCGCGTTTACAAGGCGCTCGATCCGCGTGCGGCAGTGCTCAATCAGCGGGCAAAAGATGCCGCCGCCGAAACGGGTAATTCGCAGTGGTACGATCTGGCGTCGAAGCTGGATAAACGGGCGCGCGCCGATAGCTATTTCATCGAGCGCAACCTGTACGCTAACGTGGATTATTACAGCGCCGTTGCTCTGTACAGCATCGGCTTCCCGATGGATTTGTTCACACCCTTGTTCGGCATTGCCCGGATGCCCGGCTGGACAGCGCACATCCTCGAACAATGGACGGACAACCGCTTGATCCGCCCCGATGTGGATTACGTCGGCGCACGCGATCAACACTGGACACCGATCGAACAACGCGGCTAGGCACTTCGCACCCCTATCAGAAGGAAGGGCGCAGCGTACTGTGCGCCCCTACTTTGATTCCCACCCCACACACTTATGTGCTTATGTGCGCTATACTCATTCTAAAAGCTGTAAATGCCGAGTTTTAATGTGCTGAGGTGTGTTGTATGGCGGTCATGGATAGTCCACTCGAAAAAACGCTCGTTTATTCGGATACCGAAGTCGAAATGCTCAAGCGTGCCGCCGCTCGCCGTCTGGCGCAAATGGCGCGGCAAGGCTACACGGTCGATTACAAACCGCAGGGTGAACCCCTCCGCAAAATTCCGCTCAAAGGGATGATCGTGCCAGGCTTTGCGGATGATCCGTCCATCATCAACATCGCCAAAAGTGAGCGGCGCGCGCTGCTGACGCCCGTCGTGCGGCTGACCTGTGCGCAGCTTTTGGTAGACGATGAACTTGACCGCGCTACGCTGGACTTGATTCAGCGGATGCGCGAACGCGATGAACATGGCCGCCGTGATGCGGTTACGGCTTGGTCAGAAGAAATTCTGGATGACATGATCGGCTTTGGGCCGCTTGAAGAATTGATCACTGACTACGAACGCGATAACGAAGACGAAATGGCCGAAGATATTTACGTCATCGGCTGGAGTCAGGTGCTGGTCAAGACGCGCGCCGAAGATCGCGTGCGGCAGGTGCGCAGCAAACGGCCTCGGCTTGGTTCAATGGATGAAACGATCCATTTTCGCAGTCAGGAACATCTGCGTAACGTCGTTTATCGCAACCTGGCCGAGATTCACCGCCGCGTGGATGAAAACTCGCCCATCTTGGACGCTAAACTGCCCAACAGCGAACATCGTATCAATATCACGATCCCGCCCATCGCTGCCGATGGCTTGTGGTATATCACGATCCGTAAGCATGTCGGCTCATGGAACTGGCGCGATTTGCTGCTGCGCGGTGTGTACGATGCGCGTCTGATGGCGCTGCTGGCGCTCGTCGTTCGCTCGCGTTTCAACGTGCTGGTGACGGGTGGTACTGGTGCAGGCAAAACGACACTGCTCAACGTGATCGCAGGCTTCATTCCGGCTCACGAGCGCGTCGTAACGATCGAGGATACGCAAGAATTGCAGCTGACCGCCGAACGCAACGGGAGTCCTGCGCATATCATCGATGTAAAAGATTTGGCACGGATCAGCAACCTGGATGTCGAGGAGAAAAACGTCGTTTCGCTGCTGACCAAGACGGCCAGCACGCGCGAAGGCGTCAGCTATACCATGCGCGATCTGGTGATTAATTCGCTGCGTTTGTCGCCCCGCCGGATCATCGTTGGCGAAGTGCGTGGTGCAGAAGCCTGGGATATGTTGCAAGCGCTCAACACCGGACACGACGGTTCCATTTGCACGATCCACTCCAGCGGCCCGCAGTACGCTGTCAGCCGCTTACAAGCGCTCGTGCGCATGTCCAACGCGGGCGTTCAGAATGAAGTCGAAATTTTGGGACACATTTATAACGCCTTTCAACTGGTCATTCATGCTGAACGGCAGGGCGACGGCGGACGGCGTATCAGTGAATTGGGTTGGATTCGTTCAATGGATCCCGACGCATCCGCCGATAAGTTGGCGTTGGAAGTGGTGCCGTTGTTTCGCGTGCTCATGTCCCCCGATGAAAAACACATCGAAAAGTTCGAGTCACCGATCGATCCAAAGACCAACGAGTCCTATGTGGCAGATTTTTTCCGCGATAAGCGCACGCTCGATCGGCTGCGCATTGAAGATTACCGTCCGGCGCAAGGTGTTGACTCTGACCTGGAAGTGATCAAGCGCTATGTCATGGCCGAAAGTGACGATCAGGTGAGCGACGCCGATTTGAAGCGCCTCATTTCGTATTTGATCGGTGATACCGTCAGCGAACTGGATCGGCGCATCAAACGTGATCCAGAGCAAGCCGATCGGGTACAAAACGACAATACCGAAAAAGTCGGTGAGACGCTGCAAGAGCTTAAAGTGCGCTGGTCAGGCATCCGCGACCTGGGTCACCCAACGCCGGATGCTGGCCGCCGGGCAAATCGGCAGCGCTTCCTGTGCCCGGATACGCGCTTGCTGCTTGAAAATCTGTACAACGCACATAAGCGTTTGCGCCAGGATATTCGCGTCTATCTGATTTGGGCGCAGTCGGGCGGCACCGCCTTCAAGATCAATACCGATCGCGAAACGATGATCGGGCGCGCTATCCCGGATATGGGCTATTTCCCGGATATCGATTTATCTGAACTACGCGTAGACGGCCAACCCGGTTTGATCTCGCGCCAGCACGCGGAAATCAGCGTGGGTGAACTGGGCTTTTACATTACCGATCGCAACAGCCGCAATGGAACGTATGTCAACGACTCCAAGTTGCAAGCGGATGTACCTAAGCATCTGGTCAACAAGGATAAGGTGCGGATCGGCGCGCTGGAATTCACGTTCGATCTGGACTACTAAAGCCCTGTCAAATAAGATCAGGGAGCGTGACTCGGCTTGAACGTCAATCAAGAGGACTTGTATTTTGAGTAACTTAGATACGAAAGCGCTTGTCGGCCAGACACTTGGCAATAATGACGGTAAAGCGACCTACATCGTTCAAGAACTGGTGAGTGCCAACGCGCTGTACACGACGTATCAAGCGGCGCACACCATGATTCATCTGAAAGTGATGATCAAAGTCTTTGATCCGAGTGTCACCAGTCAAGCAGATTTTGCCGAGCGTTTCAAGGCGCAAATCAAAGCGCTGCTCGACCTCAATGTTCCGAGTATCGTCAAGGTATTCGATTACGGAAGCGAACAAAGCTACTTCAATATAGTCATTGAGTATCATAAATCACCCCCGCTGGCAAGCAAACTTGCCGAAGAGAAACGCTTGCCGCTGCCGGTCGCGATCGATTACGGGCGTTCGCTGGCAGATGCATTAGGATCAGCAGCAGCGGTGGGCGTCTTTCACGGCTCGCTGTCGCCACATTCGATCACCATCAGCAGCAAACGCGGCCCGCTGCTCAACGACCTCGGCCTGGCAATGCTGATCGATACGCGATCGCTGGCAGCGCTGTTAGCGGCTGATCGCAATTTGATCGATTACGCTGCCCCCGAAGTTTTGCGCGGTAGTTCGCCTGATGCGCTGTCCGATCAATATTCATTGGCTGCTATCGTATATGAAATGGCGAGTGGCCAACCACCCTATCAAAGCCTGAGCAGCGCCACCACTGCTGAACAGCACATGACCGCGCCCATTCCCAATATTGCGGCGCTCGATCCTGCCTTAAGTGTACTAGCGCCTGTGCTGATGCGCGCGCTTGCCAAAGATGCGGCGCAGCGTTACCCGAATTTTGGCGAATTCAATCAAGCGTTGGCACTGGCGTTACGAATTCCCGTACAGGGTGCTGCCGTAAGCGCGCCGCCACCTGCACCACTACCCACACCTAAGCCGGCCGCACCAGCACCCGCCCCATCGAATAGCGATCGAACCATGCCCGAAATCTCGGCGGAAGACTTGCGTCGTCAATTGGCCGCTGCCATGCCACCTGCTCTGCCGCCACAACCAGCCGCACCGGCACCCGCACCATCGAACAGCGATCGCACCATGCCCGAAATCTCGGCGGAAGACTTGCGTCGCCAATTGGCCGCTGCCATGCCACCTGCTCCGCCGCCACAACCAGCCGCACCGGCACCCGCACCATCGAACAGCGATCGCACCATGCCCGAAATCTCGGCGGAAGACTTGCGTCGCCAATTAGCCGCTGCCATGCCACCTGCTCCGCCGCCACAACCAGCCGTACCTACGCCAGCCCGACCGCCTATTCCACCTGTGCGACCACCCGCCCCATCGAATAGCGATCGGACGATGCCCGAGATGTCGCGCGACAGCTTGCGCCCGTCAGAAGCAGCATTCAAGGCGACTCCTCAAAATCCGCCTCACAACTCAGCACAAAACATGGATGGGACGATGCCTGAAATGCAAGTGCCGTCCTATCCTAGTATGCCAAGCTATCCGCCGCAGAGTGCGCCGTTAAATTCGATGCCACCGCGCCCGATCGGATCGCAATCTACGATACCGCACAGTGCGTCCGACGCAGGCGCTAGTACGGCCTGGATGAACCGCGATGAAATGCGCAAAGAAGCGGATTCGAGCGGTATCACAGCCTATATTTCGCGTGCGCCGACAAACCCTCAAAAACAAAACAAATCATCGCGCGGACCGAGCGTGCTCGTGATCGGCTTGCTTTTATTGGTAGTGCTGATTATTGTGGCGGTTGTTGCTGTGTTCGTCCTGCGCGCAGCGGGCATCCTGGCCTTCTGAAAAACGGTCACTCGTGGCAAAGTCAAGGCAGGCGAAACAAAAAATGCAGCGCCTCACCTGATCACGCTGAGATCGGGTGAGGCGGCAATAAAGACTAAGCCGAGTTGAAGGCTATTTAGCGCTTGAGCAGTGTTTTTGCTGCTTTCGCCATGTTCGCGGCGGTCAGGCCGAACTCCTGATAGATGCGCTCGTAGGGGGCGGACGCGCCAAACCGATCGAGTGCCAGGATCAGACCCTCATCACCCACCCATTGATGCCAGCCGAACGGCACAGCGGCTTCGATCGCTACGCGCGCTTTGATGGCAGGCGGCAGCACGTGATCGAGATAGCTTTGATCTTGCTTGCGGAACAACTCCCAACTTGGAATGCTGACCACGCGCGCTTTGATCCCTTCTTTTGCCAGATCGTCGCGCGTTTGCATAGCGATGCTCACTTCCGAGCCGCTGCTGATCAGGATCACTTCCGGCGTGCCACCCTCGGCTTCGGCCTTGATGTAGCCGCCATGCGCGACGCCTTCCATGACGCCTTCAGGGGCGTAGACGGGCATCTTCTGGCGCGTGAAGATCATGACGACCGGCCCTTCATGTTCGATCGCCACCTTCCAGGATGCGACCGTTTCGTTGGCATCCGCAGGCCGGAAGACGGTCAGCTGCGGAATCATGCGCAGCGAGGCGACTTGCTCGATCGGTTGGTGCGTCGGGCCGTCTTCACCTAAGCCGATCGAGTCGTGTGTGAACACGAACACGCTGTTGATCTTCATCAGCGACGCCAACCGGATCGGCGGGCGCATGTAATCTGCGAAGGTGAGGAACGTTGCGGTGAACGGCTTGATAATCCCGCCGTGCGCCACTAAGCCATTGATGATGCTGCCCATCGCGTGTTCACGCACGCCAAAGTGCAGGTTGCGGCCACCATAATTGCCCGGTGAAAAATCGCCCATATCTTTGAGCGTTGTCTTGGTTGATCCCGACAAATCCGCGTCGCCGCCGATCAAAGTCGGGATATGTTTGGCGATCGCGTTGAGCGCAATGCCATTCGTATCGCGGGTGGCGGTGGCTGGTGAACCCGCCGGATAGCTCGGCAGATCAGCGTCCCAACCGGGTGGCAGCTTGCCCGCTTGCGCCAGCTCCCATTGTGTCGCCAATTCAGGGAAAGCCGCTGCCCACGCCTGATAGCGCTGCGTCCATTCGGCTTCCCACTGTTCACCGCGCTCGATCGCTTCGCGGAAATGTTCAAGCGCTTCACCGGGTACGAAGAAATCCTGATCGCTCGGCCAACCGAGATTTTCTTTGGTGGCGATCACTTCATCCTTGCCAAGTGGTTCGCCGTGCGCATTGGTCGTGCCCGCTTTTTTGGGGCTGCCATAGCCGATAATAGTACGCACTGCAATCAGCGATGGCCGATCGGTTTGGGCGCGCGCCTCGTCCAGTGCTTTGCCGATCGCGTCAACATCATTGCCCTGTTCGACACGCGCCGTATGCCAGCCATACGCATCGAAACGTTTCAGCACATCTTCGGTAAAGGTGACATTGGTAGGCGTGCTCAACTGAATGTGATTATCGTCATACAGCACGATCAATTTGTTGAGCGCCAGGTGTCCGGCCAGTGACGCCGCTTCACTGTCAACGCCTTCTTGCAGATCGCCGTCGCTGGCAAGCACATACGTGTAATGATCGACAATCTGGTGATCGGGGCGGTTGAAGTGCGCCGCCAGATACGCTTCTGCGATCGCCATGCCGACGCCGTTGGCAAAGCCTTGACCGAGCGGGCCGGTAGTGACTTCAACGCCAGGGGTTTCGCCGCGTTCCGGGTGGCCGGGCGTGATGCTCTCCCACTGTCGAAAGTTCTTGATCTGATCAAGCGTGACGGCTTCAAAACCCGTCAGGTAGAGCAGCGAATAAAGCAGCATCGATCCATGTCCGGCGGACAGGATGAAGCGATCGCGGTTCGCCCAATTCGGACTATGCGGATTGAAACGTAGATAGCGCGTCCACAGCGTATAGGCCATCGCTGCCGCGCCGAGTGGTAATCCGGGGTGGCCGGAATTAGCTTTTTGCACAGCGTCGATCGACAAAAAGCGGATCGCATTGATCGACAACTCATCGAGCGTTTGCTCTTTGGCAGGAACATCAAGCGGCAAAGTAAAATCTCCTTAACTGAGGCTCAAAGTGAATACGGGTCAACCTGCAAATTATAGACCGCGAACGACGTTTTGATCACGCTGATCAATGAGCAAGTCAGGTCGATTGCAAA
>Ga0123337_10006326_pt1 | contig 11351 bp, 8 predicted proteins | sample frozenSSSSmetaG_FD_89792 | JGI IMG/M metagenome (GOLD analysis project Ga0123337, IMG submission 89792) | Glacier valley bacterial and archeal communities from Borup Fiord, Nunavut, Canada, to study Microbial Dark Matter (Phase II) -... | ecosystem: Environmental > Aquatic > Freshwater > Ice >...
AAAATTATCACGAGCGTATAACGATTGAAGATGCCGTGCAAGGTCTGGGTGGGACGCTGCCGCACAACGCAGCAATGACATTCACCAGTTTCGACCCTTCCAAAATGGTCGGCGGGCGGGGCGCAGTGTTGCTCACCGATGCTCGCGCCCTGTGGGACGCAATCCAGCGCGTGAGGCTCACGCCCGTGCCGCCACATGCCGCGCTGCCGCCGCACTTACGCGACTATGCGCTGCACCTGCACACGCGGTCTGCGGACCTGTTACGCCCCTTCGATGCCGCGCCGGAGAACATCGACCAGATCAACGCAGGGTTGCGCACACTCGCGGCACGTGTCGCAGCGCGCAATGCGAAAGCGGTATGGCTGCGCGATCACCTTGATGGGTTGCCGCTGGTCCTGCCTGTGGTCGAGCCGGGCGACGCCATCTGGCGCTACACGCTTGCCGCGCCAACGCCGCTCCTTGCCCGACGGCTGCTGCGCGCCCTCGCGGAAGCTGGCCTGCGCGCTTCCGATAATTACCTCTCCGTGAGCAAAATCTATAATTTGGAAGCGCCCCCGCCAAACAGCACAGCACTCGCAGGACGGCTGCTCAACCTGTGGGTCGATGAGACCGTTACGCAGGCCGATCTGGTGCGTACCGTCGCGGTGATTCAGCGTACACTCACCTATTTTCACATCTAACTTTATTGTCACACACAGTCAACATCCCTACAATCTAAATAAAGGCGGAGGAAGCCGTGAGCGACACGCGAGAACTACCACTCTTTCCATTGAACACTGTTCTTTTTCCGGGGATGACACTGCCGCTGCACATCTTCGAGGAACGCTACAAACAGATGATTGCACATTGCGTCAAGGAGTCGAAGCCGTTTGGCGTGGTGTTAATCCGCGATGGTGAGGAAGTCGGCACGGGCGCGGATATTTACGACATCGGCACGACGGCGCATATCACGCAGGTCGAGCAGCTACCGGGTGGGCGGCTCAATATCGCCACACTCGGCTATCGGCGCTTCAAAATCCTCGATGTGCAGTACGATCAGCCGTACCTCGTCGGTCAGGTCGAAGATTTTCCGCTTGAGGATCAGGAGCATCCGGGCATCCGGCAAACTGCCGCGCGTATGGCTCCACTTCTACAAACCTATCTGGAAATCTTCGCGGACCTCGGCAAGGTTGAGCTGGAAGTGAAGGAGATGCCGGAAGACCCGGTGACGCTTGCCTTCCTGACAGCGATCATCTTGCGTACGCCGATGAAGGACAAACAGGACCTGCTCGGCTATGGCGATTTGCTGGGATTGCTGCGAGCCGAGTATCGTATCCTGCATCGCGAGAGCCAGATTTTGCGGCTGCTGGTCGATCAGGGAGCGCGCTTTCGCGACGACTCTGCGCCCTTTTCCATAAACTAAGCCGCCATGCGTATTGTGCTGGATGCAATGGGCAGCGATAGCGCGCCCGCGCCGGATGTAGAGGGCGCGGTGTGGGCTGCACGCGACTTCGGGGAGACGATCATCCTCGTTGGGGATGCGGAGCGGGTGCGCGCCGAACTCGCGAAGCATAAGGCCGATGGGCTGCCTATCGAGGTCGTTCATGCGGCGAGTGTCGTAACCACGCACGACAAGCCCAGCCAGGTCGGGAAGACGAAGCGCGACTCCTCGATGGCGGTGGGGCTGGATTTGGTACGCGACGGCAAAGCGGATGCCTTCGTCACGGCGGGAAACACGGGCGCGGTGCTTGCGCTTGCTACGCTCAGTACGCTGCGGCGTATCTCCGGCGTGAAGCGTCCGTGTATCGCGTCGCTGATCCGGCTCGGCGACAAGACGATCATCCTGACCGATCTCGGCGCGAATGCCGATGCGCGTCCGGAGTGGCTGGTGCAATTCGGCGCGATGGCGAGCCTCTATTCGCAGCATGTCCTCGGTCGCGAGAGGCCAACTGTCGCGCTGCTCTCGAATGGCGAGGAAGAGAGCAAGGGCAATACGCTCGTCAAGGAAGCAACGGCATTGTTCCCGGTGAGCGGCTTGAACTTCATTGGCAACATTGAGCCGAAGGATATGCTGCGCGGCGCGGCGGATGTGATTGTTACGGATGGCTTTGTCGGCAACATCGCGCTCAAATCGATGGAAGCGCTCGGTGATACGCTGTTCGGGCTGATTCGTGCGAACATCGCGGGCGGCGGGTTGCGCGTCAAACTCGGCGCGCTGCTGGTTGCGCCTGCGCTGCGCGTGGTGTACCGTCAGGTGGACGTGTTCGAGATTGGCGGCGCGCCGCTGCTCGGGGTAAATGGCGTAGTGATCATCGGGCATGGCCGCACCAACGCGAAGGGTATCCGTAACGCGATTGGGCAGGCGCGCGCCGCTGTGCAGGGTGACATCATCCGTGTGCTGCGTGAGGGTATGGCGAAGTTCGAGCCGGAAAGCACATAGCACCCAATCACATTTTCAATTAAGTACCTTGCGCGCGTAGCGGGTCGGGTATACGATGCAGTTGTTGCCAACATGCGAGGTGCGGGAACTTGAACCGTCATCATCTGGTGCGCTATGCGTGGCTATCCATCGCGACGGCGGGGATCGTGATCGGCTTGAAGGGCGTGGCGTGGCTGCTCACCGGGTCGGTCAGCCTGCTCTCCGATGCGCTGGAATCGTGCGTGAACATGGTTGCGGCGGTCGTCGCGCTGTTTGCATTGCGCTATGCCGCGCAGCCGCCCGATCAGGATCACACCTGGGGTCACGACAAGGTAGAATATTTTTCGAGCGGGATCGAGGGGCTGCTCGTCATTGGGGCGGCGGTCGGTATCTTGCTGGTCAGCCTCGAACGGTTGATTAACCCGCAGCCTGTCGAACAAATCGGGTTGGGAATGGGCATTGCGCTGATCGGATCACTGCTCAACTTCAGCACATCGCGCGTGCTGCTGAACGCAAGTCGGCGTTTCCGCTCAATAGCGCTGGAAGCCGACGCGCGCCACCTGATGGCCGATGTATATACCTCGGCGGGTATTCTGGTCGGCGTGCTGCTCTTCGGGCTGACGGGCTGGGCGTGGCTGGATGCGCTGATCGGCTGCCTCGTCGCGGTGCAAATCACGCTCACAGGTATCCAGATCACGCGCCGCTCCACTTCCGGGCTGCTCGATGCGGCGCTGCCCGTCGAAGATCAGGCGACTATCGACCGCATTTTGCAGCCGTACCGAATGGGTGGTATCCAGACGCACGCGCTGCGCACCCGGCAGAGCGGCGCGCGACGCTTCATCTCGATGCACGTCCTCGTCCCGCCCTGGTGGACAGTCAGCCGGGGTCACGCGGTTGCGGAGCAGATCGAGGGTGAAATCCGCGCCGCGCTGCCCAATTCCAACGTCCTGACGCATCTTGAACCGCTCAACGAGGCGGCTTCGTTCGCGGACATCGAACTGGATCGCGACGAGGTGCAGCAGGAACGACCCGTTTAAGATGGCGCTATCTGGAGTTTATATGCCTCCAGACCACCTGTATGTGAGTAGCGCTATTTCGTCGATTGCTGCGGGATGCGCTCTAACCCAAGTTTGTTAAGCTGTTCAGCATTGTTCGGGTCGATTTGCGAGGCATCGACTTCGCTGTAACGAACAATGCTGACCACATAGACGTAATCCGCACCTTGCGGCGGCTTGCGAATTTTTTCCGGGTATGCTTTCTCAAGTTCGGCTTTCGTTGTTGGGTTCTTCTCGTTCTCAATCGCAATGCCCTTGTAGTAATCAAATCCTTCGGGCTTTGGCGCGCGGCGGGTCTGGCCGACTGCCGTTCCGCCGCCTGCAACCATCGTCGTATTGCCGGAAACAGTCGTCATGTTATCTCCATTAGCACTGACGACTGTCACGACATGGCCGCTTAAAGGCGTACTCGCGCCGACATAGGAGACCTGATCGCCAGCCTGGAACGGCGCAGCTTGCGCTGCCGAACCAGAGATGGTTCTTTTACTTGCGTTGTTCCACTTATCGTCTGGCACACCGCCGCCCTTGATGCGCAACCCGCGTTCACGCAACGAGATGATGAGCGCCGAACTGGTTGCGGGAGCGCACCAATTGGAACCCGTCGCGCCCAGATCGCGTGCTGTTGGAGCGGACGTACCGTCCTCTCCCTTGACCTTCTGATTGGCGGCGACGCTCGTGCGGCTGCGCCCGATGTATCTGAAAAAGACTTCGAGGTTGGCGGGCAGCTTGCCACCATTATCACGAGCCGCGCGCCAGGTTGCGTAATCGTGCAGAACGGACTGCGCCGACTCCTCCGCGCCGGTCCAGGTTGTGCTGAAATTCAACCGCGCCTGGAGTTTGTTGAACCAATCAGGGTAGCCTGCCATTGGTCCGGCGTCGGCGTGGCCGCTATCCGCGCCCGGCTTGATTGGCGGCGCGACGCCCTCCCCGATCTGCTCAAGGACGGTCTTGCCGCGCGTCTCGTAATCCGCTTCCTGGCTATCCTCTTTGTTCGCTCTGGTCAACTGCTCATTGACGCGCTTGAGCTGCGCTGCATCGCTGATGAAGACCTGAATGGCGAGCGTCAGATTGATACGCTTTGCGTAGGGAATTTGTTTGATTTTCGCGAATACATCCGCGTCGTCACAGCGCGTCAGGATCATTGCCTCAACCGCGCCGTCGGATACACCAATCGCGGAAGTATAGGTATTGCTGCGCGCGGCTTTGGCGGCCTCTACGAAGCCTTTGTCGATGGCGTCCAACAGGTTGGTCAGGATCGGTTGATGAAAGGCTGCTTCGTTGTAGACGCTGACCAATTCTTTGGAAGCCATGCCTTGCAGCCGCGTTTGTAGGTCCTGCCCATTCAGAGCGGCGAGCGTTTCCGCATTAGCAGGACCTGCGGCGTTCGGTGCTGTAGCCGTTTGCGGTGAATCGGGTGCGGCGGCAGGTGGTGCGGTATCGGGTATCTCGCGCTGCACCGCAGGCGCAAGCATCCGGCACACGGCGGCGTTGCCCTGTCGGCGCTGCATCTGGATTACCGCCGTTTGGCGTGAGTTCAAGCGTCCAGCCGCGAAGCCATCCATCGATTGGCTATACTGTTCGGTTTGCGGGTCGGTAACATGATCATCGCTAACGCTATGTTGACCTGCTTTGGCTGTAGATACCTGATGGCTCATTGTCCCAACTACCTTCTGCGATAACTGGATAACTGCACGTGTGATTTAGTATACGCACATTCGATTGGCACGCAAGCAGACCTCACGCGAGAAGCTAGTACCCAGTCAACGTAGATATAATGGATACAAACTCGCGTTTTAAGCGTGAATTGTACAAATTATATCCATCAAAACTATACTGGCTGGGTACTAGTAATTCACAGAGGGGTCATCGAGGATGGGGTTCCTGCGTAAATGCAACCGCGCACAAATGCGTTCAACTCTATGAATTCGATGTTGCTTAACTAGCTAGACTTTACCCGTGAGGCAGCATAAGCAAGTACATGCTGGTCCCCCAAAACGCTTGCGCAAACGGGTCTATCACAGTCATAATCAATGTTGGTAGATTGAGCATTTTACCTTTCCGGCAAGTCGGGTTTGATGCTTATTCTGCCACAGTTTTTTTTCGACCCATGCGTAAATTCTAGATTTGAATGTATCTGCAAACCGTTGTGCGAGGATGAATCCACCGCGCTATCACGGTCCGGTGTTCGTCAGATAGGCCGGGCAATTGAAATAGGAAGCGCTTGCTTTGACTTTGCAGACACACACTACTCGGTCGCGAATGCCAAAATAAGGATTGTCGATGTACGATGAAATTGCGGAACAATCGAACGCGCTGACCCGCTGTGCGCAGAGCATCCCGCACGATTTGGACGCGCTCATTAGTATCATCGAACGCTTCCGAAGCGGCGAATTCACGCGCGTCGTCCTCGCCGGGATGGGTGGCTCGTTCGCGGCAATGCAGCCTGCCGCGCTGCGCCTGATCGAACATGGGATCGACGCGCATACCATCGAGGCCAGCGAACTGCTTTATTATCAGCGGACGCTGCTCACCGAGAAGACGCTGCTGGTGCTGATCTCGCAATCCGGCAAAACGGTCGAGATCGTGCGGCTGCTGGATGAACTGGAAGGCAAACTACCCATCCTTGGGGTGACAAATAGCGAAGGAAGTCCGCTCGCGGCGCGCAGCAGCGCTTCGCTCTATATTCAGGCCGGACCGGAGGCGACCGTCGCGACGAAAACGTATACCTGCACGCTTGCTACGCTGCACCTGCTCACGGAAGCGCTGATCGGTGGGGATGTCGAAGCAGCAGCGGCGACTATCAAGCATAATGCAGAAGCACTGCGCGGCTGGCTCCCGCAATTTCGCGAACGAGTCACGGAAGCCGCCGACCTGATCGGCATCCCGCCCTATATCACGTTCCTGGGACGCGGCTATTCGCGCGGGTCCGCGATGGCGGGGGCGCTCTGCGTCAAGGAGACTGCGAAGCTGCCGACCGATAGTATGGTCGCGGGGCAGTATCGGCATGGTCCGGTCGAGGTGGTGCAGCCGGGGAGCATCGTCGTCATGTTCAGCGCGCCAGGTCCGGCAAGTGCGTTGCATGGTCCATTGAGCGAATACCTGAGCGGACTCGGCGTGAAGGTGATCGCGATTGGCGCGACGTTGCCCGGTGCGTTTACGATTGAAATTCCGCTCGCGGAGCCGCATAACGCGCTGATTGAAATGGTTCCGGTGCAACTGCTCGCGGCGGAGCTGGCCGCGCGGCAGGGTTTCGAGGTCGGGAAGTTCAGGTATATCGAGAAGGTGACAACGGTGGAATGATAGAGGATCGGGGCGGGTCAAGCCCCACTCCTACAAAACTGCGCGGGTTTTCTTTAAGGAGGATGATTATGCAACCAACCGATACGCCGTTTTTGCTTGGTGTCAATTACTGGCCGCGTACCAAAGCCATCGCGTTCTGGCGCGAATTCGATGGCGCGGAAGTGCGAGACGATTTTGCGCTGTGTGTCTCGCTTGGCCTGAATGTCGTGCGGATTTTCCTGTTCTGGGATGACTGGCAACCGACGCCGGATAGCGTCAGCATGGAATGTATGCGCGCCTTCGAGCAGGTTTGCGACAGCGCCGTGGCGAATAACCTCAAGCTGGATGTGACTTTCTTCACCGGACATATGAGCGGTCCGAACTGGCCGCCGCGCTGGTTGCTGGACTCCGCCGCGCCGCGTGGAGAGCGCGAAAATGTGGTCGGTATGGAGTATATTCAGAGTGGCTATTGCAACCCGTACACGGACCCGATTGCGCTTGAGGCTGAAAAGCTGCTGTTGCGCACTGTCGTCACGGCGTTTCGCGATCATCCCGCGATTTGGATGTGGAACCTCGGCAACGAGCCGGACCTCTTCGCGCAACCCGCCACGCACCAGATTGGCGCGGCATGGGTTCAACAAATGACGGCGCTCATTCGCGAAATCGATCCGGCGCACCCGGTTACGTGCGGGCTGCACGTCGCGAGCCTGTTGAGAGACAACGGGCTGCACGTCGATGAAGTCTTCAAGGCCGTCGATGTCGCGGTGATGCACGGCTACCCGATGTATGTGGGCTGGGCGCGCGATCCGCTCGACCCGGATTTCGTGCCGTTCACCTGCGCGCTGACAACCGCGCTGTGCGGCAAGCCAACACTCGCGGAAGAGTGGGGGGGCTGTACGGTCCCGCCGGGTGAGCCTTCAACGGTCTGGAAGTGGCAGCTACGCGGGCAGCCGCGTGAGCAGTTCATGGCGGGCGAAACCGAATTCGCGGCATATGTCGGCGCGGTGCTGCCACGGTTACAGCGCGTGGGCGCAACCGGAGCGCTGCTGTGGTGCTTCGCAGATTATCATCCGGGTTTGTGGGACCGTCCATTCAATGACGAGTGGCGACACGAACGGCATTTCGGCCTCGTGCGCCCGGATGGGTCGCTCAAACCGCACGCGGAGACGCTGCGCGCGTTCGCCGCGACGAACCCGCGCGTTCAGCTCGCTTCGGCAACCGTCACGCTGGATGTCTCGGTGGATGAATATTACAGCGCGCCGGAAGCGCACGCGCAGCGGTTGTATCAGAATTTCACGGTCAAGATGTAGGGAGAACGGATCGGTCAAGCACGTTCAGCGTTCCGTATATCGCAAATTTGCGGGCGGTACGTAGACTTCCGGCTCCTGAATGATGGGCGTCGCAAGCGCTTCACGCAGATCGCGCCGTGAACCCAGCACCAGCCGATCCAGATAGAACAGGATGAACAACACGAGCGGGATCAGGTACAGCAGGAAGAAGCGGATCGTGTATTGTGTCAGGAGCGCACCGAGTGGACCGACCTCCGTGCTAAATTGACCGAGCGAGGAGCGCAGCACATTCGTCCAGGTGAACGTATTGCGTTCGGTGGTGACGATCAGCGGCCAATACGCATCCTGCAAGCCGATCCCGACTCCCACGCACGCGAGCAGCAGCACAAGCGACAGTGATGGCACAATCACCCATCGTATAAATCCACCGAAACCGGAGCCGGACGGTTGGCGCAACGTTTGCCCTTTGAAAAACAGTGTCAGGATGAATAGCATCCCGACATTGAGCAGACCGCTGGATAGCGCAAGCGCTTGTGGCGAATTCAGAATGCCAAGTTCGCGCGTTTTGATGTACCAACTCGCGGAGAGCGGGAAGATCGTCACGAAGAGGAACGGGCTGAACAGCAGCAGGAGCGCTTCGCTGGCACATCCGAGCGGGCGAAGCGCCCCGATGCCGAGCGCGGCGAGGTAGATAATCGGCAGTTGCAGCAGCACGCCTGCCAACACCGGACCCGCGATCCCGATTAATGACGCATCCAGCGGGCGGTCCCCCAGAAGCCCCTGCGGGCGGCTATTTCCATTGATCGATGCGAATTGCAGCGGAGCGAAGATCGCGAAAAGGACAGCAATCATCACGAAGAGAGCGAGCAGCAGCACAATGAAGGGCAGCGCGCGCCCGGTACGCGGCGGCTTCTGCGGTTTGAGGTCGAGCAGCGCGGCGTTCGTGAACAGCACCGCGCCGCCGACCAACAGGCCGAGAATGCCCAGTATAATCAACGACACTATGCTGTAGACCGCCGCCGGACCAAATCGCAGGTTTTGGAAGAGCGTTCGGTAGTATTGTAGCGGCAGGGTTGCGGTCGAATTTCCCGGACCGCCTGCCGTCAGGGTGAACGAGGGGTCGAGACTTTGTAGCGTCGTCCCAATCGCGAGTGCCGCGCCAATCAGCCACAGCACGACGAAGCCCTTCCAGCCACCATGCCGCGCTTCGCCCTCGCGTACCGGGCGGAAGGCAGTCACATAGGCGATGACGCCAAGCGCGAGCGCGATTCCAAAGGTCATCAGCATATCGATCAGCAGCAGCGCGATGGGCGCATTTGTGGGTGAAACGAGCGGTGACGGCTGTGTGATCTGGCGCATCAGCATTAGTGACGGGTTAAAAATCAGACTCCATGCAATGTATGTGATCAGCGGTGCGAAAAGTGCGAGCGGCAGGCAGAAGAGCAGCCGAATCGCAATGTGCGTCCCGCGCCCGAAACGCGCCAGCGCCCATCCAATCAGCGGTGGAACGAGGCTGACTGCGAGCAATTTGCCCGCGATGAGCAGCAGTGTGAAACGCGCGGCGTTGCCGAAGGACGGATCGGCAAACACGCTGTTGAAATTGGCGAGGCCGACATCTTGCGCGGGTCCACTGGCACGCAGTGGATTGTAGTTTTGTACGCTCAACTGCATCGTTTGGATAGTGGGCTGGACGAGCGAGAAAATGCCCCACGCAAACGCGGGAATGGTAAACAGCAGGCCAAGCAGAATGATGAGCGCACGCGGTGCGGGAGCGCGGGCGGGGGGTGTTTCCTCGGTGAAGGAGTAGGTCACGGGTCATGGTCCTTTATGGTATGTGCCTACTAGCATAGGGAAAGTGCGCGATGTGCGCAAGCGGATCGGCTCGTCTGACCCGATCCGCTTGTAGTGCGAAGGCTATGCCAAACTGCGCGGTCTCCTAATTGCGCATTGGACCCGATTGGCCGCAGGAGCGTCTGCTGCGTGACCTCCCAGCGCCTTCAATGACTTCTTTTACTTGCAGGCGTAGCCCGCGCGTAGGGAAGGTAGGGTATGCGGCGCGTTAGCGACACAACAGCGCGGAGTTTGACAATGGTTTGAGTCCGAGAGCATATGTAGAACACGTGTTAAACTGAGTATCACTTCCCGACCAAAGGCTCCAGACCGTGACACTCTTCAATCTGCTAACTGATCCTACTGGTGCGCTCCTCTTCTTCCTTGCGATGTTCCTGCTCAGTCAGGCAGCGCTGTTCATCGCGCTCGGCCAGCGGCGGCGCGGTCCGCACGAATGGACGGCGGGGCGCTATGTCCTCGGCGCGGGCGCAGTCCTCGCGGCGTGGACGGTGTTGTTCGTTGGCGCGCTAGTCGGATTGGCCTTGCGGCTGCCGCAGGGCGCGCTCCTGCCGCCGCTGGAATATGCGGTCGGGTTGTGGGTAATTATCGCCGCGGGGTGGGCATTCAGCACCGCCGACTCGCCTGTCGGCATTCAAACGGTCAATATGCTGTGCAGCGTCCTTGCGGCGCTGACGGGAGCCGTGCTGATCATGACGCTCCTCGCGTGGGGACCTGCGCCACAGGCGAGCGGCTTCCTGGGCGCGGCGGTCGGGACTGCGTGGGGACTGGCGTCAGTGGTCGGGTGCGTGGTGGGGCTGCTACTGCTCTTCGGGCGGGCGCGGCGCGTGGTCGATCTGCCGCTCAAGGCGGTGTTTTTCCTGATACTGGGCGTCAGCCATAGCGCCACTTTGCTACTCGCGCGCGGCGGCCTGCTTGTGGGTGATGTTTCTGGCGCGGTGCGGCTCGCGTTTCTGGTCGCGATGGCGCTTTGGACGGTCATCATTTATCGCTTCGTCATCGCACGGTTGGCGCTGCTTGCGGAAGAAGGCGCGGTGCGGGGGCGCGTGCTGCCGTCCAGCCAATTGTCGAATGGCAACGGCGGTGACAGCCGGGAAGCGGTCGCCGTCCTGAAAGCGTTCGGCGAGATGACCACCAGTGACAACCCGGCGGACCTGCCCGCGCAGATTGTGCGCGCGGCGGCGGATGCGCTCAAGGCGGATGTCGTCGCGCTGTTGGATATTAATGATGCTGAATTCGCAGATGTGGCCGCCGCTTGGGACGCTATAAATGCACGCCCGATTGCCGCGCTCGCGTTGAGATTTGCCGATCAGCCGGCACTCGTTGCAGCACTTGAAGCGCGCGATCAACGCGCACTCAAAGCGGAGCGCGGGCTGCCCGATCTGGTGGACTTGTATACGCGACTCGATATTCAAAAACTGGGTCCGGCTTATTATCAGGCGCTCGTGAAGGATGGCAAGCCCGTCGCGGCGATGGTCGTCG
>Ga0123337_10006328_pt1 | contig 11350 bp, 11 predicted proteins | sample frozenSSSSmetaG_FD_89792 | JGI IMG/M metagenome (GOLD analysis project Ga0123337, IMG submission 89792) | Glacier valley bacterial and archeal communities from Borup Fiord, Nunavut, Canada, to study Microbial Dark Matter (Phase II) -... | ecosystem: Environmental > Aquatic > Freshwater > Ice >...
AAACGGCATGTCGAGCACTCCATCCCCCATAATGGAGCCAAACTCCGCCTATATCAACCGTACCCGCGTTAATTCCAAGTGATATGAATTAAATCAATGGTTTATGTGTTCGGTGCGTTGAATGAGGCTATTCATTTATATAGATATCCCCTTGTATTTTGACTTCGCTTCCGGCTTCAGATTCCGCCGCAGGGGAAGGTTTCTCAGCGTTGGGATTCTATCGGACTTGGACTCGCGCCATCTGTTTCATGTCTGCGCGGTCAGCCTACGCCTCTCCTGAAGTCGAGGCTTGTCCGACCTGATTCCGGACTCCCTTTGCTGGCAGGGCCATCGTAAGGCGCGCCGAGCTATTTTGTGATGGCGTGCATGGTGCCTTGCGTGGCTCCGTCATAGTGTCCTGGCTATGGAAAAGCCGATGACGAAATCGCAGCGAAAGACAGCAGCGGCGACGCGGGCTCGGGAATACCGGGAACGCCAGCGTGAGGCTGCCCGTCCCGCTGCCCGCACGGTCGACCAGGCATTGTCCGAGGCGCTCTCATTCGTAATCGCCCAAGCCGGCGCGCTGCATAAGAAGCCGGGCGAGGGCTCGATCGACGTGTTCGCCATCGTCAAGACAGCCACTGCCGTTCTGAAGCGGGAAGGCTACAGTAAAGCCGAATCCGCAAAGGCGGTGATGTCGCGTGTGAAGGCGAGGCCAGAGCACGGCCAGGCCGACTACATCCCGTCGCTGAAGCCTACCGCTGACCCGTCTGCCCGCATCCCCGATCGGATATCCCCACGTGGTCCACGCCCCGATTGTCGGCCTCCTGCAGCGTTGGCACCGTCGTTCAACGTTGATGCCTATTTCGACGATATCGCAGCCACCGCCGAATGACGTCATCCCCTGCGCAACGGACACCCCCGTTACTTCCTCACTCGCCATCATATGCGAAAATCGCCTCACTGGATTTCCGCAACGCCTGACCGGCATCCTCCGGGCACCGTCATTTCGTACGTCGCAGGTGTGAACGTCGTTTGCGATATTCCCCGATCCGGCATATAGTTCGGACGTGGCATTGGAGACCTCCAACGCCAGCTGAAAATCAACTGATACGGGCCTCCTTGCGGACGGCCCGTTCTTTTTTGTCCCGCTGGCTTGATTCCGTGGCGCTCGCCGGCAGACGCTTTTCCGCATGGTCTCAGTCCGCGGCAGCACACCGACACATCTAGTCCGGGATTTCCAGCGTCAGATGCTCGAGCTCGGCAACACGCGCATCCCGCGTGCCATCCAGTACGCCCTCAACGGGGTCGCCATGGATGCCGTCAAGCTGAGCGCGCCGATGCTGCTCGAGACGCTGGATAACCCCACCCCGTGGATCGAGAGGGCTTTCGTTGCCCGCCGCGGCGACCTGAAGATTGCCGACAAGAACGATGCGGAAGCCTCGTTGGTCGTAAAGCCGGACCAGAGCGTCGTCTTCAAATACATGCTCGGCGAGAGCGAGAACCAGAAGGTCAAGCGCGAGGCCGCCGACGTCGGACCGGCCGACAAGTACACGCTGGTGCCTCTCTGGCCTGGCATCGGCATGCGCACCAAGGTCAAGAAGAACGCCAAGGGCAACCTTCCCAAGACGGCGCTGGCCAGCCTGTTCGCAGGCAAGGGAACGCCGAACGGGGTGTTCTGGGGCACGCCCGTCGTCCTGGGCGAGCAGCGCGACCTGGGTCTCTGGTCGCGGCCGAAACGAAAGTGGGACAGCTCGCAGCAGCAGATGGTCAACCAAGGGCCTGCCGACGATGCTCCTGGCGGCAATGGACGAAACCGAGCACAGCCCGGTGCTGACGGCCCCAACCCGCAAGTTGGCTGCCAAGGCCATGGAGGGGCTCCGCTACGCCGGCCGGGTGAAGTCCCGGTCGTTCTAGCTATGTATCCAGGAAATCCCACTCTTCGCCGAGCACCCAACGCAGCGCGGATAGCTTGCCGTTCAGCATGCCGTATTCGAAATCGTCGAACGGTCCGAGCTGCCCTGGATATTTCGCCAATACCCTGGCGCCGGCAGCCTTGGCCGTCTCCAGCGTCTGCACGGTGACTTTGCTGGGGTCGTAAGGATAGCCGTCGGGCATTTTGTCGACGACCTGGACCTCGCCCTGTTCGATACGCCACATGAAATGCAGGTGCCGGGTGTACCAGATCTGGTTCCAGAACAAGTCGATCGCCTCGGCCACTTCGGAGAGCAGCCTGGGATCATCCTGGAAGAACATGGTGTCGAAGAGCTCGTCGACTACGCCGTCGAAATCCTGCTCCTCGCGGAATTGCTTCAAGAATTCGGCGATGTCGGTGGCGTATCTGGACCGCGTGCCGTCGAAGTGCGCGGCGATGTCGGGGTGGGGCTGCCGCTTGTCGGCAGTGTTGTCCGAGAAATCGTTCGTGTTGGTGGTGACGAAGGCAAAAGTGTCGTCCGTGCCGGCCGCTTCCTCGACGATCTCGGCATAGGTCTCGAGGATGACGGCGTCCGCAATACCGTTCCGGTTGCTGGCGAAGGGCGCCCGGCGCTCCAGGCCGCGGTTAGCGGCCCTTGACCTGGCGATCACGCTGGGCACGACCTTCTCGGCCTCCCTCACCATGCCCAGCACCAGCGCCATGGTGTCGATCGCAGCATCGCCGTGTATCGCGATCTTGTGTTCGACGTCCGCAATGGACTGCTTTGCATCGGTGAGGTCGCCGTCGCCGTACTGCTCGAGCGCCGCCTTCACGCGCCTGAACACGTCCTTCTGGCTAGCGCTGGCTTGCTTCATGATGCGGGGTCGATTGCGTTCGATCTCGTCCAGCACGACGTCCGGCACGATGAATTCGATTATGTCCTCGTCCGACAACTGCTTCATGACCTGCAACAGCTGGAGATTTCTGTAATCTTGGGCGAGCGAGAGCCAGACGGACGTGTCGATCAGGATACGAAGGGCCATTACGGTGCAATCACGCTGCACTTGCCGATAGACAGCACCAGGCTATCCCGGTTCTGATCGGCCGTGGCCGATCCGTCAGGCGCCGCGTAGGTTCGCGTCGACACCCACTCACCCGACGGCTGAAAATTGAACGATTGAAAAACGTTCCCCTGGCAAGAGACGCTCGATATTGCGTCGCCATCGCCGAGATACTCGACGCATGCGTACGTGTCAGCGGCGCTTGGCTCGCCCCCGACGACGTGCATGACGTAGCACGCGTTCCGGCTAGCGCCGTAGTCCGTTCTAACGATGCCCTCGACGAGGTTTTGCCGGTTGAACCGGACTCTGCACATGAGGCCTAGCTCATCGGCCAACGGAACCTCGCGCACGATCAGCTGTTCCGGCGTATAACTGGCCTCAACCCAGGCGCCCCGCTGCCAATTGAATCCTGTCGATCCCGATTCGACGCACAGCGACGTCGCCCCCAGGGCCGGCACCGTCAATATAGCGCACGCCGCCAGCACACTGGCGAGCTTCCCCAGGCCCATGTCGTTGTCCCCTCTGTTCCGTTGCTGGCACCGTAGCCGGGCTGCTGCCGGCTGGCCATCCGGGCGATTGCACCTTTTTTTCATACCACCCGACCGCGGACGCTCCGGCGAAATCGGAGACGTCCGTGACTTTCAATCCATTTTTCAACCTCGAGCGACCCGCAGTCGTCGAGGCGATCGCGGAAATCCAGGGACGCCTGATCGCCGGCGCCGCCAAGGTTGCCCACGCCGGCAGTGGCGGCATCGATAACTACACGCCGGAAGCCGACGAGCGGAACCTGACGTTCCTTGCCCGGCGCCTGGCCGAGATCGACGGCATCCCGACGCCCACGCGTGCACAGATCCGGGGCTACGTGATCGATCCGAAGGGATATGGCCATGCCCGTCGCGCGTATTAACCCGCCGCGGCCTCCCGCCAAGGGTGCAAAGAAGCCCGTAACCGGTGCCGTCGCATCCAAACGCGTCCGTCGCCTCCGGGCCCGCCACGCCTTCGCGGCTCGGGCCTCGGGGCCATGATGAAGGCACAGGGCGAGATCGCCGCACCGTATGAAATCGGTTCCGAAGTCGCCCGCATGCCCATGGTCGGCAATGCCGGGCCGATCGCGCTTGCCGGGCACCACGCCAACATCCGTAAAGTCGCCCGCCACATGATGCGGACCGACGGCATCATGCAGTCGGCGTTCTCGAAGCTCGGGGAATCCGTCGTCGGCACCGGTCCGGTAAGCTCGACGCCACTAAGGCGATCTACATGAGCCTGGGAACGGCGCCGGGCAGCTCGAAGACGATCTCCTGCCAGATCCGCAAAAATGGGGTTTCGTTCTGCACGATATCGATCTCGGGCAGCTCTGGCGTTGCGCAGAGCGCCGTTGCTATGGCTTCGTTCGTGTCTGGTGACGTCATCACCGTTGCTGTCAGCACTGCCACGGCAGCGCATACGTCCACGGATCTCTCCGTGACCATCCCGCTGCAGGCTGCTTAAAGGCAGCTAAGCCGCGTTAGCTGCCGATTGCTCATACTGATCTGCGACGTTGCCCATCAGCGTCAAAACACGCTTTTTCGGTGGTTTCGCGATGCCGTGCACCAACATATGGGACGTCAGCTTGAGCGGCGTGGCGCCCGGGCGAACGGCGTAGCGGCCCTGCGACGGGATCATCCGGTTCTCGGCGGTAAGGCGCTCGACGGATTCGCGATTGCCGGCGTTCTCGAGGTCGATCAGGTCGACGCGTTCGAGGTGTAGACTGTCGACGGGGCGATCTGCGGCCGGTGCCACGCGTTGCGCCTGGCGATCGAGCCGCACGTCTTCGTAGGCCAGCCCGACGGCGGCAGCAGCCTTGCGGAAAACCTCCAACACATCGGCATGGAAACCGGGAACGCCGGCGCTGCGCCTGTGGATGTTGCCCGGCACGGCATAGCTGACGACCGTGTAGGCGTCTTTCAGCGGCGTCGGCAGGTCTGCGAACATCTGACGGAATTGCGCCGGCGTCGCCAGATCGTTGCGAAGCGTTTCGGCCATTTTCCAGTCCAGGACGCCGTCGATCGTGCGGGCAGCATCCAGCAGCGGCATGTAGCTGGCGCGCATGTCGTCCATGGCGACGACTTCGTCGACTACCAGGCCCTCCGGGATGGCTTGAGTGGCCAGATAGACCGTGGGCGTGTCGCTCCGGAAGATGGGACGGATACGGCACATGCTCTGCACGACGCCATCCTCGCGGAACTGCTCCTGCACGATCCGCAGCCAGCCGGTCGGATTGCGCACCGTCAGGATACCGACGTCGGACCCGTCGCGAAGCGCGATCTTGAGCTCGTCCAGGGGCGGCTTGAGCGCATTGCCGTCCTTGTCGAAGCCCGTTCCCAGGGGATCGAGCAGGTCCAGCTTCTCGCCGTCGGTCACCAGGGCGGCTGCCAGCGCATCGTACATCCACGGGGGCATCTCGAGCCGTCCCAGCACGATTGCGGCGACATGGCGCTCGGCAAAATTCAGGCCGCGTTCCGCGCCGAAATGAATCTGGTCGACATTGTAGGGAATGGTCCAGCCGCGGGTCAGCTCGACCCTGACTTTCCTGGTCGACGACAGCACCACGTGCCCGACGGAGTGGATCGCCGCGACGTGGGTGATGAGATCCCTGTTCGTCTCCATCGCGCTGGCGCAAGCGGCCTGCGACTTCTCGCTGGCATCAGCACCAGCGATCATCGAAGAGGTCGACTGGCGCTTGTCGACGATCGCGACGAAGCGCGCATTGTAGTCGGCATCGATCCGATGCATCCGGATCTCCCGGTTCGGGAAAATCCTCTCGATGATCCTCTCGTTTGCGCTGGCGTCGAGCAGTAGCACGGGCACGTCGGCCCAGTTCGGCTGCGTGCGCCACGAAATGCGGACCTTTTCCACCGTCGTGCCGGCCTTGCCTTCGTGATGCAGCAACTGGATGCGGCGATCGGCCACCGGCGCCTTCGCCCTGAGGCTGCCCAGGGACTTCGCCATGCGGAAAGTCGTCAGGGCCTGATGATGGGTTTCGATCCAGTCCGCGATGAGGCGCCAGAACCGGTGCTCCAGCTTGACCTGCTCGCCGACCGGACGGTTGCAGGCGTCCTGGATAGCCAGATGGGTCATCGTCGGCCGGATTGCCGCGTTCGATTCATTGGCGGCACCGCAGATGCGGCTGGCGGCACTGACGAGATCGAGCCCGGTGACTTTGCCCACCCGATACCCGGCCAGCTCCACTGCAGGCGATTTCCCGGCGCGCAGTGCTTTCATCGCGATCTCGGCGGCGATTGCGCGGCGCTCTATCATGTCGTCCGGACGCATACCGGATTCATGCTCCTTTGCCGTCAGTCGCAGCTCCTTGCGGGGGCGCCCCAGGACTTCGAGATCGAAAAGGGCGGCGTGGACGAACAGCGTGAAAATCCGCTCGTCTGCCACGACGGCCCGCACTTTCTTGAGCTCGGCCGGTATCGACAGGCTGAAGAAGGCGTGCGGCAGGAACACGACGTGGGATTCGGCGATCTGCGCGCGCTGCTTGATGGCATCGCAGGTCGCATAGTGGATGCAGAGTTCCTCTTCGCCCGTAATCGTCTCGGCCTTGCACAGGCCGGATGTCGGCAGATCGGCATCCATAAGCAACTTGACCTTTTCGGCCATCTTGCAGCCGGCCGCGATCTTGCCGCGGTAGACCATGGTGCGGATGCCGGTGTCGCCGGCCTCTGCGCGAAGCTTGTCGATGTACTGCTCGACTTGATCTGCCGGATAGATGCCCCGTTCGACGGCCTGGGCTGCCAGTCCGCGATCGTCGAGGCTGTTGTCGAGGTTCAGGACTTCTGCCCGTTCGCGCAATTCGTCGATGTTGGCATACGTCGGCAGCGTGAACACGATCGGGCCCGCGCGGTCAGCGACGGGGAGGTGGTCGAAGGCCTTGGTGCGGGGGTCGTGGGCGATGGTCTTGTACGTCGTCGTCGTCTTGCCGGATCCTGCAGGGCTCAGGATGACGTCAGTGCGCAGCGGCGCGTCAACGTCATCATAGAGACGGTCAAGGAATGCCGCCAGGGCGGCTTTGAGTTCGAGCTGGACGCGGATCGAGATCGGCTCGCGGTCCGTCACCAGCGCCCGGGCGGCGGCCTTCACGGCATCGGGTGCCGAATAGGATGAATACTCGATCGCCATCCGGCGCGTGACCGGGGGCAGAAACCAGAACTGGTTTCCTGTAGCCGGGAGCACGCCCTTCTTGGTGCCGACGGCCTTGCCGGCGATAACGGCGGCGCGACGCAGGTGCAGGATATCGCCTGCGATGAGCTTACCCAGCGCCGAGCCGACGCGATCGGCGACTTCTTGCCTGAGGGCGGCGCCGGGCGAGAACTTCGAGCCTGCGGTCGACATGCGCTCCATTGCGACGCGGCAGACCACCTCGATCGCGGCCTCGCGCTTGGCGTCATTATATAGCCAGTTGTGGCCGTCACTGTCAGCGGCCTTGCCGGCATTGTAGCGGACGGTCTCGAAAGCCTGTTGCTTCAGCCATCCCTCGCGGCCGTCGTCGACCAGACCGGCGGCGTCATAGCTTTCTTCGCCGGTGGCGACGTGCGGGATGTCCCAGCCCTCGATTGACGCCATCTCGCCCGAGAAAGAGGCCATGGCGACCGTCGAGCGACTTCCGGATTTGAAAGCCTTGATCTCGGCAATGGCGTCGATGAACGCCTGGACCGCGGCAGCGGTGACCTTGGGCAGCTCGTCGGGGCCGTGCAACGTGGGGATGAATTTTTCCCACGTAAAATAATTGCCGGTTTTGTGATGGTAGCCGAAGCCGGTCAGAGTCTTGCCATTGCCGAGGATTTCGATCGCATCGTCGGTGGGGCTGTCCACGAACTTATAGCTGCGGTTGGCCGGATACTCGTCGCCATCGACCAGGGAATAGAGGAGTGCGACTTTTGGAGCCTGTCCGACGCGACGGAACGGGGTCAGACCAAGGATACTCTTCGCCAGCTCGCGCACGTCGGCGGCAAGCAGCTCGTCCCTGATGTCGGCGTCGATGACCAGCGCACGGCCGGAGACGTCACCCAGGGCGAAGGCAGCGTTCGCCATCGGCGCCTGCAGCTCCCACCGGCGGGTATCTTCCAGCGTGGTGCCGAAGTCGAGGATAGGCTTGAGTTTGATGGCGCGGTTGTCGATCAGCGACGGCATGCGCTTGATGCCGCGTTCCTGGGGGAACACGATCCAGCCGCGCTTGCGCATCTTGACGGCGACGGCGCCGAACAGATGTTCGCCGGGCACGTAAAGGCGCTCTATCCAGCCCGGAATAGTGTCGTCGGAAATGTCGGAATTCGAATCGGTCAATGCGGTCATCCGGCTGAAAATCATGCGCCGCGTCGTTATCGCGCTGGCTTGTCATTATGATCCTGCGAATCCTCGCCATCCGCAAGTGCAGCCAACGAATAAATTATCATTCGACTTTCGAAACAATAACAACGGACGAGCCCCGGTAAATACGGGGCTCAACGGACTTCAATTTGTCAATGTTGACACCGTCCGCACGTGCTTGTGCAAATAATTCCGGTTGCTGGCTTGATTCCCCGCGTTCGCGCAGTGTTCCTTTACGGATAAAGATGCGTAACCTTCGGTTGTCTGCGTGAGCCAAGACTATTCTTATGTAATCGAGAGTAAGCGCTATGACCGGGCGGCGGAAAAAGACGCCGTTTTGGACTATATCGCCGACGAAATAGCGGCCAGGGGCCTCAAGCTGAAGGATTTCAAGTCGGGTTTTCCGAACCTATCAGCGAAGAATTTCACGGCATTCCGACAAGGATTGCGCAGCGCCGGCTCGATAGAGCGCCTGGCCGGCTAGGGTCGCGAAAGCGGCCTAAAGTAACCCCTGCCAGTCAAGTTTAAATGACGTATGGGCAGGTCACCGGTAGCGTTCCGATGACCTGCCCAAGGGCTGCCCGCAACCTGCCGGCAGGTTATCCGTCGTCTTCGGCCAGTCGCCCCAGAGCGTGGTTCCCTAGCTTATAATAGCGCCCCTGCGTCCGAGCCCAGCCCTCCTGCGTGTCGATAGCAACGAGCGGCCGCGTGGTCGTCGGCCCGTCAGGGAGCCTGGGATGCCCCACAGCATGGCCGACGAGACAGATCTGGGTCGTGCCAGGGTAGTAGGCGTAATCCCAACCGGAGATTGTCGGCGCGCCGGCCAGGTCGTCGGGTCCGGGTCGGTGGTCGTCGGCGGCGCCCGCCAGGTCGATCAGTGCGATGGTGCGATCGTCTATCTGCATCTCAGTCTCCTAAAATTTCCTCGGACGCTACGATGCCGACTTCGGCCAGAGCGTCGACGATGGACGGCAGCCAGGGTCTCCCGCGACCCGCGGCCACTAGCGCCCGGATCGTCGACGGGCTCGGCCGGCGTTCGGCATCGATCGCCAGCTCGCGTATCGATATTGATTCCTCGCGGGTCGCGATCATACCGACCGCGACCCGCCACATTGCCCTGGCGACATGACACTCACCTTCCGTCACCATGTCAGCACCTCCCGATGATGCGGTCGCGGCCATCCACAAGCGTCGTCACGATCCGCGTCAGCTGCCTGAGGCTGCCGCCTGGCCACGCACCGCGGACCAGATCCATCTCGTCCTCGGCAAGCGGCGAGAACCACCTGGCGTCGACCCCTCTTTCACTTGCGATCCGAGCCACGATCTGCGTCGTGAGGCTGCCCAGGTGCTGCCAGCCGGGCTCCGGCATCACCAGCACTCGCATACGATCCCGCAGCGGCGCCGGAACGCCCTCCAGGCCGTTGGCGGTGGCGAAGTGGCTGACCATCGACAGATCGCATTCAACCTCGAGTGCGGGGTCTCGATATGCCCGGGCTTGATCGGGCTCGAGCAGTGCCAGCAAGGCGTCGAGGGCACTGCCGTTATGCCGCGACGGCGATGCCTTCTCGACCTCGTCCCAGATCATCGCAGGGTTCGCACGGCCGCTCCGCTTGACGAGCTGCAGTGGGACGGATTCCCGAGCCGAGTGCCATTGCGCCGACGTGCCCATCAGGCTGCCATCCGAGGTTCCGCCCAGGCCGACCAGCTCCACTGGCAGGCCGACGGTATCCGCGATAGCCCGGCATAAAGACGACTTGCCGGATCCCGGCGAGCCTACGATCAGCGTCGGCCGGAACCGGGCGCTTTCGCGCGGGGCCAGGTCGCCCAGGATTACGTCGACCAGGTTGGAAGCATGCGGCCATTGCGAGACCAGGGCCTCGCGATGCGCTGCGACGTCACCACGGCCGATCAGCGGCAGCGGCTTGCCGGCCACGTTAGACCAGCTCTTGTACAGCTCCTTCCGGGCACCGGTGCCCTCCGGCAGCCCGGGGACGACAACCATGCCTGCAGGCGCAGGTGGACGACGAAGCGGCAGCGAGCGCGGTCCCGGGTCTGCGAAGCTCTCCGCACGATCTTCGAGCACGCGGTCGACTGTGTCGTCCTCGGCGTCCTGGACATCCATTCTCGCCACAAAACGCGCCACGTCGACGCGGTGGCGCGCCGTGTTGGCATCGCCGAACCGCGACCGGCCGACCTGCAGGATATCGTCGAAGTCGCCGGCCGTGTATTCGCGCTCCTCACCGGTCGACTGCGTCGCCGCCAGGCCCAGGGCGAATGGCACGGTGAACGCGCGCTGCAGGCTCGAGTGGTTGTACTGCAGGGCGGTCTCGATCATCCGGTGCCGTGCTGGTTCGTCACCGAGAAGGGCGAGCGAGAAGTCCAGCGCGACGAGGAGATCTCCGTCGCGAAAGCCCAGGCCGTTCGAGACTTCGATAGCGTCCCGCACCGCGACCGCAGTCCACCGCCCGGGCGCCGCCGCCAGGCGCTCGAATAGCTGCAACAAGCCGGCCGGCAGCCGATCGTGGGCTACCTCTTGCTCGGCCAGGTAACGCAGGTCTGCGGCCACGCTGTCGCGATACGGCGGCATAGCGGTGATGCGATCGTAACGCGCAGGATACACGTCGCCGCGCAGGATGGCTGCCCGCCGGTCGTCTATACGCTGCAAATTCTGGAGATCGGCCGCATGGGCCGGTGGGGTGGTGCTCATCTATCGGTACTCCGTCGCAGCCCGGAAACCCGAAGCCGCATTGAGAGCGCCGTCTATAAGAGGCGCTCGCCGCCGGCGCAAGGCCAACGACGTGGAGACGTTAACGCGCCGTTACTTGATCCTGCGGCCGACGATGTCTTCGTAGCCAGCAGCGATCCAGCTAGCCAGGACCTCGAGCTCGACGCCGGCGTCGTTGGCCCGGGCCGCTACGCCTGCGAGGGCCTGCTGCGGGTGGTAGGCGGCCAGGGTGGCAGCCTGCGCATGCAGCAGGGCGACGATCTCGTCCGGGGGCTCGATGGCACCGGACATCCAGCGCTGGGCGGTGCGCTGGTCGAC
>Ga0123337_10006329_pt1 | contig 11350 bp, 15 predicted proteins | sample frozenSSSSmetaG_FD_89792 | JGI IMG/M metagenome (GOLD analysis project Ga0123337, IMG submission 89792) | Glacier valley bacterial and archeal communities from Borup Fiord, Nunavut, Canada, to study Microbial Dark Matter (Phase II) -... | ecosystem: Environmental > Aquatic > Freshwater > Ice >...
CTCCAACAACTCAAAGACCAACTGCCCGCTCCAGAGGATGAAGAAGCATACAAACAATGGTGGCAGGAAAACAGTTCCGCTTGGAGCGAACAACTCAGAACTATAATGATTAAACATCGCAACATTGGTCATAATTGGCAGTTCACCGATACTCAACAGAAACTGCTAAAGCAGTACTACGATGCAAATAAATTACTAGTTGATTGTATTAACAGCGATTGCTACGTCAGCCGCGAAGTGCGGCAGGAGATTGAGGATACATTACTACTGCCAGTAAACAGATCATCTGACACATCAAACTGAGCTAAACAAGCATGATCGCTGCAAAGTCTGTAGGAAAGTGGCAGTGGCGATTTTTTGAAGTGCAGTGCAATTATGCGATCGCACTCATGCCAAACTGTCAAACACAAAACTTCTACCAGCGGCGTGAAACCGCATCACACCTAAAACAAAATTTCAACCTCATCTGCCAACTTATTTCTCAACAGGAGCGATCGCCCCTGACACATCCCTCGAAACTCCTCTCTAAATTTCTAGGTTTAAGTGGAAAGCTAAACACCTCCTACATGCGGTCGAAACGTGAGATTGATTCGCATACCAACTACCTTGGTTTTGGGAAGTTGATGCAAATGAGTCGATTGACAGCCGGGATGCATGAACAGCATACTGCCATGCTCTAACCAAAAATCAGTTGGTTTGCCATCTCGCGGTTTTATCTGAAACTTACGGACTGACCCAAGACTGATGGAAGCGATCGCAGGACTACTCCCCATAGACTTCTCATTATCCGCATGCCAGCCAATAGAATCTTGTCCGCTGCGGTACTGGTTGCCGATGACAATATTAAACTTATACCCCGTAAGCATAGTAATTTTGTCTCTCAGTTGAGCCAATTCCTCTGTCCAAAACAGTGGTTTGAGAAGTACGCTATTTGAGTATAAGTAATCACACCCATTGTCACCATAGATACATTCTAGGCGAGGAACGGGCATAGTTTTACCCAGCATTTTGATGTGATTCTGTTGCCACTCCAATTGCAGGCAGTACTGATAAAGCTCGTTGGCTGACTCAACACTCAAAAAGTTTGGGTAGTAAGTAACGGGTAAAGTTGGAGTTAGTTCCTCAAAAAGTTGGAGTTGTTGCATAAAGCCATCGATTACGGTGCGCCCGGAGATTACCTCGGCTACTCTTTAACATTAAACTTGATTAATATAATCTAAAAGAATAACTTCGGCTTTAAACCATTCTCCACCTAGTCTAATTTCTTGAAACTTGCGGTGTAATAATTGCTCTAATTCTTGTGCTTTCTTATCACTTTCGACTTGTATTGACTTGATTAACCGTAATTTAGCAGGACTAGATGTTTGAAGTGATTTTAATCTTTTAGAAATATCTTTAGCTTTACCTATTTTTATCGCGTTACTGTCCTCATTTAAGATAAAGTAAACAAAATAGCTGTAATGAGCTAGCTTATCACCATCAAGAGAAATCTGTCTATTTCCTGGAGTCACGATTTTGGTATCTGAGCTAGCCCAAGTTTTTATCCATGCACATACCGCATTAATAGTTAAAGACTTCTGAGCTTTTACTATGACAAGTTCTCCATTTAATAAGAGCGTAAATTTTTTACCTGCTGCTCTACCTCTGGAGGGAAGATTTAGCCAAGTCGTATAAGGAGCAGTAACAGTTTCAGTGTAGGGAATAGAATTCTTAGATTTTGTCAGTGTAAATGTTTGTTGTCTGGTTCCCCACCTCCCCCCAGAATATCCCCTATTAATTTTAAAACGTTCTAAATCTTCTAACGTGACTTCTACCCACCCAAAACCTTCATTTAGATTATTTGGATTTTTATCAATATAGATAGTGTGCCAATTACTTCTAGGCATAGAAAAGTAGTTGAAAAAATATTTTTAAGCAGCATTTTGTTGCTTAGTCTATTATCCATCTTATCAGTCAACTCTAAAAAATAATTGTAAAGAGCATACTTTATCAACATTTTACAATACTCAAGCTCTACAACTGTCAAAAGTCCCTTTTCACCACGCAATTACATCTCGTCTTATATGTGCTACCCACAACTCATTGGGCTATGGGTAAAAGTAGGGGTACAGGGTAAGAGAGCGTTGCTTGGTCAAAAAGTGCAATTACACTCATGCGATCGCGCACTTATCAAGAGTGGATATCTAGCTACCAAATCTTCAATGGCGAAAAGCTCAAACGGCGAGTCATAGGGGCGAGGGTTAGGAATTCGCACTCTAGCGCACACTCTTCCCATTTTTACTGGTAGTTCCGCGATAGATGCTTTCAGGCAAATCCCAGTTGCGATCCGCCCTTTAGGCGGCAGCGCTGTGTGCGGAGGCACACGCTTCGCGAACGCTATCGCCCTAATTGATTTTCGAGTGCGAAGCGTCTTAACATCAAATTAAGATAAAACTCTTTCCTGTTGCTGTATTATGACGATTATACTCAGTAGTTTCCACTATTTATAGGAGGAGTTATGCTTCGCTTGTATACTTCATCGCTGCTAGGAATTGTGACTTTAGTTGGTTTTGGGTCGAGTATAGAAAGTGCAAAGGCGCAAACTACCTATGGATTTAATACTACCTATGACGGATCGTCAGCGCTATTGAAGTCTATTACTGAAGATGTAACAGCGAGAAGCATTTCAGGTTTAAATATTGATGCGCCTTATAATCTGACCAAAGCTAGTGGTTTTGCTTACGTTAAAACAGACCCAACTACTGGCTCATATCGTTATAGCTCCAATCCAGAAACATTTGGCTTACAAAATCTACCACTTGGTGGAGTCACTTTATTTGGAGAAGGCAATAATAAATTATTTTATCAGGTTGAAAATGGTATAGGAGTTTTTAATCCTGAAACTTTGACCACCACTGGCTCTAACACTAATATCATCACTGGTGGAGAAGGTTTATTTCAAGGTGCAACAGGTACGCTTACTGGTTCTGAAGTTTATCAAGTTGCTAACCTTTTAGTGAACCCAACTAGCGCAAGTATTGGAAGAGTAACAATAAATGGCAACATTTCTGTGTTAACAACTCAAAAGGTTCCCGAGCCAAACACTACTACTGCACTGGCTGGAATAGGTATAATCGGTGTGACTTTTTTATTGCGCTCTATACGCCGTCAAATTAGTACGCCATGAAGACACAACAAAGGTACTTTTTCTTCTGCTTCTTGGTTAGGTTTCACAATGCGATACCACACTTGATGACCGCGAAACGATATAAAGCCTTCAATGGCAGAAGTTAATAACTCTTTATACATACACTAAGAAAGATTAGCAATAGTATTTACTATACACTTTATGTCAACGGAGACGGTTGAGTTGTTGCACAAAGCTATCCTCAAAGCGATTTCATAATTGACATTAGGCTAAAAGTAAATTATTGAAAATACTCTTCGTGTATAGTTTGCAAATCTATAAGTCTAAATCTTGCTCCTATAAGTAATCCTGTGAGTAATTCAGAAATATTCTCATTTTGTACTTGAATTTTCTTAGAGATAACATGACCTACTATATAATCTATATAAATCAAGTCATCTCTACTTTTTGCAGCAGCATAAAACTTTCGCAAATGAAAATAAATATTACGCATTGTTCGCGAATCAATTAAAATTTCTAATACAGCATTATGGTGAAAAAACAGTTGACTAATAGTGGGTGAATAAGTAGGTACAAGAGTTTGAAACAAGTAAGAGTTGTGCGGAACTTTGTAAAAATTAAAAAATGTTAAACTGTCTAGCTTTGTTTCAACTTTAGCTACAAAATTAACTTCAGACTCTTTAAGTTCAAACCATTCCCCGTGTATACGCCAGTCAGCGTTTACTTCATGATAAAATTTTTCATCAGCCAGTGCATCAACAGTCCAAAAGCAATCTAGTATTTTAGTAGGATAAGGTGATTGCTTATTAATAGTTTGGTGCCTAGCAACTGGGTTTGCCGAACGTCCTATCTTATATCTAGTAGTACCTACAGCCCACAATAAGTAAACCCATCCTTCATGCTTTTTAGGAATTTGATCTAATAAATGAATCCCTTTTTGCTCGTTCATTGGTAATAGTAGTTGTAATTTGTTACAGTTGAAAGATGTATAAAATAAGCGATCGGGGTGCTTATAAGGATGCCCTGAAAGCTAGCGGTTTAATCGAGATTTTTCAGGCGTCGAATTTCCCAAGGTAGCGATTGCCTATCTCGGTTCAAGATCGATTGGTAAGCCTCAGGGCATATCCAAGACTAGTCCTCAAGCTGTACGTAGTCTGACGGCACTTCTGCTGATGGGGTCGATGCTGGCAATGTCCGCTTGTGGGGTGGGTAAGGCTTTTGGCAACGCGCTTAGGTGTTGTTCGATTTGTTCGAGGCGTTGGTTTATGGGAGCCAATGCTTGTTCTAGAGCAACGGTGATGGTGGAAGATAAATCTTCAAAACTCATCGCTCCAGTGGTGATCGCTCTAGTTAGGGAATATCCGGTTTGCGACCAGATAAACACTCTAAAACCTGCCCTAGCAATCATCCGATAATTGTTGATCGCTGTTTGCTTGCCTTTGTACTTGCAAGCCTCTAATGCGTAGTACTCTAAAACAGCATGACAAACTTCATCAATAATAAAAACTGCTCCTGAAAGGTCATTCGTGATGAATCTCCAATCCTTGCCAGCAAGGGATTTTAGGTATTCAACGAGTTCGTTCGTGATGGGGTCAGAATCCCTAAGACGGTTCAACAACTGGGTTGCAGTTTGCTGTTTTGTCCCCCCACAAAACTTAGCTAGTACAGTTACCGTCATTCTACTAACACCATCGCTGTTACGGGTACAGTAACTTTGGTCGCCTTTGGGATTGGACAACAAAATTTGGGTGATATTTTCAGTCATAAAATTCGGGTGTTGTAAAGCTTGATGTGTAAGAAAGAGACGTACTTGATAAATGCGCCTCAGTGACGATGGGAAAACTTATCTACAGCTACGCGGCGTCGGCTACGGGCAAGCCAGTTACAACAATGATTGAGAGTTGAGCTTGCAATGCCGTACTGCAACTAGCGTGCTTGTTCGAGTTAATCGGCTGAGCCACCCACTTACCATCTGAACTGGTGCGATAGAAAGTGCCCAGCAGTTTGTCAAGGTGCCAAAGTCTGTACAAAGCACTGAAGTCGCTGTCATGCGTGGAATCAATCTCAAACTCAACCGCTAGTAATTGCGCTGCTGCTTCGGCGTCGGTCTTTTCAAGCTCAAAAGGTGTCGGCTGCCCTGGAGCGTATGCAGGTTGATATACTGAATTCTTCTGTGTCATCATTGCTGAAGAAACCTCTTAAAAGGTGGGTTTATACAAAGGCGATCGCTCTTCCGCCAAGAAATTCGATCGCCTTTGTTTTTGCTATTTTTAATTTACTACTGCAAGTAGATAAAAATCAAGTATTGCTAGAAAGAATTTTGGGAGAGTTAAACAACTCGTAAACGTCACCTCCCAGCGCAGCCGTCAAATGCCTCAAAAGCTTGAAAGATACAGTTGTTGCGGCTTTTTCTTTTTGGTCGGGATGCTCCAAAACTTGTATGTATTGCTGGGATACCTTATACTCGTACTGCTCCATGACTTTAACGGCTAGTGCTCGACGAGATACCTTACCCCTCATAGTTTTTAGCTTCATGCCCAGATCGGCATTCCACTCTACAGACGCAATAATGTCTAGGTCTAACATGATCAATTGTTTACTAGTCTCCATTGACATAATTTAGCATAATATTTACACTGGGGCTAGTAAAGAATAAAGCGATCGCTGGCTTTAAGTCTTGTGTGCGATCGCTTTGTAATAAAAATGTCGTGTGGACGAGGATATGGGAATTCGCTCTTAACTCAATGAAGTGATGGCGCGAAAGCGGGTAAGAAGCAAAGACTTAGCCGAAGACCTGGGTATAACCGAGAACTCTGTATACAGGCTGCGTAAGGTCGATTCTATGCCACGTCTTACACCTGAAAGGCTGCATGGGATTTGTGCCGTGCTCCAATGCCAGCCTGGAGAGCTTCTGGAATATGTACCAGATGATAGTGAAAGTATCGAAAAAACTCTTAGCGTTATGGATTAAAAATTAGGCGCGTTTAACAGATGTAAGCGATCGCAGCCTTGAGAGATTAATAGTTTGAGCCACCCAATCAGTGAAATAGCTCTTATATCGTGCTAAATATTTTTATCTGACCCCGTTATTACGGGGCTTAGCGCAGCGCCTTTTAGCTGGAGTTGAAAATTTACACGCCAAAATGATTAAGGGCTGCACGGATAGTGATGAACCATATCGCCATCGTGGCAAATAGGTAGAGATAGAATCGAAGGATGATGAGATTGAATGTGCAATGGACAGCGCTATGCAACGCACGAAATGCAACAAAGACCCACGCGGCGTTTACATACCCTGCATCCACCTGTTTCGTGACAAAGAGATATAGAGTAAGAGTATAAAAAATAACTGGGATTTCCAACAAGTTTTTAAGATTGTCCGAGGGATTGGATACGCTTGGTGGCGAGATTTTAGCAAATGCAGCCGGTTCAAGCTCCTCTGGTTTGAGCTTTTTACTTATGATAAAACTGATACGGCGTATATACATATATACCCATACTACGAGTGTTAGGAACACCATCGCGAAAAAGGGACTGAAGATTGCATCTTGCGTCATGTCAATTTGCCTTTGATATTATGATGGCAGTATAAGCGGTGTAATAAGCATGCTTCTAGACCTCAATCGAGTACACTTTAGCATTGAGCCGAGATCTGTGTTTTTTTCTGCAAGATGACCCCACTCGGCTTGATTTCTCGTTACTGAACACAGTTTTTTGAGGCTAATGTATCAAATTCTCAAAAGCATACAGGACAAGGGTTTTCAGACCATCTTGCAGGAAATTACTCGTATCTCGGTTCAATACCATGTAGGCGGCTGTTGAAGACTTTTAATCCAGCGATATTCGCCTTGTATACCAAGCATGAATAAAAAGAGTCTGCAAGAACAATATAGGGGGATCAAAACCGCTCGATGCAATGATTGCTCCGACTTGATCAGGAGGTAGCACCGCCGCATTCCGACCGTGAGATGCAAGAAATTTTTCAACGTCCTCATCTGGATATCCAGCATATTTCAGCATCCGAGTCCACATCTCACGCAGGTCTTGATAAGCTGAAGTAGACATATCGGCAGCCAAATCTGCGCTCACCAAATATCCTTGAGGGCCAAGCCGTGAAGCAATTTGACTGAAAAATTTGCGCCTCTCCTCAGGCTGCATAAAGAAGTGAGAGACCAGAAGGCAAGTCGCCGCATCGAACGATGCTAATGCGGGCAATGAATCGAGATAGCCTTCGTGCCATGTACAACGCGATGCAACCCCATACTCTTCAGCTTTCTGACGGCAAGTGTCAAGCATTGCAGTTGCAGGCTCTACCGCCGTAAATTGCCACTGCGGAAATTCTTGGGCAAGATAAATTAATTCCAAGCCGGTTCCGACACCAACACAAAGAATTCGTGCGTCAGCAGAAAGCTCAGAAAGTATCAGACGAGTCAGTAAATGAAGTGCGTCACGCAATGGAGCTACTTTAGCCGCTCTTGTGTCGTAGGTAGAGGCGCGTTCTTCGTCAAAGACAATAGCTGGCTCTTGATTTTGCATGAGAAAGTGACAGTCTAAAAAATGTTTGATTACTCCTCATTTTATCTCCTTAATCCCCTTCGAGGCTGTTGTTGTTCTTCTTCTCGGTATTGTAATGGTATTGAGCCGAGATTCGTGTTTTTTCCAGCACTCTGGACCTCACTCGGATTGATTTCTCGTTACCAAACACGACTTTTTTGACTTTAATGTAGCAAATTATCGCTCTCTAGACAGGATAAGGCTTTTCAGACCATTTTGCCGAAAATTACTCGTAATTTATTCTTAAAGATGGTACTGCGGTTAAAACTTGTAAAAATGTAGTTGGACTTAACCATATATTTTTAGCTGATGAAAATGGCAAGTTAATTTATGGTGGTTTTGTAAATTGGGTTTATGCAGATAAATTGAAGAAAGCATTAAATAAAATCAGAAAAGAATTAGCGTAAACAAATATTAACTTAGACCCTTTTACGAGACTTTGTATTACGTTCGGTACTTTTTATGCCGCACCCAGTCTGCTCTTATTCGTTCGGCGATCGCAGAAAAAAACATGCGATCGCACTTTTTATTCTCGCTGCATGAGTGCAATAATTAAAGTACCGTTATATTCCTCGTTGATTTTAAGTAATTGACTTGCGCTTATGATTGACTTACTTGAAAGACAACAACGCTTTGTACAAGATGACATTCCCACTCGTTTAGCTCAACTGGCTAACAATTTGGCTGAAATTAAGTCCTTAACTGCAAGTTCAACCAACTTGGGTGCAGCGCCTAATCTTATGAGAGAGGGTCAGTTTTTTCTAGAGTGGACGGTTCCCGACATTGTTGAAACTGATGTGGATCTAGCTGCAGAACTGGTTGATTTGGGGCGCACGTTAGCACGTTGGCAGCCTCATTGGACAAAAATCTGTTTGGATGCTGCAACACTTGCTCTAGTTTCTGTTGAGGCGGGTACAATGTCAGAGCGGGTTTTGGAAATATCGGCACTGCTAGTTGAGATTATGGATCAAGAGCGGTAGTGCTAATCGCAAAAAATTTGGATGCCTATAAATGTGCGATCGCTTACCATGCAACGCAGCCCCACACCACTTTTATGCAAAAAAAAGGTAACTTAAGCTCAATTGCCACCAAAATAAAAAAGTGGGTTGAAGCTGCGACAGAATTAAGCTCCAACTACACTCTCGTTTGCACTGCCGATTACCCGACTCACCAGTATCAAAAGTATGTGTCGGGAGGATGTAAATTCGGTTGAGAAGTTTGCTCTTTATTTGTCCAAACTGGTTTTGCAGCAAGCGAGTAGTGCTGTGCGTTCGGACAATATTACTCCTGAGGATAAATTATTTGTCTAGCTATCTTTTTTCTGTGCTAGAGGGCAAAGTAGCCCATAGCCATGTAGAAAATGCATTATAGATTGCTCTATCTTTCCTTTCAAATTTAATATGTTTTAAGATATTTACAATTACTTCTGAATCAAAATTACTCTTCTCAACACTGTCTTTGAATTCGTCCAAAACAGGTAGATAATTAACAATGTACTCTCCTTGCGGAGAGAAGAGTCTTTGACTAACAGAACTACTAACATCCGAAACTTGCGCTTTTATATAAAGCGTTTGTCCAAAATCAAGTTCAAGACGTAACCAAAGAAGGCGCTTGTTAAGCCCACGGGGAGTAATATCAACATTATGAACAATTTTCGCATTTCCAAACACAGGCAGATTAATAATTTGATCTTTTGTAATGTATCTACTAATGTCTGAAACAAAACTACTTAACTTTTGAGAATCGCTAGAGTAGGGATAGTGAAATATTTTATCTACACTGCTAGGTTTTAAGTATACTTGGTGACACCAGTCTGCTATTTTAAGTAAGTAGCCATAGTCTTGAACTTTCTTTTTAAATTTATTAGAAATGGCTTCAAATCCATACTGGGCACCAATCATCGCACCAGCGAAGTACGCGATAGTATCTGTGTCTATTCCTATTGTATTTGCTATCGATATAATTGTATCCTCAAGCTCTTTACCGTCGCTCTTAGCATAAAAATTAGTCAGCCTACATACAAATAAAATGGCTGCTATGACAGTGCTATCACCAGCACCTTTTGTCTCTGGCTGATAACAGCCTAATTTTTGTAAATTTACGTTTAGAGAAGTTTTATCGAAATCACTGTAAACAAGCTTTAGTTTTTCTAAACATTCTTCACAAGTAGCATTCCAAACTTCTTGATATTTTTGCTGTGTTACTTGGTTCCATTGCTGTTCCCAATTCACAAAACATTTTTCTTGACTCCATAATTTTGTTAAATTTGGATAATGAGTGCAGCTTTCTATTAATTGCTCAAGCCAATCAGATTTCTTGAGAGGATTCTCTATTATCAAACGTATAGAATCTGCTAATAAAATTGCTCCTATGAGACCTTTAGGATGTCCATGAGTAATAATAGTATTACGCCATATATCTAAATATTGTTTGGATAATTCTCGATGGTTTACTAATACTATCGGAAGAATCCTCATCGCAGCGCCATTGCCACCACCATTTACATAAGTATTATAGTTTGTATGATAAAAATTGTTGTGCCAATTAATATTTTCATTACGTAAATTACGTGCAGCTGCTTTTGTCCCTGAACCTCCTCCTAACTCATATTCCAGCCATAAAGGCAGCTCAAATTTTGCAAATGTATCTGGATTGAAAGAACCACTAGATTCTATTGACCTAGCAGTTGCTAATGTTAATTGAGTATCATCTGAATACGTTCCCGCTGGTAATGAAAGATTAATATACTGACCTTTCCGTAAATAGGTAGTTATCTTTTCCCAAGCAACAAATTTATCAAGTTTATCTAAATTGTATTTAATCTTAATCTCACGTTCATTCCGAATAAATTCTGTGATGAAACCCAGCGCGTCACCAATTGCTGCGCCAACAAAAGCACCTCTAAATTTATCTTGATAATTATCATTCAACTCGATCTTTAAAGAAAGCTGGTTCCACACAAATTTTCTCCGTAGGTAACTCTAATATATCAAATGCAGATGCTAAAATGTCATGTTCGAGTTTGTTACGACACGCTATGAAAGATATATCATTATAAGGTATTTCACTTCGTATTAGAACCTCTGCTTCAGGGTCAGTTGTGTAAAAGTCTGGTAAACTTAGTTTTCGGCAAATAGTTTCCCACCTGAATGGGTCACTTCCCCATATTGGTTTTCCTGAAACCTTTTCTTGAAACATACTATTAAAAGTTATTAAGTCACCATTAATACCAAAATCTTTTGCAGGCTTATATGTAGCATTCGTAATTGAAAATTTAGTGTATAACTCATAAATATATTTTGGATCAATACCGAGCGCGCAGAAGCGGCTACCTGGATGAAGCTTGTCACGAAAATATTTAAGTAAATATACATTTGAATGCATAATAGACGTATTTAAAAAAGCTGGATCATCACGCCTTTTCTCAGTATTTGGCATCACAAGTTCTTGCCAATCACGACTAATGTTATGTAACTGATCTCGTGGCAAAATTTTACCTTCCCCTACGATAGCGGTCACACTTTCAAATCGAGTAAAGTGAACAAGATCTGAGGGGGTGACAACAATAGCTAGAATACCGACTTGATAAGCGATCTTGCCCTGAGACCTCGTTGATAATACTTCTGCTTATTGCGATTTAATCTCATTAACTTATTGATTAAATTTATA
>Ga0123337_10006330_pt1 | contig 11348 bp, 11 predicted proteins | sample frozenSSSSmetaG_FD_89792 | JGI IMG/M metagenome (GOLD analysis project Ga0123337, IMG submission 89792) | Glacier valley bacterial and archeal communities from Borup Fiord, Nunavut, Canada, to study Microbial Dark Matter (Phase II) -... | ecosystem: Environmental > Aquatic > Freshwater > Ice >...
AAAGATACTTTTTGGGAGGTAATAGACCAACTAAAAGAGGTTGGAGCCGAAGGAATTCTAGTTTGTCCAATTGAGAAAATGGTACTATAAAGTCCGATTTCAAAAATTTGAAATAAGAAGTTATTACATTTAAAATCTTTGAATTAACAAAATGAACAAAATATACAATCCAAAACCAGAAACTTGGTCAGCTATTTTAGAAAGACCAACCAAAACAGTTGATGATATCGAAGCAACTGTAAAAGGAATTTTCAAGGAAGTACAATCAAAAGGTGATGTTGCTGTTGCTAAATACACTTCTCTTTTTGACGGCGTGAACGTTGATCAATTGGAAGTTTCTAAAACAGAAATAGACATCGCGATTGCATCCATTTCAGAAGAATTAAAACAAGCCATTCAATTGGCAAGATCAAATATTGAAATATTTCACGCCGCCCAAAAAACAAATCGGGTTACAGTAGAAACTATTGAAGGTGTAAACTGTTGGCAAGAAAAAAGACCAATTCAAAAAATTGGTTTATACATTCCTGGCGGAACGGCTCCGTTATTTTCAACCGTATTGATGTTGGCAGTACCAGCAAATCTTGCTGGATGTAGCGAAATTGTATTGTGTTCGCCTCCAGATAAAAAAGGAAATATCAATCCAGCTATTTTGTATGCCGCTTATTTATGTGGTGTTACCAAAATTCTAAAAGTGGGAGGTATTCAAGCCATCGCGGGAATGACTTTTGGAACAGAATTAATTCCAAAAGTGTATAAAATATTCGGACCTGGAAATCAGTTTGTGACTGTTGCCAAACAATTGGCTACTCAGTTTGGTGTAGCCATCGATATGCCTGCTGGTCCATCCGAATTGTTGATTGTCGCTGATGATACCGCTGTTCCTTCTTTTATTGCTTCCGATTTACTGTCGCAAGCTGAGCACGGAACAGACAGCCAAGTGATTTTAGTTTCGACTTCAAAAACATTAATTGACGCTGTCGAACTAGAAATTTACTCTCAAATGGAGGTTTTACCTCGAAAGGCCATTGCAGAAAAAGCCATTGCCAATTCAAAATTGATTTTTGTCGAAAATGATGTAGTCGCTTTAGAATTAATTAATGAATATGGTCCAGAGCATTTTATCATTTGCACCAAAGACGAAGCTTTTTACGTTGATAATATTGCCAATGCTGGTTCTGTTTTTATCGGAAATTACACTCCAGAAAGTGCTGGTGATTACGCTTCAGGAACCAATCACACCTTGCCTACAAATGGTTATGCCAAAAATTATAGTGGAGTAAACTTAGATAGTTTCACCAAATCGATGACTTTCCAAAAAATCAGCGCTGTTGGAATACAAAATATTGGTTCGGCTATTGAAATTATGGCAGAAGCCGAGGGATTACAAGCCCACAAAAATGCAGTTACTTTACGATTAAATGCCCTTGAAAATGATAAATAGTTTTAATTTAGATAGTTTAGTTCGTGACAACGTCAAGGTTTTGAAGCCTTATTCGTCTGCCAGAGATGAATTTGAGGATTTTGACACTGCTGATATGGTCTTTTTGGATGCTAATGAAAATCCGTTCAATAATGGGGTAAATCGTTATCCTGATCCACAACAAGCTTCAGTAAAAAGCATATTAGCGAAACAAAACAAAGTAAATCCAAACCAAATGCTGCTAGGAAACGGCAGTGATGAGGTATTGGACTTAATTTTCAGAGCGTTTTGCGAACCAAAAGTAGATAATGTTATTACGTTGCCACCAACTTATGGAATGTATGGCGTTTTGGCCAATATCAACGCTGTAGAAAATAGAGAAGTATTGCTTTCAATTGATTTTCAACCTCAAATTGAAAAAATCTTTAAAGCAATTGATGATAATACCAAAATGATCTTCTTGTGTTCGCCAAATAACCCGACAGGAAATTCATTTTCGGAGGAAAGCGTTACGACTTTATTGGAACATTTTAATGGTTTAATTGTGATTGATGAAGCGTATATTGACTTTTCGGAAAAAGAAAGTTGGTTGCAAAAACTGGAACAATACCCTAATTTAATCATCACACAAACACTTTCAAAAGCATATGGTTTGGCAGGTATTCGATTGGGTATTTGTTATGCTTCCGCCCAAATAATTGCGGTTTTGAACAAAATAAAACCACCTTATAATGTTAACGAGTTATCTCAGAAAAGAGCTTTGGAAAGATTGGATAATATCGATACTGTAAAATTTGAAATTAAATCAATCATAAAGCAAAGAGAGGAATTACTTAAAGTTTTACTTGATGTAAAATATGTAGAAAAAATCTATCCAACTGAGGCGAATTTTATCTTAATCAAAGTAGATGATGCCAATAAAAGATACGATGATTTGATTGCCAAAGGAATCGTAATCCGCAACAGAACAACCCAGCCTTTATGCGAAAATTGTTTACGTTTGACTATTGGAACAGAGGAAGAAAATAAAAAATTAATTGAGGCATTAGCTCCCTAATCCCCTGAAGGGGGAATAGGCTAAATTTTAAAAAATAGAAAATGAAGAAAGTACTTTTTATAGATCGTGACGGAACCATTGTTTTAGAACCAGAAGGATACCAATTAGACAGTTTAGACAAACTGGAATTTTACCCAAAAGCGTTTCAATATTTGGCAAAAATAGCCAAAGAAATGGATTACGAATTAGTTATGGTGACCAATCAAGATGGATTGGGAACCGACTGTTTTCCGGAAGATACTTTTTGGCCGACCCAAAATTTTATTTTGAGAGCTTTTGAAAACGAAGGCGTTCTTTTTGATGATATTTTTGTAGATCGTTCTTTCCCTGAGGATAATGCACCAACACGCAAGCCTCGCACGGGAATGTTGACTAAATACATTGACAACCCTGAATATGATTTAGTCAATTCATTTGTTTTGGGAGATCGTTTAACCGATGTAGAATTGGCCAAAAACTTAGGTGCCAAAGCCATTTTTATGAATACCTCTGAAGGAGCAGGAAGCGCCGAAATTGCTGTAAAAAGAGAGGAATTAGATGATGTCATTATCTTGCAATCTACCGATTGGAAAGCAATTTATGAGTTTTTAAAACTAGAAGCGCGCTCAGCAACTATTTCAAGAAAAACCAATGAAACCGATATCTACATCAATTTGAATCTTGACGGAACCGGAAAAAGCAAAATCGAAACTGGTATCGCGTTTTTTGACCATATGTTGGATCAAATTGCACGCCACGGACAAATGGACTTAGAGATTTTGGTTAAAGGTGATTTAGAAGTTGACGAGCACCATACGATTGAAGATACAGCCATTGCGCTTGGTGAAGTTTTTGCCAAAGCATTAGGAAATAAATTAGGCATTGAGCGTTATGGTTTCTGTTTGCCAATGGACGATTGCTTATCTCAAGTAGCGATTGATTTTGGAGGCAGAAACTGGCTGGTTTGGGAAACCGAATTCAAACGTGAAATGGTAGGTAAAATGCCAACAGAGATGTTTTATCATTTCTTCAAATCTTTCTCGGATGGTGCCAAAGCCAATATCAACATCAAAGCCGAAGGAACCAATGAACATCACAAAATTGAAGCCATCTTTAAAGCTTTTGCAAAAGCAATAAAAGTAGCGGTAAAACGCGATACAGAAAAAATGATTTTGCCATCAACAAAAGGAATGCTTTAATATTACCAATTATGGATGCTCAAAAATTTGCCGAACAATGGATTGAATCATGGAATTCTCATGATTTGGAAAACATAATGCAACATTATTCTGAAGACATTGAAATAACTACACCAATGATAAAATTGGCTGGAGGAATAGAAAGCGGTTCACTTGTTGGAAAACAATCAGTCAAAGACTATTGGAATAAAGCCCTAACTAAGTTTCCTGATTTACATTTTGAGCTTATAGAAGTTACATCTAGTGTTAATTCAGTGGCTTTATATTACAAATCCATCATGAACAAAATGGCTATTGAAGTTATGTTTTTTAATGATAAAGGATTGGTAAATAAAATGATAGCACATTATACTAATTAAGAAAATGAAAATAGTAATCATAAATTACGGAGCAGGAAACATTCAAAGCATTATGTTTGCCATCGGAAGATTGGGGTTCAAAGCAGTTTTGAGCAACGATCCGGAAGAAATAAAGTCTGCTGACAAAGTAATTTTTCCTGGAGTAGGAGAGGCTAGTTATGCGATGAAAATGCTTAAAAAAAGTGGTTTGGACACTTTGATTCCAACTCTTAAGCAGCCCGTTTTTGGGATTTGTTTGGGTATGCAATTGATGTGTAATAAATCGGAGGAAGGAAGTACAGAAGGATTGGGGATTTTTGATGTGGATGTCATTAAATTTTCTCCAAAAGTAAAAGTTCCCCAAATGGGTTGGAATAACATTTATAATTTAAAATCAGATTTATTTAAAGGAATTACAGAAAATGAATACATGTATTTGGTGCATAGTTTTTATGCGCCTATTTGCAAAGAAACCATTGCAACTACTGATTATGAAGTGGAATATTCTTCAGCTTTAGAGAATGATAATTTCTACGGAACACAATTTCACCCAGAGAAAAGCGGTGATGTTGGTGAGCGCATTTTAAACAACTTTTTAAACATTAAACTTTAAACAAATTATGCGAATAATCCCCGCAATAGACATTATAGAAGGAAAATGTGTTCGCTTGTCCAAAGGCGATTACAACACCAAAATCATATACAATGAAAATCCGCTTGAAGTAGCCAAATCATTCGAAGCACACGGAATCGAATACTTGCATTTGGTAGATTTGGATGGCGCTAAATCGAGCAAAATTGTAAATTATAAAATATTGGAACAAATAGCTACGCAAACCAAACTGAAAATTGATTTTGGCGGCGGATTGAAAGCTGATTCTGATTTGAAAATAGCTTTCGAAAGTGGTGCCAACCAAATCACAGGAGGCAGTATAGCAGTAAAAAACAGAGCTATTTTTGAAAAATGGATTGCCGAATATGGTTCGGATAAAATTATTTTAGGAGCTGACGCCAATAATGAAAAAGTAGCCGTCTCAGGTTGGTTGGAAGATTCGGATGAAGATCTAGTACCATTTATTCAGGATTACCAAAACAAAGGAATTCAGTATGTTATTTGTACTGATATTGCCAAAGACGGAATGCTGGAAGGTCCAAGTTTTGATTTGTATGCTAAAATTTTAGCGGAAGCCAATGGTATAAAATTAATTGCATCAGGTGGAATTTCTACTTTTGATGAATTGCCTAAATTAGCTGAAATGGGTTGTGAAGGGACTATCATCGGGAAAGCGATTTATGAAGGTCGAATTTCATTGAAACAATTGGAAAATTATATAATAAAATAGATTATTCCGCAAAGAAGCACAAAGTAGACGCAAAGATTCACCAAGATTTTTGTGTATCTCTGCGTCTACTTTGCGAATCTCTATGTAACAATTATAAAAAATGTTAACAAAAAGAATAATACCTTGTCTCGACATCAAAAACGGAAGAACCGTGAAAGGCGTTAATTTCGTAGATTTGCGTGATGCTGGAGATCCTGTGGAATTGGCCAAAATCTATTCGGATCAAGGTGCAGATGAATTGGTTTTTCTAGATATCTCGGCAACAGAAGAACGTAGAAAAACATTAGTAGATTTGGTTCGAAAAGTGGCTGTAACCATTAATATTCCGTTTACTGTGGGTGGTGGAATCTCAACGGTTGAAGATGTGGAAGTTTTGCTTCAAAACGGAGCAGATAAGGTTTCTATCAATTCTTCGGCAGTAAAAAATCCGCAGTTGATTAATGATTTGGCACAAAAATTCGGGAGCCAATGCATAGTAGTTGCCATCGATGCTAAGAAAATTGAAGGCGAATGGATGGTGCATTTGGTAGGAGGGAAGGTTCCAACGGAAATTCGATTATTCGATTGGGCACAAGAAGTGGAAGAGAGAGGAGCTGGAGAAATCCTTTTTACCTCAATGAATCACGACGGAACCAAAAATGGATTTGCAAATGAAGCTTTGGCAAAATTATCACAATTGGTTAATATCCCAATAATTGCTTCAGGAGGAGCAGGAAATGTGCAACATTTTGTAGATACCTTTATCGAGGGGAAAGCTGATGCAGCATTGGCCGCAAGCGTATTTCATTTTAAAGAAATTGAAATCAAAGCTTTAAAAAGAGAATTAAAAAACAACAATATAGAAGTTAGGATCTAAATCCTAAATCTAAAATCTAAAATAAAATGGACATAGATTTTTCAAAAAGCGCACACGGGTTAATTCCTGCCATCATCCAAGATAGTGAAACCAAAAACGTTTTGATGTTGGGTTATATGAATGCCGAAGCCTATCAAAAAACAATTGAGACCCAAAAGGTAACTTTCTACAGCCGTTCCAAACAAAGACTTTGGACGAAAGGTGAGGAAAGCGGTAACTTCCTGAATTTGGTTGACATCAAAAATGACTGTGACAGTGATACATTATTGATTCAGGCAAAACCTGTGGGACCGACCTGTCATAAAGGCACAGATACTTGCTGGGCAACCGATAACAAACAGGAATATGGTTTTATCTCCAATCTTGAAAATACTATCAAAACCAGAAGAGAAAATGCTGATTCTGAAAAAAGTTATGTAGCTTCCTTATTCAAATTGGGAATTAACAAAATTGCCCAAAAAGTTGGAGAAGAGGCAGTTGAAGTAGTTATTGAAGCCAAAGATGATAACGATGATCTGTTCTTGAGCGAAAGCGCCGATTTGCTATTTCACTATTTAATATTGCTGCAAGCTAAAGGTTTTCAGCTGAACGACGTAGTTGACGTTTTGAAGAGTCGTCAGAAGTAAAAAAAATCAAACCCAATTAGTCAAAAATTAAGAAGTTATATTTTTTCTAACCTCAATGGTAAATAAATTGCTATTGGGGTTTTATTAGTTATAAAAAACTCAAAAAAAGTATGTAGTTTTGGAGGAAAATTATCAAATCCATGAAAAAATTTCTACAGCCATTATTGATTGCATTTTTAATCTCTAACGGAATTCAAGCACAAGGACTGCTTGCTAAATCGGATGTTGTTTTTACTCGACAAGATTCATTAAGAGGTAGTGTCACCAAAGAAAGAGCTTGGTGGGATGTAAAATACTATGATCTGGATTTGAAAATAAATCCTATAGATAGCACAATAACAGGGTCTAACACCATTCAATATAAAGTAGTACAATCGTATAATGTAATGCAAATTGACTTACAAAACCCAATGGTAATTACCAAAATAATTCAAGACGGTAAGACTTTAAAATATAGCAGAGAAGGAAATGTTTTTTTTATAACATTAGTTTCAGCACAAGATATTGGAGCAAATAAAGAAGTAAAAATATTTTATAACGGAAAACCAAAAGTTGCCGTAAACCCTCCATGGGATGGAGGAATCACGTGGAAAAACGACAAAAACGGGAATGATTTTATTGCTTCCTCCTGTCAAGGGTTGGGCGCCAGTGTATGGTGGCCGAACAAAGACCACATGTATGATGAAGTTGAAGGAATGAAAATTAGCGTAAATGTTCCCGGAAAATTGACCGATGTTTCCAACGGTCGTTTGCAAAATGTAAAAACGTTAAAAGACGGTACCAAAACCTATACTTGGGTGGTCAAAAATCCAATCAATAATTATGGGGTAAATATCAATATTGGAGATTATGTGACTTTTTCAGAAAAATACAAAGGGGAAAAAGGCGATTTGGATTGCACTTATTATGTTTTAAAAGATAATTTGGCTAAGGCTAAGAAACAATTCAAAGATGTTGCTAAAATGTTGAAAGCTTTTGAGCATTGGTTTGGCCCTTATCCATTCTATGAAGACGGTTATAAACTAGTGGAAGCTCCGTATTTGGGAATGGAACACCAGAGTTGCGTAACTTATGGTAATGGGTTTGAAAATGGTTATTTGGGGCGCGATTTGAGTGGAACAGGTTGGGGATTGAAATTTGATTTTATCATTATTCATGAATCGGGGCACGAGTGGTTTGCGAACAACATTACTTACAAAGACATAGCTGACATGTGGATTCATGAAAGTTTTACCTGTTATTCTGAAAGCCTTTTTCTGGAATTTTATTATGGAAAAGAAGCTGGATATGAATATGTAAGAGGCATTCGTAAAAACATCCAAAATGACAAGCCTATTATCGGACATTATGATGTAAATAATGAAGGCTCGGGAGATATGTATTACAAAGGTGCCAATATGCTCCATACATTGCGCCAGTTAGTAAATAATGATGAAAAATGGAGAACTATTCTAAGAGGTTTGAATAGTACTTTTTATCATCAAACCGTTACCACCAAACAAATTGAAGATTATTTGAGTCAACAAGTAGGAATGGATTTAAATCCATTCTTTAATCAATATTTGAGAGACATTAGAATTCCAACATTAGAATATACTTTTCAAGACAACACTTTAAAATACCGTTGGACAAATATTGTAACTGGTTTTGATATGCCTGTGAAAATTGCCCTAAACGGAACGGAATTTACCTTGAACCCAAAGGCAGACTGGAGTGAATTTACCAATTCTTCTAAAATTGAAAAAGTAGAAATAAATAAAGATTTCTATGTTTTCTCTAAGAATACTAATTAATTGATATTATTTTTTTTTAATACAAAAAGACCAGCAATTGCTGGTCTTTTTGTATTAAAAAACTTTTGTTTTACAACTGAATCTAATTAAGAAATAGCAAAACAAGTTTAAATTAAATTTTTAGATACATAATCCCAACTTGTTTTAATAGAATCAGTTGGATTTGGAGAATAATTAGTTTCTTGTTCTACAAAAAAGTGTTGCATTCCCGAAAGTTTAGCTTCTGCAAAAATGGATTTAAAGTTGATGCTTCCTTCTCCAATTTCTGTATTCCATTCCACTTTGGATTTATCCATATCTTTTACATGCCACATTGTAAATCGACCAGGATTAGCTTTAAACAATTGCAAAGGATCATTCCCCGAGCGAACTGCCCAATATAAATCCAATTCAAAATCGACTAATTTTTTATCGGTTTCTTGCAATAAAATATCATATCCAGTTTGATTTCCAAACTTTGTAAACTCAAAATCATGATTATGATAAGCCAACTTCAATCCGGATTGTTTACATAAAACTGCGGCTTCGTTTACTTTCTGTGCAATACGTTTGTAATCGTCTAAATTGCTTCTTAAATTTTCTTCCAACCACGGAACAGTAACATATTCACTCTCTAATACATTGGCACATTCAATAGATGCTTTCAAAAAATCGGCATTATTGTCTTTTATAAATGATTTAAAATCATAATGACCACTTGTTGCTTTTAGTCCATTATCGGTCAGTATCTTTTTGAAATCATTTGGAGAAGTGCCAAAAAAAACTTTATCAGCTGAAAATCCATACGTTTCCACTTCTTTATACCCAGACTTAGCCACATGTTCTAAAACGCCTTTTACGTCTTTAGAAAATGCTTCTCTCAAAGTATACAATTGAAGACCAATATTTTTTTGTTTTATTGAAAAGGCTAGGGAAGGAGCAATTGCCAATGCACCTAAAGCCAAACCGCTATTAATTATAAAATCTCTTCTCTTTATCATTGTTTTTACTTTTTATAAATTAACATCATAACTTTCTTGTAACTAAAATACTTAAATTTCAATTTGCGCTTTGTTTTTATCTTGAAATAAAAGAGCAAAAATCAAGAACACTACAAAAGCAATTCCGGCAGGAATTATCCATACCATTTGCCAATTGATTGCTCCTTCAACAGTTTTGTAATTATCCGTAATCCAGCCTGCAACTGCAAACCCAATTAACATTCCAATACCATAAGTTGCCAATGTTATCAATCCTTGAGCCGCACTTTTATATTTCTCTCCTGCTTTTGAATTGGTATAAATTTGCCCTGAAACAAAGAAAAAATCATAACAAATTCCATGCAAAGCTATTCCGATAATTAGCATGAAGCTCAAATCACCACCATTACCATAAGCAAATAAAACGTAACGAAGTGCCCAAGCAAGCATTCCCACCAGAATTGTTTTCTTAAATCCAAAGCGGGCAAAAAATACCGGAATGAATAATAAAAATAAGGCTTCGGATATTTGTCCGATTGCCATTTTTCCAGTTGGATTTTCAACTCCGGCAGCAGTCAAAAATGGATGTGCATTTTGATAATAAAAAGCCAACGGAATACAAATTAGAATAGATGAAATAAAAAAGATTAAGAAATTTTTATCTTTTAAAAGTTTTAAAGCATCAAGACCAATAATATCGGCAATTTTAATTTTCCCCTCACTAACTTTAGGTGGCGTTTTAGGCAATGTGAAACTTAATAAACCTAAAACCAAAGCTGCAATTCCGGCCAAAAGAAATGTGTTTTTAAGTAATCCATTAGTAACAGCTTCTACAGAATCCCAATGAAACAAGAAACTAATAGACAATCCTGCTAAAATCCAACCAATAGTTCCCCAAACTCTAATATTGGCAAACTCTTTTTCTGGATCTTTCATTTGGTTAAATGCCACTGAATTTACCAAAGCTAATGTTGGCATATATAAAACCATATAACTTAATACATAAACATAAAACGACCCAACATCAGCAGATTGATACATTTGATACATCAAAAATGCACCTGCTAAATGCAAAATACCTAAGATTTTCTCAGCATTAAAATAACGATCTGCAATCAACCCAATAATAAAGGGCGCAATGATGGCTCCCCATGATTGGGTTGAAAAAACTGCTGCCGTTTCTGAACCAGAAGCTTTTAAATTGTTTCCTAAAAAAGTACCTAGAGTGACAAACCATGCCCCCCAAATAAAAAATTCCAGAAACATCATTACAGATAATTTAATGCGGATAGTTGTATTCATAAAAAGAGGTTGATTTTTGGTTAAGTTTATATTAGAGCTATTATTTACAGCCAGTTGTAGTTTCCATCGTATTCCATTCTTTAATCATGATGTTACGATACCACACATTGTTGCCGTGATCCTGCAAAGCAATTTTTCCTTTTTTAAACGTTCCAAAACCTGGCCAAGCAGCAAATTTGCTCCCTGCAACCAATGCTTTAAAGTTGTCATCCCAAAGAGTTGTTTCAACAACAATAACTCCGTTTAAAACGTAACTCAACTTTCCGTTTTTACAAACAATTTCTGCTGTATTCCATTCTCCAACCGGTTTAACTGGTTCCGATTTACTTTGAATTAAATCATATAAATCCCCAGCACGGTGCTTGGTTATTTTTCCATCTGGATGACCATCATTATCCAAAACTTGCATTTCTAAACCAGTTTCATAAGTGTTTTTGTATTTTGTTGGATTTTCATTAATGTAAAAAATAATT
>Ga0123337_10006331_pt1 | contig 11346 bp, 7 predicted proteins | sample frozenSSSSmetaG_FD_89792 | JGI IMG/M metagenome (GOLD analysis project Ga0123337, IMG submission 89792) | Glacier valley bacterial and archeal communities from Borup Fiord, Nunavut, Canada, to study Microbial Dark Matter (Phase II) -... | ecosystem: Environmental > Aquatic > Freshwater > Ice >...
ACAAAAATTTTCCTTAGTTTTACTCATCCTTATGTAGAGTAGTTCAGGATGTTGCATCGGTTATACTGACAAGGGAGTAACTATCATGGATGAAAGCACCGCTTTACCTTTCAGCACACCAAGAAATGTTACGTTGAACGATTTGGAGTCGGAGGCCTTCCAGTCCCTGCTTCGCATGTACATCACGAGATATGTCTACAGGTTCCGCATCGCACGTTGGAGCGGAGATGAGGAGGGCATTATTGCGGAGACCTTACAAGAGACGTGCCTGCGCGTCATTCCCTACATTCGCCAAGCCGAACTCGGTTTGCTTCCCCCTATTGCCTCGCTAGAGGCGTTGTGTAAAGTCGTTGCCAAGAATACCCTGCTGGACAAGCGGCGCAAGGAGAAGCGGTTCGTTGTGTCGATTGACGCTATCACAGCATCGGGCGTACACCTCGACGCGCTTGTGGCCGACGACCCAACCCATACTGTCCACGCGGAGATGCGGCAGTACGCGGCAATGCTAGTAGTCGCCAACGCGGTACAGACGCTTTCACCGAAGCAGAAAGAGGCGGCACTGCTTCACATTGCAAACCTTGCCGACTTCGACGACGAACACCCCCGACCATTGGAACGCGCATTCTGGGCGGCTGGTATACCCCTGCGCGAGTATAGACGCGAGCTAGCACCTGATAAAGCGACGCGCAGCAGACACACCGCCTCGCTCTGGTTAGCGATACAGGCAATACGCACCCGCGTCTCTTTGCACAAAGATGAGCTTGATTGTAGTGCATAAACACTTCTGCATACTGCGACCTTTGTAGGGTGGCCTGTAGGCGTTCTACTCCTGTTCACGGTGAAACGGAGTACAGCAAGCAAGGAGAGACACTATGAACAACAGCAAGGATACCATTAGCCGATTAGCAACGTTACTGTGGCTCTTAGCCGGCATCGTGTGCATGGGGACGTTCATTTTTCAGGCAACTCCTGTTCTCCTGGGTGTGCTGGATCCAATGTGGCTGCAATTGGCGGGGATATTCCTGATCTTCTTTAGCTTAGGTATCCTCACCCTCTGCTCCGTATTCTGGTTCTCGTGGCTTTTTGAAGAGCTACAAGATTTCAACCACTTCCGCCGCATCCGCCGTCAGATGCGCGAACTGGACATTATCAGACGCAAGCAAGACCTGCTCCGCCAGCAGAAACGCCAGCGTCACATCCACGTTACAGAGTACCGCCAGCAGCGCCGCCGCCTGTATCGTCGCTCAAAAAAGATTGTGCCATAAAACAGTGATGGACGATGGGAGCGTGCTTAGAAAAGTCTGGTCGCGCTCCCATCGTCTACTCAACACCTTGTCAACCGCACCATGTTACTCTCTGAAAGCGTCACCACAGGTTCGTCGGTAGGCGGATGCATCGCGATTGCCTCGCACCACATCACCAGCTCGCCATTCCACAGGACGGGGGGCGTTGTGAGCCAGCGCGTATGGGTGGGACTACAGGACGCGATAAGGTACGTCAAGCCCGCCGCTTGCACAACACGCGGCGACGCGCCATGTACAGAATTCCACGCGCAGACAAAGGCGTATTGCGCTGGCAAGACATCCGCGAAGTGGTTATCCCAAACGGCCTCAACGCGCTCACGCTCGACACTTGTATAGACGCGGACAACATCCTCACCCATTGGATTTTTTTTGAGGAGCGCGAAGGGCAGCAGGGGCGACAGCAGGCCACGCACCGTTGCACGTATAAAAATAACACGCGGCAATCCACAATCGACAGGCACAGTTTGCACGGTATCTTGTTTCTCCATGCGTTCCTCTTTCTTTTCTTGCACAAAGGCTTCACCATCTACTTTCTCTATCGGCATGTGTGGAGAAGACCATAAGGGTCTGCCGTTCATGCCTCGCGTTTGTGTTCCCCTTGACATAAGCACAGGTACAACCTATGCTTTATACAAGATTAAAGAAGGAGCTTTTATGCAATCCGACGTACCCACGTCCACCGTTTCTGCACATGAACCGAGCCGTGAGCCACAGACCTACATTCCCTGGTGGAGCGGACTAGCCCCCGCCGTTCCCGCCGCGCTTGCCCTCCCACCTGTCCAAACCTTAGCTACCCAGAGGTATGATGTTGTCGTTATCGGGGGCGGAGTCGCGGGGCTGAGTGCCGCCATTAGTGCGCGCACAACTGGAGCCAGCGTCCTGGTGCTTGAGCGCGAGAAGATGCTGGGCTATGGCGCGACGGGCCGTAACGCGGGTATTCTCAGCGCGGGGGTCAACATGCATATCGCCGACCTCGCGCCCGCTAGCCCTGGCGCAGCTTTTTGGCCTGAAACCACGTATGTGTTGCGCTCCCTTGTCGAAGAGGCGGCACAGCCTGGCAGTATATTGCAGGCACGGCTCACAGGATCGGTCAATCTGGCGGAGAGTCGCCACGCGGCAAAGAAGCTCGCGGGTGAGGCACGGGTGCGTGTAGCGGCTGGCTTACGTGCGGAAATATGGTCGCAAGCAGAGGCAACGCAACGGATAGGCGAACTGACGCGGGGACGCATTGCCACGCACTCCGTTGTCGGGGCGTTGTGGCTTCCCGACGAGGGACGCATCCACCCGCTCACACTCCTGGCCCACCTTGCACAGCAGGCACGTGCGCTAGGCGTAGAACTTGTTGGCGATGCGAATGTTCCAACGACGCAAGAGGTTACAGAAGGCACAGGTCATGCATGGCGGCTTACGCTTGCCAATGGCCTCACGCTTAACGCGCAGGGGGTTATTCGGGCAACCGGCCCGACAACGGAGCCGAACGCGCGTCTCTACGCGTTAGCCTTTGCGCTGGAACTTCCCGACACCTTCCCGCTCTTTTGGGATGCCGCACCTTACACCTACGCCGACTTTCGCCCCGGCAACGGCAGACTGACGGTAAGCGGGGGACGCTATGGAAAGGCGGGTGTGACACAGCATGATGCGACCTATTACAAACGCCTGGCGGAGGCTGCGCGGCGTTGGTTGCCAGAGCTAGCCAACCAGGAGCCACTCTACACCTGGGGGGTAGACCTGGATGTGACGGCGAGCATGATACCCGAACTGCACACATTCGGAACCGTCGCCCCCGGCCTCGCAATTGACGGCCTCGGTGCGCTCGGCGTTCTCCCCGGTATTGTGCTGGGGAGACGCGCGGGACAAACCATTCTGTCATGAGACAAAGAGAGACGCGCGGAAAAAGCTGTTTGTCCCGCGCGTCTCTCTTTTTTATTTTTGCGCGGTCAGCGCAAACGGTTTGTCGTTGAGAAGATCGCCCTTGAACATGAACGGTTTCAGGTTTTTGATCTTCAACGCGCTTGTGTCAACGGAAATCTCGACTGATGGCACGTAGCCACCCTGTTTCTGCACCATCAGCGTATAGGGAGCTTGGCCCGTGACATGCTGCGCGGCATGTGGCACATACCACGAAAGCGAGATATACGAGATACAGTTTTTCGGCGTCTCGGTCAATCCGCCCCACATCGCATGACCGGGGAGATCGCTGGTAAGGTTCGTTGGTGAGCCGAGCGCGTCAACCGTCCACGCCTGCTGAAAGCCACGCGCCCCCAGTTGGTAGTTGCCATCGGGACAGCTCCGCGCGTTGCTCGGAAAGTAGTTGTTGTACTGACTACAGCCCGTTGGCACAGCACCCGCGCTTGTCTTTGGCGGACCAGCTTTGGGCGGTGCGGTAGACGCGCTCGGATTTGGATCGCACAGCACCTGACCTGTGTCAAAACCGTCACCGGAGAGCAGTTGCGCGTTCTGTGGGGCATAGACACGGATGTAGTCGGTGTACGTGTCAAAGCCGTAGACTGGCCCCGTTTGTTTGTAGTCAAGCGTGATTGTCAGGTTGTGCGTCGCACCACCTTGCGCGTCCAACACAACATCGTCATGCTCTGTGGTATGCACGTATTGACTGGCCTTGCTGATGCTGATGTTGGCCTGCACAACCGCGAAACCGTCGTGTTTGGCGAAACTATCGGTTGCGCCCGCGTAATTGTTATCGATCAGCCATTGTTCCGCGAGCGGGTTGGTGAAGTATATTTCCAGGTCGCGCGACTGAATATCTTTTACCGCACCCTTGACAATGTTCAACAACTGCTTCGTGGGCAGGTGGCGCACACGGTCAAGCAACATCTTGCCGACAAGCGATGTAAACGCTTTACGGGCCGCGTGACTGCTATCGTTGCTTTTCTGGTGTTCTACCGCAATAGCACTGTAATCCTGCTGATAATAATGCAACCGCTCCTCAAGGTTTTTCGAGGTGATCGTCTCGTTATATTCCACAACGTGAATGGGGCCGGTTACGTCCAGGATATGCCCGATAAACGTTGGCGTAAACGAGATATCGCCATCGACGGGGCCGCCGCCCTCGTCTTGAAACACCTCCATACTCATGCGCGCGGTTGTGGGATAGTCGCCGGAGAGGTTAGAGTCACGCAAGCCCCAGTTACCAAAATTCATCCAACTGTTGTACGCGGCGGGTGCTTGCCGGCCAAGCTCTACACCGTTGCCGGCGTAGTCGAGCAGGGCGACATCGCGTAGGCCAAAGGGAGCCATGCGACCATCCTGGATTTGCAGAATACCGTACTGTCCCGTGAAACCACCGCTTGGGCGTAGCTCCGCGCGGTCAAGCGTCTGCACCAGAAAGCGCCGTTGTTGGCCGACGCCCAGCAGCCATGACACGAGTCCCACCATCGCCTGTCCCTGCACTAACATGTCTTGCACCTTTGGCAACTGCTCTAAGATGCTGGTCAACTGCACCTTCTGCTTGTCGCTGATGGGGACATCCTTCATACGTACCTGGCTCATCTGCGCGCGAATATCGTTTATATAGTAGAGGGCGTGAATAACCGCGCCGTCAATCGAGGCGATATCGGCGACGCTGATAAGTGGCTTCGTTGTGCCCGTGGCAAGTGGCGAACTATGGATGAGTCCCGCCCCCATCACGGCGACGCTGCTGACCTCTTGCCCCATTTTCGATACATCGAGGGCGACGCGCACAAGGTGGCGCGCCATCAACAGTTTATTGGCGTAATCGGGCGAGAACTCTTGCAACGTCGAAAGCACATCGGCGCGATTGGTGAGGGCCTGTAGTTGCACGAAATCGCCCTCTGCCAGCCGAAACTCGTTCTGCGCCTGTTGCAGTTTCTTCGCGTCGAGGGCCGCCGTCGGATCGCTCTTTGAGATAGTCAACAAATTCTTGACGTTGAGCAGATGAGTAACCCCATCAAGTGCCACGCCACGCACATTATTGTACACGCTATACGCGGCTAGCCCCGCTCCCAGCGGCACAAGTACGCCCAGCAGCACCAGTGCCACCAGCATGATGCTCACGACTTGATAGAGGCTGCGCCGCTGCCGCGCGTACACCAGCATATCCTGGAGGCGACGCTTGCGAACAAGCCTGCGTTGTGGCCCCGTTTTGCCTGTGTGATGAACAAAGGTAGAGACATTTTCTTCACGCACCGCCAACGCTGTTATAGGCTGGGACACAACAGCACGAATAGCCGCCGCGCTTGTTGGTGCGGCCAGCCGTACCGGAGCAGGTTGGGCAAAACTGAGCATTGTGGGAAGCGGAATAGCCACAAGGGAGGGTTCGGGCGGCGCGACCTCTGCTTCCTCTCGCGCCACCTGCGTGGGGACAGGTTGGGCAAAACTGAGCATTGTGGGCAGCGGAATAGCGCGCGCGACAACCTCCATAATTACAGGTTCCGTGCTGGTTTCGGTAGCGTCTCCGTTCACGATAGGTTCCACGTCATCATCGTCAAGGGCGGGACGCGGCGTTTCGGGCATGGTCAGATTTGCTGCTCCCATGCTTGCCGCCGACAGGAGAAGCGCGGGCCGCTTCTCGGTGCACTCGTCCGACTCGCCATCAAAGAAGGCTTGCTTCGCCGTTGCCTCATGGAGACAGTCAGCTTCTTGTGAAGTGGGAGCGTGGTCAACAACGCTTGCCCCCGGCACGAGCGCGCGCCAACCCCAGAGCTGTCCATCTTCGCGACGCATCAAGCATTTTTCCGCCATTGAAAGCAGGCTGGACACAGAAATGTTCTGTTCCGCCGCAATCTCTTCAACCGACGCATCTGTGGTAAAGTACGCACAAACAGCGTCTTTGTGCTTCTGAAAACGGTGTTTCTGTCGTGATTTCAATGCGGAAAGGCTGACATCTTCCCAGCTAGTAATATCATGTTTTCGTACAGATGTAGCATTTTTTATTTGTATATCGAGCAAGGTCTTCTCCCCGCCAATGCCCATAACATGGTGAATATAAAAAATAATAAGAAGTGGGTATATTCTATTCTATACTACACGACGTAAGAAAAGGCTGGTTTGTCGCGCATACATCGAAATTGGCTACTATAGCACCCTTTTTTTTAGACAAGCCCCTCACTACATACAATACGTGGCGCATCATCATGTACGTGCCGCGCTTGATTATCAATCCAGTCGCGCATAATGAGGCCCGCACATCCCCGCTTGCTTTTCCCTGGACGCTCCCCCCATCCCCCACCTTGCCGCAGCGTCTCCCCTGTACGGGCCTCATTCCATGACGCCCTCGCTTTGGGCGGTGTACGGGCCTCATTCCATGACGCCCTCGCCCCAATATAACCAATATAACTATATACCCCTATATAATATATATATATAGGGGTATATTAGCGGTCACATCATCACGTTGGCCCGTGAACCCGCCTGTGGAGCGGCTTCACGGGGTTTCTTGGATATGACCGTCCCTGGTGTTTTTGAGTCACAACGTCACATACCGCCTCTCTCGTTTCCCTGGATGTGACGTTGTGACCGCTAGCCAGACCGAACCATCACATCTCAAAAGTGCCATGAACCCGCCTGTAGAGCGGCTTCACGGCACAATGTGATGTTGTGACCCAGTTTTACCCCCCTCTTCATACTTATGTTCACGACGTAGTACCGCGTTCATGTGGCAGGCTCCACTCGCGCGCCCTACCCTACCTTCGCGGCAAGCGCGGCGAGGCTCTCTTTGAGCTTGCGGTTCTCTTCGCGCATATCGTCAAGGTCGGTACGCAATGCTTTGAACTGCTCATCATCTTTGTTGCTGGAGCGCAGGGCGTAGGCCGAGAGGCGCATCTGGCGTTTGACGGCGGGATGCAGTTCACGGCTTATCACGCGCTCCAATGGCTCGATGGCGCGTTTGTCGTTGAACGCGGCCAGAGTCACGCCAGCGAGCAAGCGGGCGTAGTGCCACGTGTCGTGTTCGATGACGAAACACAGCGCATCGACGGCGCGTTGACGGGCCGCCTCGCTATACTCAACATGGCGGTGGCCCACCGCCAATAAGCCAGTAATGGCGGCGAAGCGCAGGGTGGGCGCACTGTGCGGGTCGGTGAGATAGCCCGCGATGATATCCACGACGCGACTATCGCCTGACGAGCCGAGGCCCGTAAAGATGCCACGCTGCACCGTGTCTATCCACGAGGGTCGGGCGAGTAGACCCACCAGCAGGTCGATACTGCCCGCGGTACGCGTCTTGCCCAGCGACGAGGCGGCGGCGGCCTCCACGCGATAACTTGCGTCATCGCTGGCGAGAATTGCGCGTAGTGCCTGGGCGGAACGGTGGGCCAGTTCGGCGCGTTGGGGAGCCTGGAACTTGCCCAGTGCTTCGGCGATGGTGGCACGGGCGCGGGGAAACTGGGTCGGGTCGATCTGTGCCAACGCCTCGATCAGGATTGTCTGGGCCTTCTCGTCGTTCATTGTGCCGAGGGCCGAGGCCGCCGCGACGCGCACACCCCAGAAGGGATCGGTGAGCAGGGCGGTTTTGAGTGCCTCGCGGCTCTGGTCATCGTCTTTGCGGCCCAACGCCTCCGCCGCGTCACCGCGCCCCAATGTGTCAGGGTCGGCTGCGAGCTGGTAGCGCAACATCTGCGCGGATCGCTCGAACGTATAGGTTTTGAGCAACCAGCCTTCGGGGTCGAAACGCACCATGAGCGGCTCGCGTTCCAGAGGTATGTAAAAGCTCTGCTCAACCTGTCCATCTTCGCCCACCAGCACCCGCATGGGGACGATGCGCGTCTCGCGTGTGTCGTGCGCTGCTTCGTCGGTGAGCGGAATGGTGAAATCAAGGTCAACGGGCGTGACAAAGCACGGCGTTAGCTCGTCGATCTTCTGCGTCTGCTTGATCTTGATTTTCGCCAGCTTCTGCTCGCTCTCCCATGTATAGCTAATCTCGAACGTGGGATAGCCGCCGCTATACACCCATTGCTGAAAGTAGCGCGCCAGGCTACGCCCCGTTGACTCCTCAAAGGTGCGTTCGAGGTCTGCCGTGATGACTTCTTTTTCGCGGTAGCGCGTAAGGTACGTCTTGACCGCCCGTTTGAACGCGGCATCGCCTAGTTGATGCCGCAACATGTGTAGCACCCACGCGCCCTTGCCATACATGTGGGCGTCGAACAACTCGAAGCCATCCTCATGGAAAACATGGTAGACAATGGGGCGGCGATAATGGATATCCTCACCTATGTACCACGCTTTCTTCTCAAGCATCGCCTGTTTGAACACGTCACGACCCAGATCATGTTCGCCCCACATAATCTCAAAGTAGGTGGCGAACCCCTCGTTGAGCCACCCGTTCGACCAGTCGCGGCACGTCACAAGGTCGCCGAACCACTGATGCGCCAGTTCGTGGGCCACAATCGGCACCATGTCGGCATCGAGTGCCGCCTTTTTATCTGTCAGCAGCATAAAGCTGTGCGTCGTCGCGGTTGTATGTTCCATCGCCCCGGTGTACAGCTCGACAACCGTCTGGTCGTAGGTGTCATAGGGATACTCGACGCCCGTGAATTCCGAGAAGAATTGCATCATCTGTGGCGTCTTACCCATTAGCAGGGGAGCGTCGCCCGCGCGGTCTTTGCGGACATAATAGGTGACGGGCTTGCCATTGTAGCTATCTTTGACAACGGCGAAGTCACACACGACCAGCGACATGAGATACACGGCATGTGGCACACTGTGTAACCAATGATGCGTTTTGGTCGCGCCGTTGTCCTTTACCGAGAGCAAGTTGCCGTTCGAGACGGTCAGAAATTGCGCGGGTACGGTGACAATGATCTCGGTTGTCGCCCGCTCATTTGGCGCGTCATGACAGGGAAACCAGCGGCTCCCATAGCGCGGTTGTCCGAACGACCACGCCTGCACCGGACGCGTCGGGTCTTCGGGCGCGGGTTTAACAAAGTTCATACCGGCGCGTGGCTTCGCGGAATAGGTGACGGCGATGGTGAAAACTTCGTCGTGGAAGTAGATGCGGTCAAGGGTGACAAGTAGTTTTTCGTCGGTGGTTGTGTACGCGACGGGCTTATCAGCCAGCGTTACGCGCTCGATGGCGAGTTCAACGGCGTCGAGGGCTATGGTTTTGACCTCTTCATACAGGACGGCAAAGGTCGTGTACGCGGTTCCGCTCACCGTCTCCTGCTCAAAGTCCAGCGTTATGTCAAGCTTGACGTGGCGCACATCGGCGGGACGGTCTGGCGCGTAGTGCAGGGCGTCGTCTGGTAACGCGAACGAGCGCGCTTTGGGTGCGGGCAACGCCCCGTTCATTAGAAATAAACTGTAGCCATCACCGCTTGCGACGGCGCGATTGCATGTATGCATGGGTACGTCTCCTATATTTTTGTGTATCATCACATCTAATCACGAGGAAAGGGGAATGTGCAAGGGGTGGCGTAGGGGCCTGATTTATCAGGGCGTGATAAATCAGGCCCCTACGCCCACCCCCCACGCAGCGCGCGGCTTGCCCTTACAGGTGTGCTAAACGTTCCTAAGAAATACTGTCATGTGGTGACATGTAGGGTCAAATACCCCCTCTCTCTCCTTGACATATGATGCAAAATACTGTATAATACCATCATGGAAGACAAAGAGAAAACAACAAAAAAGACAACGGTGTATCTCCCTCTTGATGTAGACAAGGAGATACGAGACCGCGTGAAAGTAACTCGACGTTCGTACAATAACGAAATTGTCTGGCTGCTAGAACAGCAATTAGCAAAGAAGGACACGTAGATGCGCTTAGTTGAGCAACATGTGATAGGGAAAAGTGACGCGAGATATCCGCTCATTGATGCGGCGTGTTTCGCGTCTAAAAACCTGTACAATTATGCCAACTATATTGTGAGACAGTCCTTCATTCACGAGCACATTTACAAAGGCTATGCGGTGGTCTATCATGAGGTGAAAGGCCATGAGTGCTACCGTGCGTTACCTGCCAAAGTTGCCAACGATGTCTTACGGCTTCTCGACAAGAATTGGAAGTCTTTTTTCAAGGCAATCAAAGCATACATGCAAGACCCGACCCCGTTTGTCGGGAGACCCTCTTTACCAAAGTACAAAGACAAACAAAAGGGGCGCAACATCCTTCTCTATGATATCCAAGCTGTGAGCAAGAAAGGACTCAAAAAGGGCTTGATACAACCGTCCCTCTTAGGCATAGAGGTTCAGACCAAACAGACCAACATCCAACAAGTGCGTATCGTTCCCCATTGCGGCTTTTACATGGTGGAGGTGGTCTATGAACGCGTAGAAACACAAGCAGACGTAGACCTCTCTCTTGTCGCATCGGTAGATATTGGCGTGAATAACTTGGTTGCTCTAACTTCAAACAAACGTGGCTTTGTGCCACGCCTTGTTAACGGGAGACCCATAAAGTCCGTCAATCAGTTCTACAACAAACGCAAAGCCGACCTGCAAGCAAAAATGGGAAGTGACACCGCGTTCACGGCACGTATGGAACGTGCAACGGTGAAACGGACACGTCGTATCGACCATTTTCTGCATACTGCATCGAAACGGATTATCGACCTGCTTGTAAGTGAGAGAATAGGCACACTCATCATTGGCAAAAATCGGTTGTGGAAGCAAGACCCCACGATGCGAAAGAAGGACGCCCAACACTTTGTACAAATCCCCCATGCACGGTTTATCGCCATGTTGTGCTACAAAGCAACGCTTGTCGGGATACAGGTCATTCTTCAAGAAGAGAGTTATACCAGTAAGGCGTCTTTCCTTGACTTTGACCCGATACCCACGTATGGCATCAAAAAAGAGGATGTGCCGATCTTCTTAGGGAAACGGGTCAAGCGTGGTCTGTATCAGTCGAGACACGGCATCCGCTTCAATGCCGATGTCAACGGGAGTTATAACATACTCCGCAAAGCATCTCCTAACGCCTTTGTGCAAGGGAGTAGAGGGTGTGCAGTCCATCCAGTACGGCTTGCCGTATAAACGAAAAACTCTGGCAGAGATGTCATAGGTTTTTGATACTGTATGCTATGCTATCAGTAGACTCTATAGCCAAGAAAGGGCTACTATGCGTACAACA
>Ga0123337_10006332_pt1 | contig 11346 bp, 8 predicted proteins | sample frozenSSSSmetaG_FD_89792 | JGI IMG/M metagenome (GOLD analysis project Ga0123337, IMG submission 89792) | Glacier valley bacterial and archeal communities from Borup Fiord, Nunavut, Canada, to study Microbial Dark Matter (Phase II) -... | ecosystem: Environmental > Aquatic > Freshwater > Ice >...
CGCGCCTGCACCGTCTTGCCCAGCGCCGCACCGAGCCGGTTGCTCATGTCGTCGAGCCTCAGATAACCGCGTTCGATCTGCGCCGACGGCACCAGCAACCGCAACCGCGACCGCGCATGATCCAGCCGCTCGCCCGCCGTATCCAGCGCCGCGCCGACATGGTGATTCAAATCCTCCGCCAGCCGCGACGCCTTCTCCAGCGCCGCCACAAAGCCGCTCGAAATCAACTCCGCCGCCGCGCTCGGCGTCTCCGCGCGCACATCCGCCGCGAAGTCACACAGCGTAAAATCGATCTCGTGCCCAACCGCCGAGATGATCGGCACCGTGCACGCCGCGACCGCCCGCACCAGCGGCTCCTCGTTAAACGCCCATAAATCCTCCAGCGAACCGCCGCCGCGCCCGATCACCAACAGATCAAAAATCCCCAACCGCTCCGCCTCCGCGAGCATCTCCACCATCTCGTCCGCCGCGCCGTCACCCTGCACCTTCGCCGGCAAAACAACCACGCGCCCGCGCCACCCGCGCCTGATCAAAATCCGTAAAAAATCCTGCACCGCCGCACCCGTCGGCGACGTGATGAATCCCACCGTTCGCGGCATCTCGGGAATCGCCACTTTGTTCTCCGCCGCAAACAGCCCCTCGTCGGCCAGCTTACGCTTCAACGCCTCAAATTCCCGCTGCAACCGCCCCACGCCGTCCTCGATGATCACGCGCACGATGAGCTGATAGTTGCCGCGCGCCTCGTAGACGGAAATCTCCCCGTAAACGACCACCTGCATTCCGTCGCGCAGCTTCACCGTCTGCTTCGACGCATCGCCGCGAAACATGACTGCAGACACCTGCGCCCCCGCGTCCTTCAGCGAAAAATAAAAATGCCCGCTCGCCTGCGCCCGCAGGTTGGAAACCTCGCCGCGCACCCAGCCCGGCCGGATTTCCTTTTCGAGCACGGTTTTCACCCGGCGCGTGAACTCCGTCACGCTCTCCGGACGCGGCCCGCCGTCGAGTTCGATTTCCCGCGTCTCGCTCATAATTTTTTCGTCTGCCGCCGCTGATAATGCCGCCGGATAAATTTAACCCCGACCGAAAAAGCGATGAACAGGCTCACCGCCACAAACGCCATTTTTCCCCGGCCATGCATCAACGCGTCGCCGAAAAAAATAAACGCCAGCGAATAGGCGCTCACGAACACCCACGAAAGCCCCATGTAGAGCCAGAACGGCATGGCCGTCAGCCCGAGCACGAAATTTTGCAGTGGATACGGGGGGCCGGGCGTCACCCGCACCAGCACGATCAGCCCCACCTGGTCCTCTTTCGCCACCTGCGGCAGCGTGTAGCCGAGCCACTTCAGCAACCGTTCGGCCAGCGGACGCAGCGCATACCGCGACAACCAGTAGGCCAGCGCCAGATTCACCGCGATGCTCACCAATGACAGCACGACGACGAGCGGCATCCCGAGTTGCGTTCCAAACACCGGTCCCGCCGACAGTGTGAACGCCGTAAGCGGACACCCAAACGCCGGCAGCACCGCCATCGCCGTGAAAAACGTCACCGGCCCGAGGCTGCGGATGAAATCGATGCCTCGCGCAAACAGCGCCTTGAGATCGACGCCCTGCAACAGCAACACGACCACCCCGAGCAAAACCACGCCCACCACCGCGAGCTTGAACAGCAGCGCCGGACTCAGGCGAAAAGGACGATGCTCAGGAGACGACATGCGCCGACGATGCCCCTCCCCGCTCGACACCGTCAAGCCCGCGACCTGCGGTAAATGTCCGGTCAAAACCTTGGCCGCCATTGGGAAAAGGCTTCCGTCCTTGCATGCCGCTTCTAACCTCCTGCCCCATCGGCATGAAGCTCTCCATCGTCATCCCCTGCTACAACGAGGTTAAAACCATCCGCAACATCGTGGACCGCGTGCGCAACGCCCCGGTGGCGGACAAGGAGATCATCATCGTGGACGACTGTTCCCGCGACGGCACCCGCGACCTGTTGCGCTCCGAGATCGCCCCGCTCGTGGACAAGATCATCTACCACGAGGTCAACCAAGGCAAAGGCGCCGCCCTTCGCACCGGTTTCGCCGCCACGACCGGCGACGTCGTCATCGTGCAGGACGCCGATCTCGAATACGACCCCGCCGAATACCCCAAGCTCCTCCAGCCGATCATCGACGGAAAAGCCGACGTTGTCTTCGGTTCGCGTTTCGCCGGCGGCGAGGCTCACCGCGTGGTCTATTTCTGGCACATGGTGGGCAACAAGGGCCTCACCCTGCTCTCCAACATGATGACCAATCTCAACGTCACCGACATGGAGACGTGCTACAAGGTCTTCAAAAACGAGGTCCTCAAAAAAATTACCATCGAGGAAAACCGCTTCGGCTTCGAGCCGGAGATCACCGCCAAGGTTTCCAAGCTCGACGTCGTCATCTACGAGGTCGGCATCAGCTACTACGGCCGCACCTACAAAGAGGGCAAAAAAATCGGCTGGCGCGACGGCTTCCGCGCCCTCTACGCGATCATGAAGTATAACCTCTTCCGGTGATAACTGCGTGAAGATTCTCATCTCAGGCATTTGTGGTTTTGTCGGAAGCGCCCTCGCGCGCACCCTGCTCGAATCACGCGCCGGAGTGGAGCTGTCGGGCTTTGATAACTTCAGCCGCCCAGGCAGCGAGTCGAACCGGGCATCCCTGAAGGCGATGGGCGTCAAGGTGGTCCACGCCGACCTCCGTCTGGCCAGCGACATGGACACGCTTCCACCAGCCGACTGGGTCATCGACGCCGCCGCCAACCCGAGCGTGCTCGCCGGCGTGGATGGAACGACCGGCTCGCGCCAGCTCGTGGAAAACAATCTCGGCGGCACCGTTAACCTGCTGGAGTATTGCCGTCGCCATCGCGCGGGCTTCGTTCTTCTCAGCACCAGCCGCGTTTACTCGATTCCTCCGCTCGCCGGCCTTGCGGTCGACGTCGTTAACCACGCCTTTCGCCCCGCACCTAGCGCAACCCTGCCCGCTGGTCTCACCGCCGCCGGCGTGGACGAAACTTTTGCGACCACCGCACCCGTCTCCCTCTACGGTGCAACCAAGCTCGCCAGCGAGGCGCTCGCGCTCGAATACGGAGAGACCTTCGGCTTCCCCGTATTCGTGAACCGCTGCGGCGTGCTCGCCGGCGCCGGCCAGTTCGGACGTCCCGATCAGGGGATTTTTGCGTATTGGCTGAACAGTTATCTGCGCCACCGTCCCCTCAAGTATATCGGCTTCGGCGGGCATGGCCATCAGGTGCGTGACTGCCTGCATCCGCGCGACCTCGTGCCACTGCTCGAAAAACAATTCGCCCGGCCCGACATCTCCTCCGGCGACCGCCTGATCAACGTCTCCGGCGGTGCCACCTCGGCCCGATCCCTCCGCCAGCTCAGCGACTGGTGCGCCGGTCGTTTCGGCGCGCACGCCGTCACCGCCGACCCCGCGCCCCGTCGCTTCGACATCCCTTGGATGGTTTTGGATTCTGCGAAAGCCGCCCGCGTGTGGTCGTGGCAACCGCAGACATCCGCCGAAGCGATTCTTGGGGAAATCGCCGCGCACGCCGAAGCCAACCCCGGCTGGCTCGAACTCTCCGCACCATTCTGATCATGGGCGCTTCGTCTCCTCCCTTCGGTGCACCCGCGCTCAAACTCCTTTCCGTAATCATCCCGGCACGGGACGAGGAGGGCTGCATCGCCTCGACCGTCGAACACATCCATCTTGAGCTCAAGCTCCACGCAATCCCCCATGAAATCGTGGTGGTTGACGACGGCAGCCACGACCGCACCTGGGAAATCCTCACCGCGTTGCGTGTGCGCCTGCCCGAACTGCTGCCCATTCAAAACACCGGCGCCCACGGTTTCGGTCGCACGATCATTCACGGCCTCAACAAAAGTCACGGCGACGCGCTCGTTATCTTCATGGCCGACGCGTCCGACGATCCCCGTGATGTCGTCCGCTACTGGGGCAAGCTGAACGAAGGCTGGGACTGCGTCTTTGGCAGCCGCTTCATCAAGGGCGGCGGCGTGATCGATTATCCGCGCTACAAGCTCCTGCTCAATCGCATCTTTAATTTCTTCATCCGCGTCCTCTTCAAGCTCTCGCTCAACGACACCACCAACGCCTTCAAGGCCTACCGGCGCACAGTGATCGACGGCGCGCGACCGCTCATCGCGCCGCATTTCAATCTCACCGTGGAGCTCCCGCTGAAAGCCATCGTGCGCGGCTTCACCTGGACGGTTGTTCCCATCACCTGGCGCAACCGCCGCACCGGCGAGGCCAAGCTCAAGATCAAGGAAATGGGCAGCCGCTATTTCTTCATCTGCATGTATGTGTGGCTGGAAAAATACTTCAGCCGCGGCGACTACCGCAGGCCGGAATCCACGGGCCCGGGCACCCGTTAGAACCGCCGCTTATTTTGACTGAGATTATCACAGGCTTGCTGTTGTTCATCGTGATGGTCGGTGGCCTCGGCCTGCCAATCACTGCAACCATGTCCCTTGAGCCGGACGAACGCCTCGGCCTCGGTGCCGCCCTCGGTTGCGTGGTGGTTTATCTGTCCGCCTGGATCGTCTATTGGTTCGCCCTGCCCCCTGTCTTCTTTTGGGGACTGCCGGTTGCGGCGGTTCTTGCGGCAGCGCTGCGACGACAGGCCTTGCTGGCATTGTTTGCCGATGACCGCACCCGGCGGCTGGCCGGTCTCTGGCTGCTGATCGCCGGCTGGTGCCTGGGGCTGCTGGCCTTGGTGAACAGCTACTCCGGCGGCGAATGGGTGGGCGATTGGTTCGAGCATTATCAATGCGCGCTGTTCTTCCTGCAGCACCAGCCGCTGGACACCGTTTATATCCAGCAATACGCCGTGCCCGCACGCCCCCCTTTGGCCAATCTCGTGACGGGGGCTTTCATGGCGATCACGACCGCGGGCTTCTTCCATTTTCAGATTTTCCTCACGCTGTTCTCCTCGCTGGCCTTTCTTCCTGCGGCCTTGCTGGCGCGGCATTTTCGGGATCGCGAAGCCGGTGATCCCGCTCCGGCGCTCGCCGTCCTGCTGATGCTCAGTCCGCTGTTCGTGGAAAATACGACCTTTTCCTGGACTAAAATGCCGGCGGTTTTTTTGACGCTCACCGGACTGTTCTTTTTTGTCCGGGCAGGCCGCGCGCGCGACGATTTGAGCACTCTGGCCGCCGCCCTCTGCCTTGGCGCCGCCCTGCTCGCACACTATTCGGCAGCACCTTACCTGATAATTCTGGCTGTCGTCTGGTGCTGGCGACGCCGGATGAACTGGGGTCAGGCCGTCTTTTGGCGAGAGGCCCTGCCCCCGATCGCGGTCATGGGCGGCCTGCTGTCCACCTGGTTAGTCTGGTCCACATGGCATTACGGTTCGGCAACTTTTCTCTCCAATACCACCGTTACCGCCGGCACAGGTCTCTCATTTCCCCGACAACTGGCCCAAAAGGGAATCAACCTCTTTAAAACCCTCGTGCCCCACCCGCTCCGCCCGTCGGAATATACCTACGTGCAACAAACGAGCGCTCTCAGTTGGTGGCGCGATTATTTTTTCAACATCTACCAAACCAACCTGCCGCTCGCCTGCGGCAGCGGCGGCCTGATCGCAATGGCCGTGCTGGCATGGCGGCAACGCCGGCAGGCTTCGACTTTTTGGGCGGGCTTCATCTTTGCGGCCGTGCTGCTCAACATTCTGGTGGTTTCCGGGCCGGACCGCTGGGGCACAACCCACATTTGCCTGCAACCGGTGGTGCTGATCGCGCTGGCATGGCTGGCCTCCCGTCTTCCTCAACTGGGTCGGGCCCTGCAAGTCATCCTCGCAGCCGGTCTCGCGATCGATTTCACCCTCGGAATCGTGCTGCATTTCTGGATGCAGCATCTCGTTTTCCCCACCGCCCTTTTTGCCAATCGCAACGGACAACAGCTCCTTGATCTCCACGGCTACGCGACTTGGAATAATTTTCTCGCGAAGTCTTTTCTGCACCTGACGTTTCTCGGCGACATCGCGCCGCCCGCCATTCTCATCTGCGGCCTGCTCGCCGGACTGCTGGGCCTGGCCGCCCGGCTCGCATTCAAAAAAGCCAAGCCCTCATGCTGACGCTCTTGATGCTAAGTTCCTGGATCTTTTTCTGGCCGCTGCTCGCGAGCGGACTCCTGCTGCCGGGCTATCTCGTCGGACGAATCATCGGCACGCCGGCTCTTTTTCTTTCCAGTTTTCTCGGATCTGCGGCGATTCTCTTTTATGTCGTGCTCGGGCTGGATGCCGCGGGCGTCAGACTTGAGGCCGCCTCCATCGGCGGAACGGTCGCGCTCATCGATCTCGTTCTGCTCGGCCTCGTCCTCCTCCTGCGCCGTCCGGGCGCAAGTCCCGTCGGGACTCCTTCGCGTCCGCACGGTCTGACCTGGCTTTGGCTGATACCGCCGGCCCTGGGTCTCGCCGCCATCGCGTGGCGCGCGACGGCCGATCCGCTCTCGGGTTTCGACAACGTTTTCCGCTGGGACTTCCTCTCCCGGCAAATGCTGAACACCGGCACACTGTCGTTCTACCCGCCGATGACATCCGCGGATTTCACGCTCTACGGCTGGTGCGACGGCATCCCGCCCCTCGTGTCGGTGCTCAATTTATGGAGCTACGTGGCCGCGGGATCAACGGCCGCCCTCGCAACCACTCCACGGGTGATGCTTGAGGCAGGACTGTTGTTTTACGCGGTATGGCGGCTCGCCCGCGGACTTTGGGGCGCCGATGCCGGCTGGCCCGCCGTGGCGGCGCTTTCGACGAGCGCGCTTTTGCTCTGGGGCGTGGCCTTGGGCCAGGAGACCGGGCTCACCGCCCTCACGCTGGTCACCATGTTTGTTTTTCTCGACGAATACCGCCGTGGCGGCAACTGGGCCTGTGTTTTTTGGGCCGGTCTCGCGGCCGGCGCCGGTGCCCTCAGCCGCGAATACGCCCTCGCATGGCCGTTCATCGGGCTGGTCACGCTCGCGTGGTGGGGCGGTCTTCGCACCGGCTGGAAAACTTTCCTGATCACCGCCGGACTCATCGCCGCCCCGTGGTATCTCCGCAACTGGCTCCACACGGGAAATCCGCTTTTTGCGCAAAGCGTGGGCGGCCTGTTTCCGACCAACCCCATCCATCAGGAGATGATGGACGTTATCGGCAAATTTTACCGTGTCGGCATTCATCCCGAATGGTTGTCTTTTGGCGCCGGCTTCATGGTCGTGCTGGCAGGCGCGTTGGGGGTGCTTGGCCTGTGGGGATTTTGCAAAGCGCCACGGCAGACCATTCCCCTCGGGGCCGCCGTTCTTCTGGTTGTCATGCTCTGGGTGTGGTCTATCGGCCAGACGGCCGGAGGTTTGGTTTACAGCGCCCGCGTCCTCACCCCGGCGCTCGCCCTAGCCGCCGTGCTGGCGGGAGGCGCGCTCGCCAGTCTTAAAGGCTCCGCTCGCGGGATCGCCATCGCGGCCCTTGCCGTCATTTCCACCGACACCGCAATGCGTTCCCTCTCCCTGCCTCTGTCTGCAATGGAGGCTCCGTGGGAATTGTCGCCGACCCGCTGGCTCAACGCCGCACGGGAATTGGATCAGGGGCGCCGGAATCCTTCCTGGAAAATCATCGCCGAGGCCGCCGGCCCGCGTGCCATCGTCGTGGATCATCCGATTCTGCAGGCCATGTTCATCAAGCTCGGCGCCAAGTCGGTCACCCTGTTCAGCCCGCAGGCCGCCTGCATGTTCGACGAAAAGCGCTCCTTCTCCGAAACGATTGCCCAACTGAAGACCAACGGCGTGCGCTTTGTCCTGATTTCCAACAATCCCATCATGGATGACTTGGTGAACAACCATGGATTTCTTAGAGCCCTGAGAGTCCGCAAGCCTGTGTTTACCTCTGCGCAAATATTCCTCTACGATCTCGATTTCATCCAGCCATGACCGGTCCAGCGCCCAAAATCATCGAACCAGGCGGCCTCACGGCCAAAACGAGGTGGCGACCGGAGTGCTGGGTTCCCGCCGCGCTGGCGTTCGCCGCCGTCATCCTTTTCTCACTCTTCACCCGGCAAGCCTGGGAGGATTATTTCATCACCTTTCGCAGCAGCCGAAACCTGGTGGAGGGACATGGCCTGGTTTTCCAGATCGGCGAACATGTCCACACCTTCACCTCTCCGTTGGGCGTGCTGGTGCCGGCCCTCGGGTATTGGATCACCGGTGACGCGGAAGGCGCGCTCTGGGTGCTGCGGATCCTGAGCGCGGCGGGTCTCGCCGGGGCGATCCTGCTCATGGGAAAACAGGCGAGAGAGCATGGCATGAACGGCACGGCGACATGGCTCATCCTTGTTCTCGGCATCCTCGATGCGAAAACCATCGGCTTCTCGTCCAACGGCATGGAGACCGGTCTGCTGGTTTTTTTCACCTCGCTTACCTGGCGTGAACTGAACCGTCCCCAAGGCGCACGGTGGACCTTTCTGGCGGCCGGCTTTGCCAGCCTGATGTGGACCCGGCCGGATGCCTGCGTTCTGGCCTGCGCCATGATTCTCGGAGTCTGGCTTTTCTCGGACGGTCCGGACAAACGCCCCTGGCGACCCGTCATGCTCAAGGCGGCGACCATCGGAGGCCTGCTTTACGCACCATGGTTTTTTTGGGCGTGGCACTACTACGGTTCCCCCGTGCCGCAGACCATCCTCGCCAAGGCGGGCCTCACGCCGGAAGGATTTTCATTCGCCCGCGTGGCGTTGTCCCCGCTGCGCTGCCTCGTCGAAAACACAGCGTTGGACGGACTCTCGGCCCCCGCATATTTTTATGCGGGAGACTGGCCGCGGGACATCATGGATATCTGCCGGGTGCTCGCGAGAGGAGCGGCTTTTCTCTGGCTGGTGCCCGCCTTGCCGCGACCGGCGCGCGCCGCATCCTTCGCGGTGCTCATCGGTGGAGTATATCTGCACCAGATCATGCCCTACCCTTGGTATTTCGCCCCGTGGACCTTGCTGTCGGCCTGCGCCTGGGCGGGCGTGATCGAGACCACCGGCCGGCACGCGCAGTCTTGGGTGCGCTCTGCAAGTCGCATCATTTTGACAATCGTGATGACTCTCACGCTCGCTCTCCTCGTCGCAAGCGCATGCACCGCCCGCCAGCAGCAAAAAATCGTCGAGGAAGAAGGCCGGCACCGTCTTGGGCTGTGGTTGAAAACAAAAGCGGCGCCCACCGACACCGTGTTTCTGGAATCGCTGGGTTACATGGGTTATTTCAGCCAGCTCAAGATGCTGGACTTCCCCGGCCTGTGCGCCCCCGAGGTGTCCCGTCTCGTGCACTCTGGCCAGCGCGGCTATGCCGAAATCATCGGCACGCTTAAACCCGAGTGGGTTGTGATTCGCCCGAGTGAGTATTACGACCAGCACCTGAATGAAAACGACGGACTCCGGGACTATAAGCTGGTCTGGACTTCCGATGTCCGCGCGCAAATCAACGCAGTCTCCTTTCTGCCCGGTCGCGGAACGCTCGACGCCGACTCCGTCTATTTTGTTTTCCACCGGATCGCCACAAATGTGAAAGCAGGCCCTCTCCCACGATGACCGGCTTTCGGAATTTCCTGGGAACCCATTGGGCGGTCATCATGACAGCCGCCGTCGCCAGCCTGTGGCTGTGGATGTGCCTGTGCATTTTCCCGCTGCACACCTGGAATGATGTTCGCCTGGAACCAAGCTTTCTTCTGGCCCACGGCCTGCCGGTCTACCCCACCCAAACCCAGGGAGCCGTCACCACTTGGATCTACGGACCGCTGCCCGTGATTCTCCTGTTGCCTGCCACCCTCGCCCACAGCGCCGCCTCCGCCCTCCTGACGGCGGGTGCGATCAATCTATTTTTCACCGCCGGCATGATCGCGATCGTCTGCGCGGCGTGGCCCGCCGCGCTTTCGTGGAGCGAACGCCTGCTCGCCGGCGCCGCCTGCACGGCCCTCTGGCCGGCGGCGAGTTTTCAGTATATTCAAGCCGACAACTACGTCGTCGCCTGCGGATTGCTCGCCAACCTCCTGCTCATGCGCGGCAGCCACGCCGCGCCCGGTGCATTGCGTGGCTGGCTGGCCGCGCTCGGCGTCGCGGGTGCGGTCATGTGTAAACAAACCGCCGTCGGCCTCGTTCTCGCCCAATGCCTGTGGCTCGCATGGAAATTCGGCCCGCGAGTCGCCTTCATTCACGCCCTGCGCGCAGGCACGGTGCTCGCCGCGCTCATCGCGGGCATGCTGGCGTGGTTCGGACCGGTGGGCGTCTGGTTTAACCTGATCAACATTCCCGCGCATTTGCCTCACACGACTGAAGTCGTGCGCCGCATCACCGATCCATGGCCGCTCCTGGCCGTGCACATCGTCATCCCCGCGATCTTTCTTTTATGGGCGGGTAAACGCATCTGGCGCGCCGACGCACCCCTGCTGTTGCCGGCCTTGACGTGGCTCTGCGCGCTGCCCGCCGGCATCGCCGGATTCATGACCTTGGGAGGCACGCTCAACTCTCTGCAAAGCCTGCACTACCTGCTGCCCCCGCTCGCCCTCGCCGGCTTGGAAAAAATCCGCGCCGCAAACTGGAAGCCTCAACGGACGGTAATCCTGCTGTCCCTGCTTGTTTTGACCGTCCTGGGCACCCGTGTCGCCCTCGCCCCGCTCCGCCCGCTTCATCCCATAACCACGCAACTGGAGCAGGCCGACACGTTCGCCCGCCAGCTTAAGGGCCGCATCTGGTTTCCCTGGAGTCCACTCATCACCTGGTATTCGGAAGGTCGTTTTGATCATGTGGAGGACGGGATGTATGTGCGCTTCGTCACGGGTTATCCGCTGACCTATTCGCATGCGCACGCCAACCTGCCGCCGGACTGGACGGTGACCGCCTTGCTCGGGCAGGATGTAGACTGGGGCATCGCCTTGAGCCTCCAACCACCCCATGCGCTCTCCTGCAAAGCGGGTTCCTGGATTTTATATTTTTGGCCACCCGCCGGCACCCCGGCCCACGAAAACGTTGATTTATCCTCCGCAAGCCAGACCATCCTCCCTCATCCTTGAATCCCAAGCCAACTATCGCCGTTGTCATTCCGGTCTTCAACGAAGTCCCCGTCCTGCCCGAACTCTTCCGGCGGCTTGAGGCCGTGTTTGGCTCGGCGACCGAACTGAACTGGAAGGTCGTCTTCATCAACGACGGCAGCCGCGACCACACCCGCGACCTGATCGCCGCCCAGATTGCGCGCGACTCCCGCTTCAAGCTGGTCGATTTCTCGCGCAACTTCGGGCATCAGGCCGCCCTCACCGCCGGACTGGCCAACATCGGCGATGCCAATGCGGCGGTTACCATGGA
>Ga0123337_10006333_pt1 | contig 11343 bp, 9 predicted proteins | sample frozenSSSSmetaG_FD_89792 | JGI IMG/M metagenome (GOLD analysis project Ga0123337, IMG submission 89792) | Glacier valley bacterial and archeal communities from Borup Fiord, Nunavut, Canada, to study Microbial Dark Matter (Phase II) -... | ecosystem: Environmental > Aquatic > Freshwater > Ice >...
ACGCGGCCGAGGCGGTGATCTTCGATTTCGTGGCGCTCGGCGTCCGTTCGGGCGACCGCCTGAGTCTCTTTGCCGAGGCGATCGACAACGCGCCCGAGCCGCACCTTTCGCGCAGCCAGACTGTGACCCTCACGATTATTTCGGAGGAGGAATACAATGACTTCATCCGCGAGAACACCGACGTGCGCGACCTCTCCGGGAAATACCAGGAACTCATCAACAATTTCCACGACCTGCGCGTCGAGCAGGCGAAGCTCGCCGAGCAGGCGGACGCGCTGCGCGAACGCATGAAGACGCCGGAGCAGGCCGCCAAGGCCGCGGCGGAGTTCGATGCGCTCACTGCGCGGCAGGGCGAGATCAACCAGCGCCTGAAAAAACAGGCGGAACGCATGCAGAATTTCGTGCGCAAGGATCCGCTCTACGATTTCGAGAAGGATCTTCAGAAACAGCTCGAGCACGAAGCCGTGGAAATCCTGCGCTCCACCGCGCTCAACAACGGCGCGGTCGGCGCGCTGGCCGAGTCCACCGTGAAGCCCGGTGGCGGACGCGCGCTTTCGCCGGAGACGCTCGCGGAGCTGGCGCGGGAGGCGAAGGAGCACGCCGAACGGCTCGGCGCGCGCGAGAAGCCGCTTGCCGACATGGTGGAAAAGCCGCTTCAGGATCTCAGCCGCCTCCATGACCTGGTGAACACCTTCAACCAGTTCGAGCGCCTCTATCAGGCGCAGCAGTCGCTGGCCGAGCAGGCGCGCGCCTACGGGGACAAGGGTCCGCTCAACCGCGAGGACCAGCTCGCGTTGAAAAACCTCGCGGCGCAGCAGCAGGCCGTGCGCGAGGCGTTGGAACAGTTGCCTGACCGCCTGCGCGAAAAAGCCGATGCCGCGAAGAAAGATTTCCCGAAGGCCTGCTCCAGCGCCGTCAAACTGGCCGACGCCATCGAAAAAGCACGCATGGCGGCGACCGCCGGCACCGCGACCGACCGCCTGCTCGAAGGCGACGGCGCGCAGGGCGCGTTGCTCACCCGCCGCCTTCAGGAGGACATGGGCAAACTCTTCGGCCAGTGCAACGGCGGCCAGGGCGAGGCGAGCGACGAACTCGATGACTATCTCAAGCTCAACCTTGCGGGCGAAAAGAACCAGTCGTTCGAGCAGATGCGCAAGAGCCGCAAAGGCGATTCGGGCAGCGGCTTTCCCAAAATGGGCCGAGGCAAGGATCAGGGCAGCGGTTCCGGCTACTCGATGAGCACGGGCCAGCCGCCGCCCGTGCTCGGCAACGAAGCCAGCCCCAAGGGCGACACCTCTGCGCAGCGCATCACCGCCAACGGCGGACAAGCAGCCTCGGGCAAGAGCGAGGGCGCGTCGCCCGCGGTGAAACTGGACAACGCCGACGTGTTGAAGGGACTCAATCCGACCGACCGCCACTCGGACGCCGTTCCGGGCGAAAGCGCCATGGACGAATACCACACCCTCATTGACGAATATTTCAAAAAAATCACGCACCCATGAACCCGCGCCGCCTGTCCGTCTTCTCTCTCCTTTTCGCCCTGCTGTCCTGCTGTGTCGTTTCGCTCACGCTCGCCGGCACCAACCAGAAACCGGAACACCCCGAACCGGTGGTGCCGTCGACCGCGCCGCTGGAGCCCGGCATGGTGCCGTGCGGCAACCTTATCTACGCGGGCAACCGCAGCTCCGTGTGTTTCGCCGACAAGTTTCTCTCCGACACGGCGGCCGCCACGACGTTGAAAGTCGAGAAGCACTTCCGTGCGGTGCGGCTCGATTCCGACGGCCTGTTCAACCTGCCGTTCTGCGTGTTTTCGGGCGAGGAGGCGTTCACCCTCACCGACCGCGAACGCAAGAACCTGCGCCACTACCTGCTCAACGGCGGTTTCCTCGTCTCCAGCCCGAGCTGTTCCAACGAGGACTGGGACAAGTCGCTGCGCAAGGAACTCGAGCTCGCTCTGCCCGAATACAAGCTCACAACGATCCCGATGACGCATCCGGTTTTTTCGGTGCTCAACAAGATCGACACGCTCAAGTGCAAGAACGGGAACACCGCCATGCTCGAAGGTTTGGAGGTCAACGGCCGCCTCGTCATGATTCACTCCAAGGAGGGACTCAACGATGTGGGCAACGCCACGGGCTGCTGCTGCTGCGGCGGCAACGAGATCCTGGCCTCGGCCTCGGTCAACGTAAACATCCTCACCTATGCGCTCCTGTATTAAAACCGGCGGATGGGCGGGAGTGCTGCTCGCCGCCGCGCTGGCGCTGGGAGGCTGCCGGCCGGGCGGCGCGGACGCGAAGCCTGACGCGGTGCCGTTGTTTTTCACCGCGCAGACGCACGGCAAGCTCACGCATTGCGGCTGCGTCAGCGGCCAATACGGCGGTCTGGCGCGGCTGCGCACCGCCGTGGACTCGGGGCCGTTGGCCGGTGCGATCGGCCTGGACCTCGGCGACGCGCTGGAGGGGCCGGAGGATTACCAACTGTTGAAATACAAGCAGGTCGTGCAGGCGTATGCGGACATGCGTTACGTCGCGCTGAACGTCGGCCATCGCGAGGCCGCGCTCGGCGTGGAGACGTTGCGCAAGGTGGCGGCCGTCTCGCCGGTGCCGCTGATCAGCGCCAATCTCCTCGACCGCGCCACCGGCCGGCCGGTGCTCCCCGGCTGGACCGTGGTGAAAAAGAACGGACGAAGCATCGCCTTCGTCGGGCTGGTTGATCCGCGCGGCTTGGAAGACACCCTTGGTGAGGGACTCGCGGTGGAGGATATGGCGACCTGTCTTGCGCGCATCCTGCCCGAGGCGCGCCGCCAGGCTGATACGCTCGTGCTGCTGGCTTTCACCGACGAGGCTACGCTGCATGCGCTCGCCCGGCAGTTCTACGAGTTCAGCGTCGTGCTGGGCGGCAAGGTGAGCCAGCCGGCGCAGGCTCTCCAACAAGAAGGCCAGGTTTACATTTACTACACGGCGAACGAATCAAAGTCGTTCGGCTCGCTGGAACTGGTGTTTCCCAAAAAGGGAAAACCGACGGTCGGCGAGCACGCCATCACGCTGCTCACCCCGAAATACATGGAGGACGACGAGGTGCTGAAGTTGCTCGTGGCCTACCGACGCGAGGCGGGGCAGACGACGTTGGGGGTGGATTCGCCCGGACGCGCGCTTGCCGATCAGGTGCCGGGCACGCATGCGGGCGCGACCTATGTGGGCAGCCAGTTGTGCATGATGTGCCATCCGGGCGCGGCGAAGGCCTGGCAGCAGAGCGGCCACGCGCACGCTTTCGATACGCTCGTCGAGAAAGGCGCGCAGGCCGATCCCTCGTGCATCAGCTGCCACACGGTGGGCTTCGGCACGCCTTCCGGTTATCGCCGCGAATATGGCGTGGGCACGCTTACCCAGGTGGGTTGCGAGAGCTGTCACGGTCCCGGCAGCACGCATGTCACCCAGCGGCAGAACGGCGGGCTGGTGACTACGCACTTTCGTCCGCTCGGCCCGGGTGATTGCCTGAAATGCCACCAAGGTGAGTTCAGTCGTCCTTTTGACTGGGATAAATTCTGGCCGCAGATCCAGCATGGGAAGGAACCCAAATCATGAAACAAACGCCCGCCTCCGGCCACCTTGCGCACTCCCGGCCCAATCCGGTTTGTCACGTATTACGTGACAAACCGGATTGGAGGTTCGCGGTGTTTTTAGCGTGGTTCGGACGCGGGCGGGTGGTTTTTGCACTGATGGTTTTGATGTCTGCCCCGGGCATCGCCGCGCCGGCGGCGGTTGCGCCGGCCGATGACCTCTGGTCGGCGAAGGGGCCGGAGTTCCGCGCCGACGCCGTCGCGGGGGATGCGCCCACGGTGTTGTATTTCACGGCGACTTGGTGCGGTTACTGCCGGCAGATGGAACGCACGACCCTGGCCAATGGCAGTGTGCGCGAGCGGCTGGAGCCGTTCACGCGCATCAAGCTGGATTTCGACCAGCAGCCCGACTTGGTGTCGCGTTATCGAATCAGCGGAGTGCCGGCCTTCGTGATGGTTGATGCGCGCGGCGAGGAGATCACGCGGTTGGTCGGCATGACCGAGGCCGATCCTTTCCGGAAGTGGCTGGTTGAAGGGAGCACTCTTGCGGTCGAGGTTGCGCGTGTCGCCGCCTTGAGGGTGGTGGAGCGGCGGCAATTGGAAAAGCAACTGGACGAAGTGAGCCCCGCCGCGTGGGTGCAGTTGCAGGGCAGGGTTTACGCGATGGCTGCGCGGGGCGACGAGGCGGGGCGGGCGTTTGCGTTGCAACGGCTCACCGCCAAGGCCGCCGTTTCGCCTGCGGCGTTGGCCGACGGATTGATGAACGAGGATCTCGCGGTGCGCATCGCGGTGGCGAATCTGCTGCGCAAAAAAATGGGCGAGCGTTTCGTGTTTGATCCTTGGGCCGACGCCGCCACGCGGACGCAGGCGATCGCCGCGTTGCCGGACCTTGCGACGCCAAAGGCGACAGATCCCGTCACCGGCAAATCGCGTTGACAACGGGGCGGCTCCGGCGGCTTTTGCCGTCGGTCGCTTTTCATGAACACCCTTGAGCAAAAAGTCGGCGGCGCGAGCGGAGGTCGGTTTGCCGCCACCCGATGGACGGTCATTTTGAAGGCGCGCGAGCAACACTCGCCCGAGGTTGGCGAGGCCTTGGAGACGCTCTGCCGCATTTACTGGCCGCCGCTCTACGCCTTTGCCCGGCGGCAGGGACGTTCGCCCCACGATGCGCAGGATCTTACGCAGGCGTTTTTTGCGCGGTTGCTGGAAGACGAGGCGGACGCGCTGAGGCTCGTCGCGCCGGAAAAGGGGCGCTTCCGCTCGTTCCTGCTGGTGGCGTTCAAGCGTTTCATGGCCAACGCATGGGAAAAGGAGCGCACGCAGAAGCGCGGCGGAGGGCATGTTCACATCACGTTCGACACGGCGCTCGCCGAGAGCGGCTACCACGCCGGCCTGCGCGACGCCGCCTCGGCGGAAAAGCTCTACGAACACCGTTGGGCGCTGACGTTGCTTGACCAGGCGATGGCACGGCTGCGCGGGGAGTTTGTCGCGGCGGGCAAGGCGGCGGATTTCGACCGGTTGAAAATCCATCTGACGGCTCCGCGCGGCGCGGCCGGTTATGCGGACGTGGCGGCGGCGCTCGGGACGACCGAAGGGGCCGCGCGCGTGGCGGTGCACCGGCTGCTCCGTCGTTTTCGCGAGGTGTTCCGCGAGGAGATCGCGCACACCGTGGCCGATGCCGGGGAGATCGACGACGAGGTCCGGCACCTGCTGGGGGTTTTGAGCGGCTGAAGATTTTTCAACAAACCGTGTAACGGCGGGACTTTTTTCCTGATTTACCCGGTGATGAACACCATGTCTGAACCTCGCCCGTGCCCTCAATGCGGTTCGCCAATTCCCGCCGGTGCCGCCGAGGGGCTTTGTCCGCGCTGCCTGCTGGCGCTCAATCTCGCGACGCAGAGTCGCATGGCGGGCGATACGCAGTCGCCGGGGCCGTCCGTGCCGCCGCCCACGTTGGAGGAGGTGGCGAAATTGTTTCCCCAGCTGGAGATCATCCGGCTCGTTGGCACGGGCGGCATGGGTGCGGTGTATCAGGCAAGGCAGCCGGCGCTCGACCGGTTTGTCGCGCTGAAGCTCCTGCACACGCCTCCGGCGAACGATCCGGGGTTCGCGGAGCGTTTCGCGCAGGAGGCGCGGGCGCTGGCGAAGCTCAATCATCCGAACATCGTCGCGCTTTACGAATCCGGCCAGGCGGGCGGGCGTCTGTATTTCCTGATGGAGTTCGTCGACGGCGTGAACCTGCGCCAGCTCCAGCAGGCGGGCCGGCTTTCGCCGCGCGAGGCGTTGCAGATCGTGCCGCAGGTGTGCGACGCGCTCCAATACGCGCACGACGAGGGCATCGTCCACCGCGACATCAAGCCGGAGAACGTGCTCATCGACCGCAAGGGGCGCGTGAAGGTGGCGGACTTCGGTCTCGCGAAATTGATGGGGCGCGAGACTTCATCCACCCGGCTCACGGCGGCGGGCAATGTGATGGGGACGCCGCACTACATGGCGCCCGAGCAGGTCGAGCATCCGTTGGAGGTGGATCACCGTGCGGACATTTTTTCGCTGGGCGTGGTTTTCTACGAACTGCTCACGGGCGAGCTGCCGCTGGGGAAATTTCCGATGCCCTCGAAGAAGGTGCGGATCGACGTGCGCCTCGACGAGGTGGTGCTTAAGGCGTTGGAAAAAGAACCGGCGTTGCGCTACGGTCAGGCGAGCGAACTGAAGACGCGGGTGGAGACAATCGCCAAGGGGCCGGCGGGCGCGAAATGGACATTTGGCAGGGAGACTCCTCCAAACATGCGAGGGCTGGCCTACGTCGCCCTGTGGTGGCTGATCGCGGGTTTGATCGGTGTGCCGACGCTGGTGGCTTTGTCCCAGAATACGGTGGCGTTATGCTTCGGGCCGATATTCGGCCTCATGGCGCTGGTTTGTGGCATCGAGGCCCGGAGTGAACGGCTGGGGCGGAGAGTGGCGTGGGCGACGGCGGCGATCTTGGTCGCGTTCGGGCTGACGATGGGAGTTTGGACCGTGGTGAAGCGGAGCCAGACGGCGCAAACCATGGCCGCTTTGCAAAACCATGGGACGGAAAATCAGCGCCAGACCGACGCGTCGGCGCCGCAGGCCGCGTGGGACTGGCTGTCACTCATGGACGGAGGGCAGTACGCCGAGGGTTGGAACGTGGCGGCCGAGAGTTTTCGCAGCGTGGTGACGAAGGCGAAATGGGCGGACGAGTCGGAGAAAATCAGGAAGCCGCTCGGCGACGTGCTTTCCCGCGCGCTCACGACGGTCCAGCAGTCGAAGACTTTTCCAGGCATGCCGGACGGTTCTTACTGGATGGCGGAGTATGACACGGCATTCGCGGGACTGAAGTCGGCGGCCGAGGTGGTGACATTTGCCTTGGAGAAGGACGGGCACTGGCGGGTGATCGGCTATTTCATCCGACCGCGCACGGAGGAGGAGCGGGCGGTGGTGGTGTCGGCACGGGCGTGGCTGGAAGGAATCGACCAAGGCCGATACGCGGAGAGCTGGAGCAACGCTGCGGGGCTGTTCCGCGATGCGCTGTCGCAGAAGAAATGGGTGGAGGCGCTGGAGGAGGTTCGCCGGCCGCTCGGAGCGCGGGTGTTTCGCACGGCGGATGGTTGCACGACAACTACGTCGCTGCCGGGCGTGCCCGCCGGTCGTTATGTGGTGATGCAGTTCAACGCGGCATTCTCGGAGGATAAAACGGCCGATGTGGAAACGGTCACGTTCGTGCAGGAGAAGGACGGTGTTTGGCGGGCGGCGGGATATTTTATTAAATGAACCTCATGCGTCGCGTGAGAGCGGCCCGACTTTGGGCTGGTGGTGCCTGGGCGATCGGATGAAAGCTGACCGCGCATGAGCAATCTACCCCTTGGGCTGGCGGCGGCGATGGCGACGGTGCTGGTCGTTGCGGGATGTTCCTCGGGGCGAGGCGCCAAGGTGCTGCCGCCACCAGTGCCGGTCGTCGCGGCGAAAACGGTTTCGGACAAACCGACCGTGGGAAAGCAACGGGTGACAACCTCCGCCCGCTTTGTGCTTGTCGGTAGAGTGTGGCCCGAGGCCAAAGGGCCGCTGGCATTTCTTGCGGATGACGCGGCTTTGCGGGCGGGGACGATCACGCTGACGAAGGCGCAAGCGGATGCGGCGTTGGGGGAGATGACGCGCCTCACCGGTGCGGAGGTGAAGTCCACGATGACGGCTTCGCAGGCATCTGGAAATCCGGCGAGGTTCGCCATCGGACTGGTGCGTGATCCAAAATCACGCAGAGTAACTTCAGGCGTGGGTATAAGTGTGGGCGGCAATGCGCTAGAACCTACAAGCGACGATGCCAAGGTTGAGATGGGGGTGTGTCCTCAAGTGACTGCGGATGGGAGCATTCAGCTGGATGCAACCGTGCGGGTGGTGACGTTCGAAGGATTTATCGAATACACGGGTGACGTGTCTATCAGTGGGGGCGTCACGGTCAAAGTGCCTGCTGGTTTTTATCAGTCGATTTTCTCGGAGAGCGCGGTGACAGGGCGGGTGCGGATGCGATCCGGTGAGACGATCGTGCTGCGCGGTGACGGGAAGAAGACGTTCAGGTCGCCGGACGACGTGAGCAAGCTGGCGAAAAGCGGGAAGACCCCGGTCGATGAAACGCTGCTGGTTTTCCTGACGGCAGCGGTCGAGCCGGCGGGCTTGTAGAAAAGTAGACGTGGCATCTTGCCGCGTTTTCCGACTTCGGTTGCCTTGGCGTCTGGCGTCCAAACCAACGCGGCAAGATGCCGCGGCTACTTTGTCGGAGGCAATCACCCGACCGGAATAAAACAGAAAGACCAGCCGACTTTGGATCGACTGGTCTTTGGACGCTGAGGCTTCAGTTTTAACTCCGCTTACTTCTTCTTCGGGGGCGTGACGTTTTTGATCTTCTTGCCGCCTTTGCTGGTGCCGCTGGGGACGCCGAGCGGGGTGGGCGTGGGATCGACGGTGTATTTGTTGACCACGAGCTGCTGGCCGATGGTGAAAAGGCCGTTGATCGTCGAGTAGAGGGCGAGTGCGCAGGAGAAGTTGTAGCAGATCAGCGTGAAGAAGATCGGCATGAACTTGAAAATCTTCTGCTGGGCCGAGTCGATCGAGGGCTGCGGGGTGAGGCGCATCTGATAGACCATGGTCGCACCCATGAGGATCGGCATGATGTTCAGCGGCACGCCGAAGATGTGCGCGATGGTGTCGGGCGAGGAGAGATCGTTCGCCCAGAGGAAGCCTTGGAAGCGCAGCTCGGCGGTGCCTTGCAACATGCTGTAGAAGCCGACGAAGAGAGGGATGGTGATGAGGATGGGGATGCAGCCGCCCATCGGGTTAACCTTGTGCTCCTTGAAGAGCTCCATGGTGGCCTGGTTGAGCTTCTGGGGCTGGTCCTTGTATTTCTCGCGGACGGCCTGCATGAGGGGCTGGAGCTTCTGCATGCGCTTGGCCGAGCGGGAGGCGGCGAGGGTGAAGGGGAGCGAAATGACCTTGAGGAGGAGGGTCATCAGGATGATGGCGACGCCCCAGTTGCCGACGAATGCGTGCATCCAGTTCATCAGGGTGTTCATCGCGGGGGCGATGTAGCCGCTGAAGAAAATGCGGTTAAAGAAGTAGTGGTCATATTGCATGACCTTGTCCTCGTTGTGCGCGAACTTGGAGAGGCGGGTGTATTCCTTGGGGCCGACGTAGAGGTCGCCCGCGAACGAGACGGTGCCGCTGCCGGGGAGCGGGGTCAGGTCGAGGCGGATGTTGCCGGTCAGGCCGATGTTGGGATGGTTGCTGCCTTTGAAGGGAGGGAGCTCGACCGGGCGCACGATGATGCCGGTGCCGGGTTTCTCGGGGGTGAAGATGCTGGCGAAAAACTGGTTTTTAACCGTGGCCCAGACAACCGGGCCGGGGTGCTCGATGACGGACTTGGGCGGGTTGGCCTTGCCGAACCAGCTCAGGAAGCCGCCGCCACTGAATGCGCTGGTCTCGGTGACGACGGCGTCTTCACCGTTGTAGGTGGCGACGTTGAGGTAGAGGCCGGCGTCGTTGGGACTGACGAGGGCGGCGGTGCCGACGCTGAGGATGTTGGGGAGCGAGAGGATCGCTTCTTTGGTGAGATTGCGGAAGGTCGTCTCGTGATGGATGCGATAGGGGTCGCCGGTGGTGTCGCCGGGCGCGCGCAGGGTGTAGCGGCGGGTGACCTCGATGCTGTTTTCAAGGACCGTGCGGTAGACGACTTCGGTGGGGGTGGCGCTGACGAGCTGGAAGCGGGCGCTCTGGTCGATGCCGGGGAAACTGCTGAAGGCGAGGATGGGGGCGGCGTGCGTCTCGTTGAAGACGAAGGGTTCGGTGCCGCCGGGGGTCGCGGCGTATTTCTTGAAGGCGACGTTGCTGATGGCGCCGCCAAAATCGGTGAGGCGCAGCTCGACATAGTCGTTGGCGAGGGTGGTGGTGGTGGCGTGGGCGTTGTCGCTCACGAGGGCGGCGAAGGCGGGGATGTTGGTGGACGTCGCGGCGGTTGTGTTGCCGGCGAGAACGGTCGGCTGGCCGGCGTCGGTCGCGGCGGGAGCGGACGAGGACGTCTGGGCGGACGCCGTGGCGGCGGCGATGGGCGCGGGAACCGGCTGGGGCGCGTGCTTGCTGCTGTAGTAGAGACTGCCGAAGGCGAGGATGAGCAGGAGGACCCCGATGGTCGTGTTCTTTTTGTCCATGAAGATAAAGTTTAGGCGAAAGGCGAAAGGGCGAGAGGCGAAAGGGGGATCAGCTGCGCACGCAGACGGGGCGCGTGGAGCGGCGGGGAGCGGGCACGGGATCGAAGCCGCCGCAATGAAGGGGGGTGCAACGAAGCAGGCGGCGGACGGCGAGCCAGGAGCCGGTCAGCGCGCCGTGGGTGCGGACGGCCTCGGCCGCGTAGTGCGAGCAAGTCGGATGGAAGCGGCAGCCGCAGGCGGCGCCGAAGACCGCCGGGAGCACGGGCGAGAGCGTGCGTTGATACAACCAGACCAGCCCGAGGAGCGCGCGCGCGGGAAGGCGGACGGCGAACCGGAGGAGTTGGTTGAGAGCATCAGGCATGGGCGGGCGGGAAAATTTTGCGGCAGGCGTCCACGAACTTTCGTTCGATCTCGCGATACTCAAGCCGATTGAGAGAGCTGCGTGCGACGAGGAGGAGATCATGTCCGGCGGGCACAAGTTCCTGATGATGACGAAAAACTTCGCGCAGGCGGCGTTTGGCGCGGGCTCGTTGGACGGCGTTGCCCACGGCGGAGCGGGAGGCGACCACGCCTAGGCGGGCGGTGGGTTTTTTTTCAGTTTCGTCCGCAAGGGAGGCGGGCGATGGCTTCAGGAGCGTCGTTCCCGAGCCCTCCTTCGCCGAGGCTTCGGCGGGTGCAACGGCAGGTTGCCGTTGGGCATACCAAAGCATAAAGGCGCCGCAATCATGGCGGCGCCCGTGGGTCCTGACGTGCTGGAAATCCAACTGGCGCCGTAGACGTTGCTCGGCGCAGAAGCGCATGACAGGGATTAAGTTACGACGCCAAAAGGCGGACGTAGCTTAGACGACGGTCAGCCGTTTACGGCCTTTGCGACGGCGGTTTGCAAGGACCGCACGGCCACCTTTGGTGGCTTTACGGGCAAAGAAACCGATCTTGCGGGCGCGTTTTAAGCGGTGCGGGCGAAAGGTGGGCATCATAGGCTATTAAGTGGTTAAGAGGTGACCGAAGTGCCCGAGCAGGTGGCGGGTGTCAAGGGCGGTTTGCCGGGGGTAGTGTCCTAATTTGAAATAA
>Ga0123337_10006335_pt1 | contig 11340 bp, 6 predicted proteins | sample frozenSSSSmetaG_FD_89792 | JGI IMG/M metagenome (GOLD analysis project Ga0123337, IMG submission 89792) | Glacier valley bacterial and archeal communities from Borup Fiord, Nunavut, Canada, to study Microbial Dark Matter (Phase II) -... | ecosystem: Environmental > Aquatic > Freshwater > Ice >...
ATCTTTCGACACGGCGCAGTCGATCTGCCGCCGTTTTCGCATACCGAGTCGGTCTATGCCGAGTACGAGATACTTGGCCTATCACCGGGTGATCACGTCATGACGTTGTATCGTGCACAGATGACCGAACGCGGCATCCTGAGCCGTCACGAACTGGAAATGCAGCCGAATAAGACGGTGGTCCGTGTAGCGGGTCAGGTCGTGATGCACCAGTCGCCGCCGACCGCCAAAGGTCACCACTTCCTGACTTTAGAAGACGAGCACGGCATGATGAACATCATTGTACGTCCAGCGGTGTACGCGCTCTACGCCAAAGTCATGCGCGAGTCGCCTTTGCTGCTGATTGAGGGCATAGTGCATAAGCAGAGCGGCGTAGTCAATGTACTGGCACAGTATGCCGAAGCAGTGTAAAAGTAGTTCGCTACGCGTATCTGCCTACACCAAACCGCTTCGAAATTCACAGCGCACTTTTATCTTGCTGTGTGCGCCATTCGTCCTAATTGACGGGTATGCCATCCCACGTCATCAGAAAGTTTTTGCAGCGTGTTCGTTAGGTACTTGCGCTCGCGAATATGAATAGTGAACAGCGTTTCAATCCCTCGTTCTGGATGGATCGTGTTTCAACGACGGCGATGTGTTCGAGAAAGCCCCAAACGTGTTGGAGATCATCGAAATGGCTTTGATTCCCAATTGGGATTCCGAGGTCATGATGCACGTTCTAGCCGGTTGGCTATCGGCTATGCGTACCCAAGTCGCCAATAAAACGGGACTATCTACCAATGATCGCCAGGTAACAGCAGTGCTGCGTGAGCGCTACGAAGAATTTGCTAAAAAACCAGGCGCCGGAACTATTTTGAGACAATTCAAGCTACTTCGTCCTCATGTGGTAAAAACTGCGGGTTTGGCAAGTTGGATCGCATGTCTGGCAGTAGCACGTGGCTGGAAAGATCAGGTAAAAATCCTGCTTTGATTTTCGGCAGCAGAAAGCGATCCTATGTCTATCATTGCAGCAAAATAAAACGCTTGACGCACTGTCCGATTGCACGGTTCATCTCAAAATGCTTGCCCTGGGAAGGGGTAGACGCCGTGTGCTGTTAGGTGCCCTCAGTCTCGAAAAACCAAGGGCACTGTGGAACTATCTTAGCTTTGTGCCAGGATAAAATGCGATTTGCTATGCTTATCAGCCGTCGTAGTTGGGCTGACCAGTGATGCGAATAGCGGGCTGCGTAGCCGTTGGCGTCGCCGTTACAGCATTGGGCGTGTTCGGTACGATCAAGTTTGCGACGGGTGCGATGCTCGCTGCCGCATTGTTGCTCCAGTGCCCTGCCACCGGAATATCGTTCGCGATTCCGTACACCATGTTACGATCGGCGTAACCGCTGGTGAGAACATCTTTCATATATATTAATCCATTTGATACACGAAAAACGGCGATACCATCATGGCCTTGGCCGATCCAGTCGCCCACGATTGGCACATCGCCGGGGATGCCGAGCTGCACTTCATAGTCGCCAAACACGCCGCCATTGGTGACCTGGTTGGAGAGGTAGAATTTGGTGGTACTCGGACGATAAGCGCCGGGACTATCGAAGCCTTGACCTGACCAATCGCCTGCCACACCCACATCGCCGGGAATGCCGAGCACCATAGTGTAATCCGCATAGCCTGTGGACAGATCATTTTTAAGGTAGATCAAGCCGTTGCTAGGACGGAACACGCCTACGCCACTGTGGGTTGCGCTCACTTGCCAACGTCCGTTCAGTGGCTGATCGCCTGCGATGCCCAGGCCAAACGTTTCGTCGGGGTCACCCGGTGTATTGCTGTTGCGCAACATAAATTGCCCATTGCTCTGGTCGTACACGCCAACAGTATCGATGCCGCCGCCCGTCCAATCGCCCACAATGGGGTACGGTTGCGTTGCGGGGTTGTAAGCGACGGTAATGTCAGCAAAGCCGGTTGTGTTCTGTTTGCGCATATAAAATGTGCCATTGCGGTAAATGCCGATGGTGTCCGCTTTAGGTGGAACCGGTGTATTAGTTAGTGTAGGAGGCAGGGGCGTGTATGTGTTGGTTGCGCTCGGCGTGGGCGTCGGCGTTACGATTAACTGCCAGGAGGCCGTCATGCCGTAACCGTTGCCGTCCGCATGAACGAACAGGACACGGATACGATGGGTTCCCGTGGTCAGATTCGCGGTGGCATAAACCATCTGACCCGCTGTGCTGCCCGCCGTATTGAGCAGAAGGTTGAGGTAGCCAGGCGAGAGTTGATCGTAAACAATGACGCGCTCATTTGAGCCGAGGGTTGACGCCTGAAATTGATAGCTGCCGCCCGTGAAAGTAATATTTTTATACATATCCACGACGTAGTTGGTGGTCTGTAGAAACGGATCGGGCGACTGGCCTGGCCCGCCATTCATAAAGAATCCCTGGTCGCTTTCGCTCCAGTGCCGCACCATACTCAAGCCGCCCACTTCGCTCAGATCGTTGAACATGTTGACATGCCAGCTAGTGGGGTCGTCACTAGGCCAGGGCACGTAAGTGACTGTGCCGTAGTTGTCGCTCAGGCAGCCGTTGGTGAAACACACCTGCCAGACCGTGCCGCCCATCCAGACTTCATTGGTCGTCGGCGGACCGATCAAGCCGAGCGATCCCCAGGCTTCATTTTGACCAATCACGCGATCGAATGGGTAGTTGTTCGCTTTCAGAATGTTGGCAATGCCTGAGCCAACCCAGAAGACGCGGTTCGCGCCGGGATTCGCGATCATCACGTCGCCGTTATTAGTGAACTGAGAGCCAGTCGAGGCATCGGTAGCCATTGGCGCTGGACGGTTCATGATTATATACACCTGGTTGAATTGATCGGTCCAGAACGCGCTGGTCTGGTTATTCCATGTCCCGGCATTCTGCCCAACGATGAAACACGGTGAACTGTTTCTCGTTATACTTCGATTGCCATTGGGCGACCATGTCCAATTTCCATTAGCGTCCCGGAAATCTAGCCCTAGTGTTACCTGTGTATTGGTCGCGATGTTTTGATCACACATATTCCAGTCGTAACTAAGCGAACTGCCGCTAAAATCTGGGCTAACCGCTATCCAATCGTGCCCAGGCCAACTTGCTGTGAAATGACTTTGTACAATGGACGAATTGGACGAACTTGTATAACCCGCCAGATGAACTGTATTACCAATCGAAGAACCGTTATCAGGCGAAGTGAAATCGCCGGTCAAGCAAGCAGTGCCGTTGACTGACAAATCAGGACGATATTGCACAGAAGCATTATATACGCTGACATCTGGAATACCATCGCGTTGAGCCACAAACAATTCAAAGCTTAACCCATTCCAAGTTGCACCATCAGTTTTAGCCCGTACGATAAAATTATGCAACGGCGTGTTAGGCTGAATCGTGAAGGTGCACGAAATAGATCCCGTCCAAGTGGCATAATTTCGCAAATCGACATCGACAGTTTTTGTCACAGAGCTATTGTTGCCAAGAGCGATTTGTACCTCCATAACGCTATTTGGTGCAACCGCATATTGGGTTACAAATTGATAAATTCCACCGTTGTCATTGGTTGTTTCGTGTTTGAATGCCAAATATTTATGTCCGCTGGTGCTGTAGATTGCCCAGGCCATCGGACCCCATTTATTCCAATTGTTGAATCCGGCACCAAAGTCTCCATTTTGAAGCAAATTTGTGTTTGCCGGTGGTGGCGGTAAGCTATCATTGATATGCACCAACCACAGATTAGGGACTACCAATTGGTGCGCATTATTATAAACCCTGACTTGATAGATGTTGCTGATACCTGAGCTGTTCCATTGCGCTTCGTTATCGCTGCCCAGATATACGCCGGAATGATCAAACGAATACGGCCAGTGAGATTGCACGTTGGCATCGTCCCACTGCGTAAACAAGATAATATCACCGGGCGTCCGGTTGTCGACCCCTTTTACGATTTGTGCCTTATCCGGGTTAGCCGCCACCCAGTTGACGATCTGGTGATTGCCAATCCAACCTGTGTTCGGACCTGACAGGCCGCCCGCCTGCATCGCTCCACCCGATAAACCCGTGCATTCGCCACTGCCAATGCCGGGATTATTGTAGTTATTCTGGGCAAAGCTGACCGCGGCTGAGCGGTTATACGCCACCGTGCTTGGTCCATTCCCCGATAGCGACTGACTGGGACTGGCGTCATTCATCAATCCGGCTGGAGCGTTACTGCGTAAGGTCTGGAATAACGGGGTGGACTGGACGCCGACTTGCCAGCGTCCATTGACCTGATGTGCCACAAAGACATAGCTCTGAGGTATGCTGTGTGGATCGCTTGACGCTGAAATATCCGCGTAACCAAAGGACCATGCGGCCTGCACCTTGACCGTTGCGACCTTGATCTGAGTTGTTGTCGCATTAGGGTAGTCATGTAATGCCTGTATAACAGCATCAGTCAAGTCCGCCTGAGAAATTGCGGACGGAATAGCTGTGCCCTGACTTTGGGCACTGGCCGACTCTTGAGGACTGCTCAAAATGACGGTGGCTACAGTAATTAACAGCGTGATACTCATGGGTATGGCTCGTGCCATAGTTTCAACGATTGGTTTCACGGGGTTTGCTCCTGCTTTGGCCTTGAACATCCATCATCATAAACGAAATCGCGGCGCTGTCCATGTAACGGTTGCGCTCGTTCATTACATGTCTTAGATCTCTGACAATTGTTACAGTTGAGTTGATGTCGCGCTTGTGAAAGGCTTTTGCTCATGCCCGATTTGTCTTCGTCTACGTATCCCATCAAAAACCCTGAACAATTTGCCAGCCTGACTCGCACCGCACGTGACGCCATCCATGCGCGGCGCACCAACCGACCAACCGTAACCAGCAAAGATGCCACTGATCAGTATATTTCTTGCCGCATCGGGTTATCCGAAAGTGGGCGTGCGTTCAAGCGCTGGTACTCCGAAGCGCAAAACCCCAAACAGCGCCTTAAACGTGTTCCGTCGGTGTTTTGGTCTTTCGTTTATTTGGCCCTGACCGAAGGCAGCATGTCACTGGATTGGTTGAACGAAGTGCTCGAAACGCTCGATTTGTACATTCCAAACAGCCGTCGCGACTACCTGACCAAAGCGTTATCAACATATGCAGCCTTGCGTTCGGCAGACTGCGCGACTACAACATTTGACTCAGGTACCACACAAGCGCTGAACGCGGTTGATCAAGAGACGCTCGATAAATTAATCGATCACCTTACCTGGAAGAACACGTACATTCGGCGTTACGATCCAGGCTACGACCGCTTGATCGGACGGGATCGCGAAGTCGACCTGGTGATCGACCTGCTGTGCGAGCGCAATGGCTTCCCGTTCATGTTGTTGGAAGCCAACGGGGGTTGGGGAAAAACTGCGATCGCTTATCAAGTGATGTCCAGTTTTATTCGGCATGAGGTCAAAAATGTGCCGTTTACCGAATACGTTTGGGTGAGCGCCAAGTATGAAGATTTGGGAACACACGGTAACACGATTAGCATTACGGATGCAGCGCGGACGATAGACGATGTGATCAACCAAATCTTGGCGCGTTTGGGCATCATTGCAGCACAATCGCTGACGCTACCGCATAAACTTCAACAGCTTGGTGAGCGGTTGCGAGAAAGCTCGGTATTAATATGCTTGGACAACCTCGAAACGCTCGGCGGCGCGCTCGAAACGCTGCTTAAATATTTGAATGAATATTGTGTTGATGAGCGACGACTCACGCGCTTTTTGCTGACCAGCCGCCCATTACTGCTCGATGGCTTCCACGTCAGCAAACTTGACATTGTAGAAATGACCGAGGCGAACAGCGCACTATTGATCCACGAGCATCTTGTCGCCCGCCACAAGCCACAACGTGTGCCTGCTGCCGATGACATGCACACGATTTATCAGCAAGTGGGTGGCGTGCCGCTGGTGCTGCGGCAAATCGCGGTACAGCTTGAACATCGCAGTGTAAAAACTATTCTTGCCAATCTACGCCGGTCTGATCTGGCGTCCGATGAACGTACCTTGTATGATCACATTTTTTTGGCGACCTATACCCGGCTGAGCGAACCTGCGAAAGCGTTGCTGGAGTTTGTCGCACGCTCAGTGAGCGCTGAAGGCGCCACTTTCGATTATCTGGAAGAGATGTGCGGACTCGAATTTATGGAATTTGATGCGGGGCAGCGCGAACTGAGCTATTATCATTTGCTGGAAGTTCGCACCCTGAATGATGAAGAGCGCTATACCTTGCACAGTTTAACGCGCGCATGGGTACGTATCGTGCTGCTCGGCATCGTGGGGTAATGATGGTAGGTGTATGCCGTATACGCTGGAACAAGTACAGACTCTGGCACGACAGCGCCAGGTAGAACAAACCCGTCAGTATTTTCAGCGATTGATCGACAAGTTTCAGTCCGGCCAAATCAACCCAACCCAATTTCTTACCAATTTATCCAGCTATCGTCAAGCAATATATGACGCCTGGGATCATTCGTCGGCGGTTTCCCCAACGGTGATAAATGAGACCATTCAGCTTTCCCTAACGTTTGTCCAGGTTGCAGGAGCCTTGCCGATTTATGGCGGGCAAATCGGCTTATGGTCGAACGTACTTGAGCAAGCCTCAGTGTTTTATGAAAGCGCGGCGCGGTGGCATGATTACGCCGAATGTCAAATCTACCGAATAATCGAAAGCGCGATCAGCGAAGATTACGAAAGCGCGATTGCACGCGCCGAACAAACTTTCAAACTCTCAAAACGACTTGAACTGCCGCTTATCATGCTGCGTGCTGCTTACCTGTGGGTCGATGTACTAATCGATTACGACGAATTAGCGTCGATTCCTGGAATTTTACATGAAGCTGAGATTGAGTTAGCCAATGTTTCAACATCTCACATCGATTACGCGGCAAGCGTTGCTTGTCTGTTAGCGATTCACGCACAATATGACCGGCGTCTTGATGAACGCAATAACGCATTTATGTGCTGGAACGAGGTAATAGAGCTGCTTGACGCGCTTGCTGAACCACCCCAATGGTTACACGCAGTGGCTTATCGCAGCCGTGGGTTGATTTACACAGAACTTGGCGACGATGCTGCGGCTGTGCGCGATTTTGAGATCGCGATCCAATATTATGAGCGGTTGGGTTATGTGATCCCGCTGGCATATACATACCAGTTGCTCGGCACTGCTTACTGGGGCTTGGGCTGTTTAGAACAGGCGCTGGATGTGCTTAAACGGGGCATCGGGCTGACCGCACAAGCACGCGCATTAAGCTATCAAGTTCGATTGAGTGGAATGCTGGGACTGGTGTATTTTGCACGAGGCCAGCTTGAAGTAGCTGAAATTTACTTGCAAAGCGCTTATGAACAAGCCAGCCAGTACCAAATGGTGACAGAGTCCTCGAATGTTGCTGGCAACCAGGGGTTAGTTTGGTTGTATCAAGCATTACGAAGCACTGAACCTGCGCGTGAGGTGCTGCTCTCACGCGCAGAGCAGCGGTTGACTGAAGCGTTATGCGAGTCGCTACATTCCCAGATTGAGCAAGCGGCATGTTTAGAATTAGCTAATCTCGCGCTCCTTTATCAATTTAGAGGAAAACTGGAGCGTGCACAGCGATTTGCACGTAAAGCTCTACGCATTGCGGAACGTCTTGGGCAACGGTCGTTACACATTGTGGCGCTGCGCTGCTACGCAGAGGTAACTATAAATCGACAAGAGCGTGCCTTATTGTTGTACCACTCATTGTCTCTTGCACAAGAAGCAGGACGTCGGTTAGATGAAGCAGCGTGTTTACTGGGTTTGGCAAACATAGCTGATAATGAGGTTGCCCGCTCAAACCAATGGGAGTGCGGTGTGCAGATATTACATGATATTGATGCCGCTGAGTGGATTACAGGTTACAACGTTGACAATCCACCGTATATTCTAGCCTTGGCCTAGCTGCAACGTGGACGGGTCACTTAATCAGTCTAGCCTGACGCTCTGCTATAGTCTATTGGCAGCGCCGCCATGACCCGTACCGTCTCCACGCTGACCTGTATCACGCGCCCCCACCAAATCGATAATGTAGCACGGCTTGTCCTCACGATTCGGATGGCTGGCGCGCCACTGCCCTTATCGGTCGTGACCTGATATAGGTCGATCACCCATTCCAGCGCCGAACGGTCGCCGAACCGATACGCGAATGCTTCCAACTGCTTTATCTGCATGTTCGCCCCACGGCCGATTAAATATCGCTGAACTCGTAATGATTCAGCTCGTCACGTAGGCGTTCCCATTCAGGTATTACTCTGGTGAGCAGTGTCCAGAAGCGTGGGCTGTGGTTGAGTTCCACCAGGTGGCAAAGTTCGTGCAGGATTACATAATCGATCAGCGCACGCGGCGCCTGAATCAGCTTCAGATTGAGTGTGACTTTTCCCGTTTTCGAGCAGCTTCCCCAGCGCCGTTTCATCGTGCGAATACCAAGCGATGGCAGCGTGATGCCGAAGGCTTCGATAATGGCGTGACAAGCGATCAGGCGCTCGTAAAATACGTGCTCTGCCTTGGCCCGATACCAGCCGTGAATGAGACGCTGCACGGCACGGCGATCAGCGGGATCAATGACGCTTACCGTCAACCAACCCCGTGAGAGAACCATCCGTTCCACATTGTCCGCCACGACCTTGAGACGGTATTGTCTGCCCAGGTAACGATACGACTCGCCGCTGACATATTGGCGCGGGAGTGGGTTGGCCGGTTTGTCATACTGTGCCAATTCGCGGAGCTGACGCAGTATCCACGCGCCGCGCCGTTTGACGAACGCCTCAATCGTCGCATGATCGGTGTCGGTTGGAACTTCGACTTCGATAGCGCGATCGGGATAAACTTGCAGCGCCAATGTTCGTCGTGCTGAGTACAGTACCTCAAAGGTGATTGGAGTGGTGCCAAACTGCACTGTGAAGGTACCGCCGAGCGTTTTGACCCGCTTCACGGGAGCATGTCACGGCGACGAGCAACCTCGATGATGCCGTTTAGAATCGTGTCCTGTTCTGGGGTTGTGAGTTTCCAGCCGTGGGTATGGCTGGCTTGATAGAGCAGGTCGTCTAGTCCTGCCTTCATCTGGTTCTCCACATCTCGATTCCCTACCCAGTCGCGTATCTTTTTGTCGTGAATATACTGCGCGATCTCGATCGCCAGCTCAGCCAGTGTTTCAGCAGCAGGTGAACGGGTTTCCAGCGAGTCAATGATGATCCCAAAATAGGCGCGAGCGTCGGGGGAGTTTTTGAGCCCGGCAGGCGTGTTGTCCGTTACGCCACTGGTGAGCGTTTCCTCGTGCTGGCGCATCTGACTCAGGTATTCGATTTCATCGATCCGACCCTGCTTATAGTGCTGGATTGTCTCGTCGATCAACTGGGAGAGCTTGCGATAGAAAGCCGGATCTTCCTCGGCGCGTTCAGCGATAGCGCGTTTGGCGTGACTGGCGATGGTGTCGGCCTGCGCAACCGGACGGCCTGTTAGCCGCTCCAGCTCCGCCGCGAATTGCTCCTGATCGAAAATGTTCAGGTTCTCCACCAGCTTGACCACGGCGGTCGCCTGAATGTGCTCATTCATGAGCTTGCGGATTTTGTCTTCATAGTCGCTGTAGTCGATGGTTTCCGCATAGCGATTACGCACGGAGGTTCGCAGGTTGTGGAACGCTGCCAGGTCACGCTTATAAACGCCGATCTGCTGATCCGAGACCATCTCATAGAACGCGACCACCCCTAACGCGATCTTGAGAGCCTTCGCATAGGCGTTCAAGGCTTCATAGAAACTATGTCGGATGTCTTCTGGTGCCAGGAATTGCTCCATGGTCTCGCTGTCATTACGGTTAGGACACTCGTTGAAAATCGCCCAAAGCGCTGAATGCAGCCCTGGCAGTTCGTCGATTACCTGTGCCACGTCCATAACAGTGCTGTCTACGTCGGCAGAATCGAAACCTTCCAAGGCGCTGTAGGTTTTCATCGCCTCATCGAGTTCACCCAGCACACCGCGATAGTCCACGATGATCCCAGCATCTTTGCCCGGATAGACACGGTTGACACGGGCGATAGCTTGTAAGAGGCCATGCTCTTTCAGCGGCTTATCGATGTACAGGACGGTATTGCGCGGCTCATCGAATCCCACCAGCAGCTTATCCACCACAATCAGCAGCTCGAAGCCGTCTGACTCATGGAAACTGCGAATGATTTCGCGGTTGTAGGCTTCTTCGCTGCCGTAGCGCGTCATCATACGTTTCCAGAAGTCCTGCATCGCACCAACCTTCTCGCCGTCAATGTCCTGACTGCCCTCACGCATGTCCGGCCCTGAAATGACCACAGCGCAGCGAATCCCCTCCTCCTCGTTGAGCAGCCGATAGTATTTAAGCGCGACTTCTTTACTTGAGGTGGCAAGCTGAGCCTTTAGCCCGGTGTCGCGGGAGCCCTTTTTGTAGTGTTCGGCGATGTCATAGGCAACCATCGCGAGCCGCCGATCAATGCTTGCGATCTCATCGTTGCGACTCATTTTCCGCTTGAGGTCACGTTTCTGCTCATCGGTCAGGTCTTTCGTGCGGCGCTCGAACCACTCGTCCAGCGCTTGATGGCTGACCTGAAGATCGACCAGCCGCCCGTCGTACAGAAGCGGTACGACCGTTTGGTCTTCGACGGCCTGCCGCATTGAATAGGTGTGGATAAAGCCGCCGAATTTGGTGGCAGTGTCCTTATCGGTTTTGAGCAGCGGTGTTCCTGTGAAACCGATATAACACGCTCGCTCGAAAACTTGTCGCATCCGAGCGTGACTTTGTCCATACTGCCCACGATGGCTCTCATCGACCAGCACAAATACGTTCACCCCGGCATCTTTGACCTTCTCACGGGCCGCAGTCTCGAACTTGTCAATGATCGTCGTGATGATCTCGGTTTTTGAGTCGCGTACCAGTTCGACCAGGTTAGCCCCGGACGTAGCGCGGGCGACTTTCTTGCCGCAAGCCGTGAACGTCCGCCAGATTTGATCGTCCAGATCGATCCGGTCCGTCACAATGACGACGCGCGGCGTACTGATCAGCGGGTGCAGCGTGAGCGCTTTGGCGAGCATCACCATCGTGAGCGATTTGCCGCTGCCCGTCGTATGCCAGATCACGCCGCCCGTGCGAGCGCCCTGCACATTGATGCCCACCACGCGATCCAACGGGCTCTGTCGCAAAAAGCGGAAAGTTTTGGAAAAGAGGCGGATTGCGTTCAGAAATTGGAACAGTTAGGCGACGATCCCAAACAGGCACTTGATCAGGTGAATATGGGCGAGAATGTCGCCCTTTTCCGGGCCTGTC
>Ga0123337_10006339_pt1 | contig 11335 bp, 11 predicted proteins | sample frozenSSSSmetaG_FD_89792 | JGI IMG/M metagenome (GOLD analysis project Ga0123337, IMG submission 89792) | Glacier valley bacterial and archeal communities from Borup Fiord, Nunavut, Canada, to study Microbial Dark Matter (Phase II) -... | ecosystem: Environmental > Aquatic > Freshwater > Ice >...
CGACGGGCCTTTATACGATTTTAAAAATATTGATTTACTCTATAGCGACTCTGCAAAAGTGAAAGTACATATGATTTCTCCTCGAGAATTAGTTATGCCCAATCAGGATATGATTTTCCCTGATGGAATTCATTTGGATTTTTATGATGCAACTGGTCAAAAAGAAACCCAATTAACTTCAAAAAAAGCGAGATACAGGGCGGACAAACAAACCTATGTGGTTACTGATAGTGTGGTGGTTTTAAATTTTAAAAAACAAGAAACATTATTAACTGAAGAACTCAATTGGTTACAATCAGAAAAAAAAATACACACAAATAAAGAAGTTACAATTAAAACGCCTACGGAGTTATTAAAAGGTGAAGGTTTGGATGCCAAACAGGATTTTAGTTGGTATAGAATTAGAAAACCAACCGGGATTTTTCCGATTGATACTAAAGAATAATTTTTTTAGAATATCCTAAAGCCCAATTTTGCACCGAAACCAGCATGCGGGAATATATAATTATGGCCTGTATATTTATCCTGATTAAGTACATTCCAAAACGAACTTGTGGTGGTAGATTCAGATGAATTATTTGCATACTGGTCTATTATTGAGTATTCAGCATTTGAAACTCTTACACCTATGCCTGCAAATACATCTACAAAAAAATATTTTCCAATTCCAATTTGTCTCCCAAGCTTGGTCCATAATATCCATGCTCTTCTATTCGCCGATGCTTCAATATAATTATATCGAATATTATCAACAATAAAATATGAGTTATCTCTTTTAAATTGTGTTGTAAAATAACATGCTTCGAATGCCAGATAAGATTTACTCCCTTTACCGATATACCTTCTTACTTCTATCCGATATTTATTATGGATTTGATCTCTGTTGTGCTCAACAGTACCAATATTCCAGCCATAACCTTTTGGCGTCTCCTCTTCCTTCCAAATTGAGCCTGTTCCAATTCCAATTTCTGTTTGAATACTATAAAAATTGTGAAATTTAAATTCTAAACCTACTTGAAAAGTAGGAACTTTATTTAAAACCAAATTAAGTGGAGTCCATTTAAAATAAACACCTTTTGGAAAGCGCAAGGTAGAATCTCTAATGTTTGCATTTGTTTTTAGAAAAGTAAATGCTAAAATTATAATTAACTGTAATTTCCAATGGTTTTTCATGTTGGTAATTTAATAACTGATTATAAGCAAGTTGAACTTATTTATTCAAATAATTAAATATAATTATTTTGTTACTTTATTTTGGTCAGTCTTTAATTAAATGTAACCTTCCATTGAATTCCAAATTTATCAATAAGCATTCCGTAGTAATCACTCCAGAAAGTTTGAGAAATTGGTAGCACTATATGTCCTTCTACTGAAAGTTCATTAAATATCCGTATGGCTTCTTCTTTACTGTCCATACTGATATAGAGATAAAAATTATTTGCTACACCAGTTACTGGTTGCTCGTGAGCTTCATAACTATCACAACCCATTAAAGTAGTTTTTGAATTAATCTGCAAAGTGGCATGCATTACTTTTTCATTTGGAGAAATTGTAAATAATTGTTTTGAGGTTTGTGGAACATCCTTATAATATCCAACATATAAATCGTCTGCATGAAAAACGTTTTTATAAAAATTGAATGCCTCTTCACAACAATCTTTAAAAACTAAATAAGGATTTAATGTTATCATAAATTTTAAATATAAATAGTTTTCTTAATTATAAAGGGGATATTAATTTGAGAAACACTTTTCTACTGAGTAGTAATCTAGAAAAAAATTTCAGAAAGAAATAGGTATTGAAGTTTATGAATTAAATTCAATTGTTATTGAAATAAAATCAAAACAATTTTGTTTAATTTTTTGTAATAGATCTCACAAGATCATTTTAAAATAATTTTATAATTTTAAAAAAATAAATATGTATGAATATTAATGATGAGGATGAAATAAACTGGGATCTTATTATAGATAGGGATAAAATGGCAGAAAACCCTGGTTTGTTGCCATTTGCACATACAATTGGTGGTGCAGTAATCCGACCTGAAGATACAGGTAAAATTAAAGGAAGGGCTATTACAGCTATGCGGCAACAAACCGATATTCAAATGACTCAAATTTACAAGCAAATGCAAGTGCTTGCAGAGCAAGCGCAAAAAATAAAAGAAAGAGTTATAATATCAGAAAGAATTTATGATGCAGCAGTTGGTTTTGAACCATTGATAAGTCAGACTTATTATTTATATGTGCGAAAAAATGGTGTAGATGTGCTTTCGCTTGTTGGTCCGAGAGAATGGGGAAGAAATTTTCCATTTGAAAAATATTTAGCTAAAGTAACCATGCTGGCTGATCACACATGGGATGTTGAGTATTTTACAGAAGATGTTCAGGAAAATTAATTTTTTTTATTTTCAATTATGAATATATCAATATCGTTTTATTCATAAAATTCAAATTAATATTTTTTTGAAAAAAATTATTTTCATATCCCAAAAATCATTTAACTAATTTTGTCTTTTAAAATTTCGAATAGATGATTTTTGTAACTGGTGGTAATGGGTTTATCGGAAGCTTTATAATCAGAAAATTAATTGAAGAAGGGCATAAAGTGCATGCTCTAATAAGAAAGGGGGCAGACAAATCTTTACTCCAAGATATTGAAAATAAAATAACATGGGTAGAAGGAGATGTAACAGACATGCCTATACTAATGGATGTAATAAAAGAATTTGATGCCGTTATTCACGCAGCAGCAATTGTATCTTTCAGTAAGAAAGACAAAGCACAAATGCTCAAAATAAATATTGAAGGCACCACCAACATAGTTAATGCATGTCTGTTTAATAAAATCCCTAAATTAATTTTTATAAGTTCAGTTGCTGCAATAGGTAGGAATAAAGATAAAATAATAGATGAAAAAACCATTTGGCTTGATACAAAATATAATACTGCCTATGGAAACTCTAAATATGCTGCTGAAAAAGAAGTATGGAGAGGAAATGCTGAAGGTTTGCAAACAGTTATTTTAAACCCGTCAATTGTTTTGGGTCCTGGAGATTGGAATAAAAGCAGTTCAAGGCTTTTTAAATACGTATGGAAGGAAAATAAATTTTATACGACTGGAGAAATAAATTATGTTGATGTTAGAGATGTGGCAAGAGCTGTTACAGAGCTTTTAAATAAAGATATAAATGGCGAAAGATTTATTTTGAATGGAGGTAGCATTACTTTCAATAGTTTTTTCTCCAAAATTGCTAGCCTTTTTAATAAAGCAAAACCAAATATTTATTTGTCATCTCAATGGATAGCAATACTTTGGCGATTAGAATTTTTGCGAAGCCTCATTACGGGCAAAGAACCGTTAATAACAAGGGAAACTTCGATGATGGCTCAAAAAAATTATTATTATGATAATAAAAAAATTATAAATACATTGAATTTTAATTTTAACACACTTGATAATACTTTGTCGTGGGCTTGTGCTGAATTGCAGGGAAAATATCAAGGAATTAATTAAGCCGGTTACCTGTTTCAGTTACTGAGGTATTAATTTTAATTAATAAAATACATGATGGAAAGCGAATTTTATAAAGATCGTGAAGGTTTTAAGCAATCTATACGACTGTATGAAGAAATGTTGAAAAGTGGTGAAAATGTTTTTTTAGATATTGAAATTTATGAACATGTTATTGACCATTTTATAGAAGAAGGAAAATTTAAAAAAGCTTTGTATGCTTGCGAATTGGCTCTTACACAATATCCATATTCATCAGAATTTATGTTGGATAAAGCGCAGTTGCTTATCCAAAACCAACGCCCCGAAGAAGCTCTCGAAGTTTTAGAAAAAGTAGAACTCTATAACCCGCACGATTGTGAAGTATTAATTTTAAAAGGAAATATTTATTCTCTCTTAGGTGATTTTGAAAATTCAATTGAAACTTTTGAAGATGCACTGAATTTTTCTGATAATAAAGATAATATTTACTATCATTTAGGATTGGTTTATCAAAATTGGGGAAAATTTCAGGAAGCAATAGTTAATTATAAACTTTCTATTGAAGAAAATTTGTACAACGAAGGTGCCATGTACGAATTGGCTTTTTGTTTAGATGCCATTGGTGAACTTGAAAGCAGCCTTGATTATTATCAAAAATTTGTTGACGTTGATCCATTTTCAGATATTGCCTGGTATAATATCGGTATTGCTTATTCGAAGTTGGAAAAATATGAAGATGCTGCTAAGGCATACGAATATGCAACATTGCTTAGAGAAGATTTTGCTTCTGCCTATTTTAATTTAGGTAATGCATATATGAATCTTCAGCAATATGCCGAAGCTAAAGAAGCATATAGCAATACATTAAAGCATGATTTTGAACCAACACCCGATGTTTGCTGCTGCCTTGGTGCTGCCTGCGAAAAGCTTGAACACTTTGATGAAGCATTAATAAATTATAAAAGAGCTGCAAAACTTGATCCCTTATGGGATGAAGCCTGGTTTGGGATTGGAGTTTGCCTTGATGCTCAAGACAAATGGTATGAAGCCATTCTTTTTTTCAAAAAAGCGATAAAAATAAATGATACAGATGAAGAGTATTTTATTTATTTGGCTGAATGTGAAGCAAAAGTAGGCAATGTTATATCAGCGGTTGAAGCTTATGAAAAAGCAAGCATTATGGCTCCAGCTAACCCTGATGTGTGGTTAAACTGGTCCTTATTATTTTTTGAGCAAGGAGATTTTGAAAAAGCAATCGAATTAATTGAAGAGGGAATTGATCAATCATCTAGCGAAGCCGAACTATATTACAGAGCAGCAGCCTATCTTTTACAAACAGGAAAATATAAACAGGCATTCAACTTTTTAGAAACTGCATTGGTATTAGATTTTGATAAACACATTCTTTTATTTGATTTTTTTACAACTTTGGAGCAGCAAAAAGCACTTTATAAAATAATCGATCAATATAAAGAAGACAATAAAAAAGGGTAGCTTGCAAAAATAGCTTAATAAAAAAAAAGGTGATAAAATAATTATCACCTTTTTTTATTAAGCTATAAAATATTTTTAGATATTATTTTCTGGGCCAGAAGTGGCAATAGAATTGTGGGAAATATCTGTAATATTATGTTCGGGATGAATTTCAGTTTCTTCTTTCTGTTCAACAAAAAACTTCCTTTGAAAAATTAGAATTATTGCAACACCACAAAAAATAGAAGCATCAGCAATATTAAAAATTGGCCAAAGAGAAGTATAATCTCCACCCCAAATTGGAAACCATTTTGGTATTTCACCCTTCCAAATATCAAAATAAAACATATCAATCACCTGTCCATGAAACCAGGGAGTGGAAGCATTTTCGGCAACTAAGCCTAAAAATTTTCCATAAAAAATACTATCTACAACGTTACCAATTGCACCACCTAAAATGAGAGCCATGCACCATAAAAAGCCCGCAGGTGTATTTTTTTTTGCTAACCTATATAAATAATAAGCAATACCAACCATGGCAACCAACCTGAATAAGGATAATAATAATTTTCCGTAAACTCCTTCTAATACTATTCCAAAAGCCATACCTGGGTTAATTGTATAATGTAATTTAAAAAAATTACCCAATACAGGAATTTCACTATATAAAGTCATGTTATAAAATACCAATAATTTTACAACTTGATCTAAAATGATAACGGCTAATGTTAATAGAAAATATTTATAATATTTCATTATGCTATGCTTACGATTTTATTTTAATTTCAAAATTACATATTAACTCATGTTTCACAAATGTATTAGTAATATTTGTGGAAGTGATTTTATAAATGTAATCAACAACATATTCTTTTAAACGCGATGATGTGTTATTTTCTTACAACCCTAGCCATATAAAAACCATCAAAGCCACTTTGTGAGGGCGAAATGCGTTGTTCATCTTCCAATTCAAATTCCCCCTTATGTTCTGTTAAAAATTTCTTTACTTGATCTTCACTTTCCGAAGGTAAAATACTACAAGTAGCATAAACAAATTTTCCTCCTTTTTTGAGAATTTGAGTATAAGTTTGCAAAATTTCTTGTTGTGTATTTTTAATACTGTTAATAAAATCGATATCTAACTTCCATTTTGCATCAGGGTTTCTGCGTAAAACACCCAAACCTGAACAAGGAACATCTAATAATAAACGATCAGCAGAATTTTGCATGCGTTTAATTGTTTTGTTATTTTCAATCAAACGATTTTCAACATTTTCAATTCCATTTCTCCTTGTTCGTTTTTTTAGTTCAGTTAATTTCCAATCCTCCACATCCAGTGCTAATATCTTGCCTTTGTTTTCCATTAAACTGGCTAAGTGAAGAGTTTTGCCTCCTGCTCCAGCGCATGCATCAACTACACGCATATTTTCATCAACCTGCAAAAATGGAGCAACTAGTTGTGAAGCTGCATCCTGAATTTCAAAAAATCCATTTTTAAAATGTGGAGTTGTGAAAATATTAATTCGCTTTTTTAATACCAATCCATCCGTTATTCCATCCAATGTAGCAGTTTCAATTTCTTCTGCAAATAAAAGCCTTTGTAATTCTGCTTTTGTAGTTTTTAAAGTATTTACTCTAATAATAACCTGTGCTTGCCTATTAAGTGCATTTAATTCTTTATCCCACTCTTCACCTAATTCTTTTTCACCTATTTCATCCAACCAATCAGGAATCGATTGTTTTACCTTTCTTATTTTTTTTGCTTTTTCAAAAAATCTTTGCACATCTCCCGACTTAATTCCAGTAAATTCTTCCCATGATGGCAAACCCTGATCATTTAATACATGCCAAATACCAACTAAACGCCATAGTTTTTTATCAGAAATCATTTCATCATCTGTTTGCCCCAGATATAATAACAGCCTCCACCATCGCACCATTTCGTAAGTTGTTTCTGCAATAAAGCCTCTATCCCGCGCGCCCCATCTTTTATTCGAAGCAAGGCTTTTTTCAATTACTTTGTCAGCATATTTCCCGTCTGCAAAAATTAACTGCAGGTTCCGCACCACTGCTTCAACCAAATTTCTATGAAGTTTCATCGTATTTTTTAATTTCAAGAATGCAAAAATAGCAGGTTTTTGTCATTAATCAGAAGAAGTAAATGATCGCAGCATTTGATATTAAGTTTTATTGATTCAGTATATTAACAAATGATTTATTTAACAGTAAGATGAGGCTAGAAAATATAATATTCTCTTTAAAAAATTGTATAGGAAATTTAATAAAAGTTAATTTTATTTGAAATAGTTTAAACAGGTAAATTTTATTTAAAACGTTTTATTCAAAATGTATTAAAATGAATAATGATTTAAAGCGCTCACCCGAAGAAAGAATTATCTTTTTGGCAGATGATGATCCAGATGACAGGGAGCTTTTTATGGATGCCTTAAATGATACATTTATAAACACCAATCTAATAACTGCTAACGATGGTGAGCAATTGATTAAGTTATTAAACAATTCAAACATTCTACCAGATATCATTTTTCTTGATCTCAATATGCCACTGAAAGATGGTTTTGAATGCCTGGATGAAATAAAAAAATCCTCGAAATTAAAAAATATTCCTGTAGTTATACTTTCAACCTCTAACCATTCAGAGACCATCACAAAAGTTCAGAACCTTGGGGCCTCTAATTATATTTCAAAACCGCCTACTTTTGAACAACTTAAAAGTGCACTTCGTCAAATTTTAGTTAATAATTGGCAGACAAAAACAAATCCTCCCAAAAAAAATGATTTTATAATAGAAACATAGAATCAATTATTTAAACCATCACAATAAGAAAACTTAAATATTTTGACGACTTCGAATCCAACATATTCCACAATTTGTAGAAGTTTTGGATTATATACATTTTACTAATCAGTAATAAATTTTTCCATTATTATTCCTATTAATTGAGTTTCAGTTGATAAACTTAATGTGGCACATAATTTTATTTGTCTATGTAACTGTCTAACTATTAAATCAAACGATATGGAAAATGATGTAAGTTTTATGGAAGCAAAACCAAAGCAAAATCAAAAAAAGGTTTTTGGAAAGAAAAGGTAAAATTCCTTTTTACATCAATTGATTTTGATTTTTTTCATTATAATCAAAAACAAAGCTTTATGGGTAAAGTTCATGAGGTGATTTCGAAAATATATGGTGAAGGAGAAACCCTTTCTTTAGAAGAAATTAAGGATAAAGTGCTCTCTTTAGCAAGAATGATTAAAGCAGTTTTCAAAGAAGAATATAAAAATGTTTCTCCTGTATTTTTAATCAAAATTGGCTTTTCTATTGCTTATTGTAAGTATGTTGAAGATTTAATTAATGATGATGATGAAACATTTATAGGGTAGCCGATGAAATGGTTCTTGCCTCTTGGGCAATTAAATCACCGGTAGAAGAATAAATAATTTTGAAGAACGGGAAGAAGGTGATACTGAAGATACAGAGGTTGAAAAAGTTAAAATAGGAAGTTTAACAATTAAAAATAATAATTAGATAAACTCAAACCAATAAATCTTAAAACCATGAAAACTGAAGAAAAAGCTCAAAATAGGACAATTGCCAAAAAAACGGTATAAAAAAAGGAAAGTCATCTGGAAAAACCCAAGTTTCTGCTAAAGGACTTCATAAAAAAGAAGCAATTGAAAAGAATAAAGAAGGAGTAAGGGAATTTTTTATAGATCATAAAAGAGAAATTATAGTAGTTGGTATTTTAGCAGTAACAGGTTTTGCAGTTTATGCTATTGCAAAATGGGTTCCTTTATATGATATCATCGCTAGAATAAAAGAAAAATATGAAAAAGAATTTGGAGATGAAGATTATTTTGAAAAAGATGAATTTAAGCCATCATATTCATCTTCAATGTAATTCGATTTAAATTATATAAAAAAAGTCCGATTATTATTATCGGACTTTTTTTGAAATTATTTTGTGATTTTTTTTCAAATTATGAATTTACTAATATTGATAAAATGATAATTGATAAAAAATAATTATTTTTTTCGAATAGAAAAATTGATTTTAAAATAATTGAAGAAAAGAGTTGTGTTATTAAACTTGACTAAACTAACTTTGAAAAAAATAATTTTTTGAAAATATTTATTTCCATTTTGCTTACAACCATTATCCTTTTGCAACCTTTTAGCAGGTTTGCAATAATGATGGATTATCAATTAAGGAAAGATTTTATTGCAAAGGTATTATGTATAAACCGCAATAAACCCAAGCTCCACTGCAATGGTAAATGTTATCTCGCTAATAAACTTAAACTGGAAGAAGAGAGAGAAAATAAAACAAAAGCGGGTAATTTAAAGGAGAAGGCAGAACAATTGTTTCTTCAACAAACTTTATACTTTATTTTTCCTTCTACATACAAAACATCAACACCAACATTATTACCTTTTGAAAACAGTTTATATTATCTCACCCCTATGTTTTCGGTTTTTCATCCCCCAAAATCAAAGTAATCCTTACAATTAATCTTTAAAGCTTTTTAGATATAAGCTAAAGCAGGGTTCTTTTGCATCCTTGCTTATTGGTATATTTTTTAGGCTAAAAATTAATTTATGGCTTTATTCTATTTTTTATTAAATCTTTTTATGGGTTTTATCCATAAAACAATAACACAATTTGAATTTTTAAAATCAAGGAAATGAAACTCACAAATAATATATATAAATCAACATTGTCTTTAACATTAATATTTGCTTTAATCTCTTGTCAGAAAAACAATGATAACCCTTCTTTCGACCCGAATGGAAGAGGAAACCTTACCCTGCACTTTGATAATGTTGCAGGAGCTCAGCTATTAGAATTAAATTCAAAATGGTATAAAACAAATTATCGTGATAGTATTCGAATTTCTAAATTTCAATATTATGTAAGCAATATAAAACTTAAAAAAACAGACGGATCGCAATATATAGTCCCACAAGACAGTAGTTATTTTTTAGTTCAGGAAAGTGATCCAGACTCACATGAAATTGTACTTCATAATGTTCCTTTTGGTGATTATAATGGTGCTACATTTACTATCGGGGTTGATAGTATGCGCAACGTAGCTGATGTAAGTAATCGCACTGGAGCTTTGGATATTTCAGTTGTAGATAAAGGTGGTGATATGTATTTTAATTCCAATAAGGGATATGTTTTTTTAAAACTCGAAGGTATTTCACCTGTTGCTCCATTTAATAAATCATATAATGGAAATGTTTTTATATATCAAATTGGTGGCTTTGATGGAAAGAATTCTATAAATAACCTTAAAACTATTAGCCTTGCAACAGGGAGCAGTAAGGCAATGGTACGATCAGAAATTGATCCGGAAATTCACCTTGTTATTGATGTTTTAAAAGCTTTTGGTGATGGCACAAATTCAACATCAAAAATTGACCTGGCAAATATTCCTATTGTAATGTGGGGTGACTATTCAAAAAATATTGCTAACAACTATGTAAGTATGTTTCAATATGACCATGTGCACAATGATGTAAAAAAATAAAAATTGATCTTTTAATAAAAATTTCTTTTTAAAACGTAATTATTTATTCCATAAAAACTCTTTTATGAAAAAAACCATAAGATTATTTATACTCGCGAATGTGGGAATTTTAATGTCATTTCATGCTTACTCATGTGATGTTTGCGGCTGTGGAGTGGGAAATTATTATTTTGGTATTATGCCTCAATACCATAAAAACTTTCTGGGCTTAAGATATCGTTACCGAACTTTTACATCGCATGTGGGGGAAAGTCAATATTCTCAATCTTTATATGGCAATGAAGAGACATTTCAAAGCACTGAAATTTGGGCAAGATTTTATCCTTTACCAAAAATTCAGGTTTTAGCTTTTATACCAATGAATTTTAATAAACAATATGAAAATGGAACTGGTGTAACGCATAATATTCAAGGTTTAGGTGATGCGTCTCTTTTTGTAAATTATAATTTGATTAACAATACATCTGATACAAATTCAATTGTAAAACATAATTTATTATCAGGAGGTGGAATTAAATTGCCCACAGGAAAATATAAATTTGATGAAAGTGATAAGCAAAATGTAAACAATGCAAATTTTCAATTAGGTTCTGGTAGTGTTGATTTTATGTTAAACCTGGTGTATACCATTCGGTATAAAAAAGTAGGTTTAAGCACTGATATTACTTATAAAATAAATACAGTGAATAAAAATAATTACCAGTTTGGGAATAGAGTGAGTGGCGGTGTTAATTTATTTTTTCTTCAGAAAATAGGTGAAATTACAATTATGCCCACTGCAGGTATTTTTTTAGAAAAAGCTTTTTATGAC
>Ga0123337_10006340_pt1 | contig 11333 bp, 9 predicted proteins | sample frozenSSSSmetaG_FD_89792 | JGI IMG/M metagenome (GOLD analysis project Ga0123337, IMG submission 89792) | Glacier valley bacterial and archeal communities from Borup Fiord, Nunavut, Canada, to study Microbial Dark Matter (Phase II) -... | ecosystem: Environmental > Aquatic > Freshwater > Ice >...
AGAAGTGTCTGGAACTTCTCTCCATCGCGTATGCCTTGAGTCAGTTTTTCAATAGCTTGCGGCTGGTCGCCTTTGGGTTGGTATTCGGATACTACTTTGAAATTCATTTGATATTAGGTACTAAATTTTAGAAAGTAAAGTTAAACATTAGAAAATTTATAAAATCAAAAATCCTAAAAGATCTCTGACCTTATAGGATTTTTAATAAAAACTGATTTTATAAATTTTGTTATTGAGTTTCAAAAGCTCCAATATCCGGCATCGCTTTTCGAGGTTTGCCTCTTTGGTCAGTAGTAATTGAGGTGATTTTTGTTGCTTTACCTACAGCAGGGCTTCCAGTTTCTAATGCCATTGTTTTAGTAGGTCCTTGATTATTAGATAAAGGTTGTAATAATGCATCGCTAGTTAAGACTGATGAAGTTATCCAGTAATCAGTTGCAGTACCATATTGACTTGTAAATTCTTTAGGAAATTGCAAATTCCCTTGATTTGCAGTTAGGTTAGAGTTTTTATTAATAACTGCGCCACCATCTGCATTATTTTGATTTCCTAATCCGACCTTATTTTTATAAAATAAACTATTTAGTAAATTTAAATTTCCAGTGTTCATAATAGCGCTTGCAAACAATCTCGCTCCATTTTCAGCAAATGTGCAGTAGGAAACCTCCGCAGCTTTATTGGCACCACTACCATCTAGGGTTAGTGCACCGCCTAAACCATTATCTCCACTTAAAGCATTGTTTCCCTTAAAAGTACAATTGTAAATGTTTGCAATATAATTATTTGCCCAAATTGCACCTCCACTAGCGGAACAATTATTATCTGCAAAAGTTGAATTAGTAAGAGTAAGGCTTCCATTCATAAAATAAAATGCGCCACCTTTATCTGGTGAACAGCTATTTCCTTCAAAAGAACATTTATCCATAGCCATAACACTTCCTTTTCCTGCGTAAAAAATAACACTTACAGCTCCGGCTTCATGTCCTGATGAATTGTTGATAAAGGTACAGCCACACATTTTAATATAGTTGTTTACACCATTTTGATCTACACCATCGTTATACACAGCACCGCCAATTCCGCCCTTCCCACTCGGGCTTGTACCTGTTCCTCCCGTTCCTGTAGCTTTATTATTTTCGAACTTACAATTTATAAATTCCGATGAACTTCCAATTGTACCAACAGCTCCACCATTTGCCCCTTTGTTGTTGCTAAAAATACAATTAGAAAATAGGACTTCCTTGTAACCGCCGGTATGCACGGCCCCACATGCATCAGGATCCGATAATTGGCTTTGGTTGTTATCAAAAGTTACATTGATTACTTTTAAACTTCCAAAAAAATTACCCAAAATAGCTGCACCACCAAATTTATCGCCTGCTTTACCGTTGATAAGTTTCATGTTTTGCACTCCAAATAAGGTGCCTTCGTTTTGATTAGCAGGTGCATCTTTGTTAAAGATTCGTACTAAATTATTTCCGCTAATAGTAAGTAGCCCTTTACCGTCAATGATGACTTCCTTGCGGGAAGGTACGTTTAGTGTGCTTGTGAGTGTAATTGTTAGCGGTTCAGTACCGCCATTAAAAATTATTTTGCCTCCAGCTGTAAGTAGTGCTTGTAAAGCTGCTTGTGTACAACTAGCAGCAGTTCCATCACCAAAGTTCACTGCCCCTATCATATCCATAGAAGGTGCAGAAGCACAAATTGGTGCGGGCGGTGTACCTACAACATTACCATTATCTAAGTTTGCTGGGTTTTGTACGGAATCTTCCTCATTATTATTACTACTACATTTTATAATAAAAATGGAGACGATAATAATGGAAAATAATTTAAAGAATGTTTTCATAATTAAGTAGGTTTAAGTGCTTTAAAATTAACTCAAAAAACGACTAAAAAGTACTTCATTAGAAAAATTTTTTAAAACTTCCAATTCTTCTGTTGATCTTTACTTTTAAAAGTCCAAGCAACAATACGGCTTGTTTTTTGGCCTTGAGCCATATCAATCGTTTTGTGAATAGCTCCAATATTATTTAATGTCTTATAAATAGTTGAAAGATTTGACTGTTTGGAAACCAACGTGGTGAACCATAGACATTGCATCGGATATTTTGCGCTTTCGTAAATCATCTGTTTGATGAACCCTAGTTCACCGCCTTCACACCATAGTTCTGCGTTCTGACCGCCAAAATTAAGTACTGGTTTTGCAGTTTTTGTGTTCAGACTCTCGGGAGAAAGATTGTTTATTTTTCGGATTGTGCTTTTAGTTGCTTCATCGGCAGAAGAATGAAATGGAGGATTGCAGATTGTGAAGGTAAATTTGTCTTCTGGTTCTATAATGTTTTTAAAAATAAAACGAGGATTTACCTGCAGTTGAAGGCTTACAATTTCTATTAACTTCGGATTCTGTTCAATGATTTTTTTGCAATTCTGAATCGCATTTTCATGAATATCGGTTCCAACAAACGACCAGCCGTAAATAGAATTACCTAAAATTGGATAAATGCAATTGGCACCAACACCAATATCTAAACCTTGAACGGTTTCACCTTCCGGAATAATGCCATTATTGGTGGAGGCTAACAAATCGGCCAGATAATGTATGTAATCCGTTCTACCAGGAATTGGCGGGCATAAATAATCCGCTGGAATATCCCAGTTCTGAATGTCATAATTGGATATTAATAATGCTTTATTGAGTGCTTTTACTGCATCTGGATTGCTAAAATCGATTGTTTCTATATGGTGTTCATTTATAGAAACAAAATTTCCCAAGTCTGGGTGATTTTTTATTAATAGTTCAAAATTATATCCAAATCGGTGAAAATTTCTAGGATGTAAATTTGTTTTTTCGAGAACCTTTGTTAATTTCATTTTCTAAATTTCGGTGCAAAGATACTAATTCCTTTTTTGTAAACAACGAAAGGAATACTTTCCAGTAAATTATTGACTTTAAAATAACAATAGAGTCAAACTTTTGACCGTCAGAGGTATGGATTGACGACATTTTCTATATGATTAGGCTAATCTAAACATTCCATCAGCAATAAATCGCCGTCACTGTGGGTTATGCTGACAATGCCATCACTGGCAACCGCGTTACTACTGCCGGTTCTGTATCCAATAGTGAGTGTGTCATTTTCTAAAGGATAAACTAAATTTTGTGAAGATATTCCGTTTACGATACCGATGGGAATTAATGAAATAGGAGTGGCCGCTATGTACCATTTTTCGAATTTAGTTGGTAACAGAAATATTTTTGAATGATCGTCAAGAATAACTATTTTTAGTAAATCCCGGTAGCGTACGATGTTGGTGAGGTTTGTAATGGTGTGATCGGCTCTTTTTCCTGTTGCCCAAACGACGTTTACAGCTGGAATTTTTCTCTGAATTAAATAATCAAATGCTTTTTCCAAATCGGTTTTGTTTTGATCTGGAGTATGAATGATTTCTAGCGGATATTGTGAGGTCCGGTACTTTTCGGGCTCAAAACCACGGTCAAAATCACCCAATAAAACATCGACTTTTATATCTAATTTCATCACGCGTTCTATGGCTGAATCCAATACAATTACCAAAGGCGACCATTCCAGTAACTGGCCTAATAATTCAGGATCGCAGGCTGCTCCGTTTGCAATTATTAGAGCGGGCTCCTGGTCGTCGCGAACGATATGGTGTGAAGACATTTAGGTTAAAGGTTAGAGGTTAGAGGTTAGAGGTTAGAACAAGGAACAAATAATTTTCTAACTTGATTTTCTGTAAATATATGAAAAATCTAAAATTTAAAATCGTTAATTTTCAATCTTAAATTATTAGCCCAGATAGAAATGAAAACAAAACAATCTTAAAAACATTAGTTTTGTTAGGTTACAAGAACGACCAACGGAAGTTCCTTGAAACCTTTACAAAACTGTTTTTAAGATTGTTTTGTTGCAATGCATAGCTGGATTTGCTACTCAAAAGTATGACTGCCAGAATCAATTTCGGAAAGATGAAAATAGCCATAAGGATAATCATCGGGATTGGTTTGATTGACTATGTTTCCTCGTAATGTGGCTGGAGGTGTGGCAAAGGGATTGCCGCCATCTGTACCTGCTATGTTGAGTAATTTGTTCATGTAATTGCTGTATTTCTGGGTAATTCCCTGTAGGCTGTATTCTAAAACGTCTCCTTTTTTAAGGTCTGGATCTTGATAAACGGCAAACATTAGATTTCCTTGAGTAAATTCGTCAGAAAGAACGCCATATTCAGGATAAACTATGTTGCTGTTTTTTGCACCTGCCAGATAAAAATTATTTTCGTTCCCATTGTCTTGAAAATAGAATTTGAATTCATATATATCTGTGCCTTCAAATCCGGGTTTTATATTTTGTTCTGTTCTTTCAATTATTGGTGAGCGAATAAATTGTGAAGAGGACGTAAAAGTCTGCCCTTTATAAATGACTGTAAGCACATACTCATTGTTAATAATGGATAAAAAATTGTTGCAAACATACTCTCCTGTTTGTCCATCTTCGATAAATAGATAGGAGGCAGGAGGACTTACTGTGGTGTTTGTAACCGAAACTGCAGCTCCGGTTGCCACAGGAATTGTGTTAGTATAAAAATCAGTTGTAGTTGTTAATTTAATTTTTTGAAGATTTCCTGTAGATCCTTTTTGCCATTTTATAGAGGCGTCTATTACTAATTTGGGAGTATCAGTATCTAACTTGACATCGACAACTTCTTCGCAACTTATTACTGAGAAAGAAGTGATTAGTACTGCTATAAATAGTTTTATTTTTTTCATTTTTATTAAAATTTAAAATTATAAGAAACAGATGGTACAATTCCGAAAATCGAAAGTTTTACGGCTTCGTTTGTGCCTGTTTCTGTGTTTTCTCTAAAACTTATAGAGGCAGCATTTTTTTGATTGTAGATGTTGTAAATACTAAAAACCCATTCGCTTTTCCAGCCTTTCTTTTTATCAGGTTTTGGAATATAAGTTGCTGAAATGTCTAAATGATGGTAAATTGGAAGGCTGTTTTCATTGCGATTACCATAGCTTGGTACGATAATTCCCTGGTATATGTATTGACCGTTAGGGTAGGTGGCCGGCTGTCCCGATTGTAAGCTGAAATTGCCTCCAAAATTCCATTTTTCGTTTAATGTATAATTGGCCGTTACAGCAAGGTTGTGCAATTTGTCATAAGCAGAACGATACCATTCTCCGTTATTAATTCCTATTTCGTCCGCAGTTCTGCCCGGAGTTCTTTGTTGTGATTTTGACAAGGTATAAGCAATCCAGCCATTAAATTTCCCTGTATTTTTGCGCAATAATATTTCCAGCCCATACGAGCGCATTTCGCCATTTAGAACAACTTGCTCGATGGCTTCATTGGCAATTAAATCGGCACCATCAATATAATCCATTCTGTTTTTAATTTTTTTGTAGAAACTTTCTACTTCTAATGTGTATTTGTCTGCTGCAAAATTATTAAAATATCCAATAGCGACCTGATCTGCAATTTGGGGTTTAATATAAGTGTCACTTGGTGTCCATACATCGAGTGGTGTCGGAGAAGCAGTATTTGAAATTAATTGAAGATATTGAACCATGCGATTGTAGCTGGCTTTTACCGATTGGTTTTCGTTTAACTCATAAGCGGCAGAAAAACGCGGTTCAAGGTTATCAAAATTGGCAATAGATTTATTTTTTTTATAAAAAGTCGTTCCAATAGGTGTGGCCTTTTCGTAAATTTTTAAATCTTCATCATATAGAACCGGCTGATTGTTTTCATATAAATTTACCGTTGAATTTCCTAACCGGTTGAACATACTGTAACGAACACCATAGTTTATAGCTAATTTATCGGTTAGAATTTGTTCTGCTTCAAGATAAAAAGCGTTTTCAAGAGCATATTTTTTGTCTAATTGTCTAGAATTAATGCTGGAATCTGGCTTATTTGGTTCTATAGTTCCAGGATTAAAGTTGTAGTAAATAGAACTAAATCCGTAGTTTAATTTTAATTTATTGGATAAATAATGCTTAAAATCGTATTTTAAATTGTAATTTTTTATGCCCGAATCCCAATTAAAGCCAATAAAATCTAGAGTTAATCCATAATAATAATCACTGTAAATAAGTGATAAATTGGAAAAAATTTTGTCATTAAAAAGATGATTCCATCTTACATTAAGCGTTGTATTACCATAAGTATTGGTAAAACTTTCGTTTAAAGCAAATACATCACGACCAAAATATCCGGAAAGAAATAAAGTATTATTGGTATTGAGTTTGTAATTCAGTTTCGTATTTAAATCATAAAAGTAGGCCGAATTGTCGTTGTTGGTAAGTTTTAGAAACAAATGAGCATATGAGGCTCTTCCTCCAATTAAAAAGGAACCTTTATCTTTAACAATAGGACCTTCAGCAAGAATTCTGCTGGAAATTAAACCAATTCCGCCATTCATGTGAAAAGCTTTACTATTACCGTCTTTTTGATAGATATCTAATACTGACGAAGCGCGGCCCCCATATTTTGATGGAATTCCGCCTTTGTATAATTTCAAATCTTTGATCGCATCGGGATTAAAAACAGAGAAAAAACCAAAAACGTGAGAAGAATTAAAAATAGTTGCTTCGTCTAAAAGAACTAGATTTTGGTCGGCACCTCCACCACGAACGTTAAAACCGGATTGGCCTTCACCGGCATTTGTAACTCCCGGAAGAAATAAAAGGGATTTGATAACATCTACTTCGCCTAAAACCACCGGCATTTTTTTGATGGTAGAGATAGACAGCTTATTTACACTCATTTCAGGCTTTCGAATGTTGGCTGTGGTTTTTTCGGTATTGATAATAACTTCTTCCAATTCCTGACCCGATTCATAAAGAGAATAATTTTTTTTAGTATTCTGCGTCATTGAAATTTTTTCTGAAATTGTCGTAAAACCTACATAACTAATGATAATTTCGAAATCGCCCGTCGGGATGGTCAGCGAATAAAAGCCGTATTCGTTTGTCGTAATACCCATTTTTAATTCGGGTATGGAAACGTTTACGCCAATTAAGGTTTCATTAGTGTTGGTGTCTGATATGACGCCACTAAGAGTTAATTTCTGTTTAGCAGATTCGCTGTTGCTGCTGTCTTGTGAAAAAACGTGCAGCGAAGAGAATATCACAAGAAATAAATAAATAATTTTCTTTGAAATCATGGTGTTAGTTTTAAAATACAAATGTCATAAATTGAAGTTCAATTCGTACACAATAAATGTTAATCTATCGTTAAGATGTTATTACCTTTATTTATAATTCCTGCTGGGCTGTTTTCTTTTTTACAACTTTACTCACACGATATAAAAGAAATATAGAACTAATTGTTATTCCGATAATTATATATCCTAATGTATTATAATGTTCCAAGGGACTGAACTTGTCTTTTTGAATAACTATCATTCCTGCAAAGGCAGCTGCAATTCCACCGGCTATCTGTTGTAAAGATGAATTAATACTCATAAAAGCACCTCTGTCTTCTGCTACAGGAATCGCAGTTACTAATGCAGTCGAAGGTATCATACGACTCATCACTCCAGCCATCATCAGTACATTAAAAATAGCAACCAGCCAAAGCGGTGTAACACTAAGATTAGTGTATACGGCTACCATCACTATTGTCCAGACTGATGCACAAGCAAATATTTTGAACTTGTCTATTTTATCGCTCAGTTTTCCAATTATTGGCATTATTACCAATGTAGATAATCCTGCAATCATGAATATAATAGGCAGCTGATGTTGCGTAATATGCAAATTGTTAATTGCGAATGCACTACCAAAAGGCATCAGCATAAAACCGCCTAATGAGAGCAAAGCCGTAGCTGTAAAACCAATTTTGTAATCGCTTTTTGCAAGCGTATGAATTAAATGTTTTAAAGCTGATTTATCCCGCTGAATTAAAAGGTGTTTATTTATCGGCTGTAATTTAACTGCAATTAAAGTGGCCACAACAGTCGCCATACCTGCTACCCATAAAAAAGGAGCATGCCAACCCCAGATATTCGCAAGATACAAACCAACAGGAATTCCTAAAATCTGGCTTGCGCCAAAACCCATCTGTACAAAACCAATGACACGGCCACGCTGATGAATTGTGAATATATCGGCAATAATTGACATAGATATTGAGCCAATAACGCCACCGAACAAACCGGTAATTATTCTGGCACAAATAAGCAAGGGGTAAGAGGTAACAAGACCGCATAATATGGTGCCTGCAATAAAACCGATATAAAAGAACAATAATAGTTTTTTACGGTCAAACCTATCGGCAAAGCCAGCGGTTAGTAGTCCCGAGATACCGGCACTAAAAGCGTAAGCCGATACAGCTATACCAAAATTAGAAGGTTTTAAATTCATTGATTTCATCAAAATGTCGCCCAGTGGAGACATTACCATAAAATCGAGAATTACCGTAAATTGTGTTATGGCCAGTATAAAAATGGCAAATTTTTGGTATCCGGTAAAAGGAGTTGCTAATGTTTTTAGTTCATTCATATTTTTTATTTTTTTATTAATCTAATGCTTTGCACTCGAAATTTTGTGCGTCAATAAGGGTCATTATTTGTTGCTCTGATAATGTTTCGCTCACAATCCGTAATACACAGTCAATGTCTTCCTGATCTACATTCCAATGAAGTATTTCGGAATGCTCATCTAAGATTATACTTATTTTTTGCCTGTCGGTTTCTGTATTTATATTGGTTGCAAATACCAATAAGTTGTCTAAATGGTTTTTCATAGTAATATTGTTTTTATGGTGTCAATGCTTTTATGACCAACTCAAATGCTTCGTCAGCAGTTTTTTGTGTCAGTTTAAAAGGGCCTCCGCCAAAATTTTTCCCTTCGTTTTCAAAACGCAGTAAGGTGTAAAGCGGTCCGTATGCAACACTCCAAAATACTTCTGTAGAAATAGGAAGTAATTCTTTTTTCGCAATAGCATTTTTAAAAAAATCTTCCATTATAATCTTAAAGTCCAATAAGCTTTCTTCCAAAATATATTCCCTGTAACTGGAGTGACATAGAAGTTCCCAACAAGCCACGCTTAACGGATTTTTTAATGCAAAGCGCGATCTGTTTTCCCATTGTTTGCGTAAACCTTCTTTGAAAGACATTGCTGGTAAAAAATCTTTAATCATTTCGTTAAAAATTTTTTGACCAATTTCAATTCCTATTTGTTTTATCAAATCCTCTTTATCAATATAATAAATATATAAAGTGGCTACTGAAACCCCACTTTCTTTTGCCAAACGATTCATTCCAAACCCTTCAACGCCTAATTTTGCAAGCATTTCGATGGCTTTTTGTTTTACTATTTCTTCTTTGTTTGTATCTCTGGTGCGCATTATTTTTTTTTATAGGAACAAAAATATTAATTATAAATGAATGTTCGCTTATTTATAATAATAATAATTTTTTAAATTTTTATTATCTATTAAACAACTGACTAAAAAAAAGACAACCGGAAAGGGTTGTCTTTTGAATATGTAAAAAAATAAGTTAATCTCGATTAAGCAATTTTAGCTAAAATACTGTTGAAAGTATCGCTTGGACGCATTGCTTTGCCCGTCAGCACTGGATTTGGCTGGTAATAACCGCCAATGTTTTGAGCTTTACCTTGTGATCCTATTAGTTCATTATTGATTTTAGATTCATTGGCAATAAATTCAGCAGCGATAGGAGCAAATTTGGCTTTTAGTCCAGCGTCATTGCTTTGAGCCGCCAAAGCTTCTGCCCAATACATTGCCAAATAGAAATGGGACCCGCGGTTGTCAATTCCACCTAATTTACGGGAAGGTGATTTGTCAGTAGCTAAGAATTTTTCGGTAGCAGTATCGAGAGTTTCGGCCAAAACCATTGCCTTAGAATTTTGTAAAGTCTGACCCAAATGCTCTAATGAAGCACCCAAAGCTAAGAACTCACCAAGTGAATCCCAACGCAAATAACCTTCCTGAATAAACTGCTCCACGTGTTTTGGTGCCGATCCTCCTGCGCCGGTTTCGAATAAACCACCACCATTCATCAACGGCACGATAGAAAGCATTTTTGCAGAAGTTCCTACTTCAAGAATTGGAAATAAATCAGTTAAATAATCACGCAATACGTTGCCGGTTACAGAGATGGTATCCAGTCCTTTGATGATGCGCTCCAATGTAAAGTTGGTAGCATCAACAGGATTCAGGATTTGAATATCTAATCCAGTTGTATCGTAGTCTTTTAAGTATTTTTGAACTTTTACGATTAATTCTCTATCGTGCGCCCTTTTGTTATCCAACCAGAATATTGCCGGAGTATTAGACAAACGAGCTCTGTTTACAGCGAGTTTTACCCAGTCTTGAATAGGAGCGTCTTTTACCTGACACATTCTGAATATATCGTTTGTTTGTACATTTTGTTCCATCAAAACGGTTCCGTTAGCATCGGCAATGCGAACAAGACCGTCCCCTGTCATTTGGAAAGTTTTATCGTGAGAACCGTATTCTTCTGCTTGTTGCGCCATAAGTCCTACGTTAGGCACACTTCCCATAGTAGTAGGATCAAAAGCACCGTGTTTTTTACAAAAATCAATAGTAGCAATATATACACCAGCATAAGAGCGATCTGGAATAATGGCTAGAGTATCTTGTAGTTTACCGTTTTTATTAAACATCTGTCCTGAAGTACGAATCATTGCCGGCATGGAAGCATCAACAATCACATCCGAAGGAACGTGAAGATTGGTAATTCCTTTGTCTGAATTTACCATTGCTAATGCTGGTCCATTTTCGATTGCTTGTGCAATTGCAGCTTCTACTTCAGCTTGCATTGGGTTTCCTGCAATTTTTGCATATACATCACCCAAACCATTGCTGGTATTGATGTTTAATTCTTCAAATAAAGTAGCATATTTTTGAAATACATCAGCAAAATAAACTTCTACAACAGCACCAAAAATAAGCGGATCCGAAACTTTCATCATCGTTGCTTTCAGGTGAACGGAAAGTAAGAGGTTTTGTTCCTTAGCTTCTATAATCGTTTTGGTTACAAACGATTTTAAAGCATTAAGCCTTAAAACTGCACTGTCAATGATTTCTCCTACTTTCAAAGGTGTGCTTGCTTTTAATACAGTGCTTGTACCATCTTTGGCAACAAATTCGATTTTCACATCGGTTGCATCAGCCAAAGTCAATGATTTTTCACTTCCGTAAAAGTCACCGTTTTCCATAGAAGCTACGTGAGTTTTTGAGTCAGCCGTCCAGGCACCCATAGGATGCGGATTGGCTTTAGCATAATTTTTAACTGCTTTTGGGGCTCT